>Ga0068863_100001024_pt1 | contig 27928 bp, 24 predicted proteins | sample KBSSwiS62_FD_66596 | JGI IMG/M metagenome (GOLD analysis project Ga0068863, IMG submission 66596) | Switchgrass rhizosphere microbial communities from Kellogg Biological Station, Michigan, USA - KBS Switchgrass S6-2 | ecosystem: Host-associated > Plants > Roots > Rhizosphere > Soil ... | reverse complement strand
AAGGATGGTCGCGGATCGTGACGGTCTCTCGTTCGAGCGTGCGGCCGACGACCGCCGTTCGTATGGACCGAGGCGGAAAGCTTCAGTTCTTCGTGACCGGGGAGCCGCGCTCGGCGAGCGCCTTCGTGAGGATCTTCTCGGCGGCCGGAAACTCGCGCCCGGTGTTCGCGAGGAACACTCCGCGCGTCATCATCAGCGGCGTCCAACCGAGGTCGGTCTTCGCGTCGAGCTTCGCGCCATGATCGACGAGGTACTGCACGATCGACGGCTGATTCGCGAGGATCGCGCCGTGCAGCGCCGTGCAGCCGCTCCAGCGCGGGTCGCCGGTGCCGAGGTCGAGCAAGTCCGCGATATTGTGCGGGTAGTAGAGCAGCGTGTACTCCGCGTCGCCGACCATCTTGTAGGCGCCGAAACGCGCGACCGCGTTGACGTCGTTGCCGAGCTCGATCGCCGCTTTCACGGCCTCAAGTCGCTCGGCCTCGGACACACCCGTGAACGGGCCCGGCGTCTCGCCCTCCCAGGTGTCGAGGCCCGCGGCGACCATCAGCGGCGTGATGCCGAAGCGGTTCGTGATGTTCGGATTCGCGCCGCCGGCCGCGAGCGCGCGCATGAGCTCGGCGTCGCCGTTCTTGGCTGCCACGTAAAACGCCGTCGCGCCGTTGTAGGTGAGCAAGTGCCGGCCGAGGACGAGGCCTGGCGGATTGCGCGTCGTGCCGCCGACCGTGTCGAAACGCATCTCGGGCCAATCGACGCGCACGTTCGGATTCGCGCCGTGAGCGAGCAGCTTCTTCACGAGCTCGAGGCTCGTGACGTTGCCGGTCGGCCGAGGCGCGGCCGGCGGCAGATCGCCGACACCCGCATCGCCGGTCGAGCCCGGCTTGCGTAGCCATGCGATCGTGTGCAGCGGCGACGCGCGTGCATCGGGTAAGTTCGGGTCCGCGCCGTAGTCGAGCAGCACGGACGCGGCCTCGTAGAACGCGTTGACGACCGCGACGTTGAGCGCGGTCGTGGCGTCGGGCGCGATGTCGTTCGCGTGCGCGCCGTGGTCGAGCAGATAGCGCAGCGTGTCGATCTGCGTGTTGCGCACCGCGAACAACAGCGGCGTCGAGCCGGCCTTCGACTTCGCGTTCACGTTCGCGCCGGCCTTGATCAGCGTCGTCACGACGTCGAGGTGGCCCTCGCCCGCGGCCCACATGAGCGCCGTCTGGCCGCGCCACGTCTCGGCTGCATCGACCGTCGCGCCGTGCGCGAGCAGCGCCTCGACCGCGTCGAGCTTGCCCGTGCGGGCCGCGGTCATCAGCGGCGTCTGGCCCTCGCGCGACGTCGCGTTCACGTCCGCACCCGCCGCGAGCAGGCGCTCGATCGCGGCGCGGTCACCGTTGCCGGCGGCGAGATCGAGCGGCGTCACCTTGAAACGGTTCGCGGCCGTCGCAGAGGCGCCCGCGTCGAGCAGCGCCTCGATCAGCGCGAGGTCGTCGACCTCGGCCGCGACGAGCAGCGCGGTCGCGCCGTCGCCCTCGGCCCCGTTCACGTCGGCCCCACTGTCGAGCAGCGCGTTGACGGCCGCGCGGTCGTGGCGCTTGACCGCGTCGATCAACGCGGTGGAATCGGCCGCGCGCACCGCTTGGAAGACGCCGAGTACGAGCGCAAGCACGAGCGTCGAGCCGATCACTGCGCGTTGCATTTGCTGGTCTCCCCCTGTGCGCATAGCGGAAATATACAACGGGAGCGCCGCTCGCCGTCGCGTCTCAGGGGGCCCCTTGCGGTCTCCCACTCGTATACGTATATTCGCGTACGAATATTTGGCGACGAGGCGACATGGCCAAGAAACGCGTGGTCGACAACTTGATGGCACTTGCTGTGCTCGCGACCGTGGTCGAGCGACCGATGCACCGCTACGAGATGGCCTCGCTGATGCGCGCTCGCGGCAAGGACGAGGACATGCCCATCAAGTGGGGCTCGCTCTACACAGTCGTCCAGAATCTCGAGAAACACGGGTTGCTCGAAACCATCGGCAATACCCGGCAAGGCGCCAGGCCGGAGCGGACGATCTATCGCATCACCGCGAGCGGCCGCGAGGAGCTCTTGGATTGGACGCGCGAGCTGATCGGCTCACCCGCCGCCGAGAATCCGCAGTTCGCGGCGGGTCTATCCGTCTGGATGCTGCTCTCCCCTGACGAGATCGCGGCGCTACTGCGTAGCCGGCTCGAGAAGCTCGAAGCGTCGGTCAAAACGCGGCGCGCCACCCTCGCGCAACTCGGCGCCGAAATTCCGCGCCTGTTCCTCGTCGAGGGGGAATACGCACTCGCCATGACGAAAGCGGAAGCCGCGTGGGTTCGCGCACTGCTCGACGAGCTGAGCTCCGGTGACTACCCCGATCTCGCCTCTTGGCGCAGCTGGCATGCGACCGGAGCAGTCCCGGCCCGTTTCGCGGAGCTTGCGAAACGCGGCAGCACGTCGGATTAGATCGCCGCGCACTAGCGCGGCGCCAAATCAAAAGTGTCGATAAGGAGATCGCACCAATGTCGAACGTAAACACGGCAATTGTGATCGGTGGCGGCATCGCGGGGCCCGTGGCGGCAATCGCGCTGCGCAAGGCGGGCGTCGAAGCGACCGTATTCGAGGCGTATCCGCGTCCGAGCGACGGGATCGGCGGATCGCTCGCGCTCGAGCCGAACGGCCTTGCGGCGCTCGGAGTGATCGGCGCGGCCGATGCCGTACGCGCCGTCGCTACACCGATCACGCGCTCGATGCTCGCCCTCAGCGGTAAAGTGCTCGGCGCGATCCCGGCGCTGGCAGGTCTGCCGCCGCGTCACGTGATCGAGCGCGGCGATCTGCACAAGATCCTCAACGATCGCGCACGCGGCGCGGGCGTGCTCACGCAGCATGGCAAGCGCTTGATCGGTGTCGACGAATCGCGCGCCGGGATTACGGCGCGCTTCGAAGATGGCACGAGCGCTTCCGCCGATATCCTCATCGGCGCCGACGGCGTGCGCTCGAAGGTGCGCACGTTGATCGACCCCGCGGCGCCGGGAGCGTCGTTCACAGGGCTGCTCGGCTTCGGCGCAACCGTCGACGCGGGTCTCGATCTCGAGCCCGGCACTATGACGTTCGCGTTCGGCCGCCGCGCCTATTACCTCTATTGGCCGACTCGCGACGGCCGCACCGCCTGGGGCGCGAACTTGCCGGGCGCAAAGCCGCTAACGCTGCGTGACGCGCGCGCCCTCCCCGCCGAGCACTGGCTCGAGACGCTGCGAGCGACTTACTCCGACGACGATCCCGGCGCGCGGCTCGCACGCTGCACGACGCCAGCCAATCTCGAGGTCGTCGGCGGATTGCACATCATGCCGCCCGTGCCACGTTGGCATCGCGGCCGCATGGTGCTGGTCGGAGATGCCGTGCACGCGCCGTCGAACAGCACGGGCCAAGGCGCCTCGCTGGCGATCGAGAGTGCCGTGCAGCTCGCGCGCTGCGTGCGCGACATGCCGGACGCCGAGTCCGCATTCGAAGCTTACGAGACGCTGCGGCGCTCGCGCGTCGAAAGCATCGCGAAGCGCGGCGCGAAGATCAACCACTCGAAGGCCCCGGGGCGCGTGGCACGCATGTTCATGCCGCTCGCACTACCGCTGATGTTCAAGCTCATGGACCTCGAGCAGACCATGGGCACGGAGCAGCGCTACACGATCGACTGGGACGCGCGTGTGAGTGCCGCAAGCCGGGCGTCCGCGGCTTGATGGCGAAGGCGGGCGATAGGAAGCGCGCGGCGCTCGACGAGCTTGCGCTCGCGCGTCCAACCTAGACAATCTCGATATGACGCTCGTCACTTTACTCGACGCTCACATTGCGTTCGGCGACAGACCGCTGCTCGACGGGGCCGCGTTCGCCGTGCAGGCGAACGAGCGCATCGGCTTGATCGGCCGCAACGGGACCGGCAAGTCGACGCTGCTGCGAGTCATCGCGGGCCGGGTGCAGCTCGACGACGGAGCACTACAGATTCGCGACGGCCTGCGGATCGGCTTCGTCGAGCAGGAGCCCGAGCTCGAGCCCGCTCCGACCATCGGCGAGAGCCTAGCCGCCGGTATCCCCGGTGAGCGCTGGACGTTTCAGGCGCGGCTCAACGAATACATGGATCGCCTCGACGTCGCCCCTGGCCGCCCACTCGACACCGCCTCCGGCGGCGAGCGCAAGCGCGCCGCGTTGGCGCGCGCCCTCGCGCTCGACCCCGAGTTGTTGCTGCTCGACGAGCCGACCAACCATCTCGACATCGCAGGCATCGAGCGGCTCGAGGAACTGCTCGCGAAGGTGCGCTCGTGCATCGTCGTGACCCACGATCGGGAGTTCCTCGATCGGCTCGCCACGCGGATCGTCGAGCTGGATCGCGGCGTGTTGCGCTCGTACCCCGGCAACTTCGCCGCCTACGAGGCGCGCAAGAATGACGAGCTCGCCGCTGAGGAAGTCGCGAACCGGCGGTTCGACAAATTCTGGGCGCAAGAGGAGGTCTGGATCCGCAAGGGCGTCGAAGCACGCCGCACGCGCAACGAAGGCCGCGTCAAGCGGCTCGAGCAACTCCGCGTCGAGCGCGCGGACCGACGCGATCGGCTCGGCAACATCAACCTCGCGATGGACGCCGGCCAAAGCTCCGGCCGGCTCGTGGCCGAATTGAGCGACGTCACCAAGAGCTTCGGGGACCGGCCGATCGTCGACCACTTGTCGATGCGCATCATGCGCGGCGACCGCATCGGGCTCATCGGCCCGAACGGCGCAGGTAAGTCGACGCTCATCCGCATCATTCTCGGCGCGCTCGCGCCGGATTCGGGCAGCGTGCGGCTCGGCTCGAACGTTCACGTGGCATACTTCGACCAGCTCCGCGAGCAGCTCGATCCCGAACGCACGGTCGCCGACACCATCAGCCCAGGATCCGATTGGGTCGAGGTCGGCGCGCAGCGCAAGCACGTGATGAGCTATCTCGGGGACTTCCTGTTTTCAGCGCAGCGCGCGAAGGCGCCGATCAAGATGCTTTCGGGCGGCGAGCGCAACCGGCTCTTGCTCGCGCGCCTGTTCGCGCGCCCAGCGAATCTCGTCGTGCTCGACGAGCCGACGAACGACCTCGACATCGAGTCGCTCGAGCTGCTCGAAGAGAAGCTCCAGGGCTACGCGGGCACGCTCCTGCTCGTGAGCCACGATCGGCGTTTTCTCGACAATGTCGTCACCCAGACGCTGGCGGCCGAGGGCGGCGGCGTATGGCGCCAGTATGTCGGCGGTTACGCCGATTGGCTGCGCCAGCGGCCGGCGCCCGCCTCCACTCCCGACGAACGCCCGAAGAGAGAGGCGCCCGTCCCGCGTCCGAAACCGCGGACGAAACTGAGCTACAAGGAGGAGCGCGAGCTCTGCTCACTCCCGGAAGAGATCCAGGCGCTAGAGCGAGAGCGGCACGAGCTCACGGCCCGTTTGAGCACCGCGGAGCATCATCGCAAAGGCGGGGAGCTAGTGCGTTCGGACATCCAGCGCGCGCGCGACATCGAGCAGCTGCTCGAGGCCAAGTTCGCGCGCTGGGAGGAGCTCGAGCAGCTTCGCGCCGCAACCGCCGCTCCTCGTTCCTAGGTCTCGCGCGCGGCAGGGCGCTAGTCGCGCGGCCCGGAGGCGGGCCTGTTCCGGAACACGCTCGGTATTTCCTTCGACTTGAGCGGCGCAAAGGTGTCCCGAGCACGCTCGAGGCGCCGCTGCATGTCTGCGAGGGTGTCCGGGAAGCGCGCCGCCACGCTGTAGTTTTCCGGCTCTGGAGCCCGCATGTCGTAGAGCTGCGGGTAACCGCGCTCAGCGAGGGAGACGTATCCGCCCCTGTAATAGTCGGCAGCGACGTATTTCCAGCGCTGCGTGCGAATCGCCGCCACGTCCTCGTTGTTGAAGAGCACGAGCTCGTCGTGCGGCGACGGGGCTCCGCGCAGCAGCACGTCGCTGATGTCGAGGCCGTCCAGCGTGACGCCCGCGGGCACGGGCCTGTGGGCCATGCTGCAAAACGTCGGCAGTAGGTCGATCGCCATCGCAATCGAATGCACCGTGCGGCCGCGTGGAACCACGCCAGGCCGATAAGCGACGAACGGAACGCGATAGCCGCCGTCGTAGCCCCCGCTTCCCTTGCGAGCGCGCATATCTCCGGCCGAGCCTTCGAACCACGGACCATTGTCCGAGGTCAGGATCACGAGCGTGTCGCGCTCGAGGCCGAGCGACTTGAGCTTCGCGAGCAGCCTCCCGACGATCGCGTCGATTTCCTGCACGACGTCGCCGTATCCGCCGGCGTCGGATTGTCCCGCATAAGGCGCGTGCGGATAGTTCGGCAGGTGCGGCGCGCTGAGCGCAAGCTCGAGGAAGAACGGCCTATCTCGATGCTCTTCGATGAACCGCTCGGCGCGCTCGTAAAAGCGCTGCTGCAGCTGCGGGTAGTCGACCTCGTATTGCTTGATCTCGGTCGCGGATGCTTCGGCCTCGTAGAGCGCCAGCGGCTGGATGTCGTGGCTGTACGGCAAGCCGAAGAAGAGATCGAAACCCTGCCGAGTCGGCGGCCAGAACGGCGCGACGTGGCCGAGGTGCCATTTGCCGATCAGCGCGCTCGCGTACTCGGGCTTGAGCGCCTCCGCGATCGTGACTTCCGAGGGATCGAGGCCTCGCGTGTCGTTCGCGAGGATCACCTCGTACCCAAGGCCGGTGCGAATCGGATAGCGTCCCGTCAGGAAGCCCGCGCGCGACGGCGTGCACAAGTTGGCCGCGGCGTAGTAGTCGGTGAGCACGGTACCTTCACGCGCGAGCCGATCGATGTTCGGCGTCCGCACGCGCTTCGCGCCGAACGCACCGACGTCGCCGTAACCGAGGTCGTCGCAAAGAACGACGACGAAGTTCGGCGGGCGCTCTGCGCCGCTCGCCGAAGCGCCGAGCGTGGCCGCGCCGAGAGCCGCTGCGCTGTGGCGCAGGAAGTCCCGCCGGTCCACCTGGTCAATCCTTCGGCACGAGCCCGCGCTTGGCGGCTTCTTGCGCAACTCGGGGGTCGACCGACTTCGACGCCGCGATGTCGGCCTGGCCCTTCGTGATGTTGCCGCTGTGCAGCTCGACGAGCCCGCGGCCATACAGCGCCCACGGATTCCGCGGCAGCGACGCGAGCACGGCATCGTAGTCCTTGAGCGCCTTGTCGTACTGGCCGAGCCGCAGGTAGGTCAGACCGCGCGCGTCGAGGTACACCACTGCCTGCGGCCGCTCTTTGATCGCGCGATTGCAGTCGGCGAGCGCCTTGTCGAGATTCTGACCGACCATTGCACGGGCACGGCAACGCGATGCGAGCACCTCCGGCGTCCGAATTTCCTGAAGATGCGCGTCGAGCCATTTGTCGTACTGCTCGATCGCTTGCTCGAGCGAGCCCGCGCGCGCGTACAGGTTGCCGAGCGCGAGACGCACGTCGGCCTCCTTCGCGACGCTCAAGTTCACTTTGTCCAAATCGGCGAGCACGTCGCCGCCCGCGTCTCCGGTCGCATCCCGCCGATTGAGACGGAGCGCGGCTCGCGCCAGGAGCGCCGGCACATAGTCCGGCTTCAACGTGATCGATTGATCGAGGTCCGCGGACGCGAGCGCGGGCTGACGGTTGCCGAGCCGCGCCTCCGCGCGCTGGTAAAAATACTCCGCCTCCGTCGGCGCGAGCTCGCACGCGCGCGTGAGGTCCTCGATCGCGTGCGCGAAATCGCGGCGGGCGGCGTACGCCACGCCGCGGCGGCTGAATCCGGCGGCGTCCGTGGGCTCGTCTCTCGGCAGCGGAGGCGGCGCCGCGTTCGTCGTTCCCGCCGGCTCGACCGCCGCATCGGGCGCGGCCGCCGCCGGACCTGCCGAGCCCGGCGCCGCGCTTACGGTAGCCGCCAAAGCCACCGGCGCCGCGGCCGCGTCGGGCGGCGCAGCGTTGCCGAGGTTCGCCGTGCGCCCCTGCGGAGCGCCGGGGTTGGAGGTCAAGTTGAATACGGGTCCGCCGTTGTACGTGAAATAGAGCTTGCGCTGACTGCTCGCGACGTAGATTCGATGCGACAGGAAAAAGTCGGTGCCGATCAGCATGTCGCCCTCGGGCAGGTTGACATCGCCGAAGCGCAGATTCGTGTGCTTTATCTCCTCGCCGCCGATGTCGAACGAGTCGATCGGCGCGAGCCAGGTTTGCTCGCTGCGCGTGCCGAGGCCGCCGATCAGCCCGGCCTTCACGACGCCGGCGCTGTCCGGAGTCACGCCGGCCCGCTCCGCGGCGCGCAGGCTCAGCAGCGAGAACGCGGCGCCGGTGTCGAACACGACGCGGACCTTTGCGCCGTTCACGAGCGCCGTGCCGGTCGTGTGCGGCGACGCCTGCGTCGCCCATGCGATCTCGATGACGGAATACCGCTCGCCGTTCTGCGCCCAGTACGCAAGATCGCTCTTCTCGCACCCCTGCGGCTTCAGCAAACGGATCGCGCCGTGCGCGAGGTCATACTCGACGTCCGCGAGGTGGAGCACGTTCTGGCCGAGCAGGCCGACGGCTCGTCCCGGCTGAGAGCCGCCGACGATGAACTGCACGTTGCGTATGGGCACGCCCGCGAGCGTGAATTCCTTGACCGTGGTAACCCCGGCGTCCGTCGAGCCGGTGATGCCGCGGACGCGGATATTCGACGGCGTGACCCGGAGATTGCGCTCCGCGGCGCTCGCAGGAGAAATCGTGCTGTAGAACGCGCCGCTGTCGGCGATGAACTGCGCGTCGACGCCGTTGATTTGCGCGGTAACCATCGGCCGCAAGCCGCTCATCGTGACCGGCAGCTCCGCGATCTTGCCGATCTTGCATTCGGCCGAGCCGGTACGCGGGACGGTCGCGAGCAAGCCGACCACCACCACTAAGGCCGCGATTCGAGCTCCCATGGCTGTCCCCCTAGAGATTAAGGTCCGGGCGCGCTGTGCTGCGCGGCACGATAGAATGTTCCGCAGAGTCGGCCAATACCTTGAGCTCGCGAACCGCAAAGCTGCTTACGATCGCCGTCCCGGTGCTGGCCATCGCCGCGGCAGCATGGTGGACGCTCGGCCCGCATCGCGACCGTGTCGCGGCGCAGGACGTCCTCTCCCACTACTGCGTCGATTGTCATAATCCGGTCGACCTCACGGCCAACCTCGTGATCGACCCGTCGAGCCTCGACCGGGTCCGCGCGCAACCCGAGCATTGGGAAAAGGTCGTCCGCAAGCTGCGCGCCGAGTCGATGCCGCCGGACGACCCGCGCCCGCCGCACGAGGCCTACACCCAGACCGCGGCGTTCTTGGAGCGCGAGCTCGACGCAGCCGCTGGCGAGCGGCCGAACGCCGGCGACGTGCCGCTGTTTCGGCGGCTCACGCGCACCGAATACGAGAACTCGATCCGCGATCTCCTCGCGCTCGATCATCTGCCTGCCGAGCTCGACTACGAGCTGCTCCTCCCCGCCGACAATGCGAGCAGCGGGTTCGACAACATCGCCGACCTCTTGTTCGTCTCGCCCGTCGTGATGGAGCGCTATATCGGCGCGGCGCAGAAGCTCGCGCGGCTCGCGGTCGGCGACATGCGGACGCCGGTGCTCGTGAACATCTACAAGCTGTCGGAGCAGCTGCCGCAGGACGCGCGGCTCGACGAGCTGTCGTTCGGCACGCGCGGCGGCATCGCGGTCGAAAGCTACTTTCCGCTCGACGCGACCTACACGTTCGAGATCGAGACGGCGGCCGCGGCTCGCGACGAATATCAGATCGAGGTCAGCGTCGACGGCGTGCGCGCGGCGGCGAAGTCGATCGGCGCCGTGATCGTTCCGCGGCGCGGCACCGACCATGCGCTGCTCGAGGTGCCGATCTCGGCCGGGCCGCATCTCGTCGGCATCACGTTCGTCGAGCGCTCCGAGGCGCTCGACGAGGGCCTCGTGCGCTCGCGTATGCGCAGCCGCGGCACGCTGCCCGCGATCGCGATAGCGACGATTCGCGGGCCGTACTCGCCGACCGGTCCCGGCGACACGCCGAGCCGCAAGCGGATCTTCGTCTGCCATCCGAGCAGCGCAGCCGAGGAAACGTCGTGCGCGCGCGAGATCCTGAGCTCGCTCGCGCGGCGCGCATATCGGCGCGCGACGACCGAGACGGATCTCAAGGACCTGATGCCGTTCTACGAGCAAGGCCGCGCGGATGGCGGCTTCGACGCGGGCATCCAGCTCGCGCTCGAGCGCCTGCTCGTGAGCCCGCAGTTCCTGTACAGGATAGAGCACGAGCCGGCGCCCGCCGCCGGCACGACGGCGAGCGCCACCGAAGCGCCGCCGCTGCGCGCGGCGAGCGGCTCGGATGCGCGCACGCCCAGCGGCGGCGCGGCGACGAGCGCGGTGCGCCACGACGCGCCGATCAGCGTCGTGCCCGTCAGCGACGTCGAGCTCGCGTCGCGGCTCTCGTTTTTCCTCTGGAGCAGCATCCCCGACGACGAGCTGCTCGCGACGGCGCTCGACGGGCGGCTGCACGAGCCGGGCGTGCTGCGCGCGCAAACGGACCGCATGCTCGCCGACCCACGGGCGCAGTCGATGGTGACGAACTTCGCCGCACAGTGGCTGTTCCTGCGTGACGTCGAGTCGAAAGACCCCGATATCTTCCTGTTCCCCGATCACGACGTGTCTCTGCGCCGTGCGCTCGAGCACGAAACCGAGCTCTTCGTCGGCGACGTGCTGCGCCACGGCGAGAGCGTCACCGACCTCCTCACCGCGCGCTACACGTTCCTGAACGAGCGGCTCGCGCGCCATTACGGCGTGCCCAACGTCTACGGCAGCTACTTCCGCCGCGTCGACCTCGCGGCGGACAGTCCACGCGCGGGGCTGCTCGGCCAGGGCAGCATCCTGACGGTCACCTCGTACTCGACTCGCACGTCGCCCGTTCTGCGTGGCAAGTACGTGCTCGACAACCTGCTCGCGTCGCCGCCTCCGCCTCCACCGCCCGACGTGCCGGCGCTGAAGACCGAGGACGACGCGGCGGGCGGCAAGCCGCTCACGATGCGCGAGGCGATGGTGAAGCACCGCGCGAACCCCGTCTGCGCGAGCTGCCACGCGAAGATGGACCCGATCGGGTTCGCGCTCGAGCACTTCGACGCGGTCGGCCGCTGGCGCGACGCGGACGCCGGCCAACCGATCGACGCCGCGAGCAAGCTGCTCGACGGCTCGACGATCGACGGCCTCGGCGGCGTCCAAGCGATGCTGCTGCGCCAGCCGGAGCTCTTCGTGCACGCGTTCACGGAGAAGCTCATGATGTACGCGCTGGGCCGCAACGTGCAGTACTACGACGCGCCCGCGATTCGCTCGATCATGCGAAGCGCGGCCGCGAAAAAGTACGCGTTTTCGACTATCGTCGAGGGTATCGTCGAAAGCGTTCCGTTCAGGATGCGAAACGTGCACGCGTCGGCGGCCGGACAGACGGTCGCCGTGGCGCACGAGAGCGAAGGGGTCGATCGATGACGTTCATCACCAAGCGAACGCTGCCGCGGCGCACGTTCCTGCGCGCTGCCGGCGCGACGATTGCGCTGCCGATGCTCGACGCGATGCTGCCCGCGTTCGGCGCGGACTCGGCGCCCTGGATTCCCCGGCTCGGCTTCATGTACGTCGGCAACGGCATCGTGCACCGGACGTTCAAGCCCGTCGGCGAAGGCGCGACCTTCGAGTTGTCTCCCGTGCTCACGCCGCTCAGCCCCCTGCGCAAGCAACTCACGGTCGTGAGCGGCCTCGACCACAAGCAGGCCGAGAACTTCGGCGACGGCACCGGCGATCACCCGCGCTCCTCGGCCGCGTGGCTCACCGGCGTGCACGCGTGGGACCGCACGCGCCCCGGCGTCGAGGTGAAGCTCGCGACCAGCGCCGATCAGCTCGCGGCCGACGTGCTCGGCCGATCGACGCCGGTGCGCTCGCTCGAGCTCGCGGTCGACACCGCGACGCAGAGCGCGTGCGACGCGGGCGACTGCTTCTACGTGAACACGGTTTCGTGGCGCAACGAGACCACGCCGAACCTCACGGAGAACCATCCGCGGCTCGTGTTCGAGCGTCTCTTCGGCGACGGCGGGAGCAGTGCGGAGCGGCTCGCGCGAATCAAGAGGACGAGCAGCATTCTCGATTCGGTGCGCGAGGAAGCGCGCCGCTTGGCGTCGGACGTCGGCGCGGGCGACAAGACGAAGCTCGACGAATACTTGGACTCGGTGCGCGAGATCGAGCAGCGGATCCAAGGCGCAGAAGCCAGCGAGCACGACGACGTGGCGCTGCCCGATCGTCCGACTGGAATCCCAGCGTCATTCGAAGAGCATACGAAGCTCATGCTCGACCTCGCGCTGCTCGGCTTCAGGACCGACACGACGCGAGTCTTCTCGATGATCCTCGCACGAGAGGTCAGCAACCGCTCGTATCCACAGATCGGCGTGCCGGACCAGCATCATCCGGTCTCGCATCACCGGAACGATCCGGCGCTGATCGAGAAGAAGACCAAGATCGACGCGTACCACGTCTCGTTCCTCGGCTATCTCGCCGAGAAAATGCAGGCGACACCCGAGGGCGACGGCACGCTGCTCGATCAGAGCCTCTTGATGTACGGCGGCGGCATGGGCGACGGCAACCTGCACCGCCACAACGACCTGCCCTGCGTGCTGCTCGGCAACCTCGGCGGCCGGCTCAAGCCCGGGCAGCACGTCGTGTACCCGAGCGGCACGCCGATGACGAACCTGCTCGTGTCGCTGCTCGACAAGATCGGCGTGCCGGTGGATTCGCTAGGCGACAGCACGGGGCACCTCTCACCGGATCGTCTCGCCAACGTTTGACCCGCGATGGCGGCGGCGCAAGAGCGCCCGCCCATCGTCCGCCCGCGCGCGTTCGGGACGGTAAGAGCTCGCCGTGGACGCGAAGTCATTCCTTCCCGTCCGCACTCCAGTCTTGGATCAGCGTGATCGGCGGAGGTGCGTGTCCTTCCGTCCCCGGCAGCGGCTGCGCCGTCGCCGTCGCGAGAGACCGACCGGCAAGCTCGATGAACTGGCGCTCGCGCCCAGAATACGCGAGCCGCTTCGCCCAAGTCGTCGGCAGAGCGCGAACCTCGTCGAGCGGCACGAATCGACCAGCAACCGTAAATCCCGCGTCCGCGTAGGTGCGCTCGTGCGCCGTCAGCGTCGCGGCTTCGAGCGGCGGTAGGGCGAGGTCGCGGATCGCGGCGCGTTCCGTCTCGACTCCGTAGCCGAACAGCACGCGAACCCGCGCGCCGGGCTTACAGAGGCCGCGCAGAGAATGAAGTGCCGCGGCGTCGGGCCGCGCGACTGCCGCGAGCAGCGAGCCCCACGGCAGCAACACGGTGAGGATATCGGCCAGGCCGAGGAGCTCCCCGGGTGCGTTGGCGAGCGCAAGCCTGCCGAGGAGCGCGTTCGGGAGTCCGCCTCGTGTGGGCTTCGCCGCGATACGGCGCGAGGTGTCCCCAAAACCCTCGGCCGTCGCGTCGACGCCGATCACGAGCGTATCCGGGTTGCGCGCGGCGACCGCGCGGACGTATGCGCCGTCGCCGGTGCCGAAGTCGACGTGCAGCGCGCGGTGTTCGGCCGCGCGCTCAGCCAGTCATCAACGGTCGACCCAATGTTCTTTCTTGCCGGTCACGAGGTACATGGCGCGAGACACTAGCACGATCAGCGCACGTCGAGCGCGCGATTGCCGGACGCATAGCGCCGGAGTCCCAGGCGAAACAACCCGGCCGCGATCGCTGGAAACACCGTTGCCGCGGCAACGACGGCGGCCGCCTTTCCTAGCGAGAAGGCGCGCAAGATCTCGACCGGCACGAACGCGATGAACGCCGCCGGCAACACCGTGTAGAGCAATACCGTCACGAACACCGGCAAGCCGATCTGCGGCACCATCGCGAACTGCAGGAACGACTCGAACAGCTGGTCGCAGAGACGCGGCCGCGCCGACGTCCAGAAGGCGAGGCAATTGATCGCGACGTACACGGAAACCAGGACGCTCGCGCCGAGCGTCGCGAAGACGAGCGCGAGCAGCCATTCCGCCGGCGAGCCCGCGGCCCAGGCGATCAGAACCGCGCCCGACGCGATGTCGCCGAAGCCCGTCGGATCGCAACGGCTGAACAGCACGCCGAGCAGCGGCGAGCGCGGCCGCCCGAGGTAAACGTCGAGCCCGCCGTTCTGAATGAACAATGCCACGTTGCGAGCGCCGCCGAAGAACGCCGAGTAAATTCCGTAGCCGACCGCGAGGATTCCGTAGATCTCGGTCACGTCGCGAAGCGTCCAGCCGCGCACGTCGCCCGCGAGCCCGAAGAACAGCGCCCACACGCCGAACCACACGAAGTTGTTGATCGCCATGAACGCCCCGAGTAGCGCGGCATTCCACGGCCGGAGCAACTCGGAGCGCAGGTTGGCGAGCCCGAGCGCCGGGATCCAAGCGAAGCGGTTCATGCGGCGAGCCCTCCCTCGACGTAGCGACGCTCGAACGCGGTGCTCGCGGCAACGACTGCGAGCCACGCCAAGCCGAGCCAAAAGGCCTGCACTGCGAGCATCGCCGCGACGTGCGGCCAGGTCGGATCGAGCGCGACGCTCGCCGGCGCATACAGCATCGCGGGGAACGGCGTGAGCCACGCGATCTTCACGAGCACCGCGGGATACGCGTCGAGCGGCAAGATCAGGCCACCGAGCACGAACATGAGCTTCTGGGCAATGAAGAAGACGGGCCGAGCCGTGCCGAACCAGGCCGTCGACAGCCCGACCAAGACTTGCATCGCGAGCAGGTTCGCCGCGCCGGCCATCACCGACACGGCGACGGCGGGCACGACGGCGGCGCCAAACGGCGCCGTGCCGGTCAGCCAGTAAGCGAGCGCCGCGCCGGGCACCGCGAGCGCGGCGATCTTCGCAGCCGTGCGGCCGATCTCCTGCGCGGCCGTGAGCGCGACATATCCGACGGGGCGAACGAGCAGCGCGGTCACGCTGCCGTCCAGGATCTCGTCCTGGATCTGCCGAAACGCGTAACCGATCGCGAGCGCGACGAGCTCCGTCAGCGCGAGGTACCAGACCACCTGCGCGTACCCGAGCGACGCTCGAGCGAGCGATTGCGGATGCAGCTGCCGGTAGAGATTCGCCCACAGCGACAGGATCACCGCATAGTTCACGAACGTGCCGAGCAGTGCGCTGCGCTGCGCCCACGTCTCGCTCCAGCCGAGCCGAAACGCGTGCGCCAATGCCGCAAACGCGCCCGCCGACGTTATGCGCGCGCTCATGGCCGCTCCCGATACAGATGCCGAATGATCTCCTCGAGCGGAGCGTTCTCGATCGTGAGGTCGCGCACGCGCAGCCGCTTGAGCGCCTCGGCCACGACCTCGTCGATCGCAAACGTCGACGCGTCGATCGACAACGTCAGCCGATGCGGGCCGCGCTCTACGACGACCGCCGCGCCGAACGGCTCGGGCCGCTCGTCCTCGGTCACGATCGTGATCCGCTTCTCGCGCAGGAACGACGCGCGCAGGTTCTCGAGCGGCTCGTCGAGCAGGATGCGGCCGTGATTCACGAGGATCACGCGCGCGCAAATGTGCTCGATGTCGCCGATGTCGTGGCTCGTCAGCACGATCGCCGTGTCTTCGGCCTCGGCGAGATGCTTCAGATGCTCGCGCAGCAACGCCTTCGCCGTGACGTCGAGGCCGATCGTCGGCTCGTCGAGGAACAGCACCTTCGGGCCATGCAGCAGCGCAGCCGCGATCTCGCAGCGCATGCGCTGGCCGAGCGACAGCGTCTTGACCGGCTCGTCGAGCAGCGCCTCGATCTGCAGCACGTTCGTTATACGCTCCGCTCGCGCGCGATAGAGCTTCGAGTCGAGCCCGTAAATCTTCGCGAGCAGGTCGAAGCTGTCGCGGACCCGCAGGTGATACCAGAGCTGCGAACGCTGGCCGAACACGATGCCGATCTCGTACGCAAGCCGACGCCGCTCCGCCCACGGCACGAAACCCGCGACGCGCGCGGCGCCGGCCGAGGGATACAGCAGCCCCGTCAGCATCTTGAGCGTCGTCGACTTGCCGGCGCCGTTCGGGCCGATGAACGCGACGCGCTCGCCGGCATCGATCGTGAAGTCGACGCCGGAGACCGCCGTGAACGGCTCGCTCCGCGCGCGGAGGAAGGTTTTGGTGAGACCTTTCGCTTCGACAATCATGGCGGCATCACTCCTCGTTGGGAGCGAAAGGCGTCGTTGATTGCCGGGAAAACTGTCAGCCTTTCGCTAGTCGCTCGGCTGACGGTTTTCTTCGTTTACGCGGTCGGGTCAGCCTGGGTGCCGGTGTGTTCGTATGCGCCGTCGAGTTTCATGAGCGCGCACGCCGGCTTCGCCGAGAACGGCGATACCGGGCAAATGACGATGGTCGTGCGTGTCATGTTCGGCATCCAGGCGCGGACCGGGAGAAAGCCCCGGACCCGCGAAAGGTCGCGTAGTGGAACATATTTCACCATGCAAGCCAAGCGTCGAACGTGGCGTTCGAGACGCATTTCCGGCAGCTAGCACCGGCAGGGACGCGCCGCTCTGGACGCCGACGCATGATCGGCGCTATACCGGCACCGATGACACTCGCCGGCAAAGTGGTCGCGGTGACCGGAGGCTCGGGGCAACTCGGCACTGCCGTCGTTCGCGCGGCCCTTTCAGCCGGAGCCGCGGTCGCGTCGCTCGATCATGCGGCGTCGCCGCGCGACCCCGCCGCGCTGAAAGGTGCGCTCGCGCTAGGCGGCTTCGATCTCGCCGAGCCCGACGCCGCAGCGCTAGCGCTCGAGCAGGTCGTCAGGCAGCTCGGCGGGCTCGACGCGCTCGTGAACGTCGCGGGCACATTCCGCTTCGAGAAGCTCGCGGACGGAGGCCTCGAGACCTGGGACCTGCTCTACCGAGTCAACCTCCGCACCGCCGTCAGCGCTTCGCGCGCCGCGCTGCCGCATCTGCTGCGCCGCGGCGGCGGCCGCATCGTGAATGTCGGCGCGCTCGCGGCCGCGAATCGGGCCGCCACCGGGATGGGCGCGTACGCCGCATCGAAGTCCGGCGTGCTGAAGCTCACCGAGGCGCTCGCGGCGGAGCTCAAGGATCACAACATCACGGTCAATGCGGTTCTGCCGAGCACGATCGACACGCCCGCGAATCGGGCCGACATGCCGACGGCGGACTTCAGCCGCTGGGTGGCGCCAAGCGACCTTGCGAGCGTGATCGTCTTCTTGCTCTCGGACGAGGCACGCGCGTTAACCGGTGCGTTGATCCCGGTAGCCGGGCGGGTCTGACCTCTAGCGCCAGCGGTTGCCGAGCACCCACGCGACGAGGCTCCAGCGCGTTCCGCGCGTCACGGGCGTGACGCGATGCAGCACGAAGCTCGGAAATGCGATGAACGCGCCTCTCGTGCGCTCCATCGGCTCCGGCCGATTCCCGAACAACAGCTCCAAGTCGCCGCCTTCGTAGTCCTCGGCGCGCGATAGCTGGACCGACACCGAGATCTTGCGCAGCGGCCGAAACCCCGCGAAGTCGGTATGCCAGTCGTAGAAACCTTGGTCCGAGCTGTCATAGCGTGCGAGCTGGAGGTTGCCTTCGACCGCGGAGATATCGACGTTGAAAAACAGGCGATTGCATTCCTGTGCGGCGGCCCAGACGCGTTCATAGAGCCAGCGGTATCTCGGCTCCATGCCGAGGAAAGCGACTCGAGACCGGCGCACGCGCTGATCCGCGCCGCCGCCGCCGAGCTGGCCTTCTTTCACTATGGACGCGTGCTCCTCGATCAGCCGATCCATCTCGGCGTCGGTCAGAAAGCCCGAGGCCGTCGCGCGGGTCTCGAACGGGGGTAGCGTATTTTCTTGAGCAGACATCGATTCGGTCGTCTGTGTTGCGCGTGCCCGGACAGCGGCTACAAGTCCAATGCTCCTGCGGCACACCTCCTTTTGTTGGCGTGCGAGTATCCGCCGCGCCCTAGGCCTCTGCAAATCGCCGGCTGGAGTCCGGAGCGCGCTCGCCGCTCGTGCGCCGCGGACATAACCACACGGTGCGCGCGCGTCTTGCGAAGACGAAAGCGTGACGGAGGTCGGCGCGGCAACGACCGCGTCGAGCGATCATGCCCGCGCGTCCCACCGACAAGCCGGCGATGCCGGCGCACGAAGCAAAGGGACGTCTCTTGGTGGCGCCATGGAGGCTGCGATGAGAAGGCCCGAGCCCGTCGACGAGTTCGCCGAGACCGAAGTGCTGGTTCACGCCGAGGATCTGACGGACCGCGCTACCGACGCGCTGTCGCTCTACGCGGAATACGAGAGCGAGCTCGCGCACGACGCGGGTAAGCGCCGGGATCCGCGCACGCGACGCTGACGCCCCGCTGCGTTCCGTGCCATCGTGCCAGCCCGCCGCGGCGTGAGCGGAGCGCTCGCTTTAGATCCGGAACAGAAATTCCTGCATACCGTTACGCAGTAGGCGCGCGCGATCGACCGCGTACCGCGGCATGCACGTAGCGAGATCCTCGGGCGAGTAGCGCGGCGCAGCGCGCAGCGGCACATTCTGCGGCACGATCTCGAGCCGATTCTCGTCGAGGGGCAAGAAGGAGCTCGGGCGCTCGGGCATTTGCCGCGCGGCGTAATAGACGAGCGCGTGCACGAGCGTGCCGGGCCTGCCGCGGGCCGCGATGCATTCCATCACCGCCGTCAGCGCGGGGCGATTCAAGTAATTGAGCAAATCCCAGCAGAGCACGATGTCGGTCGGCTCCTGGCGGCGCGCGGGTAGCGCCGCCTCCGCGATGCTGCGAAGGCGACGCGGATCCTGCTCCGCGTTCAGGGGGTCGATCGCGTCAGCGAGCTCGGCAACCTCGTAGCGGCAGCGAAACTGGCTCAGCAGCCGGACCGTCGCGGGCCGCGCCGAAGCGAGGTCGAGCAGCACGAAGCGGCCGCCGTCGCCGAGGCGATCGACGAGCGAGTGAAACAGCGGGGCGCTGAGGCTCTCCTCCTGCTGCGCTCCGCCGGAGCTCGTAGTGCGCGCTGCGCCGTGGGGCTCGGCCGCCAAGTTCGTCTGCGGCCGCGGGTCAGGTCGCACTCTTGACCGCCGACGACGCCCCGGGGTTCGGGGCCATCTGCGGCGACCCCTGCGGTCGCGGGGCCGGAGCTGCGGCCTGCGCGGGCTTGTTGCGCCCCGTCGCGCTCTGCACCGCCTGCGGATCCATCTCGATCGCGCCCTTGAACTTGGCCCCGTCCTCGAGGCTCACGCGTGGCGAGGTCACGTTGCCGCGCACTTGCGCGTTCTTACGAATCGCGACGCGCTCGGAGCCGTACAGATCGCCCTCCATGAAGCCGTCGACGATGATCGATTGAGCGTAGACGTCGGCCCGGACCTTGCCCTGGGGTCCAATCGTGAGGCTGTTGTTCTTCAGCTGGACCGTGCCGTTCACCTCGCCTTCGATCAGGAGATCCTCTTCGCCGCGCAGCTCGCCGTCGATGTGGATCGACGCTCCAATCAGCGCGTGCTCGCGTCCTGCCGACGGCCGCGCCGTCGTGGTCTCAGATCGTACCGTCGGCTCCGACCGCATGGTCGGTTCCGTCGGCTTATCCGTACCGCCCTTCTTGCTCATCTCGAACATAAATGACCCCCAGGTCAGGTGAGGTGATTCGAACTGCCCCAATAGTTAGCGAGCATAACTTGACGAAACGTCTATCTAGCACAGCGGCGCACCGAGTTCCATCCTGTCGTTCACAGCAGACACGTTTGCGCGCAAATAAACTATGATGCCCGCGACAGCGTGAGTGGATGAAAAACCATCACACTGTCGTCATTCTGTTCCGGTACTCTCGATAAGCGACTGAATCCAAGTGGATAGCCAAACGCAGGGAGATTCGATGAGCACTACGCCCTCCTCCGCCCGAGCCAAGCGATCGCGCAGCAGCGCCTCCGCCGGGCCCGCCAAGAGCCCAACCACCCCGACTTCTTCCGCCGTCACGCCGAAGGTGTCGGCCGATCAGCGCCACGCGATGATCGCGGAGTCCGCCTACCGTCGCGCCGAGTCGCGCGGCTTCCAAGGCGGCGACGCGATGGAAGACTGGCTCGAAGGCGAGAAAGAGGTCGACGCGCTGCTTTCACGCGCGGCGCACTGAAAGGCGACATTGGGCGGAGCGGCTCTACCGCGCCGCCCAATGCGTCATGACGTAGTGGACGATCGCTAGCAAGATCGCCCACGTCGCCGCCCCCGCGATCACGATCGCGAGGGTCGCCCCGACGAGCCCCACGAGCACGACGACGCCGTCGCGCTCGGTGATGCCTACTGCGATCACGGCCGCTGCCGCTCCGGGCGGCATGTTGCCGATCAGCGGTATGGGCAAGATCATGATCACGCCGAGCACGAGCACGACCACGCCGACGAGCACCCTCGCGAGCGGCACCGTAAAGATCTGAAACCTCGGGCTGCAGATCCGTTCGAGGCGCTCGAGTAGTGGCAGCATCCGGCCGACGACGCGACGCAGGTCCGAACGCGCGATGCTCTTCTGCGTGATCGCGCGCGGCATCCAGAGCTTGCGACGCAGCACGATGAGATTCAGCGCGATGATCGCGAGCGCCGCGCCGCAGACCGTCGGAATCCCCGGCGGCATCGGCAACGCGCACGGCAACGAGAAGATCAGCATCGCGAATCCGAATGCGCGCTGCCGGAGGCTCGCCAATATTTCGCCGAAGGTCACGCGTTCGCCGTCGGCGTAAGCCAGGTCGCGCAGCACTTCCGACGTGCGGGCCGGGGAATCGACGCCGTCCGCGGCTCCGTTGTCGTCACTCTGCATTCGGATGCTTGCTGTCCCAAGCGCCGCGCGATCGCCTATTCTAGTCGCACGCCGCGCGAGTAACGACGTGATCTCGAACGCCGTTTTGCTGTTCTTCGTGATCGATCCGTTCGGATTGATCCCGGTCTACGTCGCACTGCTCGGCCGAGTACCGCCCGAACGCCGGCTGCGGATCCTCGTCCGCGAGCTCTTGATCGCTCTGCTCGCGCTCGTGCTGTTCTTGTTCGCGGGACGCTACGTGCTGGCGGCGCTCCACATTTCCGAGCCCGCGTTGCTGATCTCGGGCGCGCTGATCCTGTTCCTCGTTGCGCTGCCGATGATTTTTCCGTCCGTGAAGTTACGCCTCGAGTCGGAGGATCACGCGGAGCCGCTGATCGTTCCGCTCGCAACGCCGTTGTTCGCCGGGCCGTCCGCGCTCACGCTCGTGATGCTGATCGGCAGCGGCGCGAGTGACTGGCCGGAGCGCATCGGCACGGTGCTGATCGCGTGGACGGGCGCGGCCGTAGTGCTGCTGCTCGGCCACTGGATCGCAGCGAAGATCGGCGCGCGCGGGCTGATCGCGATCGAGCGGCTCATGGGCCTGTTCCTCGTCGCGATGTCGGTCGAGATGCTGCTCGACGGCATCTCACGCTACTTGGCGACGCTCGCCCGCTAGTGCCATCGCAGCGGCGTCCACGACCGGCGTCAGCGGTCACCGCGCGCGCGAGCGGTCACCGCCGGCGCGGCATTTCAGCGATGCGCGAGCAACTCGATCGACTTGAGCTTGCCGTGCTCGAACGTCAGTAGCGCCGGGAGCTGCCCGTAACCGCGGTCGTAGCTCCAGCGCTCGATCCGGGTCGAGCCGACCGTGTTCACCGCGCCGGTGCGCGCGCGTGCTTTCACGGGCACCTCCTCCACGGCTCTGCTTTGCGGCTCGCCGCATTTGGCGAACACTTGGTCCGCGACCATACCGACGGTCACGAGCACGCTGCCGCAGCGCAGCGAATCATCGGCGGCTGCAGCCCCTGCGATCGTGAATGCGCCCGCGAACAAGATGCCGATTCGTCGCCGCACGCGTTTCTCCGAAGTCGGGGTACCGGACGAGCATAGGCGCTCGACAGCCGCCCGGCGAGATTGCGAATCGCGTGACTGCGCGTGAAAAGGCGTTCTGCGCGGGTGCCTACGACGCCGAGCGCAGCGCGGGCGCGGGTCGATCGGGGTTGTGCTCGCCGGTCGCCGCGAGCCGCACGAGCACGTGGAACAGATCGTGGTCCGACAGCACCGCGAGCCGCTCGGGCGCCGAGAGCCAGCCCAGCGCTTCGTGCACGTTACGCGCGTCGGCGAGCTTCGCGCGCGCCGTGAGATAGGCCACGTCGGGTTTGCCGCGCTGCGCCGGCGGCCGCGGCAACACCGCACCGAAATGCCGCTGCCGCGCAGGCTCGTCGCCGAGCAAGTGCTCGATGGTCGCGCCTTGCAGCGCGGCCGCTAGCTCCTGCGAGAGCTCGTCTCGCCTGCGCACGACGGCCGGGATTTCGACTTCCTCCGGGATCGCGAAGAAGCCGAACCACCGCGCGAGCTTCGCGAGGAAGACGCTGCCGCTCGCCGCCGACAACGGCAATGCGAGCACGAGACCGAGGAGCGCAGGCGCCATCCACGCGAGCAACGGCAGCGACAGGAACATCAGCCCGGCGCTCGTCGCGAGCCCGGCCACCATGTGCAGCCAATGGCGGCGCAGCAGCAAGTGCCAGCGCGCGGCGGTCGCACGCTGCCGGCTCTGCGGGCTCCAGCCCGAATCCTGGCCGCGCAGGATTTCCACGATCTGGCGCGTCTGGAGCAGCATCATGATCGGAGCATAGAGTGCCGAGAGAATGGTCTCGCCGATGACGCCGAGCACGAGCCGTATCGGGTTCACCTTGAGCAGGAGCTCGCGCGTGAAGAATCCGCGCAGCAGGCCGAGGACCTTCGGAAGCATCAGCGTCGCCATCGCGACTACGAACAGCGCGATCATCCTTTCGCTATCGAACCGCGGCCAGCGCGGGAACAGCGACTGCTGGTCGGTGAAGTATTCGAACTGCACGGTTGCGATGTGCGCCGTGACGCCCAGGCCGACGCAGATCAGCGCGAGCCACAACGGCGAGGCGAGGTAGCTCATCACGCCGATCCACATGTGTGCGCGGCTCGGCCACGTGAAGCCGGCGCTGCCGACGACCGCGAGATGCTGGATGTTGCCCTGGGCCCAGCGCCGGTCGCGGGCTGCGACGTCGAGCAGAGACGGCGGGCCCTCTTCCCACGAGCCGCCGAGCGTCGGCAGCATCCGCACGGACCAGCCGGCGCGCCGCAGCAGCGCGGCCTCGACGAAATCGTGCGACATGATCATTCCGCCGAACGGCTTGCGCCCGGGCAACAGCGGCAGTCCCGCGGCCGCCGCGAACGCGCGCATGCGGATGATCGCGTTGTGCCCCCAATAGTTGCCGTCGTCGCCCGACCAGGCGGCGATGCCTCGAGCGACGATGGGCCCGTAGACCGCACCCGCGAACTGTTGGAGCCGCGCGAACAACGTATGCCCGCCGCAGAGCCGCGGCACGGTCTGCAGAAGCCCGAGCTTCGGATCCGCCCCCATCTCGCGCACGAGCGTCAGCAGCGTGTCGACCGACAAGACGCTGTCGGCGTCGAGCACGATCATGTAGTCGTAGCGGCCGCCCCAGCGCGTGACGAAGTCGCGCAAGTTGCCGGCCTTCTTCGCCACGTTCTCGTGGCGATGGCGGTACCAGACACGAAACTCGCCGAGCACGTCGCGTAAGGTCTGCACGGCCGCGGTCTCTTGGATGTAGACGTCCGGATTCTGCGTATCGGACAGCACGAAGATCTCGAAGTTGGCTGCCTGGCCCGCGGCGATCAACGCCTCCGCCATCGCGCGCAGCGAGGCGAACGTGCGCGAAGGATCCTCGTTGTAGACCGGCATCACGAGCGCCGTACGCTGCTCCGTGCTCGAGTCACCCTTCGCTCGCCGTCCCGAGCCGCCGAACAGCGTGCCCGCGACGGCCGACGATGCAGCGAGCGCGATCCAGCCGAACGTGATCGCGAACAGCACGACCATCACGCCTTGGAGCATCGTGACGCCGCCGACCGACACGACCTCGATCATCTCGCGGGTGGCGTAGATCGTGAGCGCGAGCGCGCCGCCGAACGTCAAGAGCCGCGCAAGGAACGTCCTGAATCGCGGCCGCGACGGCTTTTCGCGGCGCGTGTAGCGCTCGAAGCTCTGGTCCACCATCTCGAGTAGCGAGAATGGCGGGACCGCGGTCGGTCGCACCGTCATCGGCTCAAGCGATACAGCCACGTCTCACTCCAAGGCTGGTTCTTCGATACGAGCTGCAGCCGCAGCTCCACGACGTCGTTGCGCTCCGGCGCGAGCTCGAACGTCACGCGATAGGCGCCGGTGTCCGTCACTACGGCGCCGCGCGGCGAAAGCACCTTGCCCGCCGAGCTCGACACGTTGATCTCGACGTCGTTCGGCGGCGCAAATGCACCTAGAAAATCCACCACGAACTCGCGCTGCTCGCCCGTGCTGCCGGCGCCTGTGCGTGTCGAGACGACTCGCGCGACCGACGTGTCGAGCGGCTCAGTCACCCAGCGTAGCCGATACGAGAATTCCGTCGCCTTGCCCGCGGGCAGAGGCGTAGCGGACTGCCAATACGCGACAATGTTGTCGTTGATCTCTTTACCCGACGGAATCTCGACGAGCTCGACGTGGCCCTCGCCCCAATCTCCGTGCGGCTCCACCCAGAGCGATGGATGCCGCTCGAAGTGCGCGTCCGAGTCCTGATAGTCCTCGAAGCGCCGTTTGCGTTGGATCAAGCCAAAGCCCTTGGGATCGTGATCGACGAACGCGGACACCTGCGCGACGGTGCGCGGGTTCGCGAGCGGCCGCCAGACGCGCTCGCCGCGCCCCGTCAGCATTTCGAGCCCGTCGGAGTTGTGCACGGCGCTGCGGAAATCGTCGAAGCGGCCGCGTCCCGAAGATGCGTCGAACAGGAACATCGACATGAGCGGCGCGATGCCGAAATTCGTGATCGGGCGGCGCGGAAAGAGCGTCGCGACCACGTCGATGTCCGTTTCGGCACCGGGCGTCGCGGTGAACGTGTACGCGCCGACGACCGAACGGCTCTGCAGCAGCGCGTGGATCGTAATCGCGGTTGCGTGCTCCGCGGGACGCTCGATCCAGAAGTCCGTGAACACCGGAAACTCTTCGCCCTCGGGCCGAGCCGTGCGGATCGCAAGACCCCGGGCGTAAATGCCGTAGCTCTGGTCGCGCGCGACCGCGCGGAAATAGCTCGCACCCTGATAGACGAGGAACTCGTCGAGCACGTCGGGATGATTGATCGGCGCGCGCACCCGGAAGCCGGAGTACCCGCCCTCGTCCTCGTCGCGCTGGGGCGCAGACCCGATCTCGGGACCGAAGTCGAAGAGCTCGCTCTTGAACAGCACGCGCCGTCCCATCCCGCCGATGACGAGGTTGACATTCACGGGCGTGTCGAAAATGTAGCCGGGGTGGAACAAGTCGAGCGTGAACGTGCGGTTCTGGTGCGCCCAGATCGACGCACCCTTCTGAAAACGAATCGATCGATACTGGTCATAGCTGAGCTTGCTGTTCGCATCCTGCGCCGTCGGCGGTTCCACGTACTCTTGTTTGGCGAGCTCCTCCGCTCGAGCGACCAAGATCGCACGACTGAATGGCGACGCGGGCCGTTCTTGTGCATGGGCAGTCGCGGTCGCCGCAATCATCGCGACCGCGACGCCAAGCGCATTCCATTTGCGCGTCGCCATCGAGCTCACACGAGGAAATCGCGCAAAAGACAAGCACGATCCGTACCAACCGCGGCGGGAAAACCAAGCTCCGAGATTGATCGGCCCGCGCTCGAGCCTCGCTCGTTCGCGCGCGACGACGTTCGCAAGGATTCCGGTCTCAATCTCGGCACCGTTTCTTCGACGGCCTCGGAAGGCGGGATTCGCGATCACCCGATGGGCAATCCGGCGAGAAATTCTAGCAAACATTGCGCTTCTCTTATGAGAGAGCGTGCTGGGCGTTCGGGTTCGACAAAACCACGTCTTGGGCGCGCGGTCCAAGTGACGCCATTTGGCGACAGGTGGACCTCCGCGCGGCCGACGGCTTGGGCGAGCCGGGAGACGCCGGCCTGGGACTCGGCGTTCTACCCGTCCGCGGTCAGCGCGCGCCGGCCGCGGCGTCCGCGAGATAGTCGAGCGCCGCCTGCACGCCGCCCGGCTGGTGAGGCACCTTGGCGAGCGCGAGGCCCATCTCGACGCCCGCGAGCGTGCCGGCGAGCGAGAGATCGTTGAAGTGGCCGAGGTGGCCGATCCGGAACACCTTGCCGGCCAGCCTGCCGAGCCCCGTGCCGAGCGACATGTCGAAAGCGGCAAGGATCTTGGCTCGCAACGCGTCGGCGTCGTGGCCCGCGGGCATCAGCACGGCAGTCAACGACCCGCTGTACTCGGCCGGCTCGAGACAGAGCACCTCGAGACCCCACGCGCGGACCGCACGTCTTGCGGCCTCACCATGGCGCCGGTGGCGTGCGAACACGTTTTCGAGCCCTTCCTCGGCCAGCATCGCGAGCGCCTCGCGCAGGCCGTAGAGCAAATTCGTCGCGGGCGTGTACGGGAAATAGCCGGTCTTGTTCGCCTTCAAGATCTCGTCCCAGCCCCAGAAGCTCTTAGGCAGCTTCGCGGTCTTGCTCGCGGCCAGCGCCTTCTCCGAGATCGCGTTGAAGCTCAAGCCGGGCGGCAACATCAAGCCCTTTTGCGAGCCGGCGACCGTCACGTCGACGCCCCACTCGTCCATCCGGTAGTCGATCGACGCGAGGGACGAGATCGTGTCGACGAGCAAAAGCGCAGGGTGCCGCGCCGCGTCGAGTGCCTTGCGCACGAGCGCAATGCGGCTCACGACCCCGGTCGAAGTCTCGTTGTGCACGACGCAGACGGCCTTGATCTCGTGCCTCGTGTCGGCGCGAAGGCGCGCCTCGATCGCCGCCGGGTCCGCGCCGTGACGCCAGTCGGTCGGCTGCAGCTCGACGTTGAGCCCGAAGCGCTTCGCCATCTGCTCCCACAGTGTCGCGAACTGGCCCGTCTCGACCATGAGCACGGCGTCGCCGGGCGACAGCGTGTTCACCAGCGCGGCCTCCCACGCACCGGTGCCCGAGGCGGGATAGATCACGACGGGCTGCTTGGTCTTGAACACGCCGCGGACGTTCGCGAGCAGCTCGCGCCCGAGCTCGCCGAACTCGGGCCCTCGGTGATCGATCGTCGGCTGCGCCATCGCGCGCAGCACCCGATCCGGGACGTTCGTGGGCCCCGGAATCTGCAGGAAATGCCGGCCTGTATGAATCATCGTCTGCGTCTGCTCGTTCCCGTCGGCGGCGCATACAATACACGCCCGGCCGACTCCCCCCACAGCGAGCTAGCCCAAGAAATGCCAGCACCGCACCTCGCCTCCCTGCAGGCGCGGCTCCGCCGCGAGATCGCGGGCGACGTGCTGTTCGGCGCCGACGACCGCGGCCGCTACTCGACCGACGCGTCGATCTACCAGATCGAGCCACTCGGCGTCGTCGTGCCGCGCTCCGCGCCCGACGCGCAGCGCGCGCTCGAGATCGCGGCCGATATGCAAGTGCCGCTCCTGCCCCGTGGGGCCGGCACCTCGCAGTGCGGGCAGACCGTCGGCGCCGCGCTGGTGCTCGACACGAGCAAATATCTGCGCGAGCTGCTCGAGCTCGACGTCGACGAGCAAACGGCCTGGGTCGAGCCTGGCCTCGTGCTCGACGAGCTCAACGCGCGCCTCAAGCCGCACGGACTCTGGTACCCGGTCGACGTCTCGACGTCTGCGCAGGCGACGCTCGGCGGCATGACGGCGAACAACAGCTGCGGAGCGCGCTCGCTGCGCTACGGCAACATGGTGCACAACGTGCTCGCGGCCGAGACCTGGCTCACGAGCGGCGAGACGGTGACGTTCGGCGCGGTCGGCGGCGACGGCCAAGCCGCGCAGGCGCAGAGCTCCGCGGCGGCGGCCGCCCGCCACGACGAGCTCGTCGCGCTCGTGCGCCGGCTACACGAGCGCGAACGGGACGAGCTCGCGGCGCGCGTGCC
>Ga0068863_100001023_pt1 | contig 27929 bp, 30 predicted proteins | sample KBSSwiS62_FD_66596 | JGI IMG/M metagenome (GOLD analysis project Ga0068863, IMG submission 66596) | Switchgrass rhizosphere microbial communities from Kellogg Biological Station, Michigan, USA - KBS Switchgrass S6-2 | ecosystem: Host-associated > Plants > Roots > Rhizosphere > Soil ... | reverse complement strand
GCGGCTGCGCGGCCGGATCGGACAGCGCGGTGCGCACCTGGCTGATCGTAGTCTTGAGAACGGATTCGCTGACGTGTCGATGCCCCCAGACCGCATCGAGCAGATCCTCTTTCTTCGTCAGCTTGCCCGGCTGCTTCGCGAGCGCGCACAGCACTGCAAATGCCTTCGGCGGCAGAGCGACGGGACGGCCGCCCTTGGTGAGCAGAGCGTTTTCCTCGTCCAGCTCGAACTCATCGAATCGAAGCGGTCCGGAGGCGACTTCGCTCATGCCTTCATTATATGCACGTATACTTCGGCCGCTATGACGACCAGACGCCTGCTGCTGATCTGCGCGATCCTGTTCTCCTGCGTCGGCTGCGACCAGGTCACGAAGTCGGTCGCCAGGACCTACCTCGCCGAAGGGCACACGGTCGTGCTGGCCGGCGACACGGTCCGGCTGCAATTGGCGAAAAACTATGGGGCTTTCCTCAGCCTGGGGGATTCGATCGGCGCTACGCGCGGCATGTTGTTCTCCGGCGTGGTCGGCGCGGTGCTGGCAGCGTTGCTGGTCTACCTGTTCGTCTCGAAGCCGCAGAATCCGCTCGTCGGCGCGTCGATTGCGCTGATCGTGGGCGGTGGGGTCAGCAATCTCATCGATCGCCTGCGGTATGGCGGCTATGTCGTGGACTTCCTGAACGTCGGCATCGGGCCGCTGCGGACGGGGATCTTCAACGTCGCGGACATGGCGATCATGGCCGGCGTGATCCTGTGGGCGTTCAGCGATAAGTTTTGGAAAAAGCAGGCCGGATAAAACCTGCTTGCAACCACCGGCCGCTTCCTCGCGTTAGGGGGAGCCATGGCCGCTCAGATCGTCCGTTTTTTCAGTCTCCTCTTTGTCGGGCTCGCGCTGGCGCCGGGCCTGGCGCACGTCCTGCAGATGCCGCACAAGATGGATCTCTCCGGGGACGAGTACCTGCGAGTGCAGCAGCTCTACGCCGGTTGGGCGTGGCTCGGACTGATCGTAATGGCTGCGCTGGTCTCGACTTTCGTGCTCACGGTGCTCGTGCGTCAGCGGCTGCGGCAGTTTGCGCTCGCCTGCATTGCGCTCGGCTCGGTGTTCGTCACCCAGGTGATCTTCTGGACGTTCACGTTCCCGGTGAATCAGGAGACGAACAACTGGACGATGCTGCCGGTCAACTGGATGACGTTGCGCGAGCGCTGGGAGTACTCGCACGCGACGGCGGCGGTGTTCGATCTGATCGCATTCATTGCAGTCGTGCTGGCGGTGCTGGCAGCGATCGGTCATCCGGAGGACGAGCCGATGCGATGGAGCCGGCCGGAACCGCTGACAGGCGTAGTCGGTCGAGCGTTGGAGCGACGTCAACAGCGACGTGCGTGACAATCGCTGTCAGCTCTGCCGTCTGGCGGCACCCGGTGAAATTCCCATGAGCCTTTTGAACGCGCGACTGAACGCTGCTTCCGACTCGTAACCGAGTTTGCTCGCGAGCTGACTGAGCGGCGCGTCGGTTTCCTTGAGCCACTTCAGCGCGGCGTGCATCTTCCAGCGCAATAAATAGTGCATCGCCGGCTCGCCGACGAGCTCGGTGAATCGCGCCGCGAATGCCGAGCGTGACATGCCGACGGCAGCGGCGAGCGAAGCCACAGTCCAGTCACGCGCTGGATCGCGATGGATCAGCGCGATCGCACGGCCGATCTGCTGGTCGCGCAGTGCACGGAGCCAACCTGTCTGAGCTTGCGGATCGGTCGCGATCCACGCGCGAATGGCTTGAATCACGAGGATGTCGGCGAGCCGCGTGATCACAGTTTCGCCGCCGGCCCGCAACTCGCGCGCTTCGGCGGTGAGGAATCGCAGCGTGCTCTGCAGCCATTCGAGCTCGGGCGAGTTCCACGCGTCTACTGCGATCAGCCGCGGCAGCAGTCGTAGAAGATGGTGCGCAGACGGATCTTCGAACTTCACCGCTGCGCACAGCATCGTCGTGGGCGTGCCGCCACCACCATGACGCAGATGTTCGTAGCGATCGCTGATCAACTCGCGCGGCAGATCGAAGAGCTTTCCAGCCTTCACGTCCGGTGCGCTGCTCAAGATGTGACCGCGGCCGTGCGGCACGAGCGCGAGCGCGCCTGGCCGCAGCAGACAGGTCTCGGCGCCGGCGACTTCGAGCCGACATTCGCCGGCGGTCACGACGTGAAACATCACGCAGTCCTGCATCGGCGGCAGGTCCAGTGCCCACGGCGCCGAGAACTCCGAGAGGCAATAGAACGACCCGCTCATGCGCAGGAAGTGCAGCGCCTCGCCGAGCGGATCGGTCGATGGTTTCCAGGGTTCTGGCATGGCGAGGAGTATGCGAAGCGACGCGCAGGGCGTCCACGGCCGTGGACGAAAAAGCATGAAACGTGGACTCGCGGCGATTGTTGCTCCGAGCTGGCAGATCGATAGTGGACGCAAGCCTCATCGATCAACCGAACTTCAGGAGAGAGCGAACATGACTGCGAAAACGACGCTGGTACTGGGTGGGACAGGCAAGACGGGACGCCGCATCGCCGAGCAACTCGCGGCGCGCAAGTTGCCGGTGCGGATTGGCTCGCGCTCGGCGACGCCGGCGTTCGATTGGGACAATCGCAGCTCCTGGGCGGCTGCGCTGGCGAACGTCGATGCGGTCTACATTTCCTACTATCCGGATCTCGCGGCGCCGGGTGCGACCGATGCGGTTCGTGCGTTCAGCGATCTGGCGGTTCGTAGCGGCGTGCGGCGACTCGTGTTGTTGTCCGGGCGTGGTGAGCAGGAAGCGCAGCGCTGCGAAGAGATCGTCAAGCAGTCAGGCGTGCAGTGGACGGTGCTTCGCTGCAGCTGGTTCAACCAGAACTTCAGCGAGAACTATCTGCTGGAGCCGATTCTCGCAGGCGAAGTTGCGTTGCCGGCGCCGAATGTCGGCGAGCCGTTCGTCGATGCAGACGACATCGCGGATGTAGCTGTCGCGGCGCTGACTGACGACAAGCATGCCGGGAAGCTCTACGAGCTGACCGGACCGCGACTCCTGACGTTCGCGGACGCGATCGCCGAGATCGCGCGGGCATCGGGACGAGAGATCCGGTACGTGCAGGTCTCGATGGACGACTACGTCGTGGCGCTCGAGCAGGCGCAGCTGCCGCCGCAGTTCGTGGGGTTGATCAAATATCTGTTTACGGAAGTGCTCGATGGTCGCAACGCGCATCTGACGGATGGCGTGCAGCGAGCGCTGGGACGGGCGCCGAGGGATTTCACCGAGTACGCACGACGCGCAGCGGCGAGCGGTGCCTGGAAGGGATGAAATGAAAGTGCCCCCTCCCTGACAGGGAGGGGGCACGGTGGCGGCACAAGTCGAAGATCTAGTTCCAGTTGTTCCGCGTGCGGAAGTCGCGCGCTTCGCGCTCTGCTTCCTCGCGATTCATGCCGTAACGTTCCTGCAGTTTGCCGGCGAGGATCTCCGACTTGCCTTCCATCTCGTCGATCTCGTCGTCGGTCAACTTGCCCCATTGCTCTTTGATCTTGCCTTTCAGCTGCGTGAAATTGCCTTTCGCGATGTCTCGATTCATCTGTGTGCTCCAAGTTCAGGTGGGCAGTTACTAAACGCGCAAGGCGACGGCAAGGTTCGTTTTCTTACCAGTCGAGAACCTGCGCGTCGTGCATGCGCCCGGGGATTCCCGACAGTGCGAAAGCAATTGAGAGCAGAACTCGCAGCATCAGCACGCAGAGCAGCAGCGCGCTGCCGGCGAGAACCAGGATTGCGATGGAAGTGGTGCGGAGCATGGCGGCCTCCGGAAGAACATCTGGCGGATATTCTTCCGCGGCACGCCGCCGCCTTCTGTCACCGCGTTGACACAGCGCTCAACGCTCGCGGAGCTGGTGACTGTCCGCGGAGGTCAGGTCGAGGCCGTAGATCTTCTTCAGGTTCGCGATCTTCTCCAGCGTCGCCGGTTTGAACGGCGGCTTGTTCTCCAGCGCGTGCAGCGCCACGCCTTCCAGCAGGTCGCCGAGCGACAGGTCCAGGTACTCGGCCAGGCCCTTGAGCACTTTGAGCAGCCGTTTCTCCAGGCGCACGCCGGTCTGGATGCGCTCGATTTCGCGGAGCTGCTTGGCGGGTTTGGCGGGCATGCGGGTTCCTGGCAGTGGTAACGAGGCGAAGCATCGCATGATTTGCATCGGGTTTCGTGTCTTGTTAGTATGGTACATATGTACCAAGCAACCAAATGCCTGTCGTCAGCCCTAGTTGTTCTAGCCCTCTGGAGTCCAGCCATGTCCGCAGCGCCGCCCGCCAGCCAGGTCCGCAGTTTTCGTCTCGAAGCCCCGCTTGCCCGCGTGTTGCCGCTGTTCACGGCGGAAGGGGAGCGCAGCTGGGCGCCCGGTTGGGAGCCGACGATACTGAGCGGCGACGTCGAGCGGGGTAGCGCCTTTGCTACCCGTGGCCACAGCGGCATCGAAACGACCTGGATCGTCGCCGACTACCGTCCGGCCGAAGGCCGCGTCAGCTACGCGCGGCTGGCACAGGGCTCGAACATCGGGCTGGTCGACGTCACCTGCACGGCGGCCGAGGGCGGCGGAACAGTCGTGACCGTACGCTACACGCTCACCGGCGTCAGCGAGCAAGGCAAGACATTCGTGCGCGAGTTTCTGGAGCCGCAGCACTACGCGAAGATGATCGACGAATGGCAAGTTGCAACCAGTGCGGCGCTGGCCAAGCAACCGGTATCCCACTGACAGCGGTTCGCTTAAGCTTGCCGGCGACATCAGGAGGTTCCCATGTCGCAGTACGAGCTGGCACAGCTGAACATCGCCGTGATGAAAGAGCCTTTGGATTCGCCGCGCATGGCGGATTTCGTCGCGAACCTCGAGCGCATCAATGCGCTGGCCGAGAGCTCGCCCGGCTTTCTCTGGCGTCTGCAGACGGAGGAGGGAGACGCGACGGCATTGCGGCCGCTCGGCGACCAGACGCTCGTGAACATGTCGGTGTGGAAGGACGTCGCATCACTGAATCATTACGTCTATAAGACAGCTCACGTGGAGATCATGCGTCGACGCAAGGAGTGGTTCGATCGCATGCGTGAGGCGAGCATCGTGCTGTGGTGGGTGCCGCAAGGTCATCGGCCTTCGGTCGTACAGGCGACCGAGCGTCTGCAGCTGTTGAGAGCCCAGGGCCCGAGCGCCGATGCGTTCACATTCCGTCACGCTTTCCCGCCACCCGACGCACAGGAGCAGCAGCTCTCCTTCGGCGACGAGTGCCCCGCCACCTGACTCGCTACTTACGTCCAATAGCTCCGCCGTGGGTCAGGCTTTAGCCTGACTCTTAATGGTTCTGTAGTACGGCGGTCATCGGGCATTCAACGGCCGCCTCGATCATCTGGAAAGCATCGAGGAATGTATTCATGGACCCACTGACGCAGTTGTACGAGCGCCTGCGCACGCAGGTCTCCAGCAACAAGCTTCCTGCCGAGCCGGCTGTCATCGAAGCATGGCTCGAGTACTGGAACGACGACGACACCGACCTCGGTAACTTGCGTACGTTCGAGCACTGGTTGTCGCAGAGCCGTCGCCAGCACGGCTGATCGCTGCACTGACTGCTGCTCGCGACGTCAGCCGTCATCGTCTTTCAATCGTTCTCCAGCCGCGAATAGAGTCCGGCGCGGTAGGCGCGACGCAATGTCGTGCCGCAAACTGGGGATACAGCGATGGTGAAGTCCTGGCGACCGCTGCTCGCCCTGTGCGCGAGCGTCCTTCCATTCGTTTCCTTCGCGCAAGCTCCAACGACATTCAACGAAGCATTCGGCGTCACGCACGAGGCCGTCACCAACGCGCCCGCGCCGATCTTCCGCAATCCCCCTCCCGGCAGCGATCTGCGCAGCTGGGTGATTCACTGGAATGAAGTCGCGATCAACGCGAGCGGCATCGATCACACGCCGGTCGCGCCCGGTGAAAACCGTGTGTTCGGCGAACAGATCGGACCGGGTCGCTCGGCACGTGCGATCGCGATCGTGCAGATCGCGGTGTTCGATGCGCTGGTTGCCGCGAACGGGGGTTACACGAGCTACACAGGTCTGCCGCGCGTAAGCGGGCAAGTCTCGACGAAGGCCGCCGTGGCATACGCGGCGCATGACGCTCTCATCGAGATGTTTCCTTCGCAGAAGGCATCGTTCGACAGCGAGCTTCAAGACAGCATGCGGCGGCTGCGCGATTCGTCAGCCGCGATCTTCAACGGCGTCCGTCTCGGCAAGCGAGCTGCTGACGCAATCCTCGAATTGCGCGCCGCCGATGGCTCGCAGCACGCCGAGCCCATCCTCGGTACGGACTGGTCGACGAGCGACGTCGCCGGCCACTGGCGTCAGGATCCGATCAGCCTCAGCACCGTCGCGCTCGGCGCGCACTGGGGCGAGGTCCGCCCGTTCGTGATGAACAGCTCCGCGCAGTTTCGAGTGCCGCCGCCGCCGGCGATGACTTCGGCGGAATACACCGAAGCGTTCAACGAGGCCAAGCGCCTCGGCGGCGACGGCGTGAACACACCCACCGAGCGAACCGCGGATCAGACCTTCGCCGGCATCTTCTGGGCCTACGACGGCACGCCGAGCCTGTGCGCGCCGCCGCGTCTCTATAATCAGATCGCGGTGCAGATCGCCAAGCAGCGCAGCTCGGGTGCGATGGCGACCGCGCGTTTGCTCGCACTCGTGAACACCGCGCTGGCCGATGCTGGTATCGCGATCTGGGAATCGAAGTTCTTCTATGATTTCTGGCGGCCGGTGACCGGCATTCGCGAAGCAGATGCGGGCACCGGACCCAGCGGCGCCGGCGACGGCAATCCCGACACGCTCGGCGACCCCAACTTCATGCCGCTCGGCGCGCCGGGCAGCAATCTCAACGGCCCGAATTTCACGCCGCCGTTCCCGTCGTATCCGTCCGGCCACGGCGGCTTCGGCGGCGCGCTGTTCCAGATGCTGCGGCGGTTTTACGGTACCGATCGAATCGCGTTCACGTTCGTCTCGGACGAGTTCAACGGCAAGACTCGCGACAACAACGGCAACCTGCGGCCGCTGCGTCCGCGCAGCTTCAGCCGGCTGTCGCAGGCGGAGGAAGAGAACGGCCAGAGCCGCATCTACCTCGGCATCCACTGGGCGTTCGACAAGACCGAGGCGCTGACCCAGGGCGAGCGCATCGCGGACTACGTGTACTTCCGCGCGTTCCGGCCGACCCGCTGATCGCAATCCCGGGGGTGGCGCTATGAGCCGCCGCCCCCTAGGATTGCGGGCGGCATGCAAACAAGAAAATTCGGCTCGATAACGCTCGCTGCCGTCGCTTGCATCATTCTCGCATCGTGCGTCCAGCCGCGAGCGGCGGACTACGATCTGCTGATTCGCGACGCATCCGTCGTCGACGGTACGGGTGCGAAGGCATATCGCGCGAACGTGCTGGTCAAAGGCGACACGATCGTGGCGATCGACACGAAGCTGTCGCCAGACGCAAAGGCTGCGCGCGTGATCGACGCGAACGGACGCACGCTGGCGCCGGGCTTCATCGACATGCATTCGCATGGCGATCCCCTCAAGCAATCGTTCGAGAATTTTCTTGCCATGGGCGTGACGACCGTCGTGCTCGGGCAGGACGGGGACAGCGTCGGTCTGGAGTCGGCACCGGCCGAGGTCCCCTTCGCGCAGTGGGCGAGTGCGGCCGAGGCGGCCGGCGTGCAGGTCAACGTCGCTGCGCTTTCAGGGCACGGGTCGATCCGGCATCTGGCGCAGATTCCGGATTCGGTGCGGCATCTGGATGCGGAACAGACGGCGCGCATGCGAGCAGTGCTGCGAGCGGATCTGCGTGCGGGCACGTATGGCATGTCCACGGGACTGGAATATGTGCCGGGCATCTACTCGGAGCCGCAAGAGGTGCTGGCACTGGCGCAGGCAGTCGGTGCGGCGCGTGGCGTCGTCATGAGTCACATGCGTTCCGAGAACGACGATACGATCAATCAATCGATCGACGAGCTGGCGGCGCAGGGCGCGTACGCACGAGTACACATCTCGCATCTGAAGGTAGTGTTTGGCAAAGGCGCGGAGCGTGGCCGTGAGTTGCTCGCTGTGATCGACAGCAAGCGCAAGGCTGGAATCGATCTGACAGCGGATGCGTATCCCTACAACGCTGGCTACACAGGTATCGCGATTCTGTTTCCCGAATGGGCGTTGCCACCGACGGACTACAAGAACATCGTTGCAACACGCCGCGCCGAACTCGCGGAGTATCTGGAAAAGCGCATGACGAAGCGCGGCGGCCCGGAGGCAATGCTCTTCGGCAGTGAGCCGTACGCGGGTCACACACTGGCAGAAGCGGCTCGCGATGCGGGCAAATCATACGTCGATTTCCTGATCGAGCTCGGGCCTGAAGGAGGCGAGGGCGCGCACTTCACGATCGACGAGGCAACGCAGGACGTGCTGTTCGGCGATCCCGGCGTGGCCGTGTGTACGGATGGTTCACCGGGAATGCGTCATCCGCGCTCGACCGGCACGTACGCGAAACTGTTCGAGCGCTATGTGAGAGAGAAGGGCGTCCTGACCGTGGAGCAGGCTGTGCGCAAGGCGACGGGCATCCCAGCGCAGATCATGCGGTTCGACGATCGCGGTGTGATCAAGGTGGGAGCCAAGGCGGACCTCGTGCTCTTCGACGTCGCGAATGTCCGTGCGACGTCGAGCTATGTCGATCCGTTCGAGTTCGCCGCAGGGTTCGATGTCGTGATCGTGAATGGCAAAGTCGCGCGTGAGAACGGCGCGCTGCAGCCAGGCCGATTCGGCCGGGTGCTGCGCGCCGGCTCGCATTAGCCCTGCGCTTTGGTCGGCACCAGGCCGAGCTGCTTCATGATCGAATACTGGTCGAACACGCTCCACTCCTCCTGAATCAAGCCGCGCTCGAAGCGGAACAGAGTCATGCCGTTCACGCTGACGGGCTTGCCTGTCGCCGGGATCCCCCAGCCTGCCGCGGTGTTCGTGCCGCTGGCAGTCCAGTAGACGGACACCAGGTCGCCCTCGGCGACGATGTGGTTCACCTTCACGCGCATGTCGGGCATGGCCTTGCGCTGTTCGCGTGCGGCGGCCATGTCCTCCTCGAGCGAGGCCGGGCGTCCCTCGGCGTGTGCGATGAAGTCGGGCGCGTGCGACTTCGCGTAGTCCTCCAGCTTGCCTGTGTCGAGCACGTCTTCGAAGAAGCTGCGGGCGACCACCTTGTTCTGGGCTTCGACATCATGGGCCTGGGTGGGGACGAACCAGGCAACGGTCAGGAACAACAACAAAACGGCGAGGCGGCGCATGCAGATTCTCCTGGCAAGTTTTGGGCGGGCGAGTTAATGTAACACTCGTTTCATTAATTAAGCAAGAGGCTCGCATGGCACGACCTACCGATCCGGGCATCCGGGCACGACTGCGCGAGCAGGCCGTCGACTATGTCATGACCCATGGCATCGGCGATCTGGCGCTGCGCCCGCTCGCCAAGGCACTGAAAACCAATGCCCGCATGCTGATCTACCACTTCGGCTCGCGCGAAGAGCTGTTGCGCGAGATCCTGGCCGGCCTGCGCGATCGCGAGTCCGGGCGTGTCGCCCAGTGGCTCAAGTCCGGCAGCAAGCCGCGCACGATGCCGGACTTCCTGCGCTGGTATTGGCGGCGGGTGAGTGCGCCACCGGCGCGGTCAGCCGTGCGACTCGTGTTCGAGCTGTATGCGCTCGCGTTGCGGAACCCGCGTGACTATCCCGGCGTGCTGGAGGAGCCGCTGGCCTTTTGGCCGAAGCTGGTCAAGGCGATGGGGATTCCGTCGGAGGTCGACGAAACCGAGGCGACGTTGCTGCTCGCCGCCTTGCGCGGGCTGCTCCTCGACCTGTGTGCAACGTCTGATCGGCGCCGTACTAGCGCCGGGTTGGACCTGCTCGCGCGCCTGTTCGAGGGCGTAGACTCGCGGCATGCGCGAGCCCATCCAGACTCCCGATGACGATGCGGTCGATGAGATCGTCGAAGGCCTGCTGCGCTTCGTCGATAGCGTCGTGTTGCCGATCGAAAACCAGCATGCGGCGCTGTTGAACGATCCGCGTCGCGCCTACGACGAGCGCGGCGCGCATACGCCGGAAGTGCGGCGACTGAAAGCAGAAGTTCGAACGCAGTCGGCGCAGGCAGGCTACTACACGATGTTCGCGCCGACGTCGGTGGGCGGCGGCGGGTATGGCTCGTATGTGCTGTATCGCGCGTGGGAAGCGCTGCATCGTCGGTATGGGCCGGGGCGGATTCTTCCTTATGCGTCGGTCGCTCACTGGGCCTATGGGCCGAGCGTCCTCTGTACGCAGCTCACGCCGGCTGCGGCCGAGCGGATGTTGGCACCGTATGTCGCGGGCAAAACGACTTCCTGTTTCGGGATGTCCGAACCCGATGCAGGCTCGGATGCGTGGGCGATGCGCACGCGCGCGACGCGCGACGGCGACGACTGGGTGATCTCGGGCACGAAGCAGTGGATCACCAACTCGCCGACCGCCGACTACATTTTCGTATTCGTGGTGACGGACGAGGCGTTGAAGAGCAAGCGCAAAGGCGGCGTGAGCTGCTTCCTCGTGCCGATGAATTCGCCGGGGCTGAAGGTCGACAGTGTCATCAAGCTGTTCGGCAACGTTGGCGGTGACGAAGGGATCGTGTCGTTCACCGACGTCCGCGTTCCATCATCGGCACTCGTCGGCGAGCTCCATCGCGGCTTCGACCTCGCGCTCGCTGGCGTCTCGATCGGCCGCATCTACAACGCAGGCCGGTGCGTCGGTCTCGCCCGCTGGGCGTTGGAAAAGAGCACTGACTACGCGAAACAACGCGTCGCTTTCGGCCAGCCGATCGCCGAATACCAAGGCATCTCTTTCGCACTCGCCGACTGCGCGACCGATATCTACGCTGCCGAGACGATGTCTGTCGACTGCGCGCGCCGCCTCGATCGCGGTGAGTCCGCGATCGAGCAAGTCTCCATGGTCAAGCTCTTCACGACCGAAATGTGCTCGCGCGTGTACGAGCGCTGCATGCAGGCTCACGGCGGCATGGGCCTCACGAACGAAATGAAGCTCTACGACGGCTGGCACCAGGCCCGCTACGTCCGCATCGCCGATGGCAGCGCCGAGATCATGCGCCGAAACATCGCCCGCTCGATCCTGAAGTGACGGACGGTGCCGGACGGACGGTGCCGGGGGAAGAAATCGGCTCATAACTCAGCGCTGCAGCATTTGCTGCGCTGCTGAGTTATAGCTCGTTTTGTTCCCCCGGCACCGTCTTAGCGGCGGACCGCGGCGGACTGGACGTAGATGATTTCGCAGGCGCCGGCGCCGGTGTCGCTGCGGGTGAGGGAGGTGTTGAAGGTGCCGGCCTCGAGGTTCTCGAGGTTCACGAGCATGCCGTCGAGCTTCACGACGTCGCCGACGCGCAGGTCGCTGAGCTTGTTCCAGACGGCGCTGTTCGCGGGCACGAGGTGCCAGTTGGCGGAGTGCGATTCGATGTCCTGCCGCGGAATCGGCGGCTCGTCGTCGTAGTGCCAGAAATAGAAACGGCCGGACTGCGAGATGTCGATGTACTCGAGCACCTTGGAGTCGGACATCGGTCCCCAGCCGACGGCGATGTCGAGCGGTGCCACGTCGGCTAGCGCGCCGAGCCGATAGCGCTCTCGCGACAGCACGCGAACTTCGGCACTGAAGCGCGCTTTCGGTATCACCTGGAAGTCACCCTTGGTCAGGGTCTGCGGCGAGTCGAGATCCGTTTGCAGCGGGTCGGCGGCAGCAATCTCTCCCGGCGGCCGATGAATCGGACGCGAGGAGGCGATCTGCCACGCCGCATAGAGCGCGAGGGATGCCATGACCAGAGGCGCGATACGCACGCGCCGATCTTCGCATCCGCCCGCGTGTGGCGACGCCGACTCCGTCACAGCTAAACTCCGGCAATGACGCCAGAACACGAAGTCCATCACCAGCACGCGCACAAGACCGGACACCGGCTGCTCGACCTCGCCGTACCGGTCTCGGCGCTGCTGATCTCGGTCGTTTCGCTGGTCATAGGCATCCATCACGGCCGCACGATGCAGGAGATGGCGCAGGCCAACGCGCGCCTGGTGCAGGCGAATTCGTGGCCGCTGCTGCAGTTCACGACCGGCAATGCGAACGACAAGGGCGAGCCCGAGATCACGCTGAAGGTCGAGAACGCCGGCGTCGGTCCGGCGAAGCTCGTCAGCCTGGAGATCTTCCAGGGCGAGCACGTGATCCGTACGCCGCGCGACCTGATCGCTGCGCTCGATGACACACACCCGCGACCCAACCTGTCGCTCGGCATGACGCTGCCGATGGTGATGCGTGCCGGCACCGATACACTGATCGTCGGCATGAGACGCGAGGGCAACGAAGCACTGTGGGACAAGCTCAACAAGGAACGCTTCAAGCTCCGCTTCCGCGCCTGCTACTGCTCGGTGTTCGATGAGTGCTGGGTGTCCGATCTCTCGACCGTCTCGCCGCAAACTGTCGAGCACTGCCCCGTGACACCCAACTCGTTCACGTATCTGGATACGCCGACCGCGAGCACACCATGAAGATGTATCGACTGCTGGCCTTGATATTCGCGACGCTTTATTCCGTTGCGCCCCTGGCCGCAGCACCGCCGGTGCTGGTGATTTCAGTCGATGGCTTGCATCCCGCTTATGTCACCGACGCTGATCGCCACGGGTTGAAGATACCGACGCTGCGCCAGCTGATGCAGAAGGGCGCGTACGCGCGCGGCGTCGTCGGAGTCGTGCCGACCGTGACCTATCCCAGTCACACGACGCTGATGACCGGCCTCACGCCGCGCGAGCACGGCATCATCTCTAACACGCCGTTCGATCCGCTCAACGTGAACAAGGAAGGCTGGTACTGGTACGCCGAAGACATCAAAGTGAAGACGCTGTGGGACATCGCAGCCAACGCGCATCTGCGCACGGCCAGCGTGAACTGGCCGGTCACAGTCGGCAATCGCAGTATCTCCTTCCTGCTGCCCGAATACTGGCGCGCCCAGACGCCGGACGATCTCAAGCTCATGCGACAGCTCGATCGCCCCGAAGACCTGATGGAACAGCTCGAAGCCAAGCTCGGCCCGTTCATCGACGGCAACACCGGCACCATCGAGTCCGACTGGATCCGCACGCGCTTCTCGATCGCCCTCATGCGCGAGCACAAGCCGCAGTTCATGGCCGTGCACATCATCGCGCTCGACGAGACCGAGCATGATGAAGGACCCTTCGGCGCGCCTGCGTTCGAGACGCTGGAGCAACTCGACAAGATGATCGGCGAAATGATGAACGCTGCCCTCGCGATCGATCCCTCGACCGTCATCGCCGTCGTTTCCGATCACGGCTTCATCGCCACTCACACCGCCGTAAACCTGCGCACGCGCTTCGTCGAAGCCGGCTTGATAAAGCTGAAGCAGAGCCCGTCGGGAGCGACCGTCATCGACGACTGGCAGGCACAACTCTGGAACGGCGCTGCGTCAGCCGCCGTGGTTCTGAAAGATCCTGCCAACAAGGAAGTGAAGGATCGAGTCGCAGCGCTGCTGAAATCCGTCGCCGCCGAACCGCGCAACGGCATCGCACGCGTCCTCGACAAGGCTGAGCTACAAGCGACCGGCGGCTTCCCGAGCGCCGATTTCCTGGTCGAGTTCGCACCCGGCTTCTACCTGGGCACCGAGGTCAAAGGCGACTTGCTCCGCCCCGGCGTCTTGAAAGGCACGCACGGCTATCTGCCGTCTCGCCCCGAGATGCACTCGTCGTTCTTCATTCGCGGCCCGAACATCGACGCGGGCCGCGACCTCGGCATCATCGACATGCGCCAGATCGCGCCGACGCTCGCCGGCATCCTCGGTCTGCGCTTGCCGCAAAAGACCGAGGCGCCGCTGCAGCTCAGTGCGCTTCCTTCGCGACCAGCCAGTTCACCAGCTCGATGAGCTCGCTCTCCGACTTCGTGCTGCCGAGGTTCACGAGATAGCGCCCGTTGACGACGATCGACGGCGTGCCCGTGATCTTGTAGGCCTTCACCAGCTGATCGGCACGCCGGCAGTTCGCATCGACCGAGAACGACTTCGCCGTCGCCACGAACTGCTCCGGTTTGATCCCGGCCTTCTTCGCCACGAACTTCGCGGCGTCTTCGATCGTCGGCTGCGGTGACCTCAGTTTCTGCCCGCCCGCATCCACGACCGCCAGCTCATTGCTCGTCCATACGCCGCTGAAGATCGCCTCATGCATCTTCGGCATCAGGCCGAGCGCCACGGCGGTGTAGTAGACGCGCTGGAACATCGGCCACGACTCGCCGGTATTGAACGACGCCGGCAGGTAGCCCATGTGGGCATTCGAGGGCAGGCCCTTCTTGATCTTGTCCATCAGCGGCAGCGCGCGGTTGCAGTAGACGCAAGCGTAGGAGAAGACCTCGGTGACTTCGACGACTCCCTGTTGTGCCTCCGGCGGTCGCTGGGCCGGCTTGATCTCCGTGTAGTGCTTGCCTTCGACCCATTCCACCTGCTGCTGGGCGTGCACCAGCGGCGCACCCAGCAGCAGTCCGACAGCCAGGAATCTCGAGAGTATCGATCGCATGCAGCCCGTCTCCGTATTTGGTCTGCACACGATACCCCAACAGCGCGGGCCGATCGTCAGGCTTTGTCATCGGCCAGGGCTGCCATCCGGGCGGCGATCGGCGAGGGCGGACGACCCGCGTCCTTGCGGGCCTTGCCGGCACCCTTCATCCCGAACAGCACCCGGGTCAGGTTGAAGCGTCGGATGCCTTCGTACAGCGCCACGCAGATCGCCATCGTCCCGATCAGCACCGCCGCGTACTTGGTCCACGCGCTCCAGGGCTGCTGAATGATCCAGTAGCCGATCACGATGATCACGGTCTGATGCAGGATGTAGATCGGATAGCTCGCGTCGCGGGCCCAGCGCAGCAGCGGGTTGCTGAACGACAGGTAGCGCCGGCCATAGCCGATGAACGCCATCAGCGAAGTCCAGGTGAAGACAATCGCAACCAGCGCGTCGGCGGGCGTGTCGCGCTCGATCACGCCGGCCTTGAACATCAGCATCGCGCTACCGAACACGATCAGGGCGACGCCCAGCGACAGCTGCCGGCGCGACGCCAGCCAGTCCCACGCATCGCGCATCGAGGCCAGCAGGCAGCCAAAGAGCGTGAACAGGAAGTAGTGATTGAAGATGTACCAGTCGCCGATCAATTTGTGCGACTCCGGATACAGCGGCTTGAGCAGCGCCTCGTTCACCACCAGCGGAATCGCCAGCGCATACAGCCACGCACCCGGCTTCGCGACCTTCTTCGCGGACCGCCACCAGAGCAGCAGCGGCAGCAGCAGGAAAACGTAGACGTACAGGTACGCGACGAACCAGAGGTGATGCCAGCTGAAGTCGCCGCTCGGGTACGGGTGGAGCTGCAGTACGCGCTCGAAGAAGAATGCGACATAACCGCCATCCCACTGACCGCGGAACAGCCGCTCGATGAAGATCTGCGGCGGCACGACCAGGAACATGCCCGCGACCAGCGGCAGCAGCAGCCGCAAGCTGCGTTCGCGCACCAGGCCCCCGCCGCTGCGATTGCCGAGCGCAAACCACATGCCCGCGCCTGCGATCACGAACAGCAGCGGCATGCGCAGCCGATGCAGGATGTCCATCGGCAGCTGCAGCTCCGTGAGCACATCGGCGTTCTCGATGTGCCAGCCCCAGCCGACGAACAGCATGCCGGTGTGGAAGAAGAGCAGGACGAAGATCGCAATGACCCGCAGCCAGTCCAGAAAGTCGTAGCGGGTCCCAAGGCTGGTCGAAGCCAGGTGTGTGGAAGTAGTCATGCCAGCGGCCTCCTTTCAGGTTCTGTGAAGGAGGTTGCCGCCCGGCGCGAAGGGTCGCCGCAAGGATGTGGCGAAGCGGGCGAGGGCTGGGGTGAGCGGGACTGGGACGAGATTGTCAGGCTGTAGCCTGACCCACAACGGAGAGCTCTTCTGTGGGTCAGGCTTTAGCCTGACTCTTCAGCGCCCCATGCGGCCGAACAGTTGATCCTTGAAGCGGCGGCTGAGTCGCAGCATCTTGCCATTCCTCAGCTGCACCTCGTAGTCGCCCTTGAACAGCGGCGTGAAAGCCTTCACCGCCGCGATGTTCACCGCCGCCGACTTGTGAATCCTGGCGAACTGCTTGTCCCCCAGCTGTTCCAGCAGATCCTGCAGCGTGCGACGTAGCAGGTAGCTGCGGCTGGTCGTATGGACGTGAACATAGTTGTCGCTCGCCTCGAGCCATTCCACCGTCGAGCTGTCGATGAGCTGCAGAGTCTCGCCCACCGGCACCAGCAAGCGATCATGCGACTGCGTCTGAGCCCGAGCGGTCGCAACCGCCGCACGCGCCGAGCCATCGGCGGGCCGGCCGCGAATGCGCGAGAGCGTCTTGAGCAACCGGTCCTTGTCGTACGGCTTGAGCAAATAATCGATCGCATTCAGCTCGAACGCCTTGATAGCGTGCTCGTCGAACGCGGTGACGAACACGATCAGCGGCGCGGTTTCCTGTTCGAGCTGCGCCGCCACTTCCAGGCCGCTGAGCCCAGGCATCTGGATATCGAGAAAGGCCACCTCGGGCTTCAGGCGTTCGATGGCCTCGGCCGCGCGCAGGCCGTCCTCGGCTTCCGCGACGACTTCGATGTCGGGCTGCTCGCTGAGCCACCGTTGCAGTTTGCCGCGGGCGGGAGCCTCGTCATCGGCGACGAGCACTCGCATCATGCGCGGTGCTCCTGCCAAGGCAGCGTGACCGAGGCTTCGACAGCGTCGGGAAGTTGCGTGAGCTGCAGCTGCGCGGCATCGCCGTACAGCACGCTCAAGCGCTCGCGGCAGTTGCGCAGCCCGACGCCTTCCTGCCGCTCGGGCCCCAGAACGGAACCGCTGTTGCGGATCGCGATGTGCAGCCGCTCGCCGTCGCGACGCGCCTCGACCTCGATCCGCACCGCATCGCGGCTGCGCTCGACGCCGTGTTTAAAGGCATTTTCCAACAGCGGCTGCAGCAGCAGGGCAGGGATGGCGCCGCCGAGCGCACTGCTGTCGATATTCCACTTTAGTGTCACTCGATCGGCGAAACGCTCCTGCATGATCTGCGCGTACAGCTCCAGCATCCGCATCTCTTCGCGCAGCGACGTGAGTTCCTTGTCGCCCCATTGAAGCGTCGCCCGCAGCAAATCGGCGAGGCGGGACAGCAGCCGATCGGCCCGCGGCACGTCGACGTGCATCAGCGCCGAGATCGTGTTCAGCACATTAAAGAAGAAGTGCGGACGCAGCTGCGCCTTGAGGTGCGCGAGTTGGGCTTCCGCCAGCGATTTCTGCAGTGCGAGCAACCGTTGCCGCTGCTCCTGCGTCTCGGCGAAGGCATCGAAGGCGAAGATCAGGCCCATCCATAGTCCGTAAAACACCATCAGCTTGATCGACTCGTAGATCCACACTTCTGCCCAGGGCTCGTGGTTGTAGGTGGCGCCGAGCAGCGCATAGACCCCGTGCCGGATGGCGAACACCACTGGAACGAACGTGAGCAGGACCAGCGGCAGCCACTTGCTGTGCATGCCAATCCACACCAACGGGCGGTCGATGAAGGAGGCATAACGCCGGCCGGCGCGTCGCTGCAGGACGATCCAGAACGTCGCGACGGCCAGCGAGCTGGTCTCCCAGAGAATCGGCTGCCAGAGATGCTTGCCGCCGTTGCGCAGGTAGTCCTGCACGCCGACGGCCAGCATCAGCACCCAGAACATCCCCCACATGAAATACAGCGCCCTGTCCGCCCGGCTGAGGCGGGCGCGCTCGGGCTGCTTTGCCGCGGCGAGATCCAATTGAGCTGCTGCCATGCGGCGATTGTAGTGAGGCCTGCCCGGTTGCGCCGCGGCCGTGGGGTGACCGGGATACGAACGGTCGGCAAACTTTAGTCAGTGAGTATTTTCAACGAGGGCCGGCTGTGAGGGAGACGGCATACTTTGCGCCTCTTTTACAGGCAGCCCTCTTTGCCAGGGAAGGTGACAGCCGGTACGTCCATGGCCATTCCAGACTCCTCCTCCCACCCCGACAAGGAACCGGCGCCGCAGACTGCGGGCGTCGTCATTCCCGCGCGTGGCGCCTCGATTTCCGATGCTCTCGACAGCGTCACCGACTCGGTCCAACTGATCGACGCGAACTGGCGAACTGTTTACCTCAACAAAGCCGCGCGCCGCACGTTGCGTGAGCAGGGCCAGGATCCGGATCACGTCATCGGTCGGCACTTCTGGGACGAGATCTACACCGACGCTCGCGGCACGGCCTTGCAGCGCGCGTACATCCACGCCATGGAAGCTCGCGAGGTCACGGATCTCGAAAACTTCTATCCGCCCTGGCAGCGCTGGTTCTGGGTGCGCGTGTTCCCGGTGGAGTCCGGCGGCATCGCTGTCTACTTCCACGACATCACCGATCGCAAGCGCACCAATCAGCTATTGCGCGAGCAGAAGGAAATCCTGTCGTTGATCGCGAACGGCGCGCCGATCGAGCGCTGCCTGAGCGCGGTCACCGAATCCGTTTCGCGGCTGAGCCCGGGCCTGCGCGCCTGCGTGCTGCTCGCGAATCCACAGATCCGTTATTTCGAAGACTGCTACTCCGCGCAGCTGCCGGGCTCGTTCGCCGAGGCGATCCGGCGTCAGCCGATCAGTGAGATGGCGATCGGCACTTGCAGTCAGGCGGTCTTCAAAGGCGAGCCCGTGGCGTGCGAGAGCATCGCGACGGATGCGCGCTGGACGCAGTCATGGCGTTGGCACTGTCTTGAGCACGGCATCCAGGCGTGTCACTCCGAGCCGATCCGCGGGCGCAGCGGGCAGACGATCGCGTCGCTGATGCTGTGCTTCGCCGAGCCGCGCAACATCAATGTGTGGGAGCAGAACGTCGCGAAGTTCGCGTGCTCGGTGGCGAGCGTTGCGATCGAGCACGAGCGTCGCGAGCGCGCGTTGCGCGAGGGCGAAGCGCGCTTCCATCGACTCGCCGACGTGATGAGCGTGCGCTTGGACGAGCAGCGGGCGCTCATCACCGACTATCAGCGCGCCGATGAGGCTTCGAAGAGCGCGAGCGAGCGCAAGGACGAGTTCCTCGCGATCCTCGTGCACGAGCTGCGCAATCCGCTGGCCGCGCTGGCAGCGGCCACGAATACGCTGGAGAAGACCGAGCATCGCGGCGAAACAGCTTCGCTCGCGGTGACGATGGTGCGGCGGCAGGTCGATCACATGTCGCGCCTGCTCGAAGATCTGATGAACGCGGCGCGCATCACTCACGGTCTCGTGCAACTGCGGCAGGAACCGGTGATCATGCAGGACGCGATTCGCGAAGCGGTCGAGATGACGCGTCAGCAGGTCGAGTCGCGTCAGCATCGGCTGTCGCTGCATCTCCCGGAAGAAAGCATCTACGTGCATGCCGATGCCATTCGCCTGAATCAGATCATCGTCAATCTGCTCTCGAACGCGGTGAAGTACACGCCGATGGGCGGGACGATCGACGTGCGGCTGACGCAGGTGCATGGAGATGCGGTGCTGCTGGTGCGCGACGACGGCATGGGCATCGCGCCAGAGCTGCTGCCGAAGATCTTCGAGATGTACACGCGCGGCAGCTTCCCCGGACAGGACGACGGACTCGGCATCGGCCTGGCACTGGTGAAAGGCCTGATCGAGCTGCATCACGGCACCATCGAGGCGCGCAGCGCCGGCGAAGGCTGCGGCAGCGAGTTTGTCGTCACGCTGCCGCTCGATCGCGGCGACGGCTGAGACGGTGCCGGGGGAAGAAATGGGTGCAAAACTCAGCAGTGCAGCAGTTTGCTGCGCTGCTGAGTTATAGCTCGTTTTTCTCCCCCGGCACGGCCTCTTAGTTCAACCGTTTGATCCGTTCTTCGATCTGCGCAGTGAACGGCTGCTGCAGCGATTCCACGTAGTTGACCAGTGCATCCAGATCCACCGCGCCGACCACACAGTTCGTGCCGGAGGCCAGCACGAGGAAGTTATCGCCGCCGCCGGCGAGGAAGCTGTTCACCGCCACGCGATACGTGGCGTTGGGGTCGAGCGGGGTGCCCGAACCGTCGCGAATGTCGACCACGCGGCTGCCGATCGGCAGATTCGCGTCCCAGGTGAACTTCAGGCCCGAGACCTTGAGGATCTTCGCCGGGTTCTGATTGATCCACTGCTGCTCGAGCAACGTCTTGATCTGCGCGCCGGTGACGTCCATCGCCACGACGTCGTTGCTGAACGGCTGGATCGCGAACAGCTCGCCCCACAGCACTTCGCCTGCATTGAGGTCATCGCGGATACCGCCCGGGTTCATGAACGCGAACTGCGCGCCCGCGGACGCACGCTGCGCATCGGCGATCAGGTTGCCGAGCGTCGACTCGCCCGCAGTGTTCTCGGTGCGGGTGATCGCGACCTGCGCAACACCCACCAGCCGATTCACCAGCGGTGCAACCCGCTCGTCCGCCGCGCCGACGATCTTCGCCACCGTGGCGTCGGGGTTGAGTCCCACTCCCTGATCGCCCCACGTCGTCACGATCGCCGCGGACTTCTCCACGACGTCGCCAGTCTTGCGGCTGATCGACAGATCGATGTCGTCATACGCCGTGCTGGCCGAGAACGCCTGCGTCAGCAGAATCTGCTTGCCGTTGTTGTTCGCGACCAGCGCATTGGTAAACCCGTGCGCGTGGCCCGACACGACCACGTCCACCTCGTCGCTCAAGCGCTTCACGATGTCGATGATCGGCCCCGTCAATCCTTGCACGTCCGGATTGGTCGGGCCTTCATACGTCGGCGCCTGCCGCAGCCCTTGGTGAATCGTCACGACGATCGTGCGTACGCCTTGCCGCTTGAGTTGCGCCACCGAAGCATTGATCGCATCTGCCTCGTCCACGAACTGCAGCCCCGCGACGCCGCTCGGCGTCACGATGGTCGGCGTGTCCTTCAACACCGCGCCGATCACCCCGATCGGAATGCCGTTCGCAACTTTGATGGTGTAGGGCGGCAGCAACGTCTTGCCGGTGCTCGTCTTCACCACGTTCGCCGACACACTTGACGCTGACCTGCGGGTCGCGACGCCCGGCAGGATCCTGCCAGCGCACGCGCTCGCTCGCCTTGGCGCGCGCCTGCATGCCTTCGGCACGCTCGTCGTGTTGATCGGCTTCGAGCGAATGTCCGGCATCGGCGTGTTGTGCGCCGGCGTTCGCCGAGAGGAGGGTCAGAACAGCAGCAGCAAGAGACGTCCCTGAAGTTCGCATCGTTCGCTCTCCGCGTCGTTGAAAACGCGCGGAGCGTAATTGCTGCGGATGGCAACGCTATTGAGCGGAGATTGCAGTTAGGTGTCTGGCGGTCCTCTTGTGTGCCCACGCGGACCACTCTTTCCGCAACCCGTGTACGAATGTCTTGGCATTGTCGGCGTACAGGCGCTCGCCGAGCGCGAACGCTTTGTCCTGCAGTTCTTCGCGGCGCCGGTCGATGAGCTCCGTGATCGTTCCGGAGACGCGGTCGCGCAGCACGGCCAGGTCGTGCTCGTCGCCGAGATAGTCAGCCAGCTGATGAAATTCGTCCGCCATCTCGTGGATCGGTCCGGGTGCAAGCGGCGTCAGCAGCTGCAGCTGATGCCAGAGGTACTTGGTCTGCTTGCGCCATTCGTGCAAAACCTCGGTCGCTCGATCTTTGCGTCCGCGGCGCAGCGCGTGCCGCGCCCGGCGGTAAGTCGAACGCAATCCTGTTTCGATGCAGTCCCAACCTGCATCGTCGAGTTGCCACGCGCGGGCGCGCGTCATGGCTCGTTTTAGCGCCGCCTTGATGTCGTCGTGCTGCTGCCGGGCAAGCAGCGCGTGCGCAGTGTGGCGGAAGTGAACACCCGATGCCGCCGACCCGAAACGCTCGACCAGGCCGTCGAGCGCGTGGCTGAGAACTTCCTCGTCGCGCGCTCGTGACAGCGGCCGGGCAGCGTCGCGGGCTGCGATATTCTCGTGCCGATACGGCTCGTCCCCGATTGCCGGACGCAGCAGCCGCAATGTCGCCCGCGCGCGTTTCAATTGCTTGCGTGCGCCGTGAATGTTGGGGTTGCGTCCTGCAAGCTCCTGGGCGGCAGCGCCAAGCTGCTGCGCGAGGATGTCCCGGCATTGCTGCACCGGTTGGTCCGGTGAAACGAGCGCTAGCGGCGATCGGTCGGCCATGAGCGGATGCTCACTCGCGCTGGCGAGTAAAGACAATCTCGAACTGCGCGTTGCTGAGCGCCTCGTCGCGCGTGTGCCCTTTGGCTTCCTCCATTTCCAGGTAGGCGTTCAACGCCGCCATGTGATTGCGGAAGATCGCGACTGCGGCCTCGAAGAAATCGTCGACGGAGCGGAACCAGCCCTCGCTCGCGCACTTCTCGACGAACGCATAAGCGGTCGGATCCAGCGCGATCGTGATGGGAAGCCGCTGGCGGCCCGGTTTACGCGTGCGCGGGATGTGCATGTCACACTCTCATCGGAGTTACAGGCCCGGCTGTTCTGAGGCCAGCGCCGGGTGGCGTATTCTAAGTGCCCGGGGCATGCTGTGCCACGTCAAAAAACTGTAAGACAATTGCCGGACCGAATCCAAATCGGAGCGCGCGCGCATCAATGCCACAGTTGCAGCCCATGCCGTTGTTTCTCAACGAGCCCGCGGGTGCTGATCGCGGGTTGATCTGCGGCTATCAGCTGCAATCGCAAGGGCCGGCGCGCGAAGTTGGCGCTGATGGGATCGTGCAGGCGATCGCGCAGACCGACAAAGTTACCTGGCTGCATTTCAATCTCTCCGATGCGCGTGCGCGACGCTGGTTGCTGGACGCAGCCTTTGTGCCGGCCGCGCTGCGCGAAGTGCTGCAGGAACACGACGAGAATCGACGCGTCGAAGCGACGGACGGCGGATTGCTGCTGGTAATCCGCGATTTCACCTACGAGGACGAGTCCGATCCTTCCGAGGTTGCAACGCTCTGGTGCTACGCCCGCCGGCATTTGCTGATCACGGCGCGATTGCACGCGTTGAAGAGCTCCGACGAGCTGCGCCAGCGCATGCGCACGGGCATCGCTGCCACCTCCGGTATCGATCTGGCCATGCAGCTTCTCGACATTCGCACCGCGCGGATCAAGCAGCTCGCGAGCGAGATGACGCATCAGCTCGACGACATCGAGGACGAAATCCTGGCGGGCAACATCCGGCAGCAACGCGAGCTGTTGGGTCGAGCGCGGCGTCTGTGCGCGCGCCTGCGTCGCGAATACGCGCCCGAGCGCGCCGATCTGGGGCGTGTGCTGCATCGTTCCGCGCATCCTTTGGCGGAAACGGATCGCAGCGTGCTCGAGTCCAGCGTCGAGAATCTTGCCTTCGCAATCGAGGAGATTGCGGAGATCTACGAGCGTGCCAAGCTTTTGCAGGAAGAGCTGGCGTCGCGCCTTGCGGAAAATACTGGCCGGAATCTCTATGTACTATCGCTGCTTACTGCGGTGTTGCTGCCGATGACGCTCGTGACCGGCGTGTTCGGCATGAATGTCGCACATCTGCCCGGCGCTAATTCGTTCCCGCTGGTGATGCTGCTGATCCTTGCGAGCGGAGGCATTACGCTTGCCCTCTTGTTCTGGCGGCGCCTGTTGTGAACGGCTATTCTCGATTCACGAGCTTTCGGGGGGAGACGACAGCGTGAAAAAACCAGCCAAGCCTGTGGCCCGCAAGGCGCCGAACAAGTTGCAGGGAGCAGTCGACCTGGCGCGCGAGCAATGGCAGGTCGCGAAGAAGGCGGCGAAACGGGCCAGGCAGGCGGCAAAGCACGCGCGCCGCGAATTCAAGGACGCGAAGAAAGTAGTGAAGCGAGCGAAAGAGGAGATGCTGGCCGCTGCGAGGAGTTTGCAAAGCTCGCTCGTTGCCGCTGCGCGTCGCAGGGCCAAGCCGCGGGTCCAGGCTGAAGCCAAGCCAGCTGAGCCCAAGAAGGCTGCGCGCAAGAAGGCAGTCGCGAAACAGGCCGCGACCAAGAAGGCTGTCGACAAGAAAGCTGTCGACAAGAAAGCTGTCGACAAGAAGGTCGCCGCCAAGAAGGTCGCCGCCAAGAAGGTCGCGGCCAAGAAGGTCGCGGCCAAGAAGGCAGCGACACCCGCGCTCGCAAAGGTGCGTGTCGTCGCCAAGCGACCCGCTCGACCGAAACCGGCCCCGGCTGCCGCTCCCGCAGAGGTCGTATCGACACTTCCGGTCGAACCTGCGGTTCCGGCGCAGCAGGAGACGCCGGACGCATAGCGCACCGGCTGTCACTCACGTGACAGCTCCGCGCAACGTGGTTGTCACGCCGCTGCATTAGCTTTCGCGACTCATGCAGCATGACCGGACGCCGTTCCACATAGACACACCTTTCGGGCCGCTGGCCTTCGAGCGGCTCGCCAACATCTACCGTCAAGCCAAGGGCCGAGCGGGCTCGCCAGCAGAGTTCGCCGAGCACGCGCTCGACATTCTGCAGGTGAGATTCGAGCTCGATGAGAGCCAGCTCGAGCGCATTCCGCGCACGGGCCCGGCCGTCGTGGTCGCGAATCATCCCTACGGCGGGCTGGAAGGACTGTTCCTCATTGCACAGCTGCTACGCTATCGCAGCGATTCGTTGTTCATCGCGAACGAGCTGCTAGCGCGTATCCCGGAAATTCGCGAAGTGCTGTTGCCAGTCGATGCATTCGGCGGCGCGCGAGCGGCCAAGAAGAATGCGAAGTCGCTGCGCGCAGCGCTGAAGCACGTGCGCAACGGCGGATTGCTCGTGCTGTTCCCTGCAGGCGCGGTTTCTCATTTGCACTTGTCGGCTGGAAGAGTGTGCGATCCGCCCTGGCAGCCGGTTGCCGCGGGCCTGCTGCGTCGTTGCGAATCGCCTGTTGTTCCGGTGTTCTTCGGCGGTGGTAACAGTGCGGTGTTCCAGGCGCTTGGCCTGCTGCATCCGAGCATGCGTACCGTGATGCTCACGCGCGAGTTGCTCAACAAGCGTCATCGCACGATCCCAGTGCGCATCGGCCGGCCGATCGGAGCGGAGCGTCTGGCGAAGCAGCCCGACAATGGCAAGCTGGCATCGTTTCTGCGGCTGAGCACGTACGCGTTGGAAGCGCGTGGCGCCGACGCGCCGATAGAAGAAGTTACGGCGACACCGTCGACGCCGGTTGCCGCGGGCACGCCAACACGGTTGCTGACCGCAGAAATCGAATGTCTACCCGAGCGCCATACGCTCGCGAGCGTCGGCGACATGAGTGTGGTGTTCGCGCGCGCCGAGCAGATTCCCTGGACTCTGCGTGAGCTGGGCCGTCTGCGCGAAATCACGTTCCGCGCTGTCGGCGAAGGCACGGGCACCGATAGCGATATCGACCGCTACGATCGGGACTACGTGCATCTGATTGCCTGGCATCGGACGCGCAACGAAGTGGTCGGCGCCTATCGCATCGGGCATGTCGATCGAATCGTCGCCGAGCGCGGCGTGCGCGGCTTGTACACGCATTCGCTGTTCGCGTACGGCGACCCGTTTCTGCGTTCGCTGGGCCCGGCGCTCGAGCTGGGACGTTCGTTCGTCAGCGCTACGTATCAGCGGGATTTCGGCGCGCTGTTGCTGCTGTGGAAAGGCATCGCGCAGTACGTCGCGTGCAACCCGCGGTATCACGTGCTGTTCGGTCCGGTCAGCATCAGTCGCGAGTATCGGCCGGCGTCGCACGCGCTGCTGATCGACTTCCTGCGCCGGCATTGTTTCGATGATCAGCTCGCCAGGCTCATCAAGCCGCGTCGTGCGTTCCGTCGCACGCATTCGCTGGCCGCACTCAGCGGCGATCTCGCGCGACTCGCGGACCTCGACGATGTGTCGCAGCTTCTGGAAGAGATCGAGCCGGACGGCAAGGGCGCGCCGGTGCTGCTGCGTCAGTACCTCAAGCTGGGCGGTCGGCTCGCGTGCTTCAACGTCGACGAGAGTTTCAGCGGCGTGGTCGATGGCCTCATCGTGATCGACCTGCTCAGGACCGAGCCGAAGGTGCTGCAGAAGTACATGGGCCGCGAGCAGGCGGCCGAATTCATTCGGCTAAGCCAGTCCTTCAATAAGGCCGCCGTTCTTTAGCCACGCATCGAGTCCGCCCGCCAGCGGTCGAACGTGTGCGACGCCTCGCGCTTGCAGCTGCTTCGCAATGAGCGCGGCTGTCGCATCGTTCGGGCAGTCGCAGTAGACGACGACCTGTTCGTACGGCCCGAGCGCCAGCTGCGCGACGTCGGAAACCCATACGCTGCCCGGAATCCAGCCGGTTCGCTCGCGACGATCCGCGCTGCGCGCGTCGAGAATCGCAACTTTCACCTGCATCCGTAGCAAGTCCACCAGCTCCGCCACCGAAATACGCGCCATGCGAATGCGCATCTTGAAGCGCCAGCGCTGCCACGCCTTGACGGCAACGAACACCAGCAGCGCCAGGACCAGCAGCACGAGCGCCGAGTTGCCGAGCACTTCCAGCTCGTCGAGTACCGCGTCGATCGCTTCGTGAAAGATCACCCCGAGTGCGACGCCGCCACCTGCCCAGAGTGCGGCGCCAATGCCGTCGTATAGAGCGAAGCGCGCGACCGGAATTCTCGATTCGCCCGCAAGCGTGGTGGCGACAGCCGCGAGGCCGGGCACGTACTTCGAGAAGATCAGCGACGGCGCGCCCCAACGCACGTAGATGCGACGGGTGTTGCCGACGCACGAGTCGGGCGACAGGGAAACGCGGCAAATCATCCGTAGCATTGCCGCTCCGAAGCGGCGACCGCCGGCGAACCAGGCCAGGTCGGCGATGAGCGTGGCGAGAACAGCGAGCGCGAAGATCGGCCAGACGGGCTGGCCAGCCTCGGTCGCGACGCCGGCCGCAACGATGACCAGGGAAAACGAGGGCAACGGCAGACCGCCCTGATCGAGCAGCACGCCCACAAAAACGATCTGTAAACCGTAGGTTTGAAGGATCCGTACGAGGTCTTCCATCGTTCTATGGTACCGGGGAGGCGAGCCCGGCGCGCGTCATGACATTGATGAGGGCCGAGCATGAGTATTCGCAAGGTTGGAGCGGCTGTGGCACTGCTGGGGGCGTTCGGCCTGGGGCCGGGGAACGCTGCCGCTCAGGAGGCGGAACAAGCGCAGCAGCAGCAGGCGCCGGTGGTCGAAAGCAAGTTCGCCAACGTCAATGGCGCGCGGCTGCACTATCTGCTCCAGGCGGGGCAGGGCGATCCGGTGGTGCTGCTCCACGGCTTCGGCCAGTCGAGTCAGATGTGGCGACCGCTGATGCGAGAACTGGCGACCGATCACATCGTAGTGGCGGTCGACCTGCGCGGTGCTGGTCAATCGGATGCGCCGGAAGAGGGGTACGCGAAATCGACGATGGCCGGTGATGTTCACGAGCTCATGCGTCTGCTCGGCTACGACAAGGTGAGCGTCGTCGGTCACGGTATCGGGACGATGGTCGCGTATGCATACGCCGCGCAGTTTCCAGCCGAAGTAAAGCGCATCGCGTTGCTCGATGCGCCGTTCCTGCCGGGAGTCGGCGACTGGACGAAGATCTGGCTCGACCGCAGCCAGTGGCACTATCAGTTCTACGGCAAGACGCCGCAAGCGCTCGTGCAGGGACGCGAGCGGATCTACCTCGAGCATTTCTGGAACGACTTCGCCGCCGATCCCGGCAAGTCGATTTCGGAAGCGGATCGCAAGATCTACGCTGCTGAATATGCGCGGCCCAATCACGTGCGCGCCGGCATGGAGTGGTATCGCGCGCTCGATCAAGACGGCAAGGAATTTCACGAGTACGCGGCGAAGCCGGTGCGGGCGCCGCTGTTCGTGTTGACGGGCGAGAAAGGCGCCGGCGATTTTCTGATCAAGCAGGTGCAGTTGATCGC
>Ga0068863_100001022_pt1 | contig 28022 bp, 29 predicted proteins | sample KBSSwiS62_FD_66596 | JGI IMG/M metagenome (GOLD analysis project Ga0068863, IMG submission 66596) | Switchgrass rhizosphere microbial communities from Kellogg Biological Station, Michigan, USA - KBS Switchgrass S6-2 | ecosystem: Host-associated > Plants > Roots > Rhizosphere > Soil ... | reverse complement strand
CCTGCACGATCGTCCAGGGCCGCTACGACATCATCTGCCCGCCGGTCACGGCCGACGCGCTGGCACGCGCATGGCCGGAGGCCGAGTACATCATCGTTCCCGACGCCGGCCACTCGGTGCGCGAGCCGGGGATCACGCTCGAGCTCGTCGCAGCCGTGAAGCGGATGCAGCGGAAGGTGCGGCGCTAGCGTTGCGCCTTCAGGTCGTCCGCGCCGCGCTCGCGCGACGCAGTCACCACGAACTGCAGATCGACTTCGTCGCCGACCAGCGGGTAGCCGAAGTCCATGCCGAACGCGCCGCGCGAGATGCGACCGACGACCTCGGCATCGCAAGTCTCCTTCGACTCGTCGCGCGATCCGCACTCGAGGCCGATGACGTCGAAGCGCACAGCGCGGGTGACGCCGCGCAGCGTGACGTCGCCCTCGACGGCGGCAAGACGCGTCCCTTCGTAGACGATGCGCTTCGAGCGGAAGTGCATCCGCGGGTAGTGCGCGGTGTCGAACATGACGCCGCTCCGCAGGAACGCGTCGCGGAGGTCCCAGCCGGTGTCGACCGCGCGCGTGTCGATGTCGAACTGGACGCGCTCGACGCGATGCTCCCCGTCCATGAGTATGGTTCCGGTCGTCCGTCCAAGCCGTCCGTGCTCCTTCTCGACGCCGAGCGATGCCACGGCGAATCGCGCCGTCGTGCGGTCCGGGTCCACGCGAAACGCAACGGGAGAGCCGACAATGCTCGCGGCACTCGCCAGCGCGCATGCGAAGAGCAACGCCGCCGGCAGGGCTTGCGTCACTGCAGCTCGGGTGATCGCGGCTTGCGGCATTGGTAATCGAAGCCTCGTTACGTCACCGATTGTCATTGGCGTTTCGAGGAACGGTCAAGTTTGCGCTATTGCATCGTCGACGGTGCCGAAGCCAGGCGGCGCATCCGCCGCCGGTATAATCGGCGCACCCCTTTTATGAGAGAAACAAGCGTCCCGGCCGTTTATTCCGCGCCCGACAAGGGGAACCGCAGCGCGGGCGCGGCGGAGTCGAGCCGCGCGTGGCTCGCACGGAGCCTTGCCGCAGTCTGGCATCCCTGCACGCAGATGAAGCAGCACGAGTCGTTGCCGCTCGTGCCCATCGCGCGCGGCGACGGTGCGTGGCTCTTCGACTTCGACGGACGCAGGTATCTGGACGGCGTGAGCTCGTGGTGGGTCAATCTCTTCGGACACGCCAACCCGCGCATTCGCTCCGCCATCGTTGCGCAGCTCGACGCGCTCGAGCATGTGATGCTCGCGGGGTTCACGCACCAGCCGGTGGTCGAGCTCTCCGAGCGGCTTGCAGCGCTCGCGCCGGGCAACCTTGGCCACGCGTTCTATGGCTCCGACGGGGCGGCGGCTACCGAAATTGCGCTCAAGATGGCGTTTCACTACTGGAAGAACCTCGGGCGCTTCAGCAAGAAGACCTACGTTTCCCTCGCTGGCAGCTATCACGGCGAGACGCTGGGCGCGCTTGCGGTGACCGACGTCGCGATCTTCCGCGACACCTACGCGCCCCTCCTCAACCGCAATCTCACCGTGCCATCGCCCGACGCCCGCGGCGCGGTCGGAGGCGAATCGGCGCGCGACGTCGCCGTTCGAGCCGCCAACGCGCTCGAAGCGCATCTCGCCCAGCATCACGAAACGATCGCCGCGTTCATCGTCGAGCCTCTCGTCCAGGGCGCCGCCGGGATGGCGATGCATGACCCTCATTTCCTGACCCTTGCTCGTGAGCTTTGCACCCGGTACGACGTGCTGCTGATCGCCGATGAGATCATGACGGGTTTCGGCCGCACCGGAACGATGTTCGCCTGCGACGCGGCCGGCATCGCCCCCGATCTCATGTGCCTGTCGAAAGGCATCACCGGCGGCTACCTCCCGCTCTCGTGCGTCTTGTCCACGGACGCGATCTATGCGGCGTTCTATGCCGATGCACCTGAGCGCGGCTTCCTGCATTCGCATTCGTACACGGGGAACCCGCTTGCCTGCGCGGCGGCGCTGGCCGTGCTCGATATTTTCCGGCACGACGACGTGCTGGCATCGAACGAAATGAAAGCCGAGCGCTGGACGCAAATCGCGTCGCCGCTCGCGGCTCACCCCAAAGTGCGCGCCTTTCGCCATCGCGGCATGATCTGGGCGTTCGAGGTCGACACCGATCGCAACGACTTCGCGCGCTGGTGCTTCGCCGAAGGCATCGCGCGCGAGCTCCTGCTGCGGCCCATCGGCCATACCGTGTACTTCATGCCGCCCTACATCCTGAGTGACGACGAGTTTGCGCTGCTCTGTGAGCGAACGCGCGAAATCGTGGACCAGGCGTGAGCGCCCCCGTGCGGATCGCCACGCGTTCGTTGGGAAGGCGCGCGAGCAGGCCGGCCATTGCCAGCGTGATGGTGACCTGCGCCGCCCTCGCCGCCGCGCTCGTCGTCTGCCCCGCTTTCGCCGCGCTGCCGCGCGACGTCAGCCGCGCTTTTCTCGACGCCAAGGTACCGCTCAGTGGTGTCGCCATCGTGGTGCAGGACGTGTCGAAGACCAGGCCGCTCTTCACGCACCAGCCGGACCGGCCCTACAACCCTGCCTCGGTGATGAAGCTCGTCACGACGTTCGCGGCGCTCGAGCTGCTCGGCCCGGACTACAGCTGGAAGACGTTCGCGTACCTCGACGGTCCGCTGGACGGCGCGGGCGTGCTGCATGGCAACCTCGTGCTGAAGGGCGGGGGCGACCCGAAGATCACCGTCGAACGGTGGCAGGCGTTCATGGCGATGTTGCGCGCGAACGGCCTCGCCGCGGTCGATGGCGATCTCGTCCTCGACCGAACGCTGTTCGCGGCCGCCCCGCACGATCCGGCGGCATTCGACGGCGAGCCGCTCAAGCCGTACAACGTCGGCCCCGACGCGCTGCTCGTCAATTTCAAATCGGTGAAGTTCGTGTTCGCGCCCGGCCCCACGGCCGACGCGACGGTGCAGACGGTCGAGCCCCCGCTGTCGGCAATCGTGGTGAGCGATCCGCCGCCGCTGGCGCAGGGCAACTGCGGCGACTGGCGGACGGCACTCGGCGCAGCGTTCATCGATCGCGGAACACGTGCAGAAGCGACGTTCTCCGGCCGGTACATCGCGGGCTGCGGCGAACGGGAGTGGTGGGTGTCGCTGCTCGATCACCCGACGTACATCCACGGCATGTTCGACACGTACTTCAGGGCCGCCGGTGGCCGCTTCGCGGGCGGGTGGCGGGACGGGGTGGCGCCAACGGGCGCCGCTCCCTTCGTCACGTTCGACTCGCCGCCCTTATGGGACGTCGTGCGCGACGTCAACAAGCTGTCGAACAACGTGATGGCGCGGCAGCTGTTCCTCACCCTCGCGACCACGCGTTATCCGCCGCCGGCTACCATCGCTCGCGCGACCGACACCGTGCTCGCGTGGCTTGCGAGGCGCAAGCTGCGCATGCCGGAGCTCCTGCTCGACAACGGATCCGGCTTGTCACGCAGGGAGCGCATCAGCGCGGAAAGCCTCGCGCGCCTGCTCGTTGCGGCGGATGCGAGCCCCGTGCGTGAAGACTTCGTGAGCTCGCTTGCGGTCGCCGCGATGGACGGCACGGTGCAGCGCCGCTTCCAGAATGGGACGGTCGCCGGTCAGGCGCTGCTCAAGACGGGAACGCTCGAGGGCGTGCGCGCGCTCGCCGGCTACGTGATCGACAACGACGGTCGGCGCTTCGTCGTCGTGGCCATCGTCAACCACGCGAGCGCCGGCCGCGCGCAGGGCGCGATCGATTACCTGGTGCAGTGGGTCTACCGCAACGGCGCGGGATGGTCGGCGGCGCATTGACTGCGCCGCGGCCGCCGCTCGCTGATCGTTACATTCCGGGAATCGGCCTGCTGTCCTTGAACAGGAGGTAGCCGCGGATCACGCGGTAGATCACCCAGATCGACGCGGCGGCCCAGATGAGCAACGCGATGGGAATGCCGATCAGGATGATGCCGAGGACGATTAGCACGAGGCCGCCGACGATGCCCCACAGGAACGAGAACCAGAACGTGCGGATGAGCCACCGGAAGTGCGATTCCACCCACGTGCCGCGCGCGTCGTCGCGTTTCACGTAGGCGACGATGAGCCCGGCGATGCCGATCAGGCCCATGAGCGGCGCGATAAGATGGAATCCGGACGACACGAGTCCGACGACCGCAGCCGTGCCGAACAGCGCGTAGGCGAGCAGGCCCGCCGAGATCGGCGGCTCGCCCGCGGCGACACCGGAGTTGGGAGCGGGAAATTCGGCCATGGCGTCAATCTCCACCTGAAGCGCGGCGCAAGTGCCGCAGCGGGCAATATGCGGTCAGCATCTGCGGAATGCAACGGCAACGGCGGCTCTCGTGCCGCCAACCGCCCTAATATCTCCGGCCATCCTTGTGCGCGGCGTGGACGCCGTTCTCGTCTTCGATCCACATCAGGTCGTCGTCGGGGTAGAACGCGTTGTCGCCCTCGACGCGATTGCCGACTTCGAGATACGTCGCCGGCACGGTGCCGCGGTTGACGAAGTGGTGCGCATCCTTCTTGCCCGCCGGGTAGCCGGCGCACGTGCCCGGCCCCAGCACCTGCTCGCCGTCGTTCGTGACAAGGACGACTTCACCGCTCAGCACGTAGACGAACTCGTCCTCGAGCGTATGCCAGTGCCGGAGCGCCGATTGGCCGCCCGGCCCGAGCGTCACGAGATTGACGCCGAAGCGCGTCAGGCCACATGCGTCGCCCAGCCGACGCTTCGACCGATCGCCCATCCGCGAACGGAACGGCTCGGGATAGATCGACGTTCGCCTCTCCGGAACGGTATGCGGGTCGAGCGCAGGAAGCTTGGCCATGACGGTCCCTCGCGATTCGATGCAAGGCCGGAATTATGCCCGGATCGAAGCTTATAATCGGCACCGGGTTGTCGGCGTGACCGAAAGAACCGGCACCCAAGTCGAAACAACGGGAGTCCACCATGACCGAGCACACCGAAGAGGGCCGCGACCGGCTCGTCGACGACATGTCTGCCGTCCTTTCCGAGGCGGAGGAAATGCTGAAGCGCGCGGCGACCGAAACCGGCGACAAGGCGCGCGACCTGCGTTCGCAGGTCGAGACAAATCTCCTGCGGGCGAAGCTCAAGCTGCAGGAGTACGAGGGCCAGGCAGTCGATCACGCGAAAGCCGCAGCACGCTACACCGACGATTACGTGCATGACAATCCGTGGCGCGCGGTTGGCGTCGCGGCCGCCGTCGGGGTGCTCATCGGCTTGCTGATGAACCGCCGCTGACCGGCGCGCGGCTGTGACAGCCGACACGCCTCCACGGTCAAGGCACGACCTTCGCGGCGCCGCGGGGCGCCTCGCGACCGCGCTGCTCGATGCGGGCAGAACGCGCCTCGAGCTGGCGGCGGTCGAGTTCGAGGAGGCGCGTTCGCGCGCGACCGACAACCTCGTTCTGGTGCTCGTCGCCGCAACGGCGTTCGGCTTCGCTCTTCTCGCCGCGTCGATGCTGGTCGTCGTGCTGTTCTGGGACAGCTACCGGATTGCCGTGCTGGCCGCGATGGCGCTTGTGTACCTGTTGATCGGCGCATTCGCGCTGTGGCGGGTATCCGAGCGCAAGAGGGCCGACCCGCCGGCGTTCGCGGCAACGCTCGCCGAGCTCGAGCGGGATCGGGCATTCATCGCGAGCCGGCTCGGCGAAAGCGGAGGGCGCGAGTGAGCTCATCGACGGCGGTTGCTCGCGCGGAACGGAAGGCGCTGCTCGCGACGAGAGCCGAGCTCGACCGACAGCGCGTGATGCTGTCCGTGCTCGAGGTGAAGTCTGTGGTGTCGCCCTCGACCGTCAGCGATCGCGCGGAGATGATCCGGCCGTTCGCCTCGATGCTCCTCTCGTTTCTTGCACCGTTTGCCGGCGCGCGCCGGTTGTCGCGCTGGCTTCGCTATGCTTCGTTCGGCATGACAGCGCTGCGCATCGCGCGCAACTGGCGAGGTCCGCGCTAAAGCCCGAGCTTTTCCCACAGCGCGTCCACGCGCGCCTTCACCGCGGGATCCATCGCGATCGGGCGGCCCCACGCGCGGCTCGTCTCGCCAGGCCACTTGTTCGTCGCGTCGATGCCCATCTTGCTGCCGAGCCCCGCGACCGGCGAAGCGAAGTCGAGATAGTCGATCGGCGTGTGCTCGACGATGAGCGTATCGCGCGCCGCGTCGACGCGCGTCGACAGCGCCCAGATCACTTCCTTCCAGTCGCGGACGTTCACGTCGTCGTCGGTGATGATGATCGTCTTGCAGTACATGAACTGGCGCAGGAAGCTCCACACGCCGAACATCACGCGCTTGGCGTGTCCCGGGTACTGCTTCTTGAGCGAGACGACGGCGAGACGATACGAGCAGCCCTCGGGCGGCAGGTAGAAGTCGGCGATCTCCGGGAACTGCTTCTGCAGGATGGGCACGAACACTTCGTTCAGCGCGACGCCGAGCACCGACGGCTCGTCGGGTGGCTTGCCCGTATAGGTCGAGTGATAGATCGGATCGCCGCGCGTCGCGATGCGCTCGATCGTCAAAACAGGAAAGCGCTCGACGTCGTTGTAGTAGCCGGTGTGATCGCCGAACGGACCTTCGTTTGCCGTTTCGTACCCCGTAGAATCGGATGCATCGGGACGGATGAAACCTTCGAGCACGATCTCCGCCGTCGCGGGCACCCGAAGGTCGTGCGTGATGCACTTGACGATTTCGGTGCGCGAGCCTCGCAGAAGTCCCGCGAACTGATATTCGGAAAGCGTGTCGGGAACCGGCGTGACGGCCCCGAGAATCGTCGCCGGGTCCGCCCCGAGCGCAACGGCCACGGGAAACGGCTGGCCAGGCGATTGCTGCGCATGATCGCGGAAATCGAGTGCGCCCCCGCGATGCGCGAGCCAGCGCATGATCACCTTGTTTGGCGCAATGACCTGTTGCCGATAGATGCCGAGATTCTGCCGCGTCTTGTGCGGTCCGCGCGTGACGGTGAGGCCCCACGTGATGAGCGGCCCGGCATCGCCTGGCCAGCACGTCTGCACAGGGAGCCGGCCGAGATCGACGTCGCTTCCTTCCCAGACGATGTCCTGGCACGGCGCCGATTTGCGTTCCCTCGGCGCCATCTGCATCACCTGCATGAAAAGAGGGCGCGTGTTCTGCCACGCGTCCATCAGTCCCTTCGGCGGCTCCGGCTCCTTGAGGAAGGCGAGCAGCCTGCCCACCTCGCGCAACGCGGCGACCGATTCCTCGCCCATGCCGAGGGCGACCCGCGTGGGTGTACCGAACAGATTGCCGAGGACGGGGATGCGTTTGCCGGTCGAGCTTCCTGCGGACGGTTTCGGATTCTCGAACAAGAGCGCAGGGCCACCGGCTTTCAGCACCCGATCGCAGATTTCCGTCATCTCGAGGCGAGGATCCACCTCGGCGGCGACGCGCTTCAACTCGCCGCGGCGCTCGAGCTGCGCTAGAAAATCCCGCAGATCGGTGTATTTCATTCGGCGCGTGGCGGAGTCATGGGCAATGAGCGCCGTAGCGACGGGGGCTGAGATCGGAGCCCGCCGCGCTCGAGGATGCAATTGGAAGGCTCTGCCTTCGCGACACACCCCAGGCAACAACGCTGCGGCAATCAGAACAACCCGACCACCTTCCCTTCCGCGTCGATGTCGATCCGCGATGCCGAGGGTTCCTTCGGGAGCCCAGGCATCGTCATCACGTCGCCGCAGATCATCACGATAAACTCGGCGCCCGCCGCAAGCCGCACCTCACGGACGTTGACCGAGTGGCCCGACGGCGCGCCGCGCAGCGACGGGTCCGTCGAGAACGAATACTGGGTCTTCGCGACGCAAACGGGATAGTGGCCGTAGCCGTCCTCCTGCAGCTTCCTGATCTGTGCGCGAACCTTGCTGTCGGCGGTGATCTCGGAGGCGCCGTAGATCTTCGTCGCGACCTTCGTCATCTTGTCCCACAGCGTGTCCGCGTCGTCGTAGACGAACTTGAAGTCGCTCGGCACGCGATCGATCGCGTCGACCACGGTGCGCGCCAACTCCTCGGCGCCCTTGCCGCCCTCCGCCCAGTGCCTCGCAACGACGACCGGCGCGTCGTGATGCGCGAGCTTCTTGCGCAGCAGCGCGATCTCGGCGTCGGTGTCCGACGTGAAGTGATTGATCGAGACGACGCACGGCAGCCCGTAGTGGTTGCGCACGTTGTTGACGTGCCGCTCCACGTTCGTGATCCCCTTTTCGAGCGCGCCCAGGTTCTCCTTCGTGAGCTCCTTCAACTCCGCGCCGCCGTGATACTTGAGCGCGCGGATCGTCGCGACGAGAACGACGAGGCTCGGCCGCAGCCCGGACTTGCGGCACTTGATGTCAATGAACTTCTCGGCGCCCAGGTCCGCCCCGAAGCCGGCCTCGGTGACGACATAGTCGGCGAGCTTGAGGGCCGCCCTGGTCGCGATCACCGAGTTGCAGCCGTGCGCGATGTTGGCGAACGGACCGCCGTGGATGAACGCGGGATTGTTCTCGAGCGTCTGCACGAGATTGGGCGAGAGCGCGTCCTTGAGCAGAACCGTCATCGCGCCGTGCGCCTGCAAATCCTTCGCGCGCACCGGCTTCTGGTCGCGCGTGTAGCCGACGACGATCTTGCCGAGGCGTTCCTTCAGGTCCTCGAGCGACTGCGACAGGCAGAAGATCGCCATCACTTCCGAGGCGACCACGATGTCGAAGCCGTCCTGCCGCGGAAAGCCGTTGCCGGGCCCGCCGAGCGCCACGGTGATGTCGCGCAGCGCTCGGTCGTTCATGTCCATCACGCGCTTCCACGTGATGCGCCGCACGTCGATGCCGAGCGCGTTGCCGTGGTGGATGTGGTTGTCGACGAGCGCCGCCAGCAGGTTGTTCGCAACGCCGATCGCGTGGAAGTCGCCGGTGAAGTGCAGATTGATGTCCTCCATCGGCACCACTTGCGCATAGCCGCCGCCGGCGGCGCCGCCCTTCATGCCGAATACGGGGCCGAGCGAAGGCTCGCGCAGGCACACGGCCGTCTTCTTGCCGATGCGATTGAGGCCGTCGCCCAGGCCGACGGTCGTCGTCGTCTTGCCCTCGCCCGCCGGAGTGGGACTGATTGCGGTCACGAGAATGAGCTTGCCATCGGGCCGCCCTTGCTGCTTCGCGATCCAGTCGAGCGAAATCTTGCCTTTGGTGCGGCCGTAGGGCGAAAGCGCGTCCTCGGGAATCGCGAGGCGCTTCGCGATTTCCGAAATCGGGAGCAGCTTCCCCTGCTGGGCGATCTCGATGTCAGTCAACATTGCATATCCTCCGGGTGGCAGTAGGAAATCTCTTGTTCGTGGCGTTTTAGCGCGTTCGGAACTTCCAACGGCGCGCGGTCCGGCTTCGATCAGCGATCAGATTACCGGGTTGGCTCCGCCATCCATGGGCACGATTGCGCCCGTCACGTAGCTTGCGTGCTCCGACGCGAGAAAGAGCACGACGTTCGCAACCTCCTTCGGCGTGCCGAGGCGGCCGAGCGGGATCCTGGCCTGCATTCGCTGCAACAACTCCGCTTCACCCAACCCCGTCATCTTCGCTTCGACGGCGAGCTGCTCCTGCACCCGCGCGGTCAGGTTCGAGCCGGGGTTGATCCCGTTGATGCGAATGCCTTTCGGCCCGAACGCAGCGGCGAGTCCGGCAGTCGCCAGCATCAGCGCGGCATTCGCAGCGCCGCCTGGAAGATGGACAGGGCTCGCGACCTTGCCGCCGGAACCGATGATGTTGACGATCGTTCCGCGGCCGCGTGCGGCCATTCGCGGCAGCACCGCGGAAATCGGATGGATGTAGCTGAAGTACTTCGCGTCCATCGCTGCATGCCACGCGGCCACATCGAGATCGTCGGGCGCATAGCGGCGGGCGGCGCCCGCCGAATTGACGAGCACGTCGATCGGCCCGAGCGCGCGCTCGATTTCGTCGGCCATGCGCGCGGCGTCCTCCGCGCGCACCAGATCGGCGACGCAAGTGATGGGCGAATGCGCCGCGCCTTTGAGCTTCGACAGCGCCGCGTCGAGATTCGCCGCGCTGCGGGACACGAGCGCGACTGCAGCGCCTTCGCGCGCGAATGCTTCCGCGCACGCGAATCCGATGCCCTTGCTTGCCCCGGCGACGGCGACGACCTTGCCTGCGAATCCCAGATCCATCGGGTTGCTATTTCGGCTGGAACCGCTTTTCGAGGTTCGCCATCACCGCGGGCCATGCACGCGCGAAATAAGCCTTCGTCTTGTCCCAGTCCTCGCCGACACCGTAGCCGAAGTTGCGCAGCGTCACCTCCGTACGGTTGTCGGGCAGCGGCTTGAAGTCCAGATACACGAGCGTGCGGAGCGGCCGGATGGTTGAAATCGTCGGCGGCGCGTTCCATTCGATCACGAGCTGCTCCATGGGCTTCACGCTGTGGACCTTGCAGTTCTCGCTGCCGCGGGAACCCTCCGGCTGATCGACGCCGAACCACAGCTCGAAAGCGCCGCCGACCCACGGCTCCACTTTCGCAGCTTTCGGCGCAAAGAAGCTCTCGATGCCGTCGGTCGTCGTCCACGCTTTCCAGACGTCGGCGACGGGCGCATTGATCGTCTTGACGACGACGATGTCCGGGGCGAGCGATTGCGCCGCTGCGCCGCAGGCGATGAGCAGTGCACAAGTCGCGGCGACGAGTGCCCGTGCGAGCGCGGCTTTAATGCCTCCCATGCTGGCCTCTCCTCCGGCGTTGCGGAAAAACTGGCATCCTATCAAATTGGAGGAACCGCCGTACCGCGGTTACACGCGTCACCGGAAGGTTTGCTTATCGCCGCATAACTAACGCGGACCGATCTCCGCGTGCAGGAAGCGCCTGAGCTGTGCGTACGCGTCCTCGCGCGCCGCCGGATTCGGCGCGATGGTCACCCCTGCGCCCGGATTGACGCCATTCGGCACCTCCAAGTGCAGGCGGCCCTGCGAAGGCGGGCCGTCGAAGCCGTGATACGTGTGCGGATAGACGGTGATCGTCACCGGCTGTTTGGCCGCGATGAGCCGATCGGCAAGATCGATGCAAGGTTTGGGCGCCGTCCAGTCGTCGGACCCGGCGATGAAGAGTGTCAGCGGCGCCGCCACCGCGTAGCCGTCCGGGGCGCGCAGCGAATCGATGCACCCCGGATAAAAGGCGACTGCCGCCCGGAAGTAAGGCGGCGACCCTGTGTACTCCTTCCATTGCGCAACGGCCGGCTGCTTCGCATTTTCGAGGGCGAGCACCGTGCTTCCGCCGTGCGACCACCCGAGCGCTGCAATGCGATCCGGGACCACGTCCGGCCGCGATTGCAGATACGCGAGCGCGCCCTGCGCATCGGCCAGGCGGTTCGCCATTCCGATCGGAAACCGGCGGGAAGGAATTGTGCAGATCTCCTCGAAGCCGCGGGAGCGGAAGCTGTCGGGGAAAAGCACAACGTAGCCCTCGCGTGCGAGCAGCTCTCCCATTGCCTGATGCCGCAGCGTCAACGACTCGCGGCGCGACGGCACCACGCTGTACATGCCGCCGCAGCCGTGAAACGCGATCACCGCAGGGCGGGGTCCATCTCCGTCGCCGGGCGGACGAAACAGCAGTCCGGTGAGGCGCACGGCTGCGCCGGTTGCGGGATCTCGATCGAATGAGTCGAACGTCACGCGCTCCGGCACGATGAGGGCAGTCATCGCGGGCCTCGGCGCAGTCGGTACCGGCGTCGAACGGGCCACGCTCGCATCGGTCGCAACAGGCGATTCGGTCGCGCAACCCGCGAGCATTGCCACCGACACTGCGGCTAATGCGATCGACGATGCTGCACGCACGACGCGACGTAAGCGCAGACCGGTCATCGCTTCGGGGTGCTCGCGCGGAGGAATGCTCCGATCGCCTGCCAGGCCGCGAGCTTTTCGACAAAAGGTCGTGTGTAAGCGGGCGACGAAGAGGGCAGCGACAAAGTCTCATAGCCGGCGTCGTGCCACATCGGCAACGCGCGTGCCGCTGTCTGCCCATTGAAGCAGACGAGTGCGAGCGAGGGCGCCGCGCGGCGAACGCGCGCTACCTCCCCCGGCGTCGCGTCGCGAATCGCCCCGTCGAGACTCCCCTGCCGTCGGCACGCGACGATCGCATCCCACAGTCCGATGCCGGTCGCGAGCAGCACAGACAGCCGCTGCCGATACGGCAACGAGGGCAACGGCACGTCCGTCACCGCGGCGACAAGCGGCCAGAAGTGGTTGCGCGGGTGCGCGTAATACTCTCCGGCGGCGAGCGAGGCGGCACTGGGGAAGCTCCCCAGAATCAGGACGCGCACGCCGCGCGACAACACAGGCGGCAATCCCTCGAGCGCGGGCCGTCCGTCAACGGCAGCCACGCCCTTCCCGTCGCGATCGGCGACGATCGGCATCTCAGAGCGAGTCCGGCCATGCCTTCAGGCGCACGGCAAGATCGAGCGCGATGCCGGCGAAGATCGCCAACCCGAGCCAGTGGTTGTGGAGGAACGCGCGGAAGCAGGAAGCGCGATCGCGCCCCTTGATCAGCGTCCAGTGGAAGACCGCGCAGCCGAGCGCGACGACGAGCCCGGCGTAGTACAGCGGGCCCATGCGCAGGCGGATGCCGACCGCCAGCATCCCCGCGAGGTACACGACGTAACAGAACAGCACCGCAGCAATGTCGAAGCGGCCGAAGGCAATGGCGGACGTACGCAATCGGAGCTTCGCGTCGTCGTCGCGATCGACCATCGCGTACTCCGTGTCGTAAGCCATGACCCAGAACAGGTTCAGGAGCAGCACCCACCATGCGATCGCCGGAACGCGATCGAGCACCGCCGCGTACGCCATCGGAATGCCGAAGGAAAAGGCGATTCCGAGGAACGCCTGCGGTAGCGCAAAAAAGCGCTTGAAGAACGGATAGGCGACGGTGATCACGAGGGCGGGGATCGACAGCAGGATCGTCGTTCTGTTCGTCGCGAGCACGAGCAGAAACGCGAGCAGCGCGAGCGCCGCGCCGACGGCGAGCGCTTCCCACGGCAGGATTTCCCCCGTGGCGAGCGGCCGCCGCGCCGTGCGCTCGACGTGAGCGTCGAAGCGGCGGTCCGCCCAGTCGTTGACGGCGCAGCCGGCCGAGCGCATGAGGATCGTGCCCAGCACGAAGATCACGATGAGCGACGCCGATGGCGCGCCGTAGGCGGCGAGCCAGAGCGCCGATAGCGTCGGCCACAGGAGGAGCGCGATGCCGATCGGCTTGTCGAGACGAACGAGCCGCTCGTAGGCGTCGATGCGCGCGATGATCGCCGCGGCCGTCACTGCCCCCTCACGCCTGACCCCATTTTTCAAAGCGGCAGCGCGAGCTGCTTCTTGAGATCGCGCGGGGCGATTTCGGCAAGCAGCCGCTGCGGCGTCGGGTAAAGGAGCCGCAGGCGCAGCTCGCGCTTCATCCTCGCATTGGAGAGCCGTCGCGATTCGCTCATGAACGACAGCAGAAGGGGCGCGATGCGCCGCTCCGCTTCCTCCCACGACACGCGCGGGGGCCGCGCAAGCTGGAATGCATCGGCGACGGCATCGAACCAATTGCCCATCTTCTCTTCGGCATCGTCGCAGATGTTGTACGCGCGGTTGGGCTTCGCCCTGAACAAGGCCGCCACGACGGCGCGCGCGAGATCGTCGGCGTGCACGTGATTGGTGAAGACGTCGTCGTCCGCAACGAGCGCCGGCGTTCCCTGCCGGATACGGTCGAGCGGCAGGCGCGTCTCGGCGTAAATGCCCGGAGCGCGCAGGATGGACAGTGCCACGCCATAGCGGCGCGCCCAATCGCGCAACCGTTCCTCCGCGGCGACCCGCCGCTTGGCGCGCGGCGTTCCGGCGCGACGCGGCCGTGTCTCCGCGACGCGCGCGCCCGCGCAATCGCCGTAGACGCCCGACGTCGAAATGTAGACGAACCGCTGTGGTATGCTTCGCGCCCGCGCCAGCGCCGCTATCAGTCTGCGCGTCCGTGAATCGTCGCGACCTTCGGACGGCGGCGGCGCGAAGTGGAGCACTGCGTAGGGCGCCGCGCGAAGCCGCTGCAAGCTGTCGAGGTGGTCCAGGTCGCCGATGATCGGGACGATGCCATGCGCACGGAGCTTCGCGATCTCCTCGACGCGGCGCGTGAGACCATAGAGGCGAGCTTTCGGATGCAGGAGGCGCGCGGTGCGCAGCGCCACGTCGCCGCAGCCGATCAAGAGTACCCGGATCACGTTAGGGCCTGTTCCTTCGCCCCCGCGCATGGCGCGGGACAGCACCAAACGACGTCGTCGCCATGCCACACGAGATTACCATAAAGCCCAGTGGCGTCTCCTTCCCGTGCGAGGACGGCGACACGGTGCTGGCAGCGGCAATGGCCGCCGACTTGATGCTGCCCTACGGCTGCCGCAACGGTGCGTGCGGCACGTGCAAAGGCAAGATCCTGGAAGGCCACGTCGACTACGGCTCGTACCAGCCGTCCACGCTGACCGAGGACGAGAAGCGCCGGGGGCTCGCGCTTTTCTGCTGCGCCGAGCCGCTGTCCGACCTCGTGCTCGAGGTGAAGGAGATTCGCCGCGCCGGCGACATCCAGATCCGCAAGATGCCGTGCCGCGTGGAATCGATCGACAAGGCGGCCCCCGATGTCGCGATCGTCAACCTCAAGCTTCCTGCGAACGAGCGGCTGCAGTATCTCGCCGGCCAATACGTCGACCTTCTGCTCCGGGACGGCCGCCGGCGGAGCTTTTCACTCGCGACGCCGCCGCACGATGAAGGACTGCTCGAGCTCCACATCCGCTACGTTCCCGGCGGACACTTCACGACGCAGCTCTTCAACGAATACAAAGGCCGCGAGATCCTGCGCTTCGAGGGTCCCCTCGGGACGTTCTTCCTGCGCGACGAATCGGACAAGCCGATCATCTTCGTCGCGGGCGGGACAGGCTTCGCTCCGATCAAGGCGATCATCGAGCACGCGCTGTACAAGGGCATCGACGCGACGCGGCCCATGGTGCTCTACTGGGGAGCGCGCGCGAAGCGCGACCTGTACCTGCCCGACCTGCCGGGGACGTGGCAGCAGTCGAGTCCGAACTTCACTTACATTCCCGTCCTGTCCGAACCGCTGCCCGACGACGATTGGCACGGCCGCACCGGTTTCGTCCACCAGGCGGTGCTGGACGATTTCAGTGATCTTTCCGGCTATCAGGTCTACGCGTGCGGCGCACCGGCGATGATCGACGTCGCGCGCAAGAGCTTTGCGGCGACGCGCGGACTTTCGCCGGACGACTTTTTCGCCGACAGCTTCACGTACGCGGCGCAGCCGCCGGTGGATGCGGCCTGACGAAAGACCTGATCTCCACACTCCTCAATCGTTGCAAAGGCGGCCCGTTTGAAGATCACGCGCATCGAAACTTTCAAGTACTGGATCGACTGGTGCAACTGGCTGTTCGTGCGCGTGTCCACCGACGAGGGTCTCGTCGGCTGGGGCGAAGGGTCGCTGCACGGCGCGATCGAATCGGTCGAGACGGCGATTCACGAGTACGCGCCGCACCTTGTCGGGCACGACCCGGCGGGGCCGGAGCGGCACTGGCACCGCCTCTATCACGCGTGGCGCTGGCGCGGCGGTGCCGCGTTCCAGACCGCGCTCGCCGCACTCGACATTGCGCTGTGGGACCTCGAAGGCAAGCGCCTCGGCGTGCCGATCGCCCGCCTTCTGGGCGGCGCGATGCGCACGTCGCTGCGCGGCTACGCGAGCCATTGGCTGCAGGGGGCGCGGACGCCCGAGGACGCATTCAACGGAGCGCGGGAAGCCGCGCGACGGGGGTTCACCGCGTTCAAGTGCCGCCCGTTCGGGAGCGAAGGCCTGCGTGACGACGAAGCCGGCGAGATTCGCCGCGCGGCGGCACTCGTCGCGGCCGCGCGCGAGGGCCTCGGACCGGACGGAGAGATCTTCATCGAGTGCAGCGAGTTCCTGTCGCCGCGCACGGCCGTGCTGCTCGACGACGCGCTGCGCCCGTCGCGTCCGGGCTGGTTCGAAGAGCCGATCCCGTTCGAGAACGCGAAGGCGATGGCGCAGCTCCAGCGCGACTTGCGCACGCCCATTGCGACCGGCGAGCGCCTGCTGTCCCGCCACGAGTACCGCGAGATCCTCGAGAATGCCGGATGCCGCATCATTCAGCCGGATCTCATGCACGCGGGCGGATTCACGGAAGTCCGCAAGATCGCGGCGCTCGCCGACATGTACTCGATCCCCGTCGCGCCGCACAATCCGGGCGGGCCGGTGTGCACCGCGGCGGCGATGCACCTCGCCGCAGCCATCCCGAACTTCCTCATTCTCGAGCAGATGGAGCCGCAGCGCGCGATGCGCGACCGCGTGTCGACGATCCCCATCCGCTTCGAGAACGGAAATTTCCTGCTGCCGGAAGGGCCGGGTCTCGGGCTCGAGCCGAACCTCGAGGCCCTGCAGGACCACGCATTTCGCCCGCAGCCGCGCACCGAGCGTGCGGGTTCGCTCTATCGGTAAAGGAGAAATCGAATGCGCAGCCTCAATCCGCTGGCCGCCGCCGTCATCGCCTGCCTCGCCTTCAGCGCGAGCGCGCAGCAGCCGATCGTGCTCCAGTGGCAGACCGCCAATCTCACCGAGTCGCAGTACGAACCGGTGTGGAAGGCCACCATCGCCGAGTTCGAGAAGGAAAACCCCGGCGTGCGGATCGAGCCGGTGCTGGTGGCGCGCAAGGATCACTGGACCAAGTTCGTCGCTGCGGCACAGGCGAAGAAGGCGCCGTGCATCGTGACCGTCGATCTCACCACCGCGGCGTACAACGGCTACCTGATGCCGCTCGACAAGTACTGGAACGCGGAACCCGCCGAGTTCCGCCGCGCCTGGAGCGAAGCGATGCTGTCGGCGTCGAAGTGGAAGGGGCAGCTCTACGGCCTGCCGATTTGGGGTGGCACGTACGCGGAGATCTACAACCGCGACCTCGTGACGAAGGCCGGGCTCGATCCCGCCAAGCCGCCGAAGAGCTGGAACGACTACATGGTCTGGGCGAAGAAGCTGTCCGGGAGCGATCACTGGGCAACCGCCGTGCTCGGTGGCAAGACGGACACGACCACGCGCATCCTGCTCATGTGGATCTGGTCGAACGGCGGCGAGGCGTTCAACGCCGACATGACGGAAGCCACTTTCGCGAAGAACCCGAAGAGCCTCGAAGCGATCAAGTTCTACCTGGGGCTCGTGAAGGACGGCGTTGCCGCGCCCGCACCGACCACCACGAATTACCTGGAACAGACCAACCTCTTCGCGCAGCAGAAGATCGCGACCATGCGCAACGCGTATTGGGCGCTGGCCAAGGTCAGCGGCGACAACCCGGCGATGAAGGGCAGGATGTTCGTCGCGCCGGGCCCCGCGAACGTGCCCAACGCACCCACCCTCACGAGCGTGGCCGCGTCGTCGATCTCCGCGAGCTGCCCTTATCCGGAGCAGGCCTGGAAGTTCATCAAGTTCGACGCCGGAAAGAAGTGGACGGTTGAGCGCGCCAAGGTCGCGAACTGGATGCCCACCCGCAACGACATGGCCGACGACCCGGCGATCAAGTCCGATCCCTTGCTCGCGCAGTTCGTGCAGATCGGCAACAACGCCCGCAGCTACCCGCTGCCGTCGCCGATCTGGGCCGAGATCGCCGCCAACGACATCGTCGACGCCGTGCAGAAGGCGCTGCTGGCGCCGGAGAAGACCGAGGAGATCTTCACGGATCTGGACGCGCGGCTGACCAAGAAGCTCAAAGACGTTTGACGCGCTTGCACGGGGCAAACACGTGGCGTCGCAGAAGGCTCGTCGGGTGCGCCTTCATCGCGCCCGTGTTCCTGTTCCTGTGCGCGGTGGTGCTGTTTCCGCTCGCGCACGCGTTCTGGACAAGCCTGTTGCGGGTGCGCGGCCTCTCCTCGAGGTTCGTCGGGGCGGAGAACTACCAGCACGTCCTGACTGACGACGCCTTCTGGCATTCGCTTGGCGTGTCGCTCACGTTCACCGTTGCTTGCGTGGTCCTGCACATCGGGATCGGGCTCGCAATGGCGCTGCTGATCGACGAGCTGCGCTTCGCGCGCACCGCCCTGCGCATTGCGTTTCTCACGCCGTGGATGGTGGCGCCGGCGGTCGGGGCGACCATCTGGCTTTGGCTGCTGGAGCCGCAGTTCGGCGTGGTCAATTATCTGCTGCAGGCGGCCGGCATCGTGTCCGGCCCGATTGCCTGGCTAGGAACGCCGGCGCTCGCGTTCGCGTCGGTGGCTGCCGTCGACGTCTGGCGCGGCGTGCCGTTCGTCATGCTGCTGATGCTCGCCGGCTTGGCGACGATTCCGCGCGAGCAGTACGAAGCCGCCGCCATCGATGGCGCAGGCGGATGGCAGCGCTTCCGCTACGTCACGCTGCCGAATCTCCGTTACCTGCTGATCGTCGCGTCCACGCTCGACATCATCAACACCATCCGTCACTACGACATCATCGGCGTGATGACCGCCGGCGGCCCCGCAGGGGCTACGGAAGTGCTGCCGGTCCTGCTCTACAACACGGCGTTCCGCGGCAATCGCTTCGGCGAGGCTGCGGCAATCGGCGTGCTGCTGCTTCTGATCGTGCTCGCATTCTCCATCTTCCACATCCGATTGACGCGGCCGGACCGCGGCGCCCGATGAGAGGTCGGCGCGTCCAGTGGCTGCGATGGCTGGTGACACTGGTTGCGCTCGTCGTGGTCGTGTTCCCGTTCTACTGGATGCTCAACACGTCTTTCAAGCCGGCGTCGGAAATCTTCCTGTCGCCGCCGACGTTCGCATCCGCCAACTGGTCGCTCGATGCGTACGCGACCGTGCTGACGCGGCGGCCCGTCGGGCGCTACTTCCTCAACAGTCTCGCGGTGGCGCTCGGCACGACCGCGCTGTCGGTAACGCTCGCCGCCTTCGCGGCGTACGGCTTCACGCGCTTCTTTCCCCGCGGCGCGATGCCCTTCATCGTGCTGCTGCTGTTCACGAAGATGCTGCCCGAGACGCTGCTGATCATTCCCTACTTCCGCTTGATGTCGGATCTGGGTCTCCTGAACACGTACGCAGCGCTGGTGCTCGCCTACTCGTCGTTCGCCCTGCCGTTCTCGGTGTGGATGCTGATCGGGTTCTTTCGCTCGATCCCGCGCGACATCGACGAGGCGGCCATGATCGACGGCGCCACGTACCTGCAGGCCTTCTGGCGTGTGATCCTGCCGCTCGCCCGTCCGGGTCTCGTCGCAGTCGCGCTGTTCACCTTTCTCATTGCGTGGAATTCTTACGTGTGGGCGCTCGTGCTCACGACCGACTCGTCGATGTACGTGTTGTCGGTCGGCATCGCCAACATGGTGGGCGAGTACCGGGTGCAGTGGAACGAGCTGATGGCCGCGGCGGTGATCGCCGCGCTGCCAGTGATGATCCTCTATTCTCTGCTCGAGCGGCACCTCGTGAATGCGATCACGGCGGGCGCGGTCAAGGGCTGAGGCCCACCGAAGAGCGGCGATCGGGACGAACCCGCGCGCAGCGTCGCCCACTCATTCAGTTGCGATCGAGCTCCTTGATCGCGAGCTTCAACGCCGCCGCGAGCTGCCCGTTCGCATCCGAAGCGCGGTTGAGGCGCGCGAACAGCTCGCCCAGCGCGACGCGCGTCCGCCAGGCGTCTTCGACCGCCAGGCTCGCCTCGAAATACGTCTGCGCCTTCCCCCACAGCTGCGCACGCTCGCAGAGCACGCCGAGCGCGTACAGCAGTGCGGCGTCATCCCGATGCTTCGCGAGCCAGCGCTCCGCCTGCTCGAGCTGCGGCGCTCCGTCCGCGGGGCGGCATTCGGCGTAGAGCTCGACCAGCTCCGAATTCCATTCGCGCTCGAGGCTCTTCGTCAGCACGTCTGCCGCCTCGCGGTCGCCGCCCAGCGCCATGAAACTGCGAGCGGCCGCGCGAGCGATCTTCGGATTGCGCTGCTCGCTTTCGGAGAGCTTCGACCAGTAGGCGCGCAGGCCTTCGCCGTCGAGCATCCGGGCGTTCAGCTCCTGCGCGTGCGCCGCCGCGCGTACGAACTCGCCTTCCCGCACCCCGTACACCTTGCGCTTGACGAGCTGATCGACGAGCGGCGGAATGTCGGCGTAGCGGCCGGCGCCCTGCAACGCGCGCAACTCGAGGCGCAGAGCCGCCGTGTGCGAGCCCGCCTCCTTGCGCAGCGCGCTCAGGATGCCGAGCGCCTCGAGAGGCCGACCCTGCTCGAGCTTCATCTCCGCCTCGAGCATCAGGCGGGGCACGGCGAGGCTCGGCACCGACGCATCGGCACGCGACAGCAGCGACTCGGCAACTCCGAACTCGCGCGTGGCGATGGCCGCCCGGGCAGCGAGGAGCGCGGACAGACCCGACGATTGCGGTATCGCGAGCGCTTCCTCCGCGAACTGGCGGGCGCGACCGAAGCGGCCCTCGAGCAACGCCACGAGCGCCGCATCCTGCTTCGCGCGCGCACGCTCCACCTGCTGGCGCAGCCGGTATTCGCGCACCTCCTCCGGGAGGCGCATCGCCCGCCTCACGATCCGCAGCGACGCGTAGCCTGCGAAGAAGCCGACGACGACGAGCAGGAGCAGCAGATTGAGCGAAAGCTCCACCCGGTACGGCGGCGCCACGAACAGCGCATAGCCTGTGGTGATGCGCGCGGCCAGGGCGACGGCGACCGCGGCGCAGGCGAGCAGGAGAAACCAGAAGAGGACGCGCATTCGAGACTTGAGGCCCGGACCGTCCAGACCCTAGCGCGTCGGCGCCAAGGGCGTCGTTCCTTTCCCCTGCACCGCGCGATCCTGCCCGAGCCGCAGCACGCGCAGCGCTTCGAGGCTGCGAGAAAGGTCCGGCGCCTCGCCCGGCAAAGGGGTCGCCGCAAGCTGCTTGATGGTTGCCTGCAGCGTCTGCACGGGCTTAGCGCGCGTGTCGAAATACTGCTTGAGCCAGCCATCGACCGCCGTGAGATCGGCGGCGAAGCTCGCATCGTTGCGCGAGAGCAGCGCGATCCGCGCGGTCAGGAGCCGCAGCTTCAGGTTCTCGCGCAGGTAGTACTGCTGCGCGGCCGGGACGAGCGGCGCCGCCGGCCGATCGGATGACTCGACGCGGACGAGCTGCTTCACATCGTCCCAGACATCGCGCAAGACGCGGCGCCACGCGGGAACGTCGGCGGGTAACGCTGCCGTGTCGCGCGCAGGGGCCGGCAGCCGCTCGTCCATCGCGAGCGGCAGTGTGTCGACGGCCGCGAGCGCCTGGTCGAGCTTCAGGCTCATGCCGACCACGTCGACGTAAGGCACGGCCTTCAGCCGATCGATGTCACGGGTCAGCGCCCGCCGCAACGGTACGAACTGCGGTCGGTCGAGGCGCTGCAGCTTCGTGTCGGCAAGCTGCAGCGCGGTGAGCGCGGACGACACGTTGCCGGCGAGCTGCAATTGCTGGCTCGCGACCAGCAGAACCTGCTCGACCTCGGAGATGGCGATCTCGTCGCGCGACGGCGCAAGGTCGCGGTACAACGCTTCGAGCGCCGCCTGCTGCGCTTGCGACTCGGCAAGACGCGCCTCGAGCAGCGCGACTTTCGCCTGCGCTTCGCGAAGGTCCGTCGCGAGCTGCGCCTGCGACTTCGCGCCGGCCTGCGCCGATGATTCGATTTCGGACAGTCGCTGCGCCACCTCGACGCGCAGCGCGCGCTGCGTCCGCTTGGCGTCGAACCAGAGCGCTCCCGCCACTGCAACGGCGAGGATGGCGACGCCAATCAGCATCGGCAGCGTCACCGGCCGGCGCCGTGCGATGGCCGCCGCAGGCACCACCTCGGCACGCACTGCGGCGTCTTCGGCCTCCGCGGCGTCCGGCTCCCCGCCCATTGGGGCCAGCGGGCGGTCGGTGGGTTCGGACATGGGCGATTGAGAAGACTGACCGTTCGATTTTAGCAGGCGCACTGCGCGCGACGTCTGCGCCAGCGGGATTGCGCGATAATGCTGCGCCCAGCCTCGATCGACCGCGTTCGCTCGCGTCACGCGTTGCCCGTCGGGCCCCTTGGAACAACACAGGCCGTGTCGCCTCTCGCCGCACTCATCGCCATTGCGATCGCCCTCGCTGTCGGATTGATCGCCGGCGCGCGAATGCAACGGCGCAACACGCGCCCTTTGACGCTCGCCAAGGAACCGGAGGCCGCGGAGATCGACCCTCCTAAGGGCCTGGATTCCCCGATCCCGACGCTCGACTCCCCGACCATCGAAGTGGCCGGAGCCATCGACGACACAGCCGACGATCGAAGCGGGCGGATGGTCGGGGAGCGCGCGCGCATCATTCGCAGCCTCGAAGCGGAGACCGCAATGCTGCGCCGGGCGCAGGTCGCGCGCGATGCGACGCTCACGCAGCTGAGCGATTTCGCCGAGGATCGCCGGCGCCTGTACGACGAGGTTGCGGTCGCGCGAGGCGAGTCCGCGCGCTACCGGCAGCTCGTCGTCGATCTCGAGGACAACGCGCCGCCCCCGTTCTTCGGCCCGGGCGCACCCGATGACCTCAAGCTGATCGTCGGCGTCGGCCCGGTGCTCGAGCGCATGCTGCAGCAACTCGGCATCACGACCTATCGCCAGATCGCGCGCTGGACCGAACGCGACATCGACGAGTTCGATGCGAAGCTTCCCGAATTTCCCGGACGAATCCGGCGTGACGGCTGGGTCACGCAGGCGCGGGCGCTGCACGCGAGCAAGTACGGCGCGCCGCCGCCCGCGAGGGACCGGTGAGCGCGACGTCGGGAGAGAGCCCGACGGCGCACAGTGCGTCAGTTGCGCAATCCGCCTCGACTCCCTCGCAGCCTCCGCAGCACGTCACAGCCGGCGCGCTGTTGCCTATCGCGATCGTCACGCTGCTCTGGGGCTGCAACTGGCCGGTTCTGAAAATGGGGGTGCCGGAGATCGCGCCGCTTACGTTTCGCGCGTTCAGCCTGCCGTTCGCCGCGTTGGGCCTCCTTGGCATCGCGTGGGCCGCCGGCACGTCGATCCGGCTTCCGCGGCCGATGTGGGGCAAGGTTGCGGTGCTCGCGCTCTTCAACTGCACGGGCTGGAACGGCCTTCTGCTATTCGGCCTGCAGCAGCTCCCTGCGGGCCGCGCCGTCATCCTCGCGTTCACCATGCCGGTGTGGAGCGCGCTCTTTTCGCTGATGCTTCTGCACGAGCCGCTGTCGCGGCGCAAGGTGCTGGGACTCCTTCTCGGCATGCTGGGGATGGGACTGCTGGTCGCGGACGATGCCCGTCACCTGGGCCGCGCACCGGCCGCAGCGCTCATGATCCTCGGAGCGTCGGTCTCGTGGGCGCTCGGCATCGTGCTCATCCGCAAATGGAAGCTGCCGCTGCCGCAAACCGTCGTCTCGGGCTGGATGATCCTGATCGGATGGGTTCCGATCGCCCTCCTCGCGCCGTTCTTCGGTCCGGTCAGGTTGCACGATGTATCGGGCGGGGCATGGTTCGCGCTGCTGTACAACATTTTCCTCGCCGGGACGCTCGCCCACTGGGCGTTCTACCGCCTTGCGCGGGCGCTTCCGGTCGCGGTGTCTTCGATGTCGTCCCTGCCGGTCCCGATCGTCGGCGTGCTGTCGGGGATGCTGCTTCTGGGTGAACGGCCCGGACTGTCGGAGTGGGTCGCGCTGCTGCTCGTGCTCGCGGCGATGGCGGCCGTGCTGTGGACGCCGAAGCTTGCGTCGGCGCCGCCCGCACCCGACAGCTGAAGGCTCGCTGATCACTACAGCTTGAGCTGCAGAGATCGCGTGGCCCGCCCCGGCGCGCTTCTTGCTTTTCAACGTGCGCAAAGTTCCCGTCGTACGCGGGAATCGTTTGGCGTGGAGAAAAGCGATGACAACGACATCCCAGGACCGGAATCTCGTATGGATTGCGACTTCCGTCGCGGCGCTCGCGTTCGGCCTCATGGTGTGCGCCAACGCATTCGGGCAGAGCCCCGCCGCACCGCCAAGCAGCGGTGCGCAGCAAAACGCGGCTGCGCCAGGTGTCGCCGGCGCTGACGACATGCGCCTGTGGTCCTTCGGCGACTGCGAGCGCCGCTTTCCCTACAGTGGCACACCCGAGCGCAAGGAGTGTGTGCGCGTCGTCGGTTCGCCGGAAGCGGCCGAAGCGAGAGCGCTGCGCGTTTGCGACGTGAGCCATGCGGCGGACAAGGAAGAAGCGCAACGCTGCAAGGCGAGCTACATGGCGAACAAGGTCAAGGCCGCGCAGGACGGCCTGACCGCCAACGCGACGGCGACGCCGCAGGCGCCACCGTCCGAGGAGGTCATGCGCCGGGTCAAGGCGATCGGCACCGCTGCGGTCGAAGAGCAGCGGGCCGCGCAGGAACCCGCGGCGAGGATCGAAGAGGACACGGGATCCGTGCCGCCGGCGCCCGAAGAATCGTCGTGGAAGGGCACGATGATGACGGTGGTGCTGCTCGCGCTCGGTGTCGTCTTCGGCATCAACATGCGCCGCCGCAAGCAGGCGCAGTCCGCTTAACGCCGTCCCCGCTCCAGTCGCTGCGGCACGCCGCGCGGAGGCGGCGCGCGGAATGGGGTATCCTCCCCGGCCCGCAACCTCGCCGTCCGCCCTTGCCCCGTTTTCCCGATTTCTTCGTCGTCGGCGCGCCGCGTTGCGGCACGACGTCGTTCTGCCGCTATCTGGCGCGGAACCCGCAGATCTGCTTCTCGCAGCCGAAGGAGCCGCACTACTTCACCCAGCTCACGCGCGACCCCACGGAGGTCGAGCTTGCGCGCGACTATCTCGAGCGCTGCTTCGGACACTGCACGCCCGCCCACCGCGCGATCGGCGAAGGATCGGTGTCGTACCTTTACCTGCCGGCCGCGATCGAACGGATCCGGCGCATCAAGCCGGAGGCCCGGTTCATCGCGCTCGTCCGCAATCCGTTGACGATGCTGCCGTCGTACCACCTTCGGATGCGCTTTCTGCTGCAGGAGGACGAGCCCGACTTCGCGCGCGCCTGGGACCTCGAGCCCGCGCGGGCCCGCGGCGAGAACATCCCGCGGCACTGTCTCGATCCGCGGCTCCTGCTGTACAGCAAGGTGGCGCAGCTCGGTGCGCAGGTGCAAACGCTTTTCGACATAGCGGGGCGGGAGCGCTCGCACATTGTGGTCTTCGACGACCTTGTCGCGAATCCGCTCGCCGTCTATCGAAGCGCGCTCGATTTCCTCCACGTCGACTACGACGGCCAGACAAGCTTCGAGTCGAGGTACGCGAGCCGCATGTACCGGTACCGGTGGCTGCAGCGCATCCTGTTCGTGCCGGCGACGAAAGGCGGCAGGATGATGGCTACGCTGCAGCAGCGCGCGCGGAAGTACAACCCCGACGGGTCGAAACGGCCCAGCCTCGTCAAACGGGTCACCCAGTGGAACAAGGTGGCGGCGGCGCCGGCGCCGCTTTCCGAAGCGACGAAAAAGGTCGTGCGGGAGACGCTGCGGCCCGATGTCCTGCTCCTGTCGCGGCTTCTCGGGCGCGACCTGTCGGTCTGGCTCGCCGGGTGAAGGTGATAAAATGTCGATCGATTTTGTATCGTTCTGAACGTTGAATTTGCGGTCCGCCTTCTGAAGCAACGTCGATGTCGACTCCCGCGGGGGCCAAGCGCTCCGATCAATCCGTCAGGCTCTTCCAGAACGATCTGCTGGAAGCGCTGACGCACGTCCATCCCATCGTGCCCCTGCTGTTCTGGGGGCCGGTCGCCACGTTCCTGCTGTGGCGAAGCATTGCGGTCCACGAGCTTCCGCTGTTCGGTCTCGCCGGCATTGCCGCGCTCGCGCTCTTCATCTGGACGTTGACCGAGTATTGCCTGCACCGCTTCGTGTTCCACTATCCCGCGCGAAGCCGCGCCGGAAAATATCTCGTCTTCCTGTTCCACGGCGTGCATCACGAGACGCCGCGCGACAAGACGCGCCTCGTGATGCCGCCGGCGGGCGGCATCCTGGTGTTCCTGATGCTGTATCCGCTGTTCAAGCTGCTCGTGCCCGCGCCGTGGATCGAGCCCTTCATCGCGTTCTTCCTGATCGGCTACCTCTGCTACGACTACATCCACTACGCGACGCATCACTTTGCGATGCGACCGAAGCTGCTCCACTTCCTCAAGGTCTATCACCTGCAGCATCACTACGGTGCGAAGGGCATTCGTTACGGCGTGAGCTCCCCGCTGTGGGACCGGGTGTTCGGAACGTGGCCTGCCGACCCACGCTCCCGTGGCTGACCCCGCGAGCGTCGCGCGTCGCTGCGCCTTTTCGCTGACGCTGGCCGCGCTCGCGCCGGCGGTGCTTCCCGCCTGCGCGTCAGCGTCCGAGCGTGCACCCGCGGACATTCGCGGCCTGTGGGTCGACAACCGCGACAGCGACAAGCACAAGGTCGCCGTGTGGATCGACGACTGCGAGGGCAGCCTGTGCGGGCGCATCTACTGGCTGCGGAAGCCGACCGCCGGCGGCGTGCCCAAGCGGGACGAGAAGAATCCCGATGCCTCGCTGCGCGACCGTCCGCTGTGCGGGCTCAAGATCATGACGGGGTTCCGGCCCGGTGAAGCGCCGAGCTGGTACCGCGGCTACATCTACAACCCGAACGATGGCCGCACGTTCAACAGCACGATCCATCTCGACGAGGACGGCTCGCTCAAGGTCCGCGGCTTCGTCGGGGTGTCGCTGTTCGGCAAGACGGTCGAATGGGTGCGGCCGAGTGAAAAAATCGCCCGCTGCACGTAAGAAAGTAGGGGCAGAGACGATTTTCCGTCAAACCGCGTGATGACAGGGGACGCCGCGTGCGGAAATCGGAAAGTCGTCTCTGACCCCATTTTTACCACTTTTGCCGAAGTCGTCTCTGACCCTACTTTTGCGCCACGGAATTCGTCTCTGACCCTATTTCGGCGACGGGCGTCGCCGTGCCCCCCGCCATCCGGTACACGCGGTCGGCGACCTCGACCAGCGGCGATTGGTGCGAGATCGCGACGATCGTGAGCTCGCCGCGCAACCCCTCGAGCGTCCGGCAGATCGCCGCTTCGGTTTCCGGATCGAGCGCGCTGGTCGCCTCGTCGAGGATCAGCACGCGCGGCCGATGCGCGAGCGCGCGAGCGAGCGCGACACGCTGGCGCTGACCGCCGGAAAGCTTGCCGCCGCGTTCGCCGACGATCGTCTCGAGCCCTTCCGGCATCACAGCGACGAAGTCCCAGATTCCGGCCGCCCGCAGCGCCGTCACCGCATCGGTCTCGTTGAGTTCCGGATCGCCCAGCGTGACGTTGTTGCGAATCGTGTCGTGGAGCAGGACGGTGTCCTGCGGCACGTAGCCGATCATCCGGCGCCACGCGCGCCAGTCCGCACGCTGCAGCGGCAAGTCGTCGATGAACACTTCCCCCTCCTGCGGGCGCAGGAGCGCCGTGACGAGGTCGATCACCGTCGTCTTGCCGGCGCCCGATGCGCCGACGATCGCCGTGATGCCGCCCGCCGGGATCGCGAGCGACACGTTGCGCAACACCCAGTGATCGCGATAGCGGAAGCCCACGCCGTCGAAGCGGATCGCGCGCGCGAGCACCGGTGCAACGCCATCGGGCGGATTCTCGCTCTCGCTCTTCGCGCCGTCGATTGCCGCGCGCATCGACCAGTAGGCGCTCTCGCACGTGACCATCCGCTGGTACTCGCGCTGCATCCGGCTCATGTACAAAAGAACGCGCACCAGCAGGAACGCAAGCAGCATCACCGACGCGAGCGACATCCCGAACTGCACCAGCGCGACGTAAAGCCCGGATCCGATCAGGATCGCGAGCATCGGCTCCTGCAGCGCCCGCAGCGCCTCCTTGCTGTACACGTCCTTCTGCAGAGCGCGATTGAGCTGCGTCGTGTCGCCCTCGAGCAGCACGTTGGCGAGGTTCTCCCGCGCCATCGCTTTCAGCGGCTTCACCGACTGCAGGTTGTCGGCGAGGCGCGCGAGCAGCGAGCGCAGCAGCTTCGTCTGCC
>Ga0068863_100001021_pt1 | contig 28037 bp, 22 predicted proteins | sample KBSSwiS62_FD_66596 | JGI IMG/M metagenome (GOLD analysis project Ga0068863, IMG submission 66596) | Switchgrass rhizosphere microbial communities from Kellogg Biological Station, Michigan, USA - KBS Switchgrass S6-2 | ecosystem: Host-associated > Plants > Roots > Rhizosphere > Soil ... | reverse complement strand
AAGCAGATCGACTACAAGGATATCGAGGTCCTGAAGGACTTCATCCAGGAGAACGGCAAGATCATGCCGGCGCGCATCACCGGCACCAAGGCGCGTTATCAGCGCCAGCTCGGCGTCGCCATCAAGCGGGCGAGGTTCCTGGCGCTCGTGCCGTACACCGACCTGCACTGATCGGAGACGGCGATGCAAATCATTCTGCTGGAAAAAGTCATCAACGTCGGCAACCTGGGCGACGTCGTCAAGGTGAAGCAGGGCTACGCGCGCAACTACCTCATCCCGCAGGGGAAGGCGAAGCGCGCGACACCCGAGAACATCAAGCTGCTGGAAGGAAAGCGCGCAGAGCTCGAGCGCGCGGCGAACGAGAAGCTGACCGCGGCGCAGGACCAGGCTGCGAAGCTCGAAGGCATGCGCATCCAGATCTCGCAAAAGGCGGGTGTCGACGGGCGCCTGTTCGGCTCCGTCACCAACTTCGACATCGTCGAAGCGCTGAAGGCGCAGGGCATCACGATCGAGAAGTCGACGGTGCGCATGCCCGACGGGCCGCTCAAGCACGTCGGCGAGTTCCCGCTCGTGGTCGGGCTCTACCTCGACGTCACGGCGAACATCACGGTCGTCGTGCAGGCCGAGGCTCAGAACAGCTGAAGGGTCCGCGGCGCGCTGCGAGATGGAGGGGCCGGCAACGGCCCCTTCGTCATTCTGAAGGGCCGGCCCTTCCTCGTTCGGTCGGCATCGGACGCTGGTGAATGAGCGGTAGAATCGAAGCACGAAGCGCTGCCATGCCCGACGATCCCCAACTCGACCGCCTCAAGCTTCCGCCCCACTCGCTGGAAGCCGAGCAGTCGGTGCTGGGAGGGCTTCTGCTCGACAACGAAGCTGCGGACAAGATCGGCGACGTCATCAGCGAAGCAGACTTCTACAGCGACGCGCACCGGCTCGTCTACTCGCACATCGTGAAGCTCGTCGCCGACAGCAAGCCGGCGGACGTGGTCACGGTGTCGGAGTCGCTGGCTTCGGTCGAAAAGCTCGACTACATCGGCGGGCTCGCGTACCTGGGCGCGCTCGTCGAGAACGTTCCGACCGCCGCCAACATCCGCCACTACGGGCAGATCGTGCGCGATCGGTCCATTCTGCGGCAGCTCGCCGGCACCGCCGGCGACATCGCGGACTCCGCCTACAACCCGCTCGGCCGCGGCGCCAAGGAGATCCTCGACCAGGCCGAAGCGAAGATCCTGCACATCGCGGAGCAGGGCGAGCGCGGCGCCAGGCAATACCAGGAGATCGGAAAGCTCCTGGCCGAGGTGGTCGAGCGGATCGAGACGCTCTACAACCGCGACGACCCTTCCGCCGTGACCGGCGTGCCGACGGGCTTTGCGGACCTCGACGAAAAGACGTCGGGGTTGCAGCCCGGCGACCTCATCATCATCGCGGGGCGGCCGTCGATGGGCAAGACGGCGCTGGCGCTCAACATCACCGAGCACGTGGCGCTCGACGCGAAGATGCCGGTCGCGGTGTTCTCCATGGAAATGGGCGCGTCGCAGCTTGCGTTGCGGATGATCGGCTCCGTCGGGCGGCTCGACCAGCACAAGCTTCGCACGGGCCGTCTCGTCGCTGAAGACTGGGAGAAGCTCTCGGCGGCGCTCGGGCGCCTGTCCGAAGCGCCGATCCTGATCGACGAAACGCCCGCGCTCAACGCGATCGAGGTGCGCTCGCGCGCTCGCCGGCTTGCGAAGCAGTACGGCAAGCTGGGGCTGGTCGTCGTCGACTACCTGCAGCTGATGCAGGCATCGACGCAGGGCGAGAATCGCGCGACGGAGATCTCGGAGATATCGCGCGCGATGAAGTCGCTCGCGAAGGAGCTCAAGGTTCCCGTGGTCGCCCTGTCGCAGCTCAATCGCTCGCTCGAGCAGCGCCCGAACAAGCGGCCGGTGATGTCGGATTTGCGTGAGTGCGTCACCGGCGACACTCTCGTGGTGCTGACGACCGGGGAACGCGTTCCGATTCGAAATCTCGTCGGAACCGAACCGGAGGTGTGGGCATTGTCGAGCGACCGGAAAGTGGTGGCGGCGCGCAGCGATCGCGTATGGTCCGTTGGCCTGCGCCAGACGATCCGAATTACCCTCGCGAGCGGCCGTTCGATCCGCGTGAGTGAACGCCACCGTTTATATGGCGGCTCCGGATGGGTGCGCGCGCACGATCTGCGTCGTGGAGACCGCTTGGCGCTTGCGCGCCATATCCCGCCGTCGGTGCAGCCGCTGCAATGGCACGATCACCACGTGGTGCTGCTCGGTCATCTCGTCGGCGATGGCAGCTATCTCTCGCATCAACCGTTGCGGTACACGACCGCATCGGAGGACAACAGCCGGGCTGTCACGGAAGCCGCAGAGGCGGGCGGCTCGACGGTCTCGAGACACGAAGGCCGCGGGCGTTGGCACCAGCTCGTCATCGCGGGCAATGGCAATCGCTGGCATCCGGCAGGCGTGAACCTGTGGTTGCGCAAGCTCGGCATCTTCGGTCAGCGTTCGCATGAAAAGCGACTTCCTGCCGATGTCTTTCGCCTGGCCGATGTCCAGATCGGACTGCTGCTTCGTCACCTGTGGGCCACCGATGGCTGCATCGCGGTGCGCAAGGCGGGTTCCAAGGGAAGCCACCGCGTGTATTTCAGCACGTGCAGTCACGGGCTTGCGCACGATGTCGCCGCGCTGTTGTTGCGCCTCGGCATCGTTGCGCGGATGCGCAGCGTCGCGTGCGGGTCGCATCGGCCCATCCACAGCGTCGACGTTTCCGGCGCTGGCCAGCAGCAGCGCTTTCTGGATCGGGTCGGCGCTTTCGGACCGCGCTGCGGGCCTGCACGACAACTCGCGGACATTCTGGCGAGCACCGTTGAAAACACGAACGTCGACACACTGCCCATCCAGGTGTTCGAGCATGTCCGCGCGGCGATGCGTGCGCAGGGCGTAACGCAGCGCGCGATGGCCGGCCGGCGGGGCACAGCCTACGGCGGCACTGCACACTTCCGCTTTGCCCCTTCCCGCGCGGTCATCAAAGACTACGCGAAGATCCTCGAATCGCCGGACCGCCATAGCCTCGCCGACGCGGATCTGTTCTGGGATCGCGTCGTCGACGTGCGCCAGGACGCGGAGGAGGAAGTTTTCGACCTCACGGTGCCGGGTCCGTCGTCCTGGCTTGCGGACGGGATCGTAAGCCACAACTCGGGCGCGATCGAACAGGATGCGGACGTGATTCTCTTCATCTATCGCGACGAGGTGTACAACCCCGACTCGCAGGACAAGGGCGTCGCCGAGATCATCATCGGCAAGCAGCGCAACGGTCCGATCGGCACGGTGCGCCTCACGTTCCTGGGCGAGCACACGCGGTTCGAGAACTCCGCAGGGCCGGGCACGTATTAGGAAGGAGGCACGACGCCGGCTCGTCGGTCTCAGCCCGCCTGCGGCCGCGACGGCGGCCAGTAGACGATCCGGTTTCGCCCGCCTGCCTTCGCGGTCAGCAGCGCCTCGTCGGCATGAGCGATCGTCGTCGCGATCGGCGCATCGGCAACGCGCGTCGCCGCGCCGATCGACAGCGTGACCAGCAGGGCGCCGCCGTCGGAATCCGAGCTCCACCGGCAGGCGTCGACGGCGTCCTTCAATCGGCGCAGCACGCGCGCGCTGCCGTCGCGGTCGGCGCCCGACAGCACCAGCAGGAACTCGTCGCCGCCGTAGCGCACCGGAAGATCGTTCGCGCGGCAGTGCTCCGCGATGATGGCCGCCACGCGCTTCAGCACCATGTCGCCGACGGTGTGCGAGAACGAGTCGTTGATCGTCTTGAAGTGGTCGATGTCGATCAGCGCCACTGTCAGCGGAACGCTGTTGCTGTCGCTCGCGGCGAGCAGCACGCCGACCTTCGCGTCGAGGCCGCGGCGGTTCAGCAGCGAAGTCAACGGATCACGCTCGGAGGCCTCCGTCAGCGCTTCGGCCTGCTTCGCGAGCGCCTGCTTGTCCTCCGCCAGGAGCTCCGCCCGCTCGCGGAATTGCGTCGCCTCGCGCGTCGCGTGCTGGAAGTCGAGCCACAGGTGCGCCGCGCGGGCCGCGTGCTCGCGCGTCGTCGAGAACTCCGCTTCGCGCACGGCGTGGAAGCGCTTGAATGCGTCAAGCGACGCCTTGATGTCGCCTTCCCGCTCGTACTGCGCGGACAGGTCGGAGCACGCGTCGGCGAGCAGGCTCTTCGCATCGGTGGACTCGGCCAGCGCGATCGCTTCGTTGAAGCAGCGGCGCGCCTCGGCGCCATCGCGCCCTGCGTAGAGACGTCCGAGCTCGAGCAGCGCTTCCGCCTGCACCCGCGTCTCGTCGAGGTCGCGGCCGAGCGCGAGCGCAGCCGTGAGCGATGCGAGCGCCTCTTCGTCTTGCCCGAGAAGGCGGTACATGGTGCCCGACTGGCCCAGCGAGTGCGCCTCGTCGTACGTGTTTCCGAGCTCGCGCGCGAGCGCGAGCGCCTGCTGCGAGAGCGCGAGCCCCTCCGCGTATTCGCGCTGCGCGGTGTCACGATCGGCGGCCCCGTCGCCGCGTTTTTGCGCGAGCAGCGTCCGGTTGTGCACGAGCTTCGTCAGCAGATTCTTGTTGTTCTGCGCCGCTGCAAGCTCGACGCCGACCTTCAGGTAACGCGCCGCTTCGTCGACGCGTCCCGACGTCAGCGCAACCGAGGCGAGCGAGTTGTGAATGTTGATCTCCAGGGCGTCGAGCTCGAGGTCGCGCGCCGACTCGAGTGCCGCGAGCAGCGAGGCAATCGCATCTTCCTGCGCGCCAAGCCGGTGCTGGCACAAGCCGACACCGGCGAGCGCCGTCGTCGCGCCGGCCAGGTCGCCTTGCGCCCGGTACAGCCGGGTCGCTTCGAGCAGCAGCTCGAGCGACGCGACGAAGTCCGTCACGTAAAAATGACAGCGGGCAAGCGTGTGGAGCGCGCGCGCCAAAAGCTCCGAATCGTCGAGGCTCTCGGCGATGGTGCGCGCTTCACCCGCAAGGGCGAGCGCGCGTTTCCCGTGCCCGGTTTTCGCGAGATCCGTGGCGAGGGCGTCGAGCGCCCGCGCGCGCGCCACGGGCATCGTCGCCTCGGCAAGCGCCGCTTCGAGGGACGGGATGGGCGGCTGCTGCATCGTCGCGCGCCCCGGCGAGTGCCGCGGCCGAAGCGCTGCTAGAGAATTTCTGCTGCGTGATCGGCGAGCCGCGAGCGCTCGCCGCGCTGCAGGGTGACGTGGCCCGAATGCGCCCAGCCCTTGAACCGGTCGACGACATACGTGATGCCGGAGCTGCCCTCGGTCAGGTACGGCGTGTCGATTTGCGCGATGTTGCCGAGGCAGACGACCTTCGTGCCGGGTCCTGCGCGGGTGACCATCGTCTTCATCTGTTTCGGCGTCAGGTTCTGCGCCTCGTCGATGATCAGGAATTTATTGATGAAGGTGCGGCCGCGCATGAAGTTGAGGCTCTTCACCTTGATCCGCGAGCGAATGAGGTCGCGCGTCGCGGCGCGGCCCCACTCGCCGGCATCGTCGTCGGTCTTGTTGAGCACGTCGAGATTGTCCTCCAGCGCGCCCATCCACGGGTTCATCTTTTCCTCCTCCGTCCCGGGCAGGAAGCCGATGTCCTCGCCCACGGGAACGGTGACGCGCGTCATGATGATCTCGGAATACACCTTGTGCTCGAGCGTCAGCATGAGTCCCGCGGCGAGCGTCAGCAGCGTCTTGCCCGTGCCGGCCTGTCCCAGGAGAGAGATGAAATCGATCTCGGGGTTCATGAGGAGGTTGAGCGCGAAATTCTGCTCGCGGTTGCGCGCGGTGATCCCCCACACGTTGTTCTTCTGGTGCGTGTAGTCCTTGAGCGTCTGCAGCACCGCGGTGCGGCCGGTGATTTCCTTCACGAGGACGTAGAGCGGCTGCTCGCCGGGCTTCTCCTGGAACAGGAACTCGTTGACGAGCAAAGAGGCGACGAGCGGTCCGGTGACCCGGTAGTACGTGTAGCCGCCCTGCTGCCACGACTCCATGCCCTTGCCGTGCTTGTCCCAGAAGTCGGCGGGAAGCTCGCGCATGCCGCTGTACAGGAGATCGGTGTCCTCGAGGACCTTGTCGTTGAAGTAGTCCTCCGCGGCGATGCCGAGTGCGCGCGCCTTGATGCGCATGTTGATGTCCTTCGACACCAGGATGACGCTGCGCTTCGTGTGCAGGTGCTGCAGATGCATGACGACGGCGAGGATCTGGTTGTCCGCCTTGCCGTTGGCAAGGGAGGCGGGCAGCACGGTGGTGATCACTTCGGTCTGCAGGTACAGGCGGCCGGTCGCGGCGCCGCCCGATTTTTCGGCGAGCGGGATGCCGTCGCCGATGCCGTCGGCCGTGGCATTGACGAGCTCGTCCAAAAACCGGGAGACCTGCCGCGCGTTGCGCGCGACTTCGGTGACGCCTTTCTTGTTGTTGTCGAGCTCCTCGAGCGTGAGGATCGGCAGATAGATGTCGTGCTCCTCGAACCGGAAAAGGCTCGTGGGGTCGTGCATCAGGACGTTGGTGTCGAGGACGAAGAGCTTGCTGGCGGGAACGAGGCGGGGAGCAGCACCGGATTTCGCGGATTTGGCGGACCTGCGTGGAACGAGGGTTAAGGGCGCGGGACGGATCTTGCGCTCGACCATGAGCCTCCTTGAGGACGTCGAATGGGGCCACGCGATCCGCTCGGAACCGCTTGCCAGCCATCGTAGCGCGCCGCTTCGCGAAAACACAAGCAATGGGGGCGTCGGCGAGCCCCCGGCCGCACCCGTTGTGGTGAAAAGATAACGCCCGCGCGCCCGGCCTAGAGGGTGCGGACGAACTCGAGGACTAGGGCGGCGTGTCCCGGCACCTTGACGCCGCGCCACTCCTTCGCGAGCACGCCGTCTCCGTCGATCACGAACGTGCTGCGCTCGATGCCCCGCACTTGCTTGCCGTACATGTTCTTCATCTTGATGACGCCGAAAAGCGAGCACAGCGTCTCGTCCGCGTCGGACAAAAGCGGGAAGGGGAATTCCATCTTCGCCTTGAAGCCCTCGTGCGATTTCATGCTGTCGCGCGAAATGCCCGCGACGACGGCGCCGAGCTTCTGGAACTCCGGGTGGAGATCGCGGAAGTCGGCGCCCTCGGTCGTGCATCCCGGCGTGTTGTCCTTCGGATAGAAATAGAGGACGACGGGATGGCCGCGGTGATCGGACAGGCGGAACGTTGCCTCGCCGGTGGCCGGGACGGAAAAGTCGGAGAATTTCTTGCCTGACATCGGTATGGTTTCCTCAATCGCTTCGCGAATTCGTCATACACAAGCGGCCGGAGGGCTGATCGCCGCGGCCGCCGCTACCGCGCCGACGGATACCGGGCGCTTCGTGGGCAGCTGCCAGGCGATCTGCCCCAGATCGACGTCCGCCAGGAACTCCTCGCGTTGCACGAGCAGGGTGCCCGAGCGGCCCTCTACGGTGCCGGGGCCGACCTCGCATCGCGGCAGCGCGAGAGGCTGCAGTGTCGCCAACAGCGTGCGCATCGAGACGAGCCTCCAGCCCTGCGCCTTCCAGCCGGCGAGGAGCTGCTCGAGCACGGGCGCGAGCCGCATGCCTTCGAGCTCCGCATGGAGCGTGAACACGTGCGGCGTCGTCGCCGTTTTCGTCTGCTCGAGGACATGCGCCGCGACGTTCGTCTCGGTGATGTTGTCGCGCCCGATCAGCTCGTCGAGGGTGGGCAGCGTCGTCGGAAGCTGCGGGCAGCGGATCAGCTCGCCGTTCCAAACCGGGAGATGCGGGTGCGTGCCGCGGCCGTCCGAGCAATATTCGAAGCCGAGCCGCTGCGTGAGTCTCAGCGCGTGCACGTTCATCTGCCAGCCCGCCGCGCCGTGCACGAGCGGCGCAGTCCCGAACACTTCCTGATAGCGATCGCACGCCCGCTGCATGTCGGTGAGCGTCCAGGCGGCGTTCGCCGCAGCGACGCCATCCTGCCACCGCACGTGGTCCCAGCAATGAATGCCCGTTTCGAATCCCGCGTCCCGCGTCGCGCGCATCACGTCGCCCGCGCGGCGCCCGATGTCCGGCCCGGGCAGCACCGTGCCGTACATCAGCGTTTTCATGCCGTAATGGCGCACGACCGACGTGCGGCGCACCTTGCCCAGGAACCCGCGGCGAAATGCGCGCTTGATGGCGCGGCCGGTGTGATCGGGTCCGAGCGAAAACAGAAACGTCGCGTCGGCCGCGTGCTTCTTCAGGAGAACGGCGAGCTTCGGCACTCCTTCGCGCGTGCCGCGCAGCGTGTCGACGTCGACCTTGAGCGCCAGGAGCATTACTCGGCCTCCTCGCGGTCAGGCTGACTCGTTGCTTCCCGGAGTCGGCCGCTGTCAATCGCTCGCCGACGCGCGCTTCGCGCCTTGGCTCGCGGACGCTCGCCCGCCTCGCTCATTCCACCAGCCTCCGGGCCTCGGCGACCTGCCCGCGATAGGCGTCGAAGATGAGCTTCACGGCCTCGTCCATCGCGACGAGCGGTTCCCAACCGAGGTCCGAGCGCGTGTTGTCGATCTTCGGCACGCGATTCTGGACGTCCTGGTAGCCACGGCCGTAATACTGGTCCGCGGTGATGTCGACGAGCTCGACCTTGCGCGCGAGATCCGAGTACTCGGGGTAGGTGCGAGCGAGCTCGAGCATCATGGTCGCGAGCTCGCGCACCGAGTAGTTGTTGGCCGGATTGCCGATGTTGTAGATCTTGCCGGATGCGATACCCCCCGGATTGGCGATGATCGTCATCAGCGCGGCGATGCCGTCGTCGATGTACGTGAACGTGCGCTTCTGCGTTCCCCCGTCGACGAGCTTGATCGGCTCGCCGCGGACGATGTGGCCCAGGAACTGGGTGATGACTCGCGAGCTGCCTTCCTTCGCCGTGTTGATCGAGTCGAGGCCGGCGCCGATCCAGTTGAACGGCCGGAACAGCGTGTAGTCGAGGCCGGCCTGCATCCCGTAGGCGTGGATCACGCGGTCCATGAGCTGCTTCGCGCAGGCGTAGATCCATCGCGGCTTGTCGATGGGGCCGAGCACGAGCGAGGAGGTTGCCGGATCGAACTCGTCGTCGCCGCACATCCCGTACACCTCCGACGTCGACGGAAAGATGATCCGTTTGCCGTAGCGGACGCAGGCCCGCACGATCGGCAGGTTCGCCTCGAAGTCGAGCTCGAACACCCGCAGCGGCTCCTTCACGTACGTCGCCGGCGTCGCGATGGCGACGAGCGGCAGGACGATGTCGCACTTCTTGATGTGGTACTCGATCCACTCCTTGTTGATCGTGATGTCGCCTTCGAAGAAGTGGAATCGCTTGTCGGGAAGGACCTCCTGCAAGCGGTCGGACTGCATGTCCATCCCGTGGATTTCGGCATCCGGAGCGTCCCGGAGCAGGCGGCGCGACAGGTGGTGGCCGATGAAGCCGTTGACGCCGAGGATCAGGATTTTGCGCATGCGTTGTCCGTGAGATTCGCCCGGCGCCGCTCGTTTCCGTCAGAGCTTAGGGGCGCTCGGGAGGAGCGGATTATACGTGGGCGCCACCGCGTGTTGCGGGTGCCGGCAGCGCGACCGGGTGGTTGCCGAAGCGCTCGACGAATGCGCGTGCGCTGCAGGGCAAACCGGCGACTTCGAGCGCCAGCACGCAGAGCGTGCCGCCGCCGCCGCAGCGGGCAAGCATGCGATCGTCGCGCACTTCGATGACGGCAGGGCGCGCGGGCGCTGACGCTGCGTCGAGCAGGCGCGTGCGCAGCACGCGTGCCGGCATTCCCCGAAGCGCGGTGTGCGCGCCCGGATACGGCGGCGCGACCGCGCGCACGAGATTGTGAATGGCCGTCGCCCCGAGGCTCCAGTCGATCACGCCATCCTCCGGACGGCGGCCGCCGAAATAGCGGCCGGCGGAAAGGTCCTGGCGCGTGCGCGGCGCCGTACCCGAGATGAGCGCCGGCAGCACGCCGTCGAGTGCGACCTCCGCCGCGACGGTCACCTTGTCGAACACCTCCCTCGCCGTGTCGTCGGGAAGGATGGGCACCCGCGATTGCGCGACGATGTCGCCGGCGTCGGCCTTCGCCGTCATGTAATGCAGCGTGGCGCCCGTCTCGCGCTCGCCGTGGAGCACTGCCCAGTTGACAGGCGCCCGGCCACGATAGCGAGGCAGAAGCGAGCCGTGCATGTTGAGCGCGCCGCGCCCGGGCACCGCGAGCAGCGGAGCGGCGAGCAGCATCCGGTAGTAGAACGAGAACAGGAAGTCGGGCGCGAGCGCTTTCACTCGGGCGACGACGTCGGCCGCGTTGGGATCGGCCGGGGTGCAAGTCGGAATCCCGCATTCGAGAGCGACGTCGGCGACCGAACCGAACCATCGGGTCTCGTGCGGATCGTCGGTGTGCGTCACGACGAGCCGCACGTCGACGCCGTGGGCCAGCAGCACGCGCAGGCAGCGCACCCCGACGTTGTGATAGGCGAAGACCACCGCCTGCGTCATTGCGGAGATCGCACCTGCAGTCGCACCGGTGCCTCGCCCGCCGGCTCCCCTGTATCCCCGGGCTCGCCGGAGCGCTCGAGGACGGCGCGGATCATGTAGCGCGGCCGCGCGCGCACCTGGTGGTAGATGCGGCCGACGTACTCGCCGATGAGCCCGAGGCCGAACAGCATCATGCCGACGAGGAAGAACGCGAGGATGTCGCGATCCCAGAACACGGCGAGCGCATCGTCGTGATGGACGTGGATCAACCGGTAGACGATCACGATCACGTAGGCGATCAGCGCGAGCGTCGCGACCAGCATGCCGAACATCGAGAAGAGCTGCAGCGGAACCAGCGAGAACCCGGTGATGAGATCGAAGTTGAGCCGGATGAGCTTGTAGAGCGGATAGTGGGACTTGCCGGCCGCGCGCGCCTCGTGCGCCACGTCGATCTCCGTCGGGTTGCTCGCGAACGTGTACGCGAGCGCGGGAATGAACGTGCTCACCTCGCGGCTCGCGGCGATGGCGGCGACGATCTCGCGGCTGTAAGCGCGCAGCATGCACCCCTGGTCCGTCATGCGGATGCGGGTGATGCGCTCGCGCAAGCGGTTCATCGCCCTCGACGCGAGCCGCCGGAACCAGGAGTCCTCCCGGGCGCGGCGCACGCCGCCGACGTAGTCGTGGCCCCGGTCCATCGCCGCCAGAAGCTTGCCGATTTCCTCGGGCGGGTTCTGCAGGTCCGCGTCCATCGTGACGACGCGCTCGCCGCGGCAGTGCTCGAAGCCGGCCACGATCGCCGGATGCTGGCCGTAATTCGCGTTGAACAGGATCACGCGCGTCGTGTCGGGCCGGCGCTCCCACTGCTCGCGCAAGAGCGCTGCGGAGCGGTCGCGGCTGCCGTCGTTGACGTAGATCACCTCGTAGCTCACGCCAAGCGCGTCGAGCGCGGGATAGAGGCGGCCGAAAAGTGTCGGCAGGCTCGCTTCCTCGTTGTAGACGGGTATCACCACGGACAGCGCCGGCGCGGTGTTCGACGGGGATTTCATCTTTCGAGTCGCCGCGAAAGGAGGCTCATGACGGCACGTGGCCGATGGCGGCCGCGGCGGCCGAGCAGACGCGGTCGACGTCGGCTTCCGTCATCGCCGCGTGCAATGGCAAGGTGACCGTTTCGCGCGCGATCCGCTCCGTCACCGGAAAGTCGCCGTCCTCGTACCCGTAGCGGCGGCCGAGCGTGCTGAGGTGCAGCGCCTCGTAGGAGACGCCCGTGCCGATGCCGGCCGCGTGCAGCGTCGCGCGAAACTGCTGGCGGGAGAACGCCATCTGCGCAAGCGGCAGCAGCACGGAGAACATGTTCCACGTCTGGCCGTCGTTCTCCCGGAGGCGGGGCGGCAGGTGGCAAGCGGGCTGGGTCCGAAAACGCTCGAAATATCGGCCGGCGAGCGCGCGGCGCGTCGCGAGGAAGCGCGGCAGCGCCTCGAGCTGCGCCGTGCCGATCCGCGCATTGACGTCGGAGAGATTGAACTTGCCGGCGGCGAACGCGACGTCGCGCGTCCGATCCGCGAGGTACGTGATGCCGTGAAAGCGCAGCGCGTCGACGCGCTTCGCTTCGTCGTCGTCGTTCAACACGAGGGCGCCGCCTTCGATCGTCGTCATGTTCTTGTTCGGGTGAAAGCTGAACACGGCGAGATCGCCGATCGCGCCGACGTTCCGTCCCTTCCACTGCGAGCCGATGACGAGAGCCGCGTCCTCGATCACGCGCAGCCCTCGCCGGGCCGCGAGCGCGTACAAGGCATCGAGATCGACAAGCGAGCCAGGCCAGTGCGTGGGGATGATCGCTTTCGTGCGCGGCGTGATCAAGGCTTCCGCTTGACCAAGGTCAAGATTGCGCGTCGTCAAGTCGCAGTCGACGAACACGGGCCTTGCTCCGGCCTTGACGATCATGTTGAGCGTCGTGAAAAAGGTCTGCGCCGGCGCGATCACCTCGTCGCCCGGACCGACGCCAGCCAGCTGCAGCGCAATCTCGATGGCAGCCGTCGCGGACGTGACGGCCTTCACCCGGCGCCCGCCGCAGAATTGCGACAGCGCATGCTCGAAGGCCTCCACCCACGGTCCGCTGGTGATCCATCCCGAGCGCAGGACGTCGGCGACACCCGCGACCGTCGCCTCGTCGATGACGGGACCGGCGAACTTGAGGTAGGGCAGCGTGGTCATCGTGACAATGATTTCCCTCAGCTACGCGCGACGAGCGTGACGCCGATCACGATAAACCCGATGCCGAGCCAGCGCGACGCCGTGACCGCCTCGCCGAGCAGGTAATGCGCGGCGACCGCATTGACGACATATCCCACCGACAAGAGGGGGTAGGCGATCGACACCGGTACGCGCGACAGGCCGAAGATCCAGACCACGACCGACAGCGCATAGCAGGCGATGCCGAGCGCGAAGTGGCCCTGCGTCGCCATCGACCAGATGGTGTCCGCCCATGTCTCGCGCGACAGCGTGAGCACGCCGAGCGCGTTGGTGCCGGCCTTGAGCAGCAGCTGCGCGACGGCATTGAGCAGCACGCCGGTCATGAGGAATGCGAGTGCGGCAGCGGTCACCGTCAGCTCACGACCGGCTTACGAGTATCCGGCGGGCATCGCGGGCGAGGACGCGCAGGGGCACGCCCTGCGCGACGAGCGGCGCTTCGAGGTCCCGGTCCATCAGCGCGTAACCGTTCGGCAGCGCTTCCCATTCGGCGATCCACGCCGCGACGGTCGGAATCTGCTTCTTCGGGTCGGCGTCGATCCCGAGCGCCAGCTCGCCGCGGTACTCGACGACCCGGGTCGCTCGGCCGAGATAGAAGGGCACGGTCTGATCGTACATGGCGACCTGATAGAACGGAGCATCCGGTGCGAAGGGCTGCGCATGCTGCGCAGCCCGGAGGATAGCGGAAGACGAGCGGATCGTGCTGAGCGCGTCGAATCCGGCGATCATGAGCTGCACCGCGAGCAGCACCGTGAACGATTGCGCAGCGAACCCGACGAAGCGCGCTTTCGGCGAGTCGGGTGCACGGCGAAGCGCGACGAGCGCCGCAATGCCGCCCGCGGTGGCAATGGCGAACGCCGGCTTCACCCAGGCGCCGAATGCGATGAGCGACTCGACGGGAACGCGCTCGCCGGCGAACCGCGGCGCGTAGCGGTTCCAGCCTGCAAACAGCACCCCCGTAAGCACGGCCGACGCCACGACGCCGGGCCAGGTCACACGAACCAGCGTTGCGGTGGGCAGGCGCGGCAGCAGCCAGGCGATCACGAGCGCCAACGGCGGGAACAGCGGAAGAATGTACGAGGGAAGCTTCGATCCCGACGCGCTGAAGAAGACGAACACAAAGACGGTCCACGCGAGCGCAAACCGTTGCCACGAGAATCCGAGCGCATTGGGGGTTCCCTCCACCCATGCACGGCGCACGCCGGCGCCGAGGATCGACAGCCAGGGCAGGACGCCGACAATCAGACACGGGACGAAGTAGTACCACGCGCCAGGCCGCTCGTCGCCGCCACGCAGGAAGCGGCGGAAGTGCTCGTGCACGAAAAAGAACTGGAAGAACTCGTCGTTCGCGCGCGAGACGGCGATGAACCACGGAGCGCTGAGCGCGAGGTACAGCACGAGGCAAGAGCCGAGATGAAGCCGCCGCCAGACGGAGAAATCACGCGTCAGCGCGGAATAGACGACGAGCGCGCCGCCGGGGATGACGAGAGCGATCAACCCCTTCGACAGCGTGGCGCCCGCAAGCGCAGCCGCCGCGAGCCACATCCAGTATCTTCGCGCGCCGGCATCCGTTGCGTCACGTTGCGCAATCACGAAGGCGCTGAACGCGAGCGCGAGAAAGAACGACAGCCCGGAATCGAGCGTCACGATCTGCGCGATGACCACGTGCCAGACCGTCGCCGCGAGCACCAGTCCCGCGTAAGCCGCCAGCGCGGCGCCGCCGATGGCATAGCCGGCGGCCGCGATCGCGAGGATCGCCAGGAATCCTGCGAGCGCGGGCCACAGGCGCGCGGCCCATTCGTGAACGCCGAACGCCTCGTAGGCAGCGGCCGTCACCCAATACTGCATCGGCGGCTTCTCGAAGTACTTGAGGTCGTTGAGTCGCGGCGTGACCCAGTCGCCCGTCGCCACCATCTCGCGGGGGATCTCGGCGTAGCGCCCCTCGTCGGGATGAATCAGGTGGCGCGCGTCGAGCGTCGCGAACCAGAGGAGCGAGAATGCGACGACCAGCGCCCACAGAATGGGAACGGACGGCGCCCAGGCGCATTGCTCGGATGGTGTGACGGCGCGAACGGAAGGCCCCGCGAGTTTCGATTCGGGGCGATTCTACCTTGCTGGGCAACGGGTGATTCGCTACGATGCCCGATCCATGCCCGCCCCGCTTCGTCTGTACGACAACTTCACTCGAACGCTGCGGCCGTTCGAGCCGCTGCAGCCGGGCGGCGAAGTCGGCCTGTACACGTGCGGCCCGACGGTCTACGACTATCAGCACATCGGCAACTACCGCACGTTCCTGTTCGAGGATCTGCTGAAGCGCGCGCTCGAATGGAACGGCTATCGTGTCCGACACGTGATGAACGTCACCGACGTCGGCCATCTCACCTCCGACGCCGACACCGGCGAAGACAAGATGGAGAAAGGCGCGCGCCGCACCGGAAAGTCGGCGTGGGAGATCGCACAGCTCTACACGGACGCGTTCCTCGCGGACATGAAGGCGCTCAATATCGAGGATCCGTCGGTGCTGTGCCGGGCGACGGATCACATCGCCGAGCAGATCGCCTTCATCGCCGACATCGAGAAGAACGGGTTCACCTACCGCACGTCCGACGGCATCTATTTCGACACGTCGAAACAGCCGGACTATGGTTATCTCGCGCGCCTCGACCTCAAGGGGCAGGAGGCCGGCAAGCGCGTCGACGTCGGCGAGAAGCGCAACCCCACCGACTTCGCGCTGTGGAAGTTCTCGGCCCCTGGCGAAAAGCGGCAGATGGAATGGGACAGCCCGTGGGGCAAGGGCTTTCCCGGCTGGCACATCGAGTGCTCGGCCATGGCGCAAGAGTACCTGGGCGACTACTTCGACATCCACTGCGGCGGCGAGGACCACATCCCCGTCCACCACACGAACGAGATCGCGCAGACGGAGGCGCGCGTCGGCACGCGGCTCGCGAATTTCTGGATGCACGGGTACTTCCTCCTGTCGAACGACGCGAAGATGGCGAAGTCGGCCGGCGAATTTCTCCGCCTCGCGTCTCTCGTCGAGCGCGGATACGACCCTCTCGCCTATCGCTATCTCTGCCTGACGGCGCATTATCGGGGCCAGCTCAATTTCACGTTCGATGCGCTCGATGCCGCCGCGGTCGCGCTCGACCGCATGCGGCACGGCATCTACGCGCTGCGCAGCGCGGAGAGCGGCGACGACGGGGCCGAGCCCGATCCCGCTTTCTTGGAGCGCTTCACGAGCGAGATCAACGACGATCTCAACGTGCCGCGCGCGCTCGCCGTCGCCTGGGAGACGCTGCGCGGAAATTCACCGCCGGCGTCGCGGCGCGCGACCCTGCTGCGCTTCGACAGCATCTTCGGATTGAAGCTTGCGGACTGGGTGCCGAAGAAGGAGACCGCACCCGATGCCGTGGTCGCGATCGCCGAAGCGCGCCTCCGCGCCCGCCGTTCCAGAGCGTGGCCCGAGGCCGATCGGCTGCGCGCCGAGCTTCACGCCGCCGGCTGGGAGATGGAAGACCGGCCCGACGGTTACGCGCTCAAGCGAAAGTAGGCTCGGGCAGGCACCGTGTTGCGAAGCACGCTCACATGAAGCTCGCGACCCGCCACAACGGCACCCGGGACGGGGAGCTCGTCGTCGTCTCCCGCGATCTCTCGCGGTGCGTCGCCGTGCCCGAGATCGCGCGAACGCTGCAGAGTGCCCTCGACGCCTGGAACGCGGCCAGCCCGTCGCTGGCCGCCATCGCCGACGAGCTCGATGCGAAGCGGATGCCCGCCGTGCCGTTCGATCCGGCGCGCGCGATGGCCCCGCTGCCTCGCGCGTATCAATGGGCGGACGGCTCGGCTTACGTCAATCACGTCGAGCTCGTGCGCAAGGCGCGGGGCGCGGCCATGCCGGCCGAATTCTGGACCGATCCGCTCATATATCAGGGCGCTTCCGATGACATGCTGGGCGCGTGCGAGGACATCGTGCTGGCCGACGAAGCGTGGGGCATCGACTTCGAGGCCGAGGTCGCCGTCGTCACCGACGACGTGCCGATGGGCACGGCCTCCGCCGATGCGGCCGGTCACATCGTGTTGCTGATGCTCGTCAACGATGTAAGCCTGCGCAACCTCATTCCAGGTGAGCTCGCGAAGGGCTTCGGATTCTTGCAGTCGAAGCCCGCAAGCGCGTTTTCGCCCGTGGCCGTCACCCCGGATGAGCTTGGCGGCGCCTGGCGCGATGGCAAGGTCCACCTGCCGCTCGTGTCGCATCTCAATGGGCGCCTGTTCGGTCACCCCGACGCGGGTGCCGACATGACGTTCGACTTCACGGCGCTGATCGCCCACGTCGCGAAAACCCGCGACCTTGTGGCGGGAAGCATCGTCGGCTCCGGAACCGTCTCCAACAAGGAGAAGGGCGGCCCCGGTCGCCCCGCAGCGGTCGGAGGCGTCGGCTATTCATGCATCGCCGAACAACGCACGGTCGAGACGCTGACCGGCGGCCAGGCGGTGACGCCGTTCATGCGGTTCGGCGACCGCATCCGCATCGAAATGCTGGACGGCGGCGGCCGCTCGATTTTCGGCGCCATCGACCAGCGGGTGCGCGCGCCGGCCTGACCGTCGGACGCGCGGGCGACGGCGCGTTGTGACCGCCGAATCTGCCCATCACTGATGCCGCATTCATACCCGACATGCGGGCGGCTCATCTGCGCTGGCCGCTGCTCGCACCTCATTCCGGCGGCTTCGTCGCATCGATCTTGAGGGCCCAACCCTGCGTTCCTAAGATGGCATCGCACGCTGCAGTCGAGAAACGACATCCCTGGACGCGAAGACTTGAATCCGGAAAGCCGGATCGCCGCATCCAACGACCGCCGCGCACGAACCGAACCAGGAGATCACGATGAACCGCTACCAGGCCCCTTTGCCCCGCGTCGCCCTTTCGATCGCTGCCGTCGCCATGACCGTGGTCACGCTCGGCCTTTCGATCCTGCCGGCGAACGTGGGCACCGGGCGCGTCGTGGTCCCGGCCGTCGAAATCGCCCAAGGCAACGTCCCGGCGGTCGACGTTTCCGCTGCGCAGGGCACGCCGATCGTCGGCACGCCCATCGTCGTCTACGGTTACCGGGAAGACACCGGCCTCAAGAGGGTTCATATGCCGCACGTCACGCCCCCGAAGAAGCAGCAGATCTGATTGCCCGGTTTCCGGCTGCCCGCTCCCCCAGGCGGGCACCGGTGGCGTCAAGGGCCGGACGCGGTGCGTCCGGCCCTTCGCTTTTTGCAATCGGAAAAGGTCGTGCCGGCGGCGGTCAGTCGGCTCGCTTTGACCGTTCCCCGGAGGCTGGACCGGTCGGCGTCCGGTAGGCGACCCTACGGGGCGGATACTGCGACAGGAGCGTCGGGCGTCGCCGTCGCTTGCCGCTAGCCGGCTTCGGGACGGTCCTTGCGCCAGAGCACGTCCGGTTTGCCGGCCGCGCGGTTCAACGTGCGTGCAAGAACGAAAAGCAGATCCGACAGGCGATTGACGTACCTACGGGTGGGGTCGCCGACCGGCTCGGTCGCTGCCATCCGGACGAGCGAACGTTCGGCGCGGCGGCACACCGTGCGCGCCACGTGCGCGAGCGCCGCGGCCCGCGCGCCGCCGGGAAGGATGAATTCCTTCAACGGCGGCAGGTCGGCGTTGAACCGCTCGACCGCGTCCTCGAGCCGGGTGACGTGCGCGTCGGTCACGGCGACGTGCCCCGGAATCGAAAGCTCGCCGCCCAGGTCGAAGAGGTCGTGCTGAACGCGCGTCAGGCAGTCGGTGGCGGATGCGGGAAGCGATTCGGTCAGCAGGAGGCCGATCGTCGAGTTGAGCTCGTCCACGGCCCCGATCGCGTCGATCCGGTCCGAATCCTTGCTGACGCGCGAGCCGTCGCCGAGGCCCGTGGTGCCGTTGTCACCGGTGCGGGTGACGATCCTGGAGAGGCGGTGGCCCATGATGTTCGTCAATGTATCATCGTCATCATGACGCGCAAAAACCCCTTCGAACGCGACCTCGACCGCAATCCCGCGAACTACACGCCGCTCACGCCGATCTCGCTCATCGCGCGCGCCGCGTACACCTACCCGCGCCATCTCGCCGTCGTCCACGGCTCGCGCGAGTACACGTGGAGCGAGACGTACGCCCGCTGCCGCCGCTTTGCGTCGGCGCTCGCCAAGGTCGGCATCGGCGTCGGCGACACCGTCGCGCTGATGGCGGCGAACACGCCCGAGATGGTCGAGGCGCACTTCGCTGTGCCGATGATCGGCGGCGTGCTCAATACGCTCAACACGCGGCTCGACGCGGACGCGATCGCATTCATGCTCGAGCACGGCGGGGCCAAGGTGCTCGTGACGGACACCGAGTATTCGCTGACGATCGAGCGCGCACTGGAGCAGTTGCCGGTGAAGCCGATCGTCGTCGACATCGTCGATGCGCTGGGGCCGGGGGGCAAGCGCCTCGGTGACGTCGACTACGAAGCGTTCATCGCCGGAGGCGACCCGGAGTACGCGTGGCAGCATCCCTCCGACGAGTGGAACGCCATCTCGCTCAATTACACGTCCGGCACGACGGGCAACCCGAAGGGCGTCGTGTACCACCACCGCGGCGCGTACCTGAACGCGCTGTCGAACATCATCGACTGGGAAATGCCGCATCACGCCGTCTACCTGTGGACGCTGCCGATGTTCCACTGCAACGGCTGGTGCTTCGTCTGGACCATGGCGGCGAACGCCGGTGTCAACGTCTGCTTGCGCAAGGTCGAGGCCAAGGCGATCTTCGATTCGATCCGCGCGCACAAGGTCACGCACTACTGCGGCGCGCCGATCGTGCACCTGACGCTCATCAACGCGCCGCCGGAGATGAAGACGGGGATCGACCAGAAGGTTCATTGCCTCGTGGCCGGCGCGGCGCCGCCGGCCGCGGTGATCGAGGGCATGGAACGGATGGGGTTCGACATCACGCACGTCTACGGCCTCACCGAAACGTACGGGCCGGCCGCAGTGTGCGCGAAGCACGAGGCGTGGGATGCGCTGTCGATCGGCGAACGCACCGAGCGCAACGGTCGCCAGGGTGTGCGCTACACGGTCGAGGAAGGGATGACCGTGATGGACTCGGAGACGATGACCGAAGTGCCGTGGGACGGCGAGACGATGGGCGAGATCATGTTTCGGGGCAACATCACGATGAAGGGCTATCTCAAGAACCCGGCCGCGACCGGGGAAGCGTTCGCCGGCGGCTGGTTCCATTCCGGCGACCTCGCCGTGATGCAACCCGACGGCTACGTGAAAATCAAGGACCGGTCGAAGGACATCATCATCTCGGGCGGGGAGAACATCAGCTCGCTGGAAGTCGAGGACGCGCTGTATCGGCATCCTGCCGTGCTCGCCGCCGCGGTCGTCGCGCAGCCGGATGCGAAATGGGGCGAGACGCCGTGCGCGTTCGTCGAGTTGAAGCCCGGCGCGGAAACGACGGAGGACGAGATCATCACCCACTGCCGCGGGCTCGTCGCGCGGTTCAAGGCGCCAAAGCGAGTGATCTTCGGCGAGCTGCCGAAAACGTCCACCGGCAAGATCCAGAAGTTCGTGCTGCGCGAGCGCGTGAAGTCGGCGCAGGCAATCGAGTGAGCGCGACGGCGGCAAGAGCGCGCCGCGCCGTCCCGAGAGCGAATATCGAAGCGCCACGCGGAGGTACTTCAATGAACGCACCCCCCGACTCCCCTCCCGCACCGTTCGTGCTTGCCGCGTCGCGCGACGGTGTGGCGACGCTCACGCTCAATCGCGGCGACCGCTACAACACGCTGTCGGGCGCCATGATGGCGGCGCTCGAGGCGGAGCTCGACCGGCTCGCCGCCGACGAAGAGACCCGCGTGGTCGTGTTGGCCGCGAACGGCAAGGGATTCTGCGCGGGCCACGACCTGAAGGAGCTGCGCGCGCTTCCCGACGCCGCCTCGCAGCGCGGGCTGTTCGACGCCTGCAGCCGGATGATGCTGAAACTGACGCGGCTGCCGCAGCCGGTGATCGCTCGCGTGCACGGCATCGCGACGGCGGCGGGCTGCCAGCTCGTGTCGATGTGCGACCTCGCGGTCGCGGCGGACGCCGTGAAGTTCGCGCTGCCCGGCGTCAACGTCGGCGTGTTCTGTTCGACGCCCGCGGTCGGCGTGGGGCGCAACGTTGCACGCAAGCGAGTGATGGAGATGCTGCTCACCGGCGAGCCGATCGATGCTCCCACGGCGCTTGCCTGGGGCCTTGTCAACGACGTGGTGCCGCTTCAGGAGCTCGATGCCGCCGTCGCACGCTTCACCAACATCATCAAGGCGCGCAGCCGGAGTGTCGTCGCCATGGGCAAGCGCGCGTTCTACGAGCAGATCGACCGCACGCTCCCCGATGCATACGAACTCTCCGGCGCGGCGATGGCATGCAACCTGCTCGATCCGGACGCCGCCGAGGGGATCGACGCCTTCGTCCAGAAGCGCGCGCCCCGCTGGGGAGCCTGACGGGCGGATCGCGCCTGCGCGAGCGTCGCCTTTGCCCGCGGCCCCCGCAGCCCGCCGGTGTAGTACCAATGCACACTTGACCTGCGTCAACACGGCGTGACCCATTAAGTGCCGCAATGCACCCTTGCAGCCGGGTGCGGGGCAATTCGCGGCCCTGCCTTCCGCGGCTTGCATGCAACGGCACGGGGGAAGAGATGGTCGATACACGCGGAATGGACTGGAAGGCGATCGACAGCCGGCCGGAGTTTCAGGCACTGCACAGCAAGAAGATGGGGTTCCTCTGGGGCCTGATGATCTTCTCGCTGCTCTACTATTTTCTGCTGCCGATCGGCGCGGCGTATTTCCAGGACATCTACAAGATCAAGGTCTGGGGGCCCGTCAACGTCGGCATCCTCTTCGCGCTCTCCGAGTTCGTGGTCGCCTGGGCGCTCGCCTTCGTCTACGCGCGCCGCGCGAACAGCGTGTTCGACCCGATGGCGGCAGAAATCGTGCGCGACGCCGAAAGGCAGATGGGAGGCCGCAAATGAGCTCGCGTCGCTTTGCACTGGCCGCGGGCGCGATCGCGCTCGCGGCGATTGCCTCCCCGGTGTTGGCGCAGGGAGCCGTCGCCGCGCAGTTCCGCTGGCTGACCTTCGCGGTGTTCGGCGTGATCATCAGCATCACGATGTACGTGACGTACGTCGCGGCCAAGCGCGTCAAGAACGTCGCCGACTTCTACGCGGCCGGCGGTGGCGTGTCCGGGCTGCAGAACGGCTGGGCGATCGCCGGCGACTACCTGTCCGCGGCGTCGTTCCTCGGCATCGCCGGCTTGATTTCGCTCTACGGCTACGACGGCTTCATGTATTCCGTCGGCTGGCTGGTCGCGTACATTACGGTGCTGCTCGTGATCGCCGAGCCCTGCCGCAACATCGGCAAGTACACGCTGTCCGACATCCTCGCCTACCGCAACAACCAGAAGGCGGCACGGATCGTCGGCGCGCTCTCGACCATCACGGTGTCGACGTTCTATCTCACCGCACAGATGGTCGGCGGCGGCGTGCTCGTGAAGACGCTGATCGGCATCGACTACGAGATATCCGTGATGGTGGTTGGCGTGCTGATGCTGGCGTACGTGCTTTTCGGCGGCATGGTGGCGACGACCTGGGTGCAGATCATCAAGGCGATCCTGCTGGTCACCGCATCGATTCTGCTGGTGATACTGGTGTGGACGCCCTATGGCTTCAGCCTGCCCGGGTTCCTGACGGCCGTGATCGGCGATGCCGATGTGCAGGCGCAGGTGGCGCTGCTGCTCGGTGATGCCGGGAAGAACATGTCACCGACCGAGCTCGGCCAGCGATTCCTCGAGCCGGGCTTGCTGTTCAAGGCGCCGATCGACCAGATTTCGCTCGGCATGGCGCTCGTGTTCGGCACGGCCGGGATGCCGCACATCCTGATGCGTTTCTTCACCGTGCCGACGGCCCAGGATGCGCGCAAGTCGGTGATCTGGGCGATGGCGATCATCGGTGGCTTCTACGTGCTGACGCTGTTTCTCGGCATGGGCTCGGCGATGCACGTCGGCGCCGTGAAAATCAAGTCGATAGACGCCGGTGGCAACATGGCCGGCCCACTGCTTGCGCAGTACCTCGGCGGCGGCCCCGACTCGATGCTCGGCAACCTCTTCCTGGCGTTTGTGGCCGCAGTCGCGTTCGCGACGATCGTCGCCGTGGTGGCGGGCCTGGTGCTCGCCGCGGCGTCGGCGATGGCGCACGACCTCTACGTCGGCGTGATCCGCCAGGACCACGTGTCGCCGGCCGAGCAGGTCCGCGCGGCGCGCATCGCGACGGTGGTAGTCGGCGCCATGGCCATCACGATCGGCATCCTGTCGAAAGGGCAGAACGTCGCGCACCTGGTCGCGCTGGCGTTCGCAGTCGCGTCGTCGGCCAATTTCCCCTGCGTCCTCCTGACGCTGTTCTGGAAGCGCTGCAACACCGGCGGCATCGTCCTCGGCATGGTCGTCGGCACGCTGACCGCCATCGGGCTGGTGCTGGTCTCGCCCAACTTGAGTTACCCGCTCGCCGTCAAGGCCGCACAGGAGAAGATCGTCGCTGCCGAGACCGCGAATCTTGCGAAGGCCAACGCCGACCTTTCGGCCGCGACCGAGGCGCCGGCGCAGGACAAGCTCAAGGCCGCGATCGCCAAGTCGGAAAAGGCGAAGAGCGCAGCCGAGTCGAGGATCAAGGAAATCGGCAGCGACCGAACGTCGATCGTTGGGCTCGAGAAGCCGGCCTTCGATCTTCGCAATCCGGGTCTGATCTCGATTCCGCTGGGCTTCCTCGCCGTGATCCTGGGCTCGCTGCTGTACCGCGACAAGCGCTCTGAGGACATGTGGGACGAGCTCTATGTGCGGCAGAACACCGGCCTTCTGCTCGCGAAGCCCGTCGCGCACTGATGCCGGAGCCGCGCCGCACCGCGAGCCCCCGCCCGGAGCGGGGGTTCTCGCATTTGCGGCCGGCCGTTTGAAGGAGGGCAGCGCGTGAACGCGGCTCGCCCGCCGCACGCCGCGGACGCGCGCGAATTCCTGCGTCGCTACGCGCCGTTCGACCGGATGGCCGACGACGCCGTGGAGTTCCTGGTTGCGCGCCTGACCCGGGCCGAGTTCGCGAAGGACGCGACGATCCTCTCGGTGCAGAGCGGTCCCGTTGCGAGCCTGTACATCGTCGCGTGCGGCGTCGTCGGACGTCGCCCCGACAGCACGCAGCCCGATCCGGACCGCACGCTGGGCGCAGGCGAGCTGTTTCCGGTCGGGGCGTTGTCGGCCGGCACGACGACGACGAAGATATTTCACGCGATCGAGAACACCCGCTGTTATGTGCTCGCCCGCGCGGATTTCCTCGAGCTGCGGCAACTGTCGCCGGAATTCGAGCGCTTCTGCACGCAGGCGATCACGGAAACGCTCAAGCAATCGCTGGAGAGCCTTTACCGGGAGTTCAGCCAGAGAGCGGCCGAGCAACAGACGCTGACGCGCACGCTCGGTGAGCTGGTCCGCAATCCACCGGTATCGTGCATCGCGAGCGCGACGCTGCGCGAAGCCGCGCAGAAGATGTCGGACGCGAAGGTGCGCACCATCGTCGTCATCGACCAGGCCGGCGCGCCGGTCGGCATGTTCACGCTCGTCGATCTGCTCTGCCGCGTCGTTCTGGCCGACGTCTCGCTCGCGAGACCGGTGTCCGAGGTGATGACGGCGCCTATCGTCACGCTGCCCGCGTCCGTGACCGCGTACGAGGCGATGTACGTGATGGCCGAGCGCGGGATCCGCCAGGTGATCGTCGTCGAGAACGGCCGGCTCCACGGCGTAATCAACGAGCGAGACCTGTTCGCGCTGCAGCGCGCCTCGATGCGGCAGGTGATCGAAGGGCTGCACGCGGCCGATTCGGTCGACCGGCTCAAGCGTGTGGGCCAGGACTTGACGCGCCTCGCGCAGAATCTGCTGGCGCAGGGGGTGGCCGCCGAGCCCCTGACGCGAACGATCGCGGCGCTCAACGATGCGCTGGCGCGCCGGGCCATCGATCTTGCGCTGCAACGGCATCGGCTCGACGACACCGAGTGGTGCTGGCTCGCCCTGGGCAGCGAGGGCCGCGGCGAGCAGACGCTCGCGACCGACCAGGACAACGCGCTGCTCTTCTCGCTGCCCGAGGGCGAGGACCCGGCGCCGCGCCGCGAGCGGCTGCTCGCATTCGCGCGCGACGTCAACGCGGACCTCGACGCACTCGGCTTTCCGCTGTGCACGGGCAATGTGATGGCGAGCAATCCCGAGCTTTGCCTCTCGATTCCGGAATGGAAGGCGAAGTTCCTGGCGTGGATACGCGAGCCGACGCCGCAGGCGCTCCTGAACGCGAACATCGTCTTCGATTTCCGGCCGCTGTACGGCGACACGACGCTCGCCGACGGGCTGCGCGAGTGGCTGTTCGGCTACACGCAGGCGAATCTCCCGTTTCTTCGGCTCATGGTGCAGAACGCCCTCGCGACGGATCCTCCGGTCGGGCTGATCCGCGCGTTCGCCGTCGACGACGAGGCGGCCGTCAGGGGGACGCTCGACCTCAAGACGCGCGGCACCCGCATCTTCGTCGATTGCGCGCGGGTGTTCGCGCTGGCGCTCGGGATCGCAGACACCGGCACGGCGGCCCGCCTGCGGCTGGCGGGGGAGCGACTGCACGTGCTGCCGCGTCATGTCGGCGCGACGGTCGAGGCCTATCACTTCCTGCAGCTGTTGCGGCTGCGGCAGCAGGAGATGCCCGCGGTCAAAGGCAACCCGAACCGGATCGACCCGTATGCGCTGCACGAGGTCGACCAGCGGATGCTGAAGGAAGCCTTCCGCCAGGCAAGGCAACTGCAGGATCGCCTGCGCGTATCCTATCGACTCTAGCCATCGCACGGCATGGCGGTGGCGAGTCGCACGTTTTCGAGGCGGCGGAGGACCGATGGCGAAGAGGATTCTGATCGCGGACGACGAACCCAACATCGTGGTCTCGCTCGAGTTCCTCATGAAGAAGATGGGTCATGTCGTGCGGGTCGCCAGCAACGGGGAGGAGGCGCTCGATGCGGTGGGCGAGTTCAACCCCGACCTGATACTCCTCGACATCATGATGCCGCGGATGAGCGGCTTCGACCTGTGCCAGACCGTGCGGGAAAACCCGGCCTGGAAGGGCATCAAGATCGTCATGCTCTCCGCCAAGGGACGCGAGATCGAGGTGAACAAGGGGATGGCCGTCGGTGCGGACGCCTACGTCACCAAGCCCTTTTCCACGCGAGAGCTGGTCGCGAAGGTGCGAGAGCTGCTGGGCGAGTAGGCGATGCACGGCAAAGTCCGGTTCGCACTGGTGCTGGGCGCATCGTGGGGAGTCGTCGTGCTCGCGGGCGCCGCCATCGTCCTGCTCGCGGCCGCCGACCTGGGCGAAGCCGAGCGCGCGCTGCTGGGCCCGATCCTGCGCGAGCGTGCGCCCAGCCTGACGCTCGCCACCTTGCTGCTGCTCGTCCCGCTGGCGTTCATCGTGCGCGCACTGTGTCGGCGTTACGTGACGGCGCCGGCGAAGCTCGTCGAGGATGCGCACATCATGCTGGCGGCGAACCCCTCGCATCGCGCATCCCCACGCGGCTCGGCCGAGATCAGGCGGCTTGCGGCAGGTCTCAATGCCTTCGCCGACGTGCGCGAGTCGTTGCTGCGCGACGTCGATGCGCGCGTGCGCGAGGCGAACGAGCACATCGAGGAGGAGCGAAACCGCCTGGCGGCGCTCATGTCCGAGCTCGCCCACAGCGTCATCGTCTGCAACGTCGAGGGGCGGATCCTCCTCTACAACGCCCGGGCGATGCAGCTCTTGCGCAAGCCGCTCGACGAAGCGGGCGCGCCGGGCAAGGCGCACAGTCTCGTCGGCCTAGGCCGCTCGGTCTTCGCGATCTTCGACCGCAACGTGATCATCCACGCGCTGGAAACCCTCCATGACCGGTTGCGCCAGCGAACGCGCGCGCCCGTCGCAAGCTTCGTCGCCGCCACGCCGGCAGGGCAGCTCGTCCGGGTGCAGATGGCGCCGGTGCGGAGCACGGCGAGCGACCGGACCGCCGAGAACGCGCGCGACGCCGTCACCGGATTCGTGCTCGTGGTCGACAACATCACGCGCCGCATCGAAAGCGGCAACCGCCGCGACCTGCTGCTGGAGACGCTGACGCAGGGCACCCGCGCCTCGCTCGCCAGCATGCGCGCGGCGATCGAGACGATCGCGTCGTTTCCCGAGATGGACCAGGAAGCCCGGGACCGGTTCGTCGCCATCATCGGGGAGGAGGCGCGACGATTGAGCGCCTGCCTCGACGAGACCGGCAGCGAGTTCGCGGATTCGCTGCGCACCGAATGGCCGCTCGAGGACATGCGCGGCTCGGACCTGATCGCGGCGGCGCGACGCAGGATCGAAAGCAGGGTCGGGGTGCCGACGAAACTCGAGAAGGTCGACGAGTCGATCTGGCTCAAGGTCGACAGCTATTCGCTGATGCAGGGAATCGCCTACCTCGTCAAACGGCTGCACGACGAGTTCGGCATCCGCGAGATCCGGTTCGGCCTCGAGGCGGCCGGCCAGTTCGCGCATCTCGACGTGATATGGAGCGGGGCCCCACTCGGGGTCGAGACGACGATGTCGTGGCAGACGGACCCGATGGCCGCCGGCGGCGAGGCGAGCCCGCTCACGCTGAAGCAGGTCATCGAGCGCCACAGCGCGGAGATCTGGTACCAGATCCACAAGCCATCGCAGAGGGAGTATTTCCGCATCGCGATTCCCCTGACGCAACCGGAAGAAGCGGCCTGGAGCGCCCCCGCGGTCGGCGCGAGCCGGCCCGAGTTCTACGATTTCGACCTCTTCCACCAGTCCGGCCAGAGGCCGGAGCAGGACGACAGGGCGCTCGCGCAGTTGAGCTACACGGTCTTCGACACCGAGACGACCGGGCTTTCGCCTTCAGGCGGCGACGAGATCGTCTCGATCGGCGCCGTTCGCGTCGTGAACGGGCGCCTGCTCGACCACGAGGTGTTCGAGCAGCTCATCGATCCGCAACGCGACATGTCTCCGGAGGCGAGCAGGATCACCGGCATCGAGGCATCGATGCTCGAGCACCAGCCTACGATCGACAAGGTCTTGCCGGCCTTCCTGGCCTTCTGCGAGGACACGGTGCTGGTCGCGCACAATGCGGCCTTCGACATGCGGTTCCTCCATCTCAAGGAAGAGGCGACCGGGGTCCGCTTCACGCACCCCGTCCTCGACACGCTGCTGCTGTCGGCGGCGATCCACCCGCAACTC
>Ga0068863_100001019_pt1 | contig 28059 bp, 22 predicted proteins | sample KBSSwiS62_FD_66596 | JGI IMG/M metagenome (GOLD analysis project Ga0068863, IMG submission 66596) | Switchgrass rhizosphere microbial communities from Kellogg Biological Station, Michigan, USA - KBS Switchgrass S6-2 | ecosystem: Host-associated > Plants > Roots > Rhizosphere > Soil ... | reverse complement strand
GGAACAATGCTCTTCCAGGCAATTCCGGCTTCATCCGGTCACTCATCGCATAACCGACGATCTCGCACGTGAACACGTCCTTGATCCCGGCCAGATAAAGCCAGCCCTCGCCAGTGGCGAGTGGAGTGAGAGACCCGCCGTAGTCGAACTATTTGCGGGCCTCTCCTCCCCGAACCGGACTTGCACCTTTCAGCGCATCCGGCTCTCCGTTTAAGTGTTGCTGAAAGCAAAGACCAGATCAGCGTAGCGCGATTCGATGGTATTCCGCTTTTCCTGGCGGAATATGTAGGGATTACCTTCCGGTACCCGCCATCTGAACTGACTCTTCCGGCTCGTCACTAAACGCCGCAATGCGACGCGACCGGCGAATCCCCGACTGTTACAGCCCTGAAGAACCCACGTCGTGGCCCGTCCCACTTCTGGGGCTCGTACCCAACGGCGGCAGAGCGCCTTGAGGGTGGCTCGATGCTTGCGCGCGAGCCAGTACCCGAGCTTCCAAAAGACGATGCGGTCCAGTCTGCGGAACACCATTGCCGTGTAGTCGGTGAATTGATAGAAGTTGGCCCAACCCGTAAGAGTGCGGTTCAGGCGTTCCATCTTGTCAATGCTATTTTCGCTGTAGTTGCCCGACAGCTCTCGAACAAGCTTTTGCGCTAGACCTCGATACTTCGTCCAGGGAATCGTTGTGACCGGACGCATGCGGCCGCGGGGACCTCGTTTACGGATGATTCGATGGCCCAGGAAAACAAACCCGTCGTTTACGTGAGTGATATGGGTTTTCGCCATATTCAACGTGAGCTTGAGTTCGCCTTCCAGAAAGGCCCGACAGGCTTCGCGCACGTCCTGTGCATGCGCCCGGGTGCCTTTCACCACCACCGCAAAATCATCCGCATAGCGACAGTAGGCCACTGCTGGTTTCCACTGCCGATTTTCTCGCACGGTTATAGGTCGCCGCTTGAGAATTCCGAAGTTCCACGCCCACCGATCCTTTCGCGCTTTCTTGCTCAGGTAGTTCTTTTCCATCCATTAATCAAACTCATTGAGCATGATGTTGGATAGCAAGGGAGACAGGACTCCCCCTTGAGGAACGCCTTCGCTGGCGGCACGAAACAGACCGCGATCAACACTCCCGGCCTTTAGGAGTCTCCACAACAAAGCCAGGAAGCGTTGATCTACAATGCGCTTACGCACGGCACGCATCAAGAGCCGATGATGGACGCTGTCGAAGTAGCTAGCCAGATCGCCTTCAATAATCCAGCGCCCGACCACACTCTGCTCGCCCCCATCCTGCAGTTGAAACTTGACCGTTCGTATCGCATGGTGGACGCTGCGCTCGGGTCTGAAGCCGTAGGAAAGCCGATGAAAATCGCTCTCCCAGATCGGCTGCATCGCCATCAGCATTGCCCGTTCTACGATTCGATCCCGCAGACTCGGGATTCCTAAAGGCCTTCGCTTGGTCTTGTCACTCGCTTTGGGAATATACACACGCCGGGCCGGTAGTGGCTCATAGGCGCCCGCCAACAACTCTGCGCGTATCCTCGACAGCTCTTCCGGGAGGCAAGCCTCCAGGCGTCGCTTATCGATTCCGTCTACTCCCGCCGTTCGTGCTCCCCCAGAGGCCAGGGTTATACGCGCGGCTTCCGCGAGCCAAGTTCTGTCGGCAATCAGTCGCAGGAGTCGATCGAACTTGCGTTCTTTGTTCTCCGTTGACCATCTTGCCAGCTTGTCTTGCATTTCACCGATTATCAAAGGTCTTCACCTCATTGCAGTCGGTTAATCAGTCGAACAAGCCACTTAAACTGCTCCCCTTCGCCCTGTGACAGGCTTTCCCTGTCGCTGACTACTACGAGAGCTCCGCCAACTTGTACAGCCTCGGGGAACACACTCCCTTAACATCTGTTACAAGCCTTCCCTAGTTCACATGCCTGGACTCAAACACACGGGCGAGGTTGCCTATCGCAGTCTTTCCCCTTGCTTGCCGCAAGTCGTCGTGAGTGATGGAGTCTAGCGACGCACTCTCTCCATCGCCAACAGGGCGCCATACGTGTGAACCCTGCTTTTGCCGACCGGCCCCTACATGTGGCCTGCCAGTACTCACGTCCGGCCTGTTAAGTCGTGTAGGCCGGGGTGACCGTTTCAACCCTCAGATGCGTTTCAATAGGTTCGTGTTCCTCAACCGTCCCATGCTCAGCCTAGAGACTCATCTCGGCGTAACGACTTCGCCTCAAGTCCCGTTTCCCACGGACTACGTCACCTTGTCAGTGTTCGACAAGTCACCGCCGCTTCGGCTCACTCCCTCTCGTAGCAGAAGGAGGTCATGTTATAAACTCCATGAATTCCAGACATGCTCAAGCGCCGTTTCCCCCTAACGCGGCGGGGATCGACAGCGTCTAGGCGTACTGTAAGTCAGGTCACTCACCCAGACCTGGTTCGGAGCCGTGGGTTTAAACGTCTGGTTCAACAGGTTCGGGGCCACAGGCAGGTCGTGACGGGAGTTGGTCGTGATCTTGAATCTACGCCTCTGGCGACAATACAAGCCCATGGAGCGGCGTAATCGGGAAATGCGATCTCTTCCTGCTCGCACCCCGCTTGCCGCCAATTCCGGCTGCAACCGGCGTGGGCCGTAGGTTTCCCGGGTACGCTGGTGAGCGGCTCGAATCTCAATCTTCAGCCGCTCATCCTCACGAGCTCGAGCCGATGGCTCAGCACGCAGCCACTGGTAGTAACCACTACGAGACACGTCCAACACGCGGCACATCGAGCTGACCGCGAAAAGCTTGCACCACTGCTTCATGAACGCGTACCTTACTGTGACTCCTTCGCAAAGTACGCGGTGGCTTTTTTTAGGATTTCGCGCTCCTGCTTCACTTCCGCCAGTTCCTTGCGCAGTCGGGCGATCTCGTTCTCCAACTCCTGAGCTGTCTTCGCTCCACTCACCGGGCCATGACCGTGTTTCGCTGCCGCAACCCAATTTGCGATCGTTCCCTTCGGAACCGATAGACGTTTCGCCGCCTCCGCGCGCAGCTCTGGGGAATATTGCTGAACTGTCCTCGTCATCTTTCTCACGTCGCTTGCTCCGCTGGTAATTGTACCAAGCGACGTGTCCGTTTTTCTCAGGCCACCTCAAAAGCCTAAATCCGGTGAACACGGACAACGCACGCCCGAGGAGGCTCTTGCAGTGATGCGCAGTATGGCTTGCCGCTGGTCAGATGCGGACATCGCCGCTTCGTTGAACCGGATGGGTATACCCACTGGTCAGGGCAAAACTTGGAACGCGCGCCGTGTCGAGTCTATGCGGATCCTACATGACATCCGTGCATATCGTTCCGCCGAGAAAGATGGCGAGTGGCTCACGATGACAGAGGCCGCGAAGCGGCTCGACGTGACAAACCATCATATCCGCTGGCTCATCAAGGAGGGTATCCTCCCTGCTCAGCAGGTTGTCCCGTGTGCTCCCTACCAAATCCGCTCCAATGACCTGCAAGATGAACGTGTCACGGCCGCGCTGGCCCGAAAGGGTCGCCCGCGTCGGGCTGTGAGCGAAAATCAGACTCCATTATTTTCAAACACTTAACGAAGAGGTGCACAATGACACAGGCTCGTTGCTCGGGCGGAAGCAACGCTCGATCGAGTTCTGATCAATCAGGATGTGACCGCACTCGATGCGGACATACCGCGCGAGATTGCGCCAACGGTGATTGGCATAGATGACCGCCTCGCGCAGCTTGCCAAACAGCGGAGTATCGCGTTCGAGAGCTCGGAACTGACGTTGCAGTTGTTTCAAAATCGGCTTCGCTTTCGCGTATCGCAGGGCGCCACGCTGAGCGGCATTCAAGCTCTAAACGGTGTTTCACCGTACAAAAAATCGCCCCGGTTGCTTAAGCCGGGGCGTTCGGTCGCTTGCTTGTGTGTGGAGGAGCGTCTTCTTTTTGTTATTCGAGGGCCTGGTGTCCGGTTTCGCATCCAGCTAGTCCGGACCCATGCTTTCTTTTTAAAACCCTAGCGTTCTGATTCTTCACCTTCCGGGCCGTTTCGCCCGCTTGTGGCAGTTGTAATTGCAATGGCCGTGCCAGAGCCTTCGGCGGCCCTCCCGATGTGACATGTTGTATCTGGGACGTGGTTCAAGTGTGACGCAGTGCCCGATATGCAAGGCTTTTGCCCCTGCCGCGGGTGCGTTCGCGGGTTGCCACCGGGCTCGGAATCGGTCTACCGGGCAGGTGCTGTCAAGATCATCGACACGTTTGCGCTCGATGCGCTGCTCGCCGTACAGTCTCGGCGCGCTCAAATCATTGAATGTACTGCCGAATTTGGCTTTAACCGGGGTGTAAATGAACTCGACATGGGTAAAGGCGCCTGCGCGCTTGGGGTTTGCGCGGCTTCTACTAAACGGCGTCCTTTTGCTGCTCATAGCCACGCGTTTGGTGGCAGCGGAAGATCCAATGCCACGTCCGCCGGAGCTGGAGCGCGATGTTCAGTTTTGGGTTCGTATTTACACGGAAGTGGATACGAACGGCGGCTTCATCCACGATGAGCATAATCTCGGCGTTCTATACGAGAAATTGCACTTCGCCCCCAATACTTCACCGCGAGAGCGCGAGAGGATTGTCGATCTCGCAAAGTCGAAGTACACGGCCGCGTTACGCCGCATCATCGCGACGCCGGAAGGCGGGTCCCTCTCGGAAGACGATCAACGCATCAAGGACATGTGGGGCAGCGAGGGGACGCCATCCCGCCTGAAGGATGCGATCGATGAAATTCGTTTCCAGTTGGGCCAGTCGGATCGATTCCGCGCCGGCCTCATTCGCTCTGGCGCCTGGCAAACCCATATTGCCGAGACCCTCGCCAATCTCGGATTGCCCGCAGAGCTCGCAGTCCTTCCGCACGTAGAGTCTTCTTTCAATCCCGCAGCCTACTCAAAGGTGGGCGCTGCGGGTCTATGGCAGTTCATGCGCTCCACCGGACGGCGGTATATGCGCATCGACAATGCGGTCGATGATCGCCTGGACCCTTTCAGAGCGACCGAAGCTGCCGCGCAGCTGCTCTCTTATAACTACCGCTTGCTCGGAACTTGGCCACTTGCTTTGACCGCATACAACCACGGAGCGGAAGGCATGCGCCGGGCGAAGGAAAGCCTGGGCACCGACGACATCGTGAAGATCTTGCGGGGGTATCATGGAAAAACCTTCGGGTTCGCCTCGCGGAATTTTTACGTCTCCTTCCTGGCTGCCCTGGAGATTGATCGGAATCCGGACAAGTACTTCCCGGGAGTGGACCGGGGCACTGAGCTTCGATTCCAGGAAGTGATCGTCCCGGGCTTTGTGCAGATGTCATCCCTGTCACGGGCGCTCAAGATTGACCAGCAGAAGCTGCGTGAGCTCAATCCCGCGCTCCTTCGATCCGTCTGGGATGGCCAAAGACATGTGCCGAAGGCGTACCACCTACGCCTGCCGATCGATGGACAGAAGTGGACCGCCGATATGCTGGCCGCTCGCTTGTCTCCGGGCGAGTTTTTCGCTGGGCAGCCTGAACCGCGCCGATACCGTGTGCGTCGAGGCGACACCATCGTTCGTGTTGCAGACCAATTTGGCGTGACTCCGGAAGCGCTCGCACGTGCGAACCGGATCCGAACCAGCGGGAAGCTAAAGGTCGGTCGCACAATCACTGTGCCGGAGTCCGCTGCCGGTACTGCACCTGTGATAGCAATCGCAGGCTCGCCTTCTGCCGCTCCTGTCGCCGCCGAATCTGCAAAGACCCCAGCCGTAGCCGCGAACCAACCTTCGAAGACTCCCTCTGCAACGACAGGTATCGGAGTCCTGAATGGTGGAGTTGAAGGAACTGCAGCCCCAGCTACGAGCGCAAACAGCGCGGCTGCAGGCGCAGTATCTGGTACCAGCACCGATATCCTCAACGGCCTGGTTGCAGGAAGCCCATCCGGAACCGAAACGAACAACGCGCTCGGCGGTGCGGGCACCGCCCGTTCTTCCTCGGGTAAGGCTGGTGCGGCCAGCTCAGCCACGACTGCTTTGGGTCCTCGCCGCGGGATCGTTTCATCGCCCTCGGGCGTCTACGTGGTCCAGTCGGGAGAATCCCTCTCGGACATCGCCTCCAAATTTGGCATGACCGAGGCCCAGATTCTGAACCTCAATGGAATCCGCAACCGGGACTTCATTTTCGAAGGTCAACAGATATTGGTCACGGCGACTCCGCCGTCCGTACTGGCAGCAACCGGTGGCCCGAATGCTCCGACTTCGGCTGGCGCTCCGGTAGCGAAGTCCTTTGAGAACAATAAAACAGGTGCTCCAGTGGCGAGCACAGCTGTACCGAGTACTAATAAGCCAGGCTTGGCGGGTGGCAGGGCGGCAATTGAGACACCTGTCCCGGTCGTTGCATCCGGCGCCGTGCCGGCAGAAGAGGCCGCGCGCGAGAGCGTGGAAGAAGCGAAGGCCGTCGCAAAGGCAGAAGTGCCGGCTCAAAACTCCCAGCCCGTCAGCGAGGCGCAGGCTGAAGAGATCAGCCCGGCTCTGGGCCCATCTTCAGACAACCAGCAGAGCGCCGACCCCACGGACTACTCGGTTGCGAAGGACAACACGATCCGCGTGGCCGCCGCAGAAACCCTCGGCCACTATGCAGAATGGCTGGGCGTTTCGGCGGCGAAGGTCCGCTCTATGAACAAGATGAAATTCGCGAAACCCGTCTTGATCGGCCACCGCATCAAGCTAGAGTTCGGCCGCGTATCGCGCGAGGAATTTGAGCAGAAGCGCCGTGAGTATCACGTTGAGCTACAGGCGACTTACTTCGCCGAACACCGGATCATCGGCACCGAGGTTTACATCGTCCGCAAAGGAGATGCCCTGTGGAACGTGACGCAGCGATTCGATCAACTGCCAATCTGGCTGCTGCAGCAATATAACCCTGACGTTGACCTGGCGGACCTGCGGCCCGGCACTCAGATCGTGATGCCTCGCGTGGAGAATGTCGTGGCGGGCCCGGGTTGATCCTATGATTACGGCTAGCGTGGCCATGCAAGTCTTACCGTGGGTTGTATTAGTCACGACGCTCCCGTTTGAGCGACTTTCACAACCCCTGCCGAGGTTGGGATTCTGAGACAACACCGATAAAGAAATCATTTCATGGGCAAAGGGATTTGCTGCTGGACAATTCTATTTGGGAATTACGGTGATGACGACCGCTGGCGCCTCGACAGCCTCAGGAACCGCGAGCGGAGTTCTGGTAGTAGGTCAATCGGGTGGTTCGTGTCCGGTTGCGGGCACGATGACTCTCAGAGGTTTCTCTTCGGGACAGTATGGGTGCATACGAGCCAACTGCGCTCGATGAAGGGAAGGCTGTGGATTGAAGACACCGTTATCTCCATACTTACCTGTGGATCCAGTAGTGCTGTTTTCCATGTGAGTGGACTCTCGTCAGACCCTGGAAAAAGTTGGTTAATTTCTATGGATTGTAATGATATTTCCCGCTTCGGTGCCGAGTCCTCCTACTTCTACGACGATTCCACTGGGCGCGCCCGTCGGGGGTGGGTTGATCTCTTGGGGCTGAAAAGCGGGTCACGTGTGAGCTGCAAAACAACTCATAGCTAACAAACAGTCCGGCCGCGTTCGGAGCCGCGGCCGAGACTTCCGCATCGCTTCGGCAAGAATGTTGTCAGGCCGGCTCGCTGCTTCACCTGAAGTGTTAGCGGTGATCGTGCCTATGACCATGCAGGCTCACCACTTCGGAGGTGCTATGCGTACGAAGATGACCTACACGGGTCGAGCAGAACTCACCAGCGTCGTCCGTCGACGATATATCGTTGCGACCGGAGCGGAAAAGCGCAAGATACTCGATGAGTTCACCGCGGTGACCGGCTACCACGAGGAGTTCGCGATTCGAGAGCTGATCGTACTCCGAGACGCGTCCGACCTGGTATTCGGCTACGCGGAACTCCCCGCGATGGCGGCCCGATGCGCACCCGGCCGGCAGTGCACGCAGGTATCCGTCGCAAACCCGGACCAATCGACGAGCCTCGCCCTGCCGCACTTCGGACAGTATCGCAGGAAGATCTCTCTTCCTTCCGCCAGTGCCGTGGCAAGCAGAGCAGCATGTTCAAATCGAATGAGGGGAGATTCCACCATGGCGATGTACATCTCATAGGCACAACACAGCTTCTCGGCGGGATCGAGGGTTCGAAAGCTCTGAGTTGGTGTTCCCGGGGTCGTCTCGGATAGGATTTCGAAAAGGTCGAAGAGGCTTGCGAGCGTGGCGGCATGGACGGCAAGCAGTGGGGTACGGAAAAAATATTTGATCCGCCGCGGTGATCGCTCCCGATGAGGTCCTTGGGGAAACGACGCGTCTCGTTGGACCAAGGTGTAAACGCGATCACTGGACAAAGCGGTCCATGTAGATACGGTACTAACACGTGCGCCATGTTGAATCATGCGCAACGCGAGTTGGTCGCGTTGGTAATAGCATCGGGCTCGATCATCGGTTTGGTTCATACCGTTACTCCTGTAATGTTGTTGCGACTGAGTGTGCCGCCGCGCAGCTTCTGGGTGCTGCCAACGTTTCTGTCGTAACCAGTCTGTCCCGATCGGGAGTTAAAGGCTAGCCAGCGTTTTTCATCAAAAGTGGCAAAAAGACGGCGCTCATTGTTTTTCGGTCCGGATGCGCTCAAGCGGAAGCGATCCTCGCCCTAGGGTTTTCAGAATTCAACAATCACTTGTTGGGGTTCGTCGGTGTCCAGATCACTTCGCGCCAGCCTCGGGCTACTTGTAAGTTGCGGATCGCTTCGCGATAGGCGACGTCTACGCCCGGAATGCCGAGGCGCAAATGATGCGCAGGTGAAACCGATGGAAGGAATACAAACTAGTCGGAATGTTGAGATCCACCTAGGAAATTAAATTTTTGATGAAAATACCTAAATAGTCAGCGGTGACAACAGCCAATTTGCGACGCAAACTTCGGCAATGGAAGAAGATGCAACCACACTGGAAGTTCTGTTTGCGGATATCCTGAGATTGAACCCACCTGGTCCACGGCGTGCCTTCTGGCTTTCTCACTTGCGACGCATTGCAACGTTCACTCAGTGTCCGCAATGGCCATTGGGCCGCGAATTGTTCGTTTTGAGGATCTGCCGCGAGGCTGAGTCTCAACAAGATTCACCATCCAAACCTGTGCAACCTGTTCGATGAGCTCCCAAGGAATATCGCTCAAATCGATGAGCTGGCACGACGTGCCCCCAATTTTCGCGACACTTTGCGGCAGTAAACGGTTTGATGGGGTTCGAGCAACAACGGAGTTTCTGCCGAAGATTGGCAATTTCTCAGCCTTGCCGTAACTGCCTACGAAAAGTAGGTTAGTGTGAGTTGAGAAGCTCGCGCCAAAAGCGCACCACTGGTGCGAACGCAAGCGCACGTTGGGGGATCAACAGCCGCTGTAAGGAATAATTAGTTCGCGTAGTGGGTTCTCGCGTCTTTGCATGGAGGCTGGAGTGCGGTGGCGAAGTACTTCCTGCTGGTGAAAGTTTTCTCGCGTGCCAAGGGCAGCCGAGTGACCCGGGCTGCAGCGTACCGCGCGGGTGAGCGGATTCACGATGATAGGACGAGCGAGTCCTACAACTACTCCGATCGCAAGGACGTCGTCCACAGCGAGATCATCCTCCCGGACGGAGTAGCCCAGAGTCCGGATATCGAATGGGCAAGAAAACGAGCGAAGTTATGGAACGCGGCTGAGAAAGCCGGTAATCGGCGCAATTCCCGGCTCGGTAGGGAAGTGCTCGTCATTCTTCCGCCGGAAATCGATGCGGCTGGCCGCACGCAGTTGGCGCGAAGGTTTGCAGTCGAGCTCTCCGAGAAATATCGAAACGCTGTTGATTTCGCCGTGCACGAGCCGCGAGCGGGTAGCGATGAGCGGCATCACCATGCCCATTTGTTGATGACCACGCGCGAAGTCACCCCCAAAGGCCTCGGCACTCGAACCATTCTCGATCTGTCTGGGACGGAGCGACATGCACGCGGTCTCGGGCCCTCAAAGGACGATCTGCTTTGGATTCGAAAACGCTGGGCGGATCTCACCAATCAGGCATTGGCTGAGGCAGGACTTTCCCAGCGAGTTGATCATCGAAGCTATCGCTTCCAGGGTCTGGACCGCGATCCGGCAGTAGCGTTGCCCCAGAAAGTCTTCTACGCGGAGCGCCAGCACGGCCGAACAGTTGCGGGCGACGAAATCCGGGCGCGCCATCGCGAGCGAGTGGAAGCCAGGCAAAGGGGCGACGAAGCATTGCAGCATGTTCTGGAAAGGCAGAAGGACGATGTGCGTCGGGCGATGTCTCGAAAGGCGCCAGAGCAACACTTGCGGCATGGAGCACTCAACAGAGACGAGCTCAACGCCCTTCGTAGACAGCAATACCAGGAAAACAAGCACGTACTCAATGAACGCCGCCGCCAGAGTCAGAAGAGGTTGGTCCGTGTCGATGACAACACCTTGAAGAGCCGCCTGGAGTTACGCCGTGAAAAGCGGCGCCAGCAGGTTGCAGAAATGAGCGCAGAGCAGCGCGAGGCTGAGAGAGCCAAGGCGCGTCTGCAATATCGGAATCGGGTCGCTAAGGCGGAGAAACGTCCGCCGACAGCCGAGGAATCTGTGAGGAACTGGCTGGAGTACCGCAAGACGCATGGCCCTGAGCCCACTGCCGACGAGTCTGCGCAGAACTGGTTGGCACGTTGGCAGCAGCAGGTCTCATCTGGCACGAGCACGCTTGAAGACGAACAGAACAGCCATCAACGGCAAGACGATCGTGGCCTGTCATTATAGGGAGAATACAAATATGCATTCCACTATCTGGCGATTGACTCATGGAGCATCCGGTTTGGTCCTCGCCTACCTGACTGTTTTGATTCCAATGTACGTTGGCCTGGCCAGAAAGCACGCACCACCGCCGAAGCTCGTGGCAGCGCCAGCGGTGGCCATTCTCAGTTTGATAGTCGCAGCCATCGCCACGGCAATGGTAGGAGCGGTACTGGGTGATGTAGGAATCTCGAAGGAGAGCTTCTTTCGATTGGGCCTCGGATGGTTGATCACAATCGCGATTGGATATGTCAGCGCGTTCGCGATGCTCAGCTTTTCCGGATCTGACGTTTCACACCGTCGCGGGTCAGTCGTGACTTATGAGCCTGTGGCTCGGATAACCCCGACTCCTGGCCTTTCTCTTGCTGGCGTCCCGCTCGCAAAGAATGACGAGACCAAGCACTTCAAGCTCATCGGAACCACTGGAACCGGAAAAAGCACTGCGATCCGTGAAATTCTCAATGCGGCACTGCTGCGCGGCGACCGAGCTGTCATCGCCGATCCCGATGCAGGCTATCTGGAGAACTTCTACAACCCCGCCCGCGGAGATGTCATTCTCAACCCCTTCATGGCCGGAGCGATGAAGTGGAATGCACTGGCCGAAATTGTCCACGATCAGGATGTCGACCAGCTTGCGCGCTCACTGATACCTGACGGCGGTGACCCCGACCACACCTGGACCGAGCACGCTCGCGCGTTCTTCATCGCCGTTACTCAGCAGGTATTGCGGGCGAAGCTGCAGGATGATGCCAAATTGCATCACTTGCTGACCAAAGCCCCCGTGGAAGAACTGCGAGACCTGCTGGCCGGAACCTCGGCGGGGCCGCTGCTGGAGCCAGGAAATGATCGAATGTTCGGCTCTGTGCGAGGCACGGTGATCACGGCTGTCAGGGTCCTGGAGTACACCACCCGCCAACAGGCTCCAGCCTTCTCAGTGCGGAACTGGATCAGAAATGGAGCGGCCACGTCTGCCGGCGGAAAGGGCGGGGCACTTTTTCTTCCCTACAAAGCGGGCCAGATTGCTGCACTCCGCTCCATAATCTCGGCGTGGATGAGAATCGCGATTTTTGAAGCGATGGACCGTCGTGAGGGAGATCAGCGCCTCTGGTTCGTGGTCGATGAGCTCGACGCCCTCGGTGCAATCGATGGACTCAAAGACGCATTGGCACGTTTGCGAAAATTCGGTGGCCGTACCGTGATTGGCTTCCAATCGATCGCTCAAGTGTCAGGCACCTACGGAAGATCTGCCGCGGACACGATCATCGAGAATTGCGGAAATAGCCTGATCCTCCGCTGTTCCGCGAGTGAGCGCGGCGGCACATCGGAATTCGCCTCAAAGCTGATCGGTCAACGTGAGGTAATGCATCAAACCCGATCAACTTCCACCCGCCCGACAGAGTGGCTCTCATCCACCACCATGAGTGAACATCTGAAGATAGAGCCCGCCGTCATGGCATCCGAGATAGAGAGGCTTCCCGACCTCGCTGGCTTCCTCAAGGTCGCCTCCGTTCCTGATTGGATGCGCGTAGACCTCGTGCCTGTAACTTACCCGGTCATCGACGTCGCAGCCGTTACAGCCCCCGTGCCGACATCATCCGCTGCACAGCCGTCCCCACCTACCGCCGTCTCTACGCCGCTCCGCCGACCACGGAAGAGAAACCAGCAACAATGAACTCTATGCCGTCGGCTATTCGCTGACAGCGTTATTTATTTTCAACGAAAGCTAGTCCGATGCGGTCCTCTCGGGCTGCTTCAAACGCAACAGCCGATAGACATCGCCTTCATACACCGGCTCGTATTGCTCATTCAGAACGCGAGTCAATTCATCGAAGTGATCCGAGGTATTGATGCCCGTCATGACGTCCTTGTAACTACGACTCACTTCGAGCACGAATGGCACGCGATGCGCAATCAGCTCCGAAACGAACTCCCCGCGTAGATCCTGGATCACCGGGTTCTGAACGTGATGGTAAAAGTGGTAGTCGTAGAGGAACCGGGTGCCAATTGGATGTTCCGTGCGCAGAAGCGCCTGGACAGCACCAGTTGTCCAATCAATCGGCTGCACAGGCGCACCTGGAGGAACCATTTTGTTGATTGTCCGGACCATGTCCGCAACGTGTCCATGTTCCGCCGGGCCTGCGTGCACAACATGATGACGGCTAAAGCTGTACCCAATCGAACTGAGGAGCACGAGCCCGGGGACCGCAAAGTACCGGAAGTCGCTCAGAGCCGGCACAACGAGCAGCGACAGAATCGCTAACAGCCAGTATTGGAACGGATCGTAGTGATACTCCCAGAATTGTCCGGAGAGCACGGGCTCAATGGCATAAATCGCCAGCATGGAAAATGCAAGTCGGAACAGCAGCTGTTGGCGAGGTTGCTTTGCGAATTGCCGATCGATCAGAACAAATCCGATCACTGCGGCCATCATCATGGGCCAATAGCCGTTCAGATTGATCGCGTTGGTCAACAGGTAGCGCCACCGCTGCGCCGGTGACAGGAATACATGGTCACCTGTTTGCTGAATGTGTAGCGGTAGATAGTCATGAACCATGGAAGCAAATGCACCCAGCGCCCCTCGGTGCGCCAGCCAGCCCATTACCGCTATGATGGGTATCGCGAGTCCGAGCCCCGCCGGCAATGCCGTGCGCAACAAAAATCCCACTAAAGTCTGGGTGAGTGTCTGAGTCGCCGGGCGATTGTCCAGCAAGTGTAGGCCAAGCAAGATCGGCGCAGCGGCCACAGCTAGTTGCGGCTTGATACAGGCGCACAACCCCAGGAGGAAACCGACAGCGAGAGTGGCGCCGAACTTAGGCGCCTGCGTGTGTGCCATGACCGCGAATGCGACGGTCATTGGAAGTAAGGCCAGCCAGTCGCGTTGCATGAGCTCGCCCGGACCCGAGGCGAGGTAAAACGCTCCATACCAACAGATGAACAGCACCGCGGCGGGCCTGGATAGCTGGCGCATCCACAGGTAGGACACCGCCAACAAGAACATCAGCAGGCAATCGTTAACGAATATAAATGCCAGGTTTCCCGTTCCGAAGATACTGACGACCGCCTGATGGAACAGGAAAGTGCCGGGCATGCTGGTCTCGAAGAAATCCCGATACGGCATCCACCCATAGCGATGCATGAGAAATCCGCAATACTGCAAGAGCGGCGTATCGTGTTCGTACTCCCAGTGTCGGCTTCGCACCAGCAAGTACAGGAAGAAGATGCCCGCTGACACTATCAGAGCGGCTATTAGTACATCACGCGCGCGGATCGCACTGGGGAGCTTTGCCGCAGCAAACACGGTCGATCGTCCTTGTTCTCGAGTCGGCACGCGCGTTCCCGCCTCTCAGCCCCTTGAGGCCAAGATCACACACACAAACAACACTGTTTTATTGGCCTGAGACGGCCCGGATTATCTGGATGTGATTAGACGGTTCGTCGTCATCCTCAGCCCTTCATCGCCGCGCTGTCTTCGACAATTCCGGATCCCTCGACGGCGCTCTGGGAATTCTGTTCTCTTGCTGCGACTGCGTCAACGAGCCGAGTTGCTATTCCTCTGAGTGTTGAGCTCGCATCCCATTACTCGAATCTTAAGATACCTCGAGCGGGCTCGAGAGCCTTCGACTATCTGCTCGACCCGGCCGCCGGAGTCTCGAATCCCTGACTGTTGGGCCCGGCGACATAGACGTCCGAGTCAAATTCAAGAGTGATCAGATTGGAGAACACGGCAGGATCCGGCGGCGCAGGAAACGGTGATGCTCCCTGGATTGCCTTGACCAGGGACATCTGCCACCGCGGATCTTCCGTGCATCGCTCCAATGTGACTTCCTCATCAAACAAACTTGCTTCAGGCGAGGGCAGTTGTGGCCGCGCAATCGGTAAAATGAAAGGTTGTGGAAAGATTAATTCCGCTCGTTCCATTGACGACGCATCGTGTATCGCCAACGAATCATCCTGAAACACCACTAACATCGAATCGGCTGTTTTCTCAGCCTGTCGGCTGGCAGCCGCGCCCGGCTGATCGGGTGCCCGTGCCCGCACATGATGACCGCCCCACATCAATGGTGCGAAAAGAAGCCCATGTACGAGTATCGAGGTCAATGCGCCTGTAACAGTTGTAGTCCAGGTCTTCGCGGGTACAGGCCGGGCAGGACGCCTGACATAAATTTGACGCATGGAGCTGACGAAGCGGACTTGTTGGTTTCGAGTGTTACGGCAAAAGGAACCGGTATGCGAATGGTTCCCGACCGAATTGAGATGGGCTTCCCAATTCGCACAGTTGCAACCAAACCTGAGTTGACTGATGAGCGTTGCAGTTGGACGATCGGGGCAACCGTCGCATGGAGCTGTGGAGTTCGCTGAGCGATGGCGTATCTGCGGATCTGGCACGGAGGTCGCCAGTGATTTGAGTAGCTTCTGACTCATCACTTTCCTTTCGCGCTTTGGCGCTTTTAATTCCTCAGCATAGAAATTGAATCGGGCCTTCGAGGCACCGAGACGTAGGAGTGCGTGTGTTCGAAAGCACGAGCTTGATGTCCAGACGGGCTTGGAGTTTCCTTCCGGCACCTAGGCGGTGGGTGCCCGCGCTATTCGGTGCGATCGGGGCGATAATGGCATCAGGGCCGTCATTCGCTGCCATTACCTACGTTCAGAGCAATTCGGCGAGTCCCAGTACCACGGTCAGCTCGATTGCCGTCGCGTTCACGGGTGCGCAGACGGCAGGCGATTTTATTGCCGTCGGCGTGAGTTGGGGCAGCGGTGTCAGCATCAGCTCGATCACGGATACCAAAGGCAATACCTATACGCTCGCCGTCGGTCCAACGACATTCAGCGGCGCTGCTTCCGCTATCTACTACGCCAAGAATATTGCCGCCGCCGCAGCGGGCGCGAACACGGTCACAGTGACTTTCAGTGCTGCGACCGGCACTCCGGATCTTCGGGTGGCGGAGTACAGCGGCGTTGCCACGACTAATCCGCTCGATGTCACGGCGGTGAGCACCGGGACGAGTGCGACGAGTAACAGCGGGTCGGCCACCACGACCAATGCCAACGATCTCCTGATTGGCAGCAATGCAGTGCTGTCTGGGACTCAAAGCGCAGGGACGGGTTATACCTCGCGTCAGATCAGCCTTTATGACGGCAACATCCTGGAAGATCGAATTGTGAGCGCAACCGGCGCCTATTCCGCCACGGCAACGTTGTCGTCCAGCGCAGCCTGGATCATGCAGATGGCGGCTTTCAAGGCCGCAGCGTCCGGTGGTGATACTACACCTCCCTCCGTACCGACGGGGTTGCAGACCACCAGTGTCACTTCGAGTCAGATCAATCTCAGTTGGACCGCCTCCACCGACAATGTCGGGGTGACGGGTTATGAAGTTTGGCGATGCCAGGGTTCTGGATGCAGTTCGTTTACTCGCGTAGGCACCCCAGCGGGGACGACCTACAGCGACGCTGGCCTCGCAGCCTCTACCAGCTACACCTATGAAGTGCGAGCCACCGACGCTGCCGGTAATCTCGGTCCCTACTCGAGTACGCTCGCGACAGCAACTTCCGCAGCACCCACTGCCAATTTCATCCAAGTCAACTCTAAAGACCCGAATACCACGTCAGTCGGTAGTGTGGCGGCTGCCTATACCGCTGCTCAGGTGGCGGGTGACTTCAATGTCGTAGCGATTGACTGGGGCAGTCCGACAGTTGCGATCAGCTCGGTCACCGATACCAAAGGAAATGCGTACACCTTGGCTGTCGGCCCGACTTCGGTGACCGGTTTCGGATCGGCCGCGATCTACTATGCGAAGAACATCGTCGCTGCGGCCGCTGGAACGAACACTGTTACGGTCACATTCGCTAGCAATGTGCAATATCCGGATTTGCGCATCGCGGAATATAGCGGCATCGACACCGCAAACCCCCTTGATGTCACTGCCACTGCGACCGGAACCGGCACTCTCGGTAGCAGCGGATCGGCGACGACGACGCACGCAAATGACCTGATTGTCGGAAGCAACGCCACTTCTACGGGTACGTCCGCAGCAGGTGCCGGCTTTACTTCGCGAGTCATCACGGGATTTGACGGGGCCATTCTCGAAGACCAGTTCGTGAGCACAACGGGGGCCTATTCAGCTACGGCGCCCATCTCCCCGAGCGGGCAATGGATCATGCAAATGGCGGCATTCAAAGTCGCGGGGTCTGGTGGCGATACCACGCCTCCTTCGGCGCCTACGGCATTGCATACCACTAGTGTCACTTCGAGCCAAATCAGTCTCGGCTGGACCGCCTCCACTGACAATGTTGGAGTGACAGGTTATGAGGTCTGGCGATGTCAGGGTTCCGGATGCAGCTCGTTTAGTCGCGTAGGCACGCCGACTGGGGCAACCTTCAACGATTCCGGCCTGTCTGCCTCTACGAGCTACACATATGAAGTACGTGCTACTGATGCGGCAGGCAATCTGAGCGCCTATTCGACCCCGACGCTGACTGTCACGACATCTGCGTCAGGCGACACGCAGGCGCCCACAGCACCCACCAACTTACGCGTCATTGCCACATCGAGCTCTGAAGTGGATCTGAGCTGGGATGCCGCCACCGACAACGTAGGGGTCGCCACCTATGTGGTGGAGCGGTGTTCAGGTTCCAACTGCAGCACCTTCGGGTCCTTCAGCCCCGTGAACGCTGCCCCGTTTTACGACACCACCGCGGTCCCATCGACCGCCTACAGTTATCGCGTGCACGCGACCGACGCGGCCGGCAATTCGGGGCCGCCTTCGAATGTCGTTTCGATAACGACGCCCGCTAGCTCACCCGATTGCAATTAACAACCTCTGTACATCTCGTGTTGCGCACCAGAACCTCCGAAGGATATTGGGTCATGCGATATTTGCGTAGCATTCTTAGCTTCATCACGGTCGCCTCTCTGGGGCTTCCGAGCGGCGCGTGGGCTGCAGTCGGCAAAGTACCGGGGTCGTTCAATGTCTCTCAAACCGGAGCGGCCAATTACAGCATTCCGATATGGGCCCCTCCCGGCCCACACGGACTGCAGCCTGCTCTGTCGGTTGCTTATAATCATCGAGGCGGCATCGGTCCCCTGGGAGTTGGCTGGTCACTCACAGGACTATCCTCGATCACCCGCTGCAACAAAACACTTGCGCAGGACGGCGCGGCGAGCCCAGTCACTCTCACCTACAACGATGTGTTTTGTCTCGATGGCCAGCGGTTACGACTGACGAGCAGCACGGCGCTCTCGACATACGGCCAGGATGGCACCACCTACCAGACGCAGATCGCGAACTTCTCAAACGTTACAGCCCACGGCACTCAGGGCAATGGTCCTTCGTATTTTACGGTTCAGAGAAGGGACGGCCTTACATACGAGTATGGAAATGGAGCCAACTCTCAGATCAGGGGGACGGATGCGGCCACGACGGCCATGCAGTGGCTGCTGGATAAGGTGACGGATCGCGCAGGCAACACGATGACTATCGCTTGGGTTGCACCGAGCACCACATTGTCTGGCACCTCCGTACCTGATGTTATTTCGTGGACCCCTGTGACTCACGGAGCGAGCACGTACCAGTACTCGATGCAGTTTAGCTATACCACGAATGTGCCGCAGAGTTCCCAGTCGGCCTACCTCGCTGGTAGCAAAGTATTGAACCAGGATCTATTGGCCGCTATCAGCATAAAGAACAATGCCGGCGCCACCATCAAACAGTACGTGTTCAACTATCAGACATCACCCACAACCGGCGGCTATCGGCTCCAGCAAGTGCAGGAGTGCGCCGATTCGGCCGCAACGAATTGCCTGCTTCCTACCACGATTTCATATCAAAATGGAGTTGCCGGCGTCTCTACATCAGGGAGTACGGTGACCTTCGGTAGTGGGGTGAACTGGTATTTCGCAAACTATGATCTCGATGGGGACGGCTATAAGGACCTGATTTACCAGGTCGGTACGGCGTGGTATGCGGCTTTTGGCTCGCCTTCGGGCTACGGAGCGGCTCACGCCATTGTCACGACTTCCGCCTACCTTTTGGGCCAATTCGTGCTGCCCGGGGACCTATTTGGCAACGGCCGCGACGGTTTGCTGGCCAAGAATGGTACCGATTGGTACTACTACACTTGGAACGGCTCGGCCTTTGTTGGGCAGGACACGCACATCGCGTATGACACCGCCTCACCGGATTTTGCGCTCGCTGATACCAATGGAGACGGCCGGCCGGATCTCATCTCCGTGCACACCACCGTCGGCGTGGGTGCCACCGTGTACATTCAGCTCAATACGAGCACTTCGCCCACGACCAGCTTTGGGTCCCAGATCGCCGCATACACTCTTTCTGACAGCTTGATTACCGCTGCTTCGCTCTACAGCCAGGATATGCAGCAGGCTGGTGCACTGCGATATTTCGATTTCAATGGCGATGGCAACCAGGATGTGGTCTTGGGAGAGGGATGGACCAGTAATAGAGGCGTTTCCCACGGGGTGTATTACCAGTTGCTGTCAAATGGGAGCACCTTCTCTGGATCGATACTGCCAAACATTCCGGATAACAGTACGCCACCGCTGTTTGTCCACTGGAATGATGACGCGTGTACAGACTATGTCAGCAATACAACACTCGTTGTTTCGGCATGTAATGGCGCATCCGGGGGGCTTCTCACCTTGGCTGCCAAGCCTCTCACGACTATTGATTGGGACGGCGATGGTCGCACGGACCTGGTCTTCGGCTCCGGCAGCTCATTATCGATCCAACTGTCTAATGGGCAGGGACTCGGCGCCACTGTCTCAACGAGTGTTCCTTGGACAACCACCGCAGCATATCGACCGTTTGAAGCGAATGGCGATGGACTCCAGGATCTGGGCGCATGGAATGGCTCGACATTTACGTATTATCTTCACAATGGGGCCAACCAGCCGCCAGATCTCTTGACCGGGGTGTCCGACGGGTACGGCATTTCCTTCAATCCGACGTACACCTCGATACTGTGGGGTGCGTATGCCCGAAGCGCGAATGCGACGACCTATCCCGAACGGGATTTCCAAAGACCCTTCTACGTCGTCAATCAGGCTACTGTGTCTGACGGAATTGGCGGCATGTTCGTTCGTACTTACGGGTATGTAGGCGCGCGAGAGCAGCTCCAAGGTTATGGCTTCGAAGGCTTCGAGTCCGTAACCGCGAGCGATTCGAGAGCAGCGAGTCTGGTGAGTAAAACAACGTTCCAGCAGTACTTTCCGTTCACCGGGATGGCCATCCAGAGCGACACCTTTCAGCACGATGGCGTGACGACTGTTTCACACGCGACGTTCACGAATCAGGAAGCGTTGCTAAACAGCACCTCATACGACGAACGACGGTTTCCATACGTTCAATCCAGCACCGTACAGACACGCGAGGTTGGAGGTGTCAAAAACGGGGCGCTGATCACAACCACGGCTCGCACGAACACATTCGATCCGACCTATTTGAACTTCACGGCCTCCACAACGACCGTGACGGACAACGACTCGACGTCACCGTTTTTGGGGCAGCAGTGGAGTTCGACGACCGCCACTACCTACAGTATCGACACGGGATCTAATTGGTGTTTGACGCTGCCGACTGGTATGACTGTTACCAATAGCGCTCCCGGCGTGCCATCGATCATGCGGACTACTGCCTTCAATGGCCCGGCTGATTATGCCAATTGCCGTCCGACCAGCATCACGACGGAACCCAGTAGCTCGTCCTACGCGGTGACCAAGAGTCTTGGCTATGACGCTTTCGGCAATGTCAACAGCGTAACTGTCACCGGCACAGGCATGGCTGGTCGTACTTCGACGGTGGACTGGGGGGCAACCGGGCAATTCCCGGTGACATTACGAGATCCGTTGAGTAATTCGCTGGGCTCAGCAGGCTACAAGACGGTTAAAGGCTACGACTACAACCTCGGGGTGCAGACGAGCGAAGTGGTTCAGAGTGCCGACGGCAGCGTGGCCAACGCCCCGCCCGTCAGCTGGCAATACGATCCTTTTGGACGGCGCCAGCTGGAAACCAGGCCGGATGGCACCTATACGAGCTGGACGTACAATGATTGTGCATCCTCGGGCGGATGCTTCTTTGGCAGCCATGGCCTTATCGTGGGTCAGGCAGTGCAGTCGACTGATGGCAGCGTCCAAACCGACGGGTCAACCTGGCTCGATCAGATGGGTCGCGCTGTCCTTTCCACGAGCCGAGCATTGGCGGCCGGCGCCTACACCAAGAGCGGAGCTCAATACGACAATTTTGGACGAGTCCGCGTTCGAGACATTCCCTGTGCCTGGACTGGCAGCATCACGCATTGTTCGAATGGCGTTACCTCGAGCTTTGACGCACTGGGACGAGTGGTTCAAATCCAACGACCCATCAGTGCGACCAACACTTCGCCACAAACCGAGACGATTCAGTATTCGGGCCGAACCACTGTTTCGACCGATCCATACGGTAAGACAACTACCAAAATCTCGACTGTCGTCGGGACACTCGGAGTGTCGCAGGATCATGATGGCTACCATCAGAACTTCGCGTACGATGCTTTTGGCAGTCTGCTGTCGGTAACCGACAGTCTCTCGCGAACTTTGTTTACCGCTGATTACGACTATGGCATAGCGGCGTTCCAGCGTGATGCCACGGATATGGATCTCGACGTATCAACCGCTGCTGGCCAGCATCGGCACTACAATTATGATGCGCTAGGGGAGCTGGTCAGCTGGAGCGATGCGAAGGGACAGAGTTTTTCCGAGACCTACGATCTCCTCTCGCGTCCCAGAGTGAGAACGGAGCCCGATCTCACAACGACGTGGACCTACGGAAGCTCGGCATCGGCGCACAATGTCGGGCAGCTTCAAAGCGTGTCGGCCGGCAGCTACGCTGAGAGTTATACATACGACAGCATCGGTCGAGCTTCAAATCGCTCGATCTCGATTCCCTCGGACGGTACGTACAACTATGACTTTTCCTACAACTCCACAACAGGTCGGCTAGATACGCTGACCTACCCCACGACGACCTCCTCGTATCGACTCAAGCTCACGTACGCCTACCAGAACGGCATGCTGCAGAAGGTCTCCGATTTCAACGCAGGAACGGTGTTCTGGCAGGCGAACACTGCCAATGCACGGGGTCAGATCACACAGGAGACTCTGGGTAACGGTGTCATCACCAACCGGTCGTTTGATGACGTAACGGGCTGGATGTCGTCGATGACCTCAGGTCTAAACGGAACAACCGCACTTCAGAATGAGTCTTACCTGTTTGACGAACTCGGAAACGTAACTCAGCGCCAAAACAACAATGCGGGGCTGACCGAGAATTTTTACTACGATGACCTGTACAGACTCGATCACTCGACCTTGAATGCCACAATCAATCTTCAGATGGCCTACGGCGCCGACGGGAATATCACCTCGCGAAGCGATGTCGCCGGCGGGGCTACTTGGACTTACGACCCAAATCATAAACATGCGGTAACCCAGGCGGGCAGCAACGCTAATACGTACACATACGATTCAAATGGCAATGCCATTTCCCGCAACGGCGTTGGCATAACATGGACGAGCTATAACCACCCGTCGATCATCAACAATAGCGGGTCAGGCGAGTCGGTTCAGTTTGCCTATGATCAGAATCATGAGCGTTGGATTGCCGTGCTCAGTGCAAGCAGTGGTGTTGAAACGACGTATTTCATTGGTGGTCTGATGGAAAAGGCGGTCCAAGCCGGTGGAATCGCCGATTATCGCCACTATATTTTGGTGGGTAAGACGAAGGTGGCGGTCTATAGTCGTACCACCGGGGGCACGAATACACTGCGGTATATTCGCGAGGACCATCTCGGTAGTGCGGCCGCTATACTGGCCGATGACGGAACCAGCTATGTCAAAGAGAGCTTTTCGGCGTTCGGCGTGCGGCGCAATGCCTGCACATGGTCTGGGGCTCCGACAAATGGCGCATTGACGCGTATCAATGCCGTCACCCGCCGCGGCTACACTTGGCAGACTGCGCTGGGAAATATGGGTCTCAATGACATGAATGGCCGCGTTCAAGATGCGGTAACGGGCCGTTTTTTGTCAGCCGATCCCACGATTCCCAACCCAGGCTTGACGCAGCATTTCAATCGATATAGCTACGTCTATAATAACCCTCTCTCGTACACTGACCCGAGCGGCTTTGAAGGAGAAGAGGCTTCGAACGAGAAGCCTGTTGATGGCTGGAATCCGAGCGCGGTTGCTACTCCGGTGCTCAGCGTACCCCAGATAATGATCATGAGCCCGAAGAACAGCCCTCCCGTCACTGGAGCTGTCACTGCTCTTGGCGATAGCTATAGTGCACCGACCATGGGAAGTTCCTCGGGGGGAGCTGGTCTGCCGGAAGTAGTGATTTCTGGCAAAAGGCCGAAACCTCCTTCAGCTCCAGTTTCTCCCCCGATCCAGCAAATTCCCTGTGCCATGGGCGTCGTCTGCCTCATCCTCGAGTCTGACGAGTTGCCAGAAGTGACGATCACGGCGAAACAGCAGTATCCCTTTAGTCCCTTGTCCTGTGCGAAAGCTGGAATTGGGTGTAATCGGACGAATCCGCCGCCGCCCATCTGTTTTGGAAGCTTCTATTTTGCTGGACGGGAGGCAGACTTTGAAGGAGGTTCTTACTTTGCCGGGCAGTTACTCGAGTCAACTGTTGAGGGGCTCGATGTCGGTCCGTTGTATGAAGGCTCTATTGGGCCTGAAGGGGTGACCGTGGGAGGAGCAATCACGCAGAGTTTGCGCACAGGAAAAACATCTGGCTTTGCCTTTGGCGGTGGAAAGCTCTCCGCCGGACCGTTGGCTGGAATACAAGTCGGGGCGATTGCTGGTCCGAATGAGCTTGGCTTGTACGTGGAAGGTCACAGAGGACCAACCGCGCATGGGACTGGTATCGCCATCTCAATATGCCCTGAATAATTAACAGCATGCTACTGAGTGCCCCGTATCAAGGTAATGAGTGGTGGAGCCTGCTGGCGCTCGGTTCGCTCGCGATGTTGTTTTATGTCGTTTTGAGAGTCAGAAAGAGAAGAAGAGTTGGATTACCTGTTGATATCCGAGAGACCATCCTTGGTTGCGTTTTCCTATTGGGATTCCTGGTAACCGCGGTGTTTCAAGTGTTGACCCATCAGTGAGCGCGCCGAACGGGTCCACTTGGCGGCGCTGATTGTTCACTGCCCGGCCAGTAATCCGGTGCCGTAAGGTGTTCTACGCCTCGAACTTCGAGCCCACATTCCGCAAGTGAATGGTCTTGAGGTAGAAGCCTATCGCGCGGACCGCACCATCGTTTCTTACGATGATCACGTCCACTAGGGCCTCGCCGTTGGCGAATGTCCCTGTGAAAGAAAGGTCTCCCATCTGTCCGTTGTTATTGTTGACATAGTTCAGCAGCTTGAAATTTTGGGCCGATCTCAAGGAACCTAGATGTTTGAATTGCTGTAGCAATTGCTGGGCTTGTGGCGTGCCAGCCTGCTCAATGAAGCGATTGGACATGCGGTCTCGTACGTCCGCAAAATCCCAATGCATAGATAGATCGGCCACGAATTTCTCGACAAACGGGGCCTGCTCCTTGCGGAAATGGGTGCTACTCACCATTGGCCACGTGAGGAGAGTTACAATCAGTGCGCAGACCATCCCAAAGCCAATGAAGATTGACTTTAAAATGCGCATCAGTCGTCCCTGCCACTCATAGGTAAGCGATCAGATAACCACGTCTTGAGGCACCGTAACGACGATGATACCGCTGCATCAGCGCGACCAAGCTGGCAACACGGTCGTATCCCCACTTCATCGTTGCGGCTGCGACGAAGGTTGCTATCGTCAATCGCAGCGAAAGGCCGATCCAACTCAGCTCGTCTTATGCTGCCAGTTTCAACGCCTTTCAAACGCATCCAAAGAAGCCAAACTTTTCCTCCCTCCCGTTGAGCTGAACTGCTCCGCACTCCCATCAGCCGCCTTAGCCTCCAACGAAATCCCTTCCGCCCCAGCAAGACACTTCAACCCATCCTCAGACAACTTGAAATACCACTGCGTCCCCCAAGGTACCGGCGCGTTATAAGGCGCCCGCGACAAATTCAACTTAGATAAATCAACCCGGATAGCCTTCCCATCCGCGCCAATCCCCCCAAAATCCCCACCCTTGTTAACCTCAGCCGCAACCCCAGCCCCCATCTCCTGGCTCAACGGCCGCAGATCCAATGCCTGCCCGTTGCAGATCACCTGAGGTTGAGTAAGCTGCCCCTGCGCTTGAGGAGTGGAGACCCACAAAAATAAGTCCCGGCTCCCCATCTTGTTGGTCTCAAACGGCGCAATGTAAGCAAACGGATCGGTCTGCTTGGCCCGGCTCGTCTGCGAAAACAACTCGATAGGCTGACTGAGCACAGTCACAGTAGTCGCCGTATCCGGATCCAGCTTCTCGGCCACCGGCTCAGTAGCCGGCATGGACGCACAACCAGCCATCACCACAGCAGCCAGTCCCAAGACTGCCGCGCCAGCCACAGCCCGCTCGCCACCCGCACGACCAATGCCCTTGAGACCCTCGAACGACACCAAATTATTCATATTCTGTTCCCCAAAAAGCCGAACCTGAACCGTAGACTTAGAGTCAAACTGCTGACGGCCCGCTCAGTTCCGACCCAGCGCTCTACGGCAGCTGAGCCTTTATTGCTTCACCTGTGACGAATGTACATCGCCCCGCAAACCGTCCGCCCCTATAATCCGTTGTACGTGTGCAAGTGCTTGTTTGACCGGACAATGAAGTCTATTTCAGGAAGGCTTTTCATCCTAGCTGCTTTGGCCATCGGGCCCCTCGTGACGCAGGCGGACACCCTGCCACAGGCGTCCCATGTGGCTATGCGCTCTACGGAAAACCTCCCCGTCGTCGACAAAATCGTGGTCCACAAGGCCGACCGTAAGCTCGAGCTTGTCCAGCACGGCACCGTGGTAAGGACTTATAAGGTCGCCTTGGGCCTCAACCCGATCGGGACCAAGGAGCGCTCCGGCGACTTTCGCACGCCCGAAGGCTCCTATCGCCTGGTCCGCCGCAATCCCCGCAGCGACTTCTTCCTCTCAATGCAGGTTTCGTACCCCAACGAAGCCGATCTCAAGCACGCCAAGCGTAATCATTGGGATACGGGCGGCTCGATCATGATCCACGGCCTGCCCAACCAGTTGAAGCACGATCCGAGCTACTATGAGAGCCGCGATTGGACGGATGGCTGCATTGCCGTATCAAATTCCGACATGCTCGAAATCTGGCTTCTGGTCCCAGATAACGTCCCCATCGACATCCTGCCGTAAGCGGCGGGATCCTTTACCTCTATTCACCGTTCCCTGAGCCAGCTCAATCGAGGCTCAGTGGACCCGCTATTTCCTGTAAAAAATGGATACCTCAGTATTAGTTTCTGAATTCGTAGACGCCCGCGTAGGCCCCCGGGGCTCCCTGGAAAACCTCTCCCAGGAGGAGATCGGCAAGCTCCTCGACTCCGGCCAAGGCGGTCTCTATCCGCTCTTCCGCAAATGCGCCCTCGCAGTCCTGAACAGCGGCGCCGACACCGACAACGCCAAGGAAATCTTCGACCGCTACAAGGATTTCGACGTAGCGATCCTCCGCCAGGCCTGGGGTGTAAAGCTCGAAATGCACAACGCCCCGGCGGCCGCCTTCGTAGACGGCCAGATGATCCGCGGAATCAAGGAACACCTGTTCGCCGTCCTGAGAGACGTCGTCTTCATCTCCAACGAAATCATCGCCAGCGGCCGCTTCGACCTGCAGGACTCCGCCTCCATCACCAATGCGGTTTTCCACATCCTGCGAAACAGCCGGGTCCTGGACTACAAGGCCAGACCCAACCTGGTTGTATGTTGGGGCGGCCACTCCATCGGCAGCGACGAATACAAGTACACGAAGAAAGTAGGGTACGAGATGGGCTTGCGCGGACTGGACGTCTGCACAGGCTGCGGCCCAGGAGCCATGAAAGGCCCCATGAAAGGCGCCACCATCGGCCACGCCAAGCAGCGCATCGAAGGCGGCCGTTATATCGGCGTCACGGAGCCCGGTATCATTGCCGCAGAGCCGCCCAACCCAATCGTTAACCAACTCGTGATCCTGCCGGACATCGAGAAACGTTTGGAAGCCTTCGTTCGAATAGCCCACGGTATCGTCGTGTTCCCAGGTGGCGCCGGCACAGCCGAAGAGATCCTGTATCTCATCGGCATGCTCCTGGACCCTGCAAACAAAGACCAGCCTTTCCCCATAGTTTTCACAGGCCCCAAGGAAAGCGCGGCCTACTTCGACCACATCAAAATGTTCATCCAGGCGACGCTGGGCCATGAGGCAACCAAACGCTTTACCGTGATCATCGACGATCCAGCCGAAGTAGCCCGCTACATGGTGCGGCACATGGCCGTGGTGCGAGAATTTCGCCGTCACAATAATGATTCGTACAACTTCAATTGGCTGTTGTCCGTCAAACCTGACTTCCAACATCCCTTCGAAGTGACGCATGAATCCATGCGCGCGCTCGAGCTCGATCGCCAGCAACCAACACACGAGCTCGCAGCCAATTTACGCCGGCTTTTCTCGGGAATTGTTACCGGGAACGTGAAGGAGTGGGGCATCAAGGCTATCGAAAAACACGGCCCTTACGAGATCGCCGGCGACCGCGAAATCATGAAATTATTGGATGATCTGCTCGCGGCCTTTGTCGCGCAGCGGCGGATGAAATTACCCGGGACTACGTATAGACCTGTATATAAACTGGTCGCCTGAACGCCGTAAATACGCACTCCGAACAGCCAAAAAAACCGCCAGAAAACCGTACAAAACCAAAGTCTCAGTGACATAACGCCCAGCGCACATCTCACCGGCGTGCATTATGGCGAGAGTCGTATCCCAGCGTCCGCTAGCTGCGACACCCGTGTGAACCAGTACCTCCCGAGATTCTGGCTACAACGTAATCTGCTCCTAACTTTTTAGGAGCCTCTCATGAGCAGTTCAGACAGGGGCAGAAGTGACATCCCGGGCTTGCGCCCGGATCTCACTCCCTCTGCCAAAACCCCCGGTCCCGCGGACGCCGCCGACCCGTATGCAAATTGGCTGGATCGCATGCAGAAGGCGCGGGCGCGCCATGCGGCCATCACCAAGAACCTGTACACGTGGTCCAACTACAAGAATTGGGCGGACCGCATGAAGGACTCATTTG
>Ga0068863_100001015_pt1 | contig 28103 bp, 29 predicted proteins | sample KBSSwiS62_FD_66596 | JGI IMG/M metagenome (GOLD analysis project Ga0068863, IMG submission 66596) | Switchgrass rhizosphere microbial communities from Kellogg Biological Station, Michigan, USA - KBS Switchgrass S6-2 | ecosystem: Host-associated > Plants > Roots > Rhizosphere > Soil ... | reverse complement strand
ACGTCGAAGCCGTAGGTCTTGTCCTTGTAGCGCCAGTGGGCCGCCACCCCCTCCTCGGCCACCAGGTCCATGGACTCGGTGCGGATCTGCATCTCGATGCGCATGCCGCGAGGACCCACGACCGTGGTGTGCAGCGAGCGGTAGTTGTTGCGCTTGGGCGTCGAGATGAAGTCCTTGAACCGCTCCGGCACCGAGGGCCAGGCGCGGTGGATCACGCCCAGCGCGCGGTAGCAGTCGTCCTCGGTGTCGACGATCACGCGGAAGGCGTAGATGTCGGAGAGCTGGGAGAAGCCGATCGACTTCCGCTGCAGCTTTCGCCAGATCGAGTAGGGGTGCTTCTCGCGGCCGAACACCCGGGCCGTGATGCCCGCCGCGTCCAGCTTGTTGGCGATCTCGCCCGACACCAGCGACACCGCTCCGCCCTGCTCGTTGCGAAGGGTCTCCAGCCGGCGGTGGATGGCGTCTCGTGCCACCGGGTTGAGGTGCTCGAAGGCGAGCTCCTCAAGCTCGGTGCAGATGCGGTGCACCCCGATCGAGCGGGCCAGAGGGGCGTAGATGTCCAGCGTCTCGCGGGCGATGCGCTCCCGCTTCGCCGGGCTCTTGATGTACTGCAGGGTGCGCATGTTGTGCAGCCGGTCGGCCAGCTTCACCAGCAACACGCGAACGTCCCGGCTGATCGCCAGGATGAATTTGCGCAGGTTTTCGGCCTGACGAAGGTGCTCGGCGGACAGCTCCAGCTTCGAGAGCTTGGTCACCCCCTCCACCAGCTCGCCCACCTCGGCGCCGAAGAGCTGATCGATCTCCTTGCGGGTGACCGGGGTGTCCTCGATCACGTCGTGCAGCAGGGCCGTGACGATGGTCGCGGTGTCCAGCCGGTAGTCGGTGAGGATGCCGGCCACCTCGATCGGGTGGGCGAAATAGGGGTCGCCCGAGGCCCGGGTCTGCGCGCCGTGCATGCGCATGGCATAGACATAGGCGCGGTTCAGCAGCGCCTCGTCGGCGGTCGGGTCGTAGGAGCGGACCTTCTCGATCAGCTCGAACTGGCGCAGGAAACGGGGCCGCCGCTGGGCGGCGGCGGGCGTGCTGGGCGAGGCGTCCTTGAGCGCGGCGGCCGATCCGGCCGCCTTCACGGGGAGAGGGTCTGAACCTTCAGGGCTCAGTACCGCTCCTCCTGACCGCCATCGCGGTCGCTTTGCAGGGCGCGCACGAGCTCGAGCTCGCTCATCTGCATGTGGGTCGGATCCGCCAGCAGGGCCAGGGTCTCAGCCTCTTCCTCGGCTTCCGAACGCTCGTCGACGCGTTGCAGGGTGCCGATCAGGGCCTCGCGCAGCTCTTCGGCGTCGACCACGTCGTCGGCGATCTCGCGAAGGGCCACGACGGGGTTCTTGTCGTTGTCGCGATCGACGAGAAGGGGCGCGCCGGAAGAGACCGCCCGGGCGCGATGCGCCGCCAGCAGCACGAGGCTGAAGCGGTTGGGGACCTTCTCGATGCAATCTTCGACGGTGACGCGGGCCATGGAAACCTCAGGCGGAAGACGGAACCAGCGAAAATAGAGGTCGCGGCGTCATTGTGCAACGCCGCAAGAGACTACGGCCCCTCGGAGGGCGGGCCGACAGGCGTGGCGTCTCGTCCCACAGGGGCCTGGTCGGCCAGGTCGCGCGCTGTCAAACCCAGGGTCGGATGGCGCCAACCGGGCGCGATTTCCGCCAAGGGGCCCATGACGAACAGGCGCTCGTGGGCGCGAGGATGGGGAAGGATCAGGCCCGGTCCGGCGCGCACCTCGCGGCCATGGGCGATCAGGTCCAGGTCGAGGGTCCGCGGCGCGTTCGGCTCGCCGCGGCGACGGCCGAAGGCGGCTTCCACCTCCTGCAAGGCCGCAAGCGCAGCCTCCGGCGACAGGACTGGCGCCGCCAGAGCCACGGCGTTGTGGAAGGCGGGCGCCGTCGCGTCGGGCCACGCCGCCGAGCGCCAAAGCCGCGACCGCGCCAGGACAGGCAGGCCGGCGGCGGGCAGGCGCGCCAGCGCCGCCTCCAGAAGGTCTTCGCACGAATCGAAGGCTCCGGGCAGGTTCCCGCCCAGGCCCACCACCACAAGCTCCTCAGCTCCCCCTAGGTCCACGCCGATGACCGCCTCCCTCCCGGACGCCAACGCGCCTTATACGTGCGAGCCCGAGCCCCCGCACGATTGCCCGCGGTGTCCCAGGCTGGTCGCCTATCGAGCGGCCAACCGCGCGGTGCAACCCGACTGGTTCAACGGCCCCGCCCCCTCCTTCGGCGACGAAGGCGCACGGCTCCTGGTGGTCGGCTTGGCGCCGGGCCGCAGCGGCGCCAACCGCACGGGCCGGCCCTTCACCGGAGACTACGCCGGCGTGCTGCTCTACGGCACCCTGCTGAAGCTCGGCTTCGCCCAAGGGCGCTACGAGGCGCGGGCGGACGATGGGCTGCGGCTGATCGACTGCATGATCACCAACGCCGTGCGCTGCGCGCCGCCCGGCAACAAGCCCGAAACCTCCGAGGAGGCGAATTGCCGGCCGTTCCTGGCGGCCCGGATCGCCGCCCTGCCCCGCCTGAAGGTGATCGTGACCCTGGGCGACGTCAGTCGCCGGAACGTCCTGCGCGCCCTGGGCCTCAAGGCCTCGGCGGGAATCTCAGGCCACGGCTCGGAGTTCGCCGCCGGCCCGTACACGGTGCTGAACAGCTACCACTGCTCCCGCCTCAATACGAACACCGGGCGGCTGACGGCGGAGATGTTCGAAGCGGTCTTCGCCCGGGCGAAGACGTTGATTTCGACTTAGCCCAGATCCTTCATCAGGCGCGCCTTGTCGCGCTGCCAGTCGCGCTCGGCGACGGCCTCGCGCTTGTCGTGGGCCTTCTTGCCCTTGGCGAGCGCCAGCTCCAGCTTCGCCATCCCCTTCTCGTTCCAATAGAGCTTGGTGGGGATCAGGGTGCGGCCTTCCCGCTGGATCGCCCCGATCAGCCGCGCGATCTCCTTGCGGTGGAGCAGCAGCTTCCGCGGCCGGCGCGGCTCGTGGTTGAAGCGGTTGGCCTGGACGTAGGGCGGGATGTCGGCGTTCACGAGGACGATCTCGTCGCCCTCCACCGCCGCGTAGCTCTCGGCGATGTTGGCGCGGCCGTTGCGCAGCGACTTCACCTCCGAGCCGGTCAGCACGAGTCCGGCCTCGAACGTCTGCTCCAGGAAATAGTCGAATCGGGCGCGGCGGTTCTCCGCGATCAGCTTGCCGGCCATCTCACACCTAAAGGACGCCGGCGTCGGCCATCGCCGCCAACACTTCCGTCCGCGAGGCCTCCGAGGCGGCGACGAGCGGCAGGCGGACATCCTCGGCGCAGAGGCCGAGGCGGGCGAGCGCGAACTTGGTGGGCGCGGGCGAGGCGTCGGTGAACAGCGCCTTGTGCAGGCGGATGAGCCGGTCCTGGAGCTGAAGCGCCCCCTTCCAGTCGCCGCGCAGCGCCGCATCATAGAAGGCCGCGGTCTGTTCCGGCGCCACGTTGGCCGTCACCGAAATGCAGCCGTGGCCGCCATGGGCCAGGTAGCCCAGCGCGCTCGGGTCGTCGCCCGAGAGCATGACCCAGTCCTCGCCGCACATCACTCGCTGCGCGCTGGCGCGGCCAAGATCGCCGGTCGCGTCCTTGATCCCGACGATGTTCGGCAGCTTGGCGAGCTCGGCCAGGACGTCGTTGGCGATGTCGACGCCGGTGCGGGTGGGAACGTTGTAAACCAGCACCGGTAGCTGCACCGCGTCGTTAATCGCCGTGTAGTGGGCCAGCAGGCCGGCCTGGCTCGGCCGGTTGTAATAGGGCGTGACCACCAGGGCGGCGTCGGCGCCGACGGCCTTGGCGTGGCGCACCAGTTCGATGGCTTCTTCGGTGGAGTTGGAGCCGGCGCCCGCCACCACCGGCACGCGCCCCCGCGCAGTGCGGACGCACAGCTCGACGACCCGCCGATGCTCCTCATGCGACAGGGTCGCGGTCTCGCCGGTCGTGCCGACGGGCACCAGGCCGTGGACGCCCCCCGCGATCTGGCGCTCCACAAGGGCGACGAAGGCGGCCTCGTCGACCGCGCCGTCGCGAAATGGGGTGACGAGCGCCGGGAGGACGCCCTGGAACAAAGGCTCGGACATGGTCTGCAAATTCGCGTGAAAAGACGCTTGTTGAAGCGACGTTCAGATTTGCCGCGACAATATGGAGGGTGAGTCTCACCCGCAACGTCCGTATGTGGGCGAGGTCCATTCGAGGGGCGCGAGTTGCACGCCAACACCCGTAAAGCGTTGCTTTTGGCCGGCATCGCCCTGCTCGCAGGGCCGGTGGCGCGGGCTCAGCAGAGCGATGGGATCGGCGACATCCTGCAACGCGAGGCCGCGCAGGCGGCCGACGAAAGCCCAGTCGACTCCAATCGTCAGACCGTCCGCCAACCGCTGACCCCTGTCGATTTCGCCAACTTCCGCCTGGCGGTGGAAGCGGCGCGCCGAGGCGATGTGAACGGCGCGCGCGCCGCGCTGGCCCAGATCGAGGACCGCGCCGCCCGCAAGACGGCGACCTGGCTGCTGGTCGATCTGAACGGCGAATCCCTGAGCTTCCAGGAGGTCGATCGGGCGCGCCGCGAGCTGATGGCCTGGCCACGGCCGGCGAGGCGCCAGGCCGCCGCCGAAAAGCTCATCGAGACCTCCGGCAAGAGCCCGCGTGAGATCATCGGCTGGTTTGACGGACAAGAGCCTACGACGGTCCAGGGGGGGATCGCGATGGCGACCGCCTACCGCCAGACCGGCCGTCCCGAGCGCGCCGCCGAGCTGGTGAAGAGCTGGTGGCGGACCAAGAGCTTCGACGCCGCCACCCAGCGCTCCATGCTGGCTCGCTTCGGCGACGTCCTGACGGCGGACGACCACGCCGCCCGCGCGGACCTGCTGCTCTACGGAACCCAGGTCGCCGCCGCCCAGGACATGCTGCCCTTCCTGACGCCCGAGGCGCAGCAGGCGGCGCAGGCCCGCACGGCCTTGCGGACCAACGCCGCCAACGCCGTCGAACTCGCCAACGCCCTTCCCCCCAGCGTCGCCCAGAGCCCGGGCGTGGCCTTCGAACGGGCGGCCTATCTGCGCCGCCGCGGCCTTACGGAGTTGGCGGTCGCGCAACTGCCCTACTTCCCCAAGGTCGCCTACACCCCCGACCAGGCGGACCGCATCTGGGACGAGCGCCGCCAGATGGTGCTCGCGGCCATCCGCGCGGGCGACTACAAGGCCGCCTACGCCGCCGCCGCCGATTGCGGCTTCTCCGGCGGGAGCCAGGCTGCGGAGGCCGAGTTCTACGCCGGCTGGATCGCGCTGACCCGCCTGAAGGACCCCGAGCGCGCCGCCCGCCACTTTGCGGTCATCGACCGCGTCGGCTCCTCGCCGATCACCCGCTCCCGCGCCCTCTACTGGCAAGGCCGCGCGGCCGAGGCGCGGGGCCAGAGCTCCGCCGCCCGCGGCTTCTACGCCGCCGGCGCCCGGCACCTGACGACCTTCTACGGTCAGCTCTCCGCCGAGAAGATCGGCCAGCGCCTGACCTTGGGGGGCGACCCGCAGCTCAGCCCCGGGGACCGCGCGCGGTTCGAGGGCAGCGACGTCGTTCAGGGCGCCCGCCTGCTGCACGACGAGGGCCAGCGCGACATCTTCAAGCGGTTCGTCCTGGCGCTCGACGACGTGCTGACCACGTCCGAGGATCAGGCGCTGCTCATCGACCTGGTGCGCGGCTACGGCGATCAGGACACCTCGATGAAGGTCGCCCGTGGCGCGGCCCAGCGCGGCTTCATCCTGCCGGAGCGCGCCTATCCCTACCGCGCGCCGCCGCAGATCGACGGCGGTCCCGAGCCCGCCCTGGTGCTGGCGATCACGCGCCAGGAGAGCGGCTTCGATCCGCTGGTCCGTTCGGGTGTCGGGGCGCGGGGCATGATGCAGTTGATGCCCGCCACCGCGGCGATCGTCGCGCGCAAGATGGGCGTCGACTATTCGGTCTCGCGCCTGGACGAGCCCGACTACAACATGCGCCTGGGCTCCACCTTCCTGGGCCAGCTGGTGGGCCAGTTCTCCGGCTCCTACGTGATGGCGGTGGCCGGCTACAACGCCGGGCCGGGGCGGCCTGTGCAGTGGGCCAACTTCTGCGGCGACCCGCGGGGTTCCTCGACCGACCCCATCGACTTCATCGAATGCATCCCCTTCTCGGAGACCCGCAACTACGTCATGCGGGTGATGGAGAACGTCCAGGTCTACCGCGCCAAGCTGAACAACGGGACCGCGGCCGTGACCCTGACGGACGACCTCTCGCGGGGCTCGTATCGCTTCCTGGGCTCCGTCGCGGCGACGCCCCCGCCCATGACGGGCAGCTAGCCGCCAGATCGACGACGGCGCGCGGCGACGACGGGTCCGGCGCTGGTGTCCTCGATCCGGGCGTCCAGATGGAACGCCGCCGCCAGCACCTCCTCGCTCAACGCCTCGCGCGGCGGCGCATCGGCCAGCAGCCGCCCCTCCGCAAGCACCGCCACCCGATCGCAGGCACGGGCGGCCAGGCTGAGGTCGTGAAGCGTCAGCACCACGCAGGCTCCGCGGGCGGCCTCCTCCCGCAGCAGGCCCAGCGCCAGGAGCTGGGCGTCAGGATCAAGGCCGGCCGCAGGCTCGTCGGCGAGGATCAGCGGCGCGCCGGCGGCCAGCAGGCGGGCCAGCAGCACCCGTCCGCGCTCGCCGCCGGACATGTCCAGCACGCCGCGCGCCGCCAGCGCGCCCAACCCGACGCGATCCAACGCGGCCTCGGCCGCGGCGCGGGCCTGGGCGGGCGGGCGGTGGGGCGCGCCCAGGCTCGCCACTCGCCAGGCCGGAAGGTTCCAGCCGACCCGCCGTTCCTGCGGCAGATAGGCCGCCAGCGCGGCGCGCGCGGGCTCGGAAAAGGTGCGGACGTCGCGGCCGTCCAGGCGCGCGGCTCCCGCCTGCAGCCGCTGCAGCCCCAGGATCGCGCGTAGCAGAGTGGTTTTGCCCGCCCCGTTGGCGCCCAGCACGCCCAGCACCTCGCCGGCCCGGCCCTCCAGGGAAACGCCCCGCAGCACCTCGGCGCCGCCGCGCCGGGCCACCGCGGCGTCCAGGGCGAAGGGCGCGTTCATCCGCGCCAGCTCCGAGCCGCGCGCCAGGCGATCATGGCGAACAGCGGGGCGCCGAACAGCGCCGTCACCACCCCCAGTTTCAGCTCCAGGTCGGTGGGGATCAGCCGGGCGGCGAGGTCGGCGGCGACCAGCAGGCTGGCGCCCGCCAGGGCCGAGGGCGCCAGCACCCGGCCAGGATCGGCCCCCGCCCCCGCACGCACGAGATGCGGGGCGGCCAGGCCCACGAAGCCGACGATGCCCGCCATCGCCACCGCCGCGCCGGCCAGCAGCGACGCGCCGGCCACAGCGGCGGCGCGAAGGCGCGCCATGGGCAGGCCCGAGACGGCGGCCGCCTCTTCGCCCAGGCTCAGCATCACCAGCCCTTGCGCAGCGTAGACGCATAAGCCGGCGCCGACGGTCATCGGCAGGAGCTCGCGGCCGATATCGCTCCAGTCGCGGTTGGCGACCGATCCCAGCAGCCAGGAGAAGACCTCCGCCAGGGTCACCGGCGAAGGCGAGAAGTTGAACACCAGCGAGGTCAGCGCCCCGGTGAAGGCGGAGAGCGCCACGCCGAACAGGATCAGGGTCTCCGGCTCGCGGAAACGCGCGGCCAGCGCGGTGAGCGTCGCGCCCGTCAGGAGAGCCGCGACGAGCGCCGCCCCTTCCACGGCGCCGGCGACGGCGCCCAGGCCGCTGCTGATGGCCAGCGCCGCGCCAAGTCCGGCGCCCCCCGAAACGCCCAGCACGCCCGGGTCCGCCAGCGGATTGCGCAGCAGGCCCTGCATCACCGCGCCGGCCAGGCCGAGCGCCGCGCCGACCACCGCAGCGGCCAGGGTGCGCGGGGCGCGGATGCTCCAGACGATCTGCCCCTGCGCGGAGGCCGGATCGGCGAACGCCAGACGGAACCCTTCCATGCCGAGCCGCGTCTCGCCCAGCCACAGGCCCGCCGCCACGAGCGCGAGGAGGACGAGCGCCAGCATGACGTTGAGGCGAAAGGCGGTCATCGGGGAGCCCTCGCCGCCAGCCTCTCCGCCGCCTCGGCCGCGCCCCAATCGGGACAGCCCAGAAGCGAACCCGGCAGGCTGGCGACGGCGCGGGTGCGGACAATGTCCTTCAAGACCGCGTGCCGACCCGGCCCCCAGCTGTCGCCGGCGAGCTGAAAGGTGTCGAAGAACCCCAGCACCACCGCGCTCGGCGGGTTCAGCGCCAGCTGCTCCAGCGACAGGGTGCGGTAACCGGCCCGCGTCTCGACGTTGGCGAGGCCCGCGGCGCGCAACGCGGCGTCCACCAGGGTGCCGGGGCCGGCGGTGAGGCCCCCCGGCGTCAGATACAGGGCGCGGGCGCCCTTCCAGGCTCCGGCGGCGCGCGCCAGCCTGGCGTCCATCTGCGCCACCAGGGCCTCGCCCCGGCCGCGTTCGTCGAGGGCGCCCGCGACCCGACGGATATTGCGGCGGACGTCGTCGAAGCCCGAAGCTTCGGAAAGCTCGACCACGCGAACGCCGCGCGCCTGCAGGGCCCGCAACAGGCGCGGGTCGCCGCCCCAATTGCGCACGACAACCTGCGGCCCGGCCGCCAGCGCCGTTTCGAGGTCCACCCGGCGAAGCGGCAGCCCCCTCGCCTGGGCCCGCAGGCGGGAGTCGGCGTCGTCGGCGCGGGTGGAAAGCCCGACGATGGCTTCGCGCGGGCTGAGCGCCAGCACGTACTGGTCCGAACATTGGTCGAGGGAAAGCACGCGCGGCGCCGCCTCAGCCCCGCCCGCCAGCGCGGCCGCCAGCAGGGCGGCGGCGCCTATCCGTAGGCGTGGCGCGCGTCCCATGCCCCTGCCGATAGCGGAGCGGGGGGCCGACAGACAAGCTGGACGCGACGGCAGGCTTGCGCTTAAGCCCGCCGGATGAGCCTGCGCGACCCGAAGGTGTCCGACACGCCCGGCGTGATGCGTACGGAAGGCTGGGCGGACTACGCCCTGCTGGACTCCGGGGCGGGTCGCAAGCTGGAGCGCTACGGCCCCTACACGGTGGTGCGCCCCGAACCCCAGTGCCTCTGGACGCCCAGGCTGGCGCCCGAGGCCTGGGCGGCGGCCGATGCGGTGTTCGATCCCGCCGACGAGGAGGACGCCGGCCGCTGGCGCTTCCAGGACCGGCCGAAGGAAAGCTGGCCGCTCGCCTGGCGAGACGTCCGGTTCCTCGGCCGCTTCACCGCCTTTCGCCACCTGGCCTTCTTTCCCGAGCAGGCCGCCAACTGGGCCTGGCTGGACGAACAGGTCCGCGCCGCGGGCGGCCAGCCCAAGGTGCTGAACCTGTTCGGCTACACCGGCGTGGCCAGCCTGGTCATGGCCGCGGCCGGAGCCCAGGTGACGCACGTGGATGCATCCAAGAAGGCGGTGGCCTGGGCGCGGGAGAACGCCGAGCTGTCCGGCCTGGCGGAACGGCCGATCCGCTGGATCGTCGAGGACGCGCGCAAATACGTTCAGCGGGAGGCGCGGCGGGGCTCGCGCTACAACGGCATCGTCCTCGATCCGCCGAAATACGGCCGCGGCCCCGGCGGCGAGGTCTGGCGCCTGTTCGAGGATCTGCCCGTGCTGGCTGGCCTGTGCGCCGAGCTGCTGGCCGACGACGCCGCCTTCCTGGTGCTCAACGCCTACGCCGAGCGCATCTCCGGCGCGGCTCTGGCGGGCCTGTTGGCCGAGCGGCTGACCGGGCGCGGCGGAGAGATCGACTGGGGCGAGCTGGCGCTGGTTGAGGACGCGGGCGATCGCCAGGTCGGCATGAGCTTCTACGCCCGGTGGCGGGCATGACCGCGCGCGCGGTCACCTCGCTCGCCAACCCGACGGTCAAGGCCGTCCGCGCCCTGCACATGCGCAAGGCGCGCGACGAGACGGGCCTGTTCGTCGCCGAGGGGCTGAAGAACGTCGCCGAGGGCGTCGAACTCGGTCATGCGCCGCGCATCCTGCTCTACGGCAAGGAGGCGGCCGCGCACCCGCTGCTCAAGCGAGCCGCGCAGGCGACCCAGGCCGCCGGCGGCGAGGTGATCGAGGTCACTCAGGACATCCTGGCCAAGGTGTCGCGGCGCGAGAACCCGCAGGCGGTGGTGGGCGTCTTTCCCCAGGCCTATCGCCCGGTGCATGCGGTGGTGGCCGGCGCCTCGGGATGTGTGGTGGCGCTCCACCGCGTGCGCGATCCGGGCAACCTGGGCGCCATCGTGCGGACGGCGGACGCGGCCGGATGCGGCGGCGTGATCCTGGTGGGCGAATGCTGCGACCCCTATTCGGTGGAAGCGGTACGGGCCACCATGGGCTCGATCTTCGCCGTGCCCCTGACCCGCGCCACAGAAGCCGAGTTCGCCGGCTGGCGGGCGTCCTGGCCGGGCGCGGTGGTGGGCGCCCTCCTCAGCGCCACGGTCGACCACCGCGCGGCCGACTACCGCAAGCCGGCCCTGGTGCTGATGGGCAACGAGCAGCAGGGACTGCCGCCGGAGATGGCGGACCTGTGCGACCTGGCCGTGAAAATCCCCATGCGGGGGCGCGCCGACAGCCTGAACCTTTCGGTGGCCGCCGGTATCATGATCTATGCGGCCATAGGCTGAACAACGAGGGCGCTGGCGATGGACCTGAAGGCGGCGATCCGCACGATCCCCGACTACCCGAAGGCTGGGATCATGTTCCGCGACATCACCACCTTGCTGTCGGACGCGCGGGCCTTCCGCCGGGCGGTGGACGAACTGGTGCTGCCCTTCGCCGGACAGAAGATCGACAAGGTGGCGGGCGTCGAGGCGCGCGGCTTCATCCTGGGGGGCGCGGTGGCGCACCAGCTCTCGGCGGGCTTCATCCCCATCCGCAAGCGCGGAAAGCTGCCCTCACGCACCCTGTCGGTCGAATACGCCCTCGAATACGGGGTGGACGCCATCGAGATGCACCACGACGCCTGCGCCCATCCGGAGCGCGTGGTGCTGGTGGACGACCTGATCGCCACCGGCGGCACCGCCGAGGCCGCGATCAAGCTGCTGCGCCAGGCCGGCGCCGAGGTCGTAGCCGCCTGCTTCGTCGTGGACCTGCCGGACCTGGGCGGCGCCGACAGGCTGCGGAACCTGGGCGTGCAGGTCAGCACGCTGGTGGCCTTCGAAGGCCACTGACGCCCCAAGGGGTCAGGCGGGGTTGCGGCCGGCGAAGAAGGCTTCGTCCGGGTCCGCGGTCGGGTTGAGGCCGGAGGCCTGCAGCGCCTGGCGCAGCACGGCCATGTCGCGAGCGTAGACCCGACCGGTGGGATGACGGAGCGGGCCGCCGTTGTAGCCCATCAGCCAGCTTTGATATTTCCACAGCATCCGGTTGAGCAGGCCCCCGCCCGCTTGCGGTACGGCGCCGAGCGCGCGGCGTGCCGGGGCGGTCTGGTGGTAGAGCTGAGTCGCCCCCTCGAGATCGCCCGACCGGATCAGCGCGTGCATCCGGGGCAGCGCGGGACCGTAATAGGCCGAGTGGTTGGTGCCGCAGAAGCGCACGTCGATGAGCTGGGCCATCGGCACGAACTCGGCGTCGACCGGCATCGAGATCACCACCTCCTCGCCCAGCGCCCGATAGGCCTCGACCGCGTACATCAGGTGGTTGGGCATGCCGCCCTCGGCCTTAATGGCGACGATGTTGGGGCAGGCGTCGATCAGCCTACGGAGCATCGGCAGGGGGATGTCGGACGAATCCAGCCGGGTGAAATCCCAGGTGGGCACCGGGAACAGCATGACCGCTAGGTTCGTCGCATCGCAGAAGGCCCTGGTGTAGTCGAACACCTCCTCCAGCGAGCGCGGACGGAAGTAGGGCGGATAGCCCAAAAGAACCAACTCGGCGCCTGCGGCCTCGGCCAGGCGCACGGCTTCGATGTTGTCCTCGAGCGTGTTGAACACGGCGTGGTGGATGGTGATGAACCGGCCGGCCGCCTGATCCACCATCATCCGGCAGAACTGGCCGTACTCCTCCAGGCTGACGACCACTTCGGAAACAGCCAGCGCGCCGATGAAGCCGTGACCGATGGCGGTTTCGACGTCGTGGCGTATCGCCTTTTCATTCAGCCGTTTGAAGTCGCTGGTCACGGTGGGAATGACCACGTTGGCGACGCCGACCAGCTTTTCCCGCGCCCACGCCCGGGCCTCTCCGCGGCTGTAGCTCGGCATGGATCCTCCTAAAGGAACTTCGTCTGGAATTTGATCGGCAGCGGCGTCGCCAGGCCGGCGGCCAACGCCTTTTCGAGCACCAGGCCCGCGACCACCACGTCTTGCAGGCCCCCGCCCACCGACTTGAACATTGGCAGGCGCGCCGCCCGGCGCTGATCTTCGATTTGGCTCATCAGCAGCGCGTTCAGGGAATAGCACCTGTCCTCGGCGTCGAGCCCCGCTTCGCGCGCGGCGATCATGTCGCCGCTCTCGTAGAGCACCTCATGCACCACGTCGCAGACGATGAAGTCGGTCTTGGCGACCACGGTGGTGTCGATCTCGCGCTGCTCGGGCGCAGTCGATCCGATTGAGACGACGGTCTGGCCCGGCCGCAGCCAGTCGCCGTGCAGGATCGGCCTCTCGCCATAGGCGCGCGCCGCTGCGAGCACGATGTCGGCGCTCTCGACGGCCACTTCGGGCCTGTCGACCGCGCGAGCCGCGACGCCAAGGTCCTTTTGCACGGCTTCGGCGAAGGCTTCGCGGCGCTCGGCCCTGGGGCTGAACACCAGGATCTCGGAAAGCGGGCGCACGGCGGCGAAGGCGCGGGCGTGGGTCGAGGCTTCGAGCCCGCTGCCCAGCACCCCCAGACGCGCCGGCCCAGGCGTCGCCAACCGGTCCAGCGCCGCCGCTGAGGTGGCCGCCGTGCGGAAGGCGGTGACGAGCGTGGCGTCGACGAAGGCGGCGATGCGGCTGGTCTGACGATCGTAGAGCACGATCACATAGTCGACGCCGGGAGACGGCGCGTTCATCGCTATCCCCATCATCTTCGCCCCGAAGTAGCGGCAGCCGGGGGGCATGGCGGGCAAGGTGCGGAGGACCGCCGCCTCGCCATGGGCGATGGTGCGTGGCGGAAGCGCCGACTCCGACGCGGCGCGGCTATAGGCCTCCTGCAGGGCGCCGACGGCGTCCTCCCACCGGAACACGGCCTGCACGGCCTCGCCCGAGACGAACACGGGACCTGCGCTTTCCGCCATCGCTCTCCCCATTTTTTTCTTGGCCGTCCCGATCTATTGCGCCCCCAGGTCGACTGTCCATCCCCGCCCGTTTATTCGCGCTCGGCTCAGGCGCCGCGCGGCTTGGCGCGGGTGGTCGGCGCGGCGGCGGCCGGATCCTCCGGCCAGACGTGTTTGGGGTATCTGCCGCGCATCTCCGAGCGGACATCCTTCCACGAGCCCCGCCAAAAGCCCGGCAAGTCCTTGGTGGTCTGGATCGGCCGATGCGCCGGCGACAGCAGGGCGAGCGTCAGGGGCGCACGGCCGCCCGCTACCGCCGGATGCTCGCCCAGGCCATAGACTTCCTGCACCCGCACCTCCACGCGCGGTCCCCCCTCGGCCGCATAGTCGATGGCGAAGCTGGAGCCGGTGGGAGCCGTCCAGCGCGCCGGCGCCTGGGCTTCCAAATCGCGCAGTCTGTCCCAAGGAACCAGAGCCCGAAGCGCGCCTTCCAGCGCCTCCGGCTTCAGCGACGCGAGCGCACGCACGCCGGGCAGCAGCGGCGTGAGCCAGGCGTCGAGATCGGCGGCCAGCGCCGCGTCGGAAAGGTCGGGCCAGGCCTCGTCGAATCCGCGCAGGAAGGCGATGCGCTCCCGCAAGGCCTTGGCCCCCGCGCCCCAGGGCAGGATGAGCACGCCCTCCCGCCGCACGCGATCGGCCAGGGCCTGGGCGATCAGGGCGGGATCGGGATTGTCCTCCAGCTGCTCGCGCAATGTCAGCCGCCCGAGCCGGACCACGCGCTTCGCCCGAAGCTTGCCGCCGGCCACCTCCTCCAGCCGGACGTCTTCGACGAGGCGGGCTCCGAAAGCGGCTTCGATCTCCGGCGGGCTCAAAGGCGCGGCCAGCAGGATGCGGTCCCGCCGCTCGCCGCCGCCCAGCTCCGCCACCGCCAACCAGCTCTCTCTGGCGAGCGCGTCGGTGGGCTCCAAGAAGGCGCCGCGGCCGCTGGCCAACTGGTATTCGCCCCTCGGGCCGCGCGCCCGCGCCACGCGCTCCGGATAGGCGAAGGCGAGCAGCAGGCCGTCCGAAAGCGCAGCCTCCCTCCCCTGCCGGCCCGCCAAGCCCGCCCAGCGGTCGGCGAGGGCGCGGGCGTCCCTGGCGCGCGGGCTGCGGTCGCGCTCCAGCGCGTCCAGCCGGTGGCCCAGGGCGGCGTCGCGACCGCCCAGGCCGCGCTCGGCCAGCAGCACCGCAATGCGGGCGGCCCGTGCCGACTGACCCGTCTCGGCCGCCTTCAGCACCATGTGAGCGAGCCGGGGCGCCAGCGGCATGTCGGCAAGGGCCCGGCCGTGGGCGGTGAGCACGCCGGTCCCATCCAGGGCCTCGATTCTCTCAAGCAGGGCGCGAGCCTCCGCGAAGGCCGCCGCCGGCGGCGGGTCGAGGAAGGCCAGGCTGGAAGGGTCGCCCGCGCCCCACCGCGCGAGATCCAGGGCGAAACCTGACAGGTCGGCTTGCAGGATCTCCGGTTCGGCGAAGGCCGGCAGGGCGCGGGTCTCCGGCTCGTCCCACAGGCGGTAGCACACGCCGGGCTCGGTGCGGCCGGCCCGGCCCCGGCGCTGGTCTGCGGCCGCACGGCTGACCCGCACGGTGGCCAGCCGCGTGAGCCCGCTGGCCGGATCGAATCGCGGGACCCTCGCCAGGCCGGCGTCGACCACCACCCGCACGCCCTCGATAGTCAGGCTGGTCTCGGCGATGGAGGTCGCCAGCACCACCTTGCGGCGGCCTGCCGGCGCCGGCGCGATAGCGCGATCCTGGGCGGCGGGATCGAGCGCGCCGTACAGGGGCTCGATGTCCACGTCCGGCCGGCGCACACGCTCCTGCAGCCGCTCGGCGGTTCGCAGGATCTCACCCTGCCCCGGCAGGAACACGAGCACCGAGCCGGTCTCCTCGGCCAAGGCCCGCTCAACGGCGCGGGCGGCCTGGTCCTCCAGCCGCAGCCGCTCGTCCCGGCCGAGGTAACGCGTATCCACGGGATAGGCTCGGCCCTGGCTCTCGACGACGGCCGCATCGCCCAGCAGCCGCGCCACCGCCGCGCCGTCGAGCGTCGCCGACATCACCAGCAGCCGAAGATCCTCGCGCAGGACGCCCTGGGCGTCGCGGGCGAGCGCCAGGCCGAGGTCGGCGTCGAGGCTGCGCTCGTGGAATTCGTCGAACACCACCAGGCCGACGCCGCCAAGCTCCGGATCGGCCTGGATCATGCGCGTGAAGACGCCCTCGGTGACGACCTCGATCCGGGTTCGCGCCGAGACCTCGGAGCGCATTCGCACCCGAAAGCCCACGGTCTCGCCGGTCCGCTCGCCGAGCGTGCCGGCCATACGCTGGGCGGCGGCGCGGGCGGCCAGGCGGCGAGGCTCCAGGACGATGATCTTGCGGCCGTCCAGCCAGGGTTCGGCGAGCAACTCCAGCGGAACGACCGTGGTCTTGCCGGCGCCCGGCGGCGCCACCAGCACCGCGGCGGCGCCTAGCGCGAGCTGGGCCTTCAGTTCCGGCAGGACCTCGTGGACGGGAAGCATGCCGCCGCCATGCCGGGATTCGGCCGCAGCCGGGTCACTCCGCCGCCGAGGCGGCGAGACGCTTCTCGTGATAGCGCGAGTGCCAGTAGGCGTAGCCGAAATAGACCACCAGGCCGATCGCCATCCACACCACCAACCGCACGAAGGTCGCCGCCGGAAGGGCGGAGATCAGGTAGAGGCAGGAGACCACGCCCAGCGGCGCCGTCAGCCACCACACCGGCGTCTTGAACCGCCGGGGCAGGTCGGGCCGTTTGATGCGCAGATAGACGACCCCGGCGCAGATGATGGCGAAGGCGAGCAGCGTGCCCACCGAGACCAGCTCGCCCAGAAGGCCGATCGGGAAGAGTCCCGCCATCAGGCCGGCGAAGATCCCGGTGATCACCGTGCCGGCCCAGGGCGTGCGACGCCGCGGGTTCACCCGGCTGAAGATCGGCGGGAGCAGCCCGTCGCGACCCATGGCGTAGAAGATCCGCGACTGGCCGTAGAGCAGCGCCAATATGGTCGACGCCAGCCCGATGGTGGCGCCGATCGTGACCACCGGCTTCAGCCAGGCCAGCTGCGGCCCGACGTGGTCGACGGCGGTGTAGACCGGCGCCGGCACGTTCAGCATCTCGTAGGGCGCGAGCCCGGTGATCACCAGGCTCATCAGGATGTAGAGCACGGTGCAGACCACCAGCGAGGCGATCAGCGCGATGGGCAGCGACCGTTGCGGGTCGCGGGCCTCCTGGCCGGCCGTGGAGACGGTTTCAAAGCCGATATAGGCGAAGAAGATCACGCCGGCCGCGGCGAACACGCCGTTGAAGCCGTAGCGGTGGCCTCCCGTCGCCGGATCGACCGTCTCGGGCGGGATGAACGGGATCCAGTTGGCGGGCGTCACGTACATGAAGCCGAAGATGATCACCAACAGCACCACGCCCACCTTGATGGCGACCACGATGTTGTTGAACGTCGCCGACTCCGTGATCCCCATCACCAGGATGACCGTCGTGAGGGCGACGATGAACACCGCCGGAAGGTTCAGCAGCGCGCCGGTGGCGACCAGTTCGTGGCCGCCGGGCCCCACGGCGAAGGGGGCCTTGCTCCAGACCTCCGGCATGATGACGCCGATGTCCTTGAGCAGGCCGACGAAATAGCCGGACCAACCGACCGCCACCGTGGAGCCGGCGAACAGGTACTCGATGATGAGATCCCAGGCGATGATCCAGGCGAAGAGCTCGCCGAGCGTCGCATAGGCATAGGTGTAGGCGGAGCCGGCCACGGGAATCATCGAGGCCAGCTCGGCGTAGCAGAGCGCCGCGAAGGCGCAGACCACGCCCGCGATCACGAAGGACAACATGATGCCGGGACCGGCGTGGGTGGCGGCGGCCTGACCGGTCAGGACGAAGATCCCGGCGCCGATGATGGAGCCGATCCCCAGCAGGGTGAGGCTGGGAACCCCCATCCCCCGCTTCAGGGAGTGGTCGGTCTCCTCGGAGGCCTGGCTGAGCAGGACCTCGATGGGCTTCGTGCTGAAAATCTTCATCGCCGCGTCGGGTCCCCCGTGAGCACCGGGCTCTCAAGCCGAGACGAGGATAGGCATGCGTCGGCGCCCCGAGCAACGGGGCGCAGGGGGGCTTTCCTCCGGCGGCGGAACGCCCGATCTTAGAGGACAGCAAGCCGATCGTTGGACACGCCCTTGGACGCCGCCGCCAGCCCCATCAACGCCGTCATCGTCCCGGTGACGCCGCTGCAACAGAACTGCACCCTGGTCTGGTGCGCCAAGACCCTGAAGGCCGCGGTGATCGACCCGGGCGGCGAGGCGCCCCGCCTGCTGGCCGGGCTGGAGCAGTACGGGCTGACGCTGGAGAAAATCTGGATCACCCACGGCCACATGGACCACGCCGGCGGCGCCGCGGCCCTGAAGGCGGCCACCGGCGTCCCCATCGAGGGGCCGCATCGCGACGACCTGTTCTGGATCCAGAATATCGAGGAGTCGGGACGCATGTACGGCATGCCCGACGCCCAGGTCTTTTCGCCGGATCGCTGGCTGGAGGACGGCGACCGCGTGACCCTGGGCCAGACCGAGTTCGAGGTTCGTCATTGTCCCGGCCACACCCCCGGCCATGTGGTGTTCTTCCACCGCGAGGCGCGGCTGGCGCAGGTGGGCGACGTGCTGTTCCAGGGCTCGATCGGGCGGACCGACTTTCCCAAGGGCGACCTTGGCCAGTTGATCGCCTCGATCACCGGCAAGCTCTGGCCGCTCGGCGACGACGTGGCCTTCGTGCCCGGCCATGGACCCATGTCCACCTTCGGCCAGGAACGTCGCACCAACCCCTATGTCAGCGACGCGGCGCTTGCATGAGCGTCCGGTTTCGGGTGTGAAATCTTGGCGTTACGAGCGGATTGGAAGATCGCTCCATGGACGTCGCCACTGATATGACCGCTTCCGCCGCCGCGCGCATCCTGATGGTGGACGACGATCCGGGGATCCGCGACGTCGTGTCCGACTTCCTGCGCCGCCACGGCTACCGCGTGGAAACCGCCGCCGACGGCCGCGAGATGGACGAGGCGCTGACGCGCGAACCGGTCGATCTCGTGGTGCTCGACATCATGCTGCCGGGCGAGGATGGGCTGGCCATCTGCCGCCGCCTGGCCTCCGACGCGGGCGCCCCCCCGGTGATCATGCTCTCGGCCATGGGCGAGGACACCGACCGCATCATCGGCCTGGAGGTCGGCGCAGACGACTACCTGCCCAAGCCCTGCAACCCGCGCGAGCTGCTGGCGCGGGTGCGCGCGGTGCTCCGGCGCATCGAACAGCGCAACGCCGGAAGCGCGACTGCGGCCGGCTGCGAGTTCGCCGGCTGGCGGCTGGACCTGGTCCGCCGCGAACTGCGCTCTCCGCAGGGGGTCGTGGTGCACCTTTCCTCGGGCGAATTCGGGCTGCTGCGCGTCTTCGTCGACCGGCCGCAGCGGGTGCTCACCCGCGACCAATTGCTGGAGCTGGCGCGCGGGCCGGATTCGGCGGTCTTCGACCGGGCGATCGACGTCCAGATCAGCCGGCTGCGCCGCAAGCTCGACGACAGCGGCGGGCAGGATCTTATCCGCACCGTGCGCAACGAAGGTTACATGTTCACCGCGAAGGTGAAGCGACTGTGATTTTCGGACGAGCCCGGCCCACGGCCTCGCTGTTCGTCCAACTCCTGACCTTCACGGCCCTGACCCTGCTGGCGGCCCAGGCCATCAGCCTGTTCATCATTTTCAAGATGCCGCCGCCCCTTCCGGACTTCTACCGGCTGGGCGAAATCGTGCAGGCCGTGCGCGGAGAGCCGCACAGCTTCGGCGAGCGCGCGCCGCTGGTGGTGCACACCCGAAACGTCCCGCCAGGCCCGGCGCTGGAAAGCCGCACCGCGCCGCTGGTCCGCGCTCGGATGGCCGAGCGGCTGAAGGCGGCGCCCGACAGCATCGTCATCGCCGGCAGTCCAGGCCCGCTGGCCGACCGCCGCGTGTTCCGGGTCCTGCGCACGCGGACCCAACGGGAAGGGCTGAGCGAGGAGCCGTTCCTGATCGCCCCGTTCCAGATCGGCGTGCGGCAGCCGGACGGGCGCTGGCGAGTGGTGGAGCCGGAAAGCCCGTTCGGCCTGACCCCCTGGGAGCGCGAGGTCCTGCTCTGGTTCTCGCTGTCCGCCCTGGCGATGAGCCCCGTGGCCTTCGTCTTCGCCCGCCGCCTGGCCGCGCCCACCCGGATATTGGCGGAGGCCGCCCTGCGTCTGGGGCGCGACCCGGAGGCGCCGCCGCTGGAGGTGAAGGGCTCGGCGGAGATCGCCCTGGCGGTGGAGGCGTTCAACGACATGCAGGCGAGGCTTCGTCGCTACGTCGACGACCGCACTGCCATGGTGGCGGCCGTGGCGCATGACCTGCGCACCCCGCTCACCCGCCTGCGCTTCCGCATCGAGAGCGCGCCGGAGGAGCAACGCGCCAAGATGGAGGCCGACATCGAGCAGATGGAGGAGATGGTGGCCGCCACCCTCGCCTTCGTGCGCGACGCTACCCGTCGAGCCGAACGCACCCCGCTGGAGCTCCGCTCCCTGCTGGAGAGCCTGTGCGACGAGATGGCGGAGACCGGCGCCGACACCGAGGTGGTCGAGTCCAGCGGCAAGGTGGTGATCGTGGGCGACCCGATGGCGCTGCGGCGGCTGTTCTCGAACCTGCTGGAGAACGCCGTGAAGTTCGGCCGCCAGGCCCGGGCGCGTGTCTTCCAGGACGAGGACTGTGCGATCGTGGAGATCGTCGACGACGGCCCGGGCATACCCGCGACGGACCTGGAGCGGGTGTTCGAACCCTTCTATCGCCGCGAACCTTCCCGCAACCGCAAGACCGGCGGCATCGGTCTGGGGCTGGCCGTGGTTCGGTCGATCGCCCTGGCGCACGGCGGCGACGTGACGCTGGAGAATGGGGCGAAGGGCGGGCTCACGGCGCGGGTCCAGCTGCCCCTCTGAGGCCGCCCGGGGCCGCCCTTGAAGGCTTGGCCGCAAAAAAATCCGTATCCCGCCTCGAAATTGCAGCGCGTCGCACCGCAACCTCCACCGCGTCTCAATGGTTAGCCTGACCGCAATCCCTGCGAGACGCCATGTCAGAACCGGCCAAGCCCAACGACAAAGCGCCGCCGGCCCAGGCGGAGAACGGCGCCCTGCCGCGCTCCTCCGAGCCGCGGCCGCCTGACGACGAGCACGCCAACGCAGGGCCAACACCTGACCTGCCCATGTCGTCGCCCGATTAGGAGAGTAGTCGAAATGCCCAACGTCGAATCCGGTAAGCCGCGAGCCCGCCGAGGCTTCGCCGCCATGAACCCCGAGCGCCGCCGCGAGATCGCCCGCAAGGGCGGAGCCTCGGTGCCGGGAGAGAAGCGCAGCTTCGCCAAGGACCGCGATCTGGCCGCCTCCGCCGGCCGGAAGGGCGGAGAAGCCAGTCGAGGCGGCGGCCGCACACGCAGCCGCGAAACCTGACCAGCCCTGGCGGCGGGGCCCGCTCGGCCTGGCCGCCAGCCGCTCCGCGACACGAACGCGCCGGCACGCGGAAAAAATCCTCCGCGTCCGGCGCTTTCGCCGTAGCGCGTCAGGCCCGCAGCAGGACGACGGCGAAAGCGGGCTCTGCGCTTGTCCAGGCCCGCTCGATCCGCCAGCCCGCAGCCGCGACCAGTGCGGAGAAGCCTGGCAAGGTGAACTTGTGGGAACTCTCGGTGTGGATCGTCTCGCCGACCGCGAAGCGGAAGCGACGTCCCGCCAGGCGCACCGTCTGGTCCCGCAAGCTCTCCAGGTGCATCTCGACGCGGCTGGCCTGCGCGTTCCAGCGCGCCCGGTGGGCGAAGGCGGTCAGGTCGAAATCGGCCTCCAGCTCACGGTTCATACGCGCCAGCAGGTTGAGGTTGAATGCGGCGGTGACCCCTTGCGGGTCATCATAGGCGGCGAGCAGCTGCGCCTCTGGTTTGACGAGGTCCAGCCCCACCAGGAAACCGGAGCCCTCGCCCAGCAGCCGACGTGCGCCGGCCAGGAAGTCCCGCGCCTCTTGGGGCGCGAAGTTACCGATCGTCGAACCGGGAAAGAAGCCGATCACCGGATAGCCGGCCACAACCTCAGGCAGATGCAGGGCGCGGGAAAAGTCTTCCGCGAGGGGGGCGACCTCTAGCGCCGGGTAATCCCGCCGCAAGGCGTCGGCGGCGTCCCGCAGGGCGTCCACGCTGATGTCGATGGGCGCATAGGCGGCGATCTGCGGGGCGGCGTCGAGCAGGATGCGGGTCTTGACGCTGGCGCCGCTGCCGAATTCCACCAGCGCCGCGCCGTCCGGGATGACGCCGGCGATCTCCTGGGCCGCATCGCGCAAAAGGGCGATCTCGGTGCGGGTCGGATAGTAGGCTTTCAGTTCGGTGATCGCCTCGAACAGGCGCGAGCCCTCGGCATCGTAGAAATATTTCGGATGCGCCGTTTTCTGCCGCCGGGACAGGCCCTCCAGCATGTCCTGGGCGAAGGTGGTATCGGAGGCTTGGCCGTCCATCGCCAGCCGAACGCCCGCGAACATCCAGCGCTGATGCGGATAGTAGAAGTTGCGATAGGAGACCCGCACGTGGCCGGGCGGCGTCACGACCGCCCCGCCGCGCAACACGAACTGGCCCGACATGAACTTGCCGTTGTATTCGCCCACCGCGCCTGCGGCGGGGCGGAAGCCCGGATAGGGGGAATAGGCGCTGGCGGTCCATTCCCAGAGGTCGCCGAACATCTGGCGAAGCCCCTCTCCCCTCGCCGGCGGCCTGGCCTCCAGGGTGCGGGAATCCAGGAACCGGCCGTCAAGCGTGAGCTGTGAGGCCGCATGCTCCCACTCCGCCTCGGTCGGCAGGCGCGCGCCGGCCCAGGCGGCGTAGGCGCTAGCCTCGAAATAGCTCACGTGGGCGACCGGCGCGGCCGGGTCGATGCCGCGAAGGCCATGCAGCGTCATGACCATCCAGCCGTCCTCGGCCTCTTCCCAGTAGAGCGGCGCGCGCCATCCCTCGGCCTGCGCACGCGCCCAGCCGTCGGACAGCCAAAGCTCGGGCCGGGCGTATCCACCGTCCTGTATGAAGGCCAGCCACTCGCCGTTCGTCGTCAGGCGGTCGGCCAGGCGGAAGGGCTCCAGCCAGACCTTATGACGGGGCGTCTCGTTGTCGAAGGCGAAGCCGCCGCCCTCGTGGCCGATCTCCACCAGGCCACCCTCGACTCCGACGAACTGCAGAGCGGGCGCCGGGTCGCCGTCAGGGGCGGATCTCGGCGGCGCGTAGGCGGGCCGCAAGGGCGAATGTGAGAACAGGTGCAGGATGTCCATCAGGATGAGCTCCTGATGCTGCTCCTCGTGGGCCAGGCCGAGCTCCACCAGGGCGACGATTTCCGGCTCCTCGCTCGGCAGCAGCGCCGACATGGCGGCATCCACATGGGCGCGGTAGGCCATGACGTCGGCCGAGGACGGGCGGGTGAGCAGGCCCCGGTCGGACCGCGGATGCCGCGCGCCCACCGCCTCGTAGTAGGAATTGAACAGGAAGCCGAACCGCGTGTCGAAGGGCCGATAGCCCGGAACCTTCGTCAGCAGGAAGGTCTCGAAGAACCAGCTGGTGTGCGCCAGGTGCCACTTGGCGGGGCTGGCGTCGGGCATCGACTGCGCCTGCTGGTCCTCTGGCGTGAGGCTGCGAACGAGCGCCTCGCTGGTGCGGCGCACGGCGTGGTAGCGGGCGCCCAGGTCGGCGTTCCGCGCAGCGCGGTCCCGCGTCGCGGTTCCGCCGAAATCGCCCATTGGAAAGCTCCACCCCAGAGCGCCGGAAAGCCTTCCCGACCTGCCTGGGGCAACGCCGCCGTGGGGCGGAAGTTCCAGCGATTTCGAGAGCTTTTATGCCGCGATCGCACAGGAACGGATGCTGCAAGGCCGCGTTTCCGGTCACTGAATCGGTAGTGCATGGCCCGCACCCGGGCCGTTTTGAGGACGCCATGACATCGACGTCCAACTGGCGCGACGATGTGGTCGCGCTGATCCCGGCGCTTCGGGCGTTCGCATGGTCTCTGAGCCACAACGGGTCGGACGCTGACGACCTCGTCCAGGACACCCTGATCAAGGCGTGGACCAACCGCGACAAGTTCGAGCCCGGCACCAACCTTCGCGCCTGGCTGTTCACGATCCTGCGCAACACCTACTACACAAACGTCCTGCGCCGCCGGCGGGAGGTCCGCGACGAGCAGGGCGAGTACGCCAACACCCTCAAGGCCGCCCCGACCCAGGACTGGAGCGTGGCCATGCACGCCCTACAGGCCGCGTTGCTGCAACTGCCCGACGAGCATAGGGAGGCGCTGATCCTCGTCGGCGCGGCCGGACTGTCCTACGAGGAGGCCGCCGAGATCTGCGGCTGCGCGCTGGGCACCATCAAGAGCCGCGTCAACCGGGCCCGCGCCCGTCTGCTGAAGATCATGGACGCCGAGCATCCCACCGACGTCATGGCGCTGGAGACCCTGTCCATGGGCCAGGCCTAAGAATTGCGGCGGAACGGCTTCGGCGCCGGGGCGGTTTTCCTCTAGACGATCTAGGAGACGGACATGCCGGAATGGCGCGAAATGCGGGGCCGCGACTGGAAACCGGCGCGCGAGGAGCCCGCGGACAATCGCCCGCAGGTCGGCGACGACCGCTACGGCTATGGCGGACAGGAATACGGGCTGGAAGGCCCGCACGGCGTGGGCCGGCCCGACTGGGGGCTGGACCAGAACGACGAGCGCAACCGCAACTTCGACCGCCAGGACCCCGGGGTCGGCCAAAGCAGCGCCGGCTACGCCGTCGGCCCCGCCGGTAAGCCCGGCCAAGGGAAAAGTTCGTCTCACTGACGTCGCTTGGTCTCTCGTGCTGAGCGTCTGCTTCCGACCGATGCCGCAGTAAAAGCGCCGATATGGAGGGCCTAGGGGGCCGGCGCCCCCTTACGCTGGCTCGGCTTGGGCGGAGTAGAGCTCGGCCTCGCGCTTGATCAGCACCTCGGCGAGGAACCAATAGGCCTCCCCCCACGCGGCCAGGACTTCGTCGGTCGCGGCCTCGCCCAACACGTCGCGGATCGCGGGCAGCAGGGCGTTGGCCACTGCGGGATAGTGCTCTGCCTTCACCTTGGTCTCGACGTGGCGGCTGGCCATGCGCTCCACCGCGTCCGCCAGCGCCGGCAGGTTGTCGATGTTCTGGGCGAAGGCGACGATCGCTGCGGCCAGCCTGCGGGGCTGCTCGCCAGAGGCCTGGGCGGCTTGGTCGAACAGGGCCTTGATCTTCGGGTCGACGAACAGGCGCTCATACATGCGCGTCGTGATGGCGACGCCATGCTGGACGAGCACCGGGGCCGTGGCCTTCACGGTGGCGATGGTCTGCGGCGACAGCGGCTTGGTCATGGGGTCGATCATCCTCGCGGAAAACCGCAACGGTAGCGGCTGCCGTTGGCAATACACGGAGGGGGAAGCCCCCCATACTCCGGGTGCCTACGGAGTTGTCGCCTCGCAGCACGAGGCATATGCCGCAGCTCGAGCGCCCGCGGACCTGAGCAGGATTCAAAAGCGTCATCGACGGCCTACGGCACGCACAGCCTGCGGCGGACCAGGGTCGCGCTCTCTACAAGAAAACCGGTAACCAGAGGCCTGCCAGCTACTGTTCGGCCACCGGAACCTTGAGAGCACCGTGCGCTACCTTGGCATTGAGGTGGATGACGCGCTTGAGTTGTCGGAGCAGCTCGAAATCTGGTGCTCAGCGGAGGGGGCGCCGTCGGACCCTCCCGACGTCAGCTCTGCAAAACGGGCGTGCAGCGCAGCGACGACTTGGGCTCCTTCGCCGACTGCGGCTGCGACTCGCTTTGTGGATCCGGCGCGTACGTCGCCGATCGCGAATACGCCACGCCGGACGGTCTCCAATGGCCCGCGATCGGCGCCCGCGTCGCGTCCGGTGAGGATGAATCCCTTGCCGTCGACTCCGACACCCGAGCCGGAGAGCCAGTCCGTGTTGGGATCAGCGCCGATGAACAGGAACAGGTGTCGGATGGCGCGGCGCTGTTCCTCGCCAGCTCTGGTCCAGCGGATCGCTTCTAGTACTCCGTCACCGCCCTCCAGCCCGGTCACACGCGCGTCCGTCTGCACCTCGACGTTGCCCAGGCCCGAAATGCGATCCACGAGATAGCGGGACATGCTCGCGCTAAGTGTTCCGCCGCGGACGAGCATCAACACCCTGTCCACTTGGCCTGCGAGGTAAACCACCGCCTGTCCTGCGGAATTGCCGGCGCCCACCACCGCGACCTCCTGGCCGCTGCAGAGTCGCGCCTCGAGCGGCGTCGCCCAGTAGTGGACAGAGGCCGCCTCGAAAGTTTCCAGGCCAGCGACATCCAGGCGCCTGTAGCGGGCGCCGCTGGCGATCACGACCGAACGTGTGCGTACCCGCTCTTCGGGGCCCAGGCTCAGCGTGAACCGGCCGCGATCGTCGCCCGGGGCGAGACCGGTGACCTCCTCGGGTATTGCAGCGCGCACACCGAACTTAAGCGCCTGGTTGTAGGCGCGCGCTACCAGGGCCATGCCGCTGACGCCGGTGGGAAATCCGAGATAATTCTCGATCCTGGCAGAGTAGCCCGCCTGGCCACCGAAAGCGCGGCAGTCCAGCATAAGTACATCCAACCCTTCTGACGCGGCGTAGACGGCGGCGGCGAGGCCCGCTGGGCCCGCACCAACGATCGCCACATCGTGGACGTGGTCTGCGTCCAGGGCGCTCACAAGGCCGAGGCACCGGGCGAGTCGGACATCTGGGGGATTCCGGAGGAGCTCGCCGGTTGGGCATAACACGACCGGAAGCTCGCCAGCCGCAAGGCCAAATCGGCGGAGCAAGCCGTCGGCGTCTGTTTCAGCCTCGGGATCGAGCAGCTGATGGGGTTGACCGCTACGCCTGAGGAAGCCCTGCAGCCTCAGCACGTCGGGATGGTTCGCCGCACCGATGATCACGGGGCCGCCCCCGCCGGTCTCCAAAAGCCCCACGCGCCGCAGGATCAGCGCGCGCATGATCTGCTCGCCCAGCTCGGCCTCCGCGACCAGAAGGGCGCGCAGCCTGTCCGATGGCAGCAGCAACACCTCCACATGAGAGGTTGCTGTTGCATCCACGATGCCTGGGCCGCCGGAAAGTTGGGCAAGCTCGCCCATAAAGTTGCCGGCTCGATGAGTGACGATCGGGGTGACCCCGTCCAGCCCCGCCGGTTGGGTTACGAGCACCCGGCCCGACAGCACGACCGCCATCCCGACGCCTGTCTGCCCGGCCCGTTCCAGAGGCTCGCCGGGCGCAAAGCGCCTGAGCTCGCCAAAACGCCGCAGCCGCGCAATTTCGGCGGGTTGGAGCTTTGGGAAGAGTTGGTGACGGCGCTGCTGAAAGAACGTTCGCGCTGACTCGCTTAGCGGCACCCGTCGGGGCTCGAGAGGCGATCGGCGAGTGTCAGGCGGGCTCACGATCGAACTCGCTTGCAGCCTTTGCGGCCTTCCCACACCCTGGCGAGTCGGCGCCGCCGCCCCAGGTTCGCAAGCGTGTCTGGATCTATGTGTTCCGGCTCGGCGGAGATGTCTTCGGGGAAAGGGGTCATCGAGCGTCCTCCATCACCACCGCCATCCTGCCGGATGCGTGGTGATGTCGTCGCCGAGGTCGATCATCACCTCGTCGATGTAGCACCAGCCCCAGCCCTCCGGCTCATAGTAGGCTTCCATCACGGGATGGCCTGTGGCCCGGAAGTGCTTCGTCGCATGCGTGCCGATCGACTGGTCACAGCATCCGACATGGCCGCAGACCCGACAGATCCTGAGGTGCACCCAAGGCTGCCCCGTCTTCAGGCACTCCTCGCAGCCGTCTGCGGAGGGCCTCACTTTGGCGAACCGGTCCAGGTGGGAGCAGTCCACAAGGCAGTCTCGCTATCAGATTGGGCCAGCGGCCATCTTGGGCTCAGATTACACGAGCCAGACTAATCCTTCGACAGACACGACGGAACTGTAACTGGCTTTGCCTTAGATTTGACCGGCGAGACCAGCGCCCCGCCTTAGGTGTAAAGGTCGGTTAATGCGCAACGACCACCACGGGACGTCACGTCGTGAGTCGTGGCCGAAAGGTGAGCCGCGCACTCAGCCGACCCGGCCGATCTCACTGTCGAACACGCCCACATGGACGTGGTCGTAGTAGCCGGCCTCGGTGAAGGGGCTGGAGTCGAGGAACGCGTTCGCCTGGCGGAAGGTGTCCGCCTCGATCAGACCGAGCAGACCCAGGCGCTCGCCGTCTGGCCCGGTTAGGTACCCGGCGTTCACGATTCTTGGGAAGTGCGGCGCGAAGTGCTCGTTTAGCGACGCCTCGAAGGCGCCGTCGCGTGGCGGCACCGGTTGCTTCAGTAGCGCGATGATAGCGAAGATCATGCGGCCTCCGTGGTTTGCGCCTCTTCGCGCGGCTTCAGAGCCTTGTGACGTCGATGACCGCCTGGGCAAACGCCTCCGGAGCCTCCTGCGGCAGGTTGTGGCCGACGTCGCCGCGGACCAGCCGGTGAGCGTAGGGTCCGGTGAACTTGGCGGCGTGGGCGGCCGGGTCGGGATGCGGCGCGCCGTTCGCATCGCCCTCCAGCGCGAAGGATGGCCCGAAGGCGCCCTCCCCCATGGTGCGTTGCTCCGCGGCACGTCTTTGGGTAAGGAATGCCTCCCTTTTGGCGCGCCTCAGGCACGGCCGCTGCAAACCGGCTGCAACCGCCAATCGGGTCGGGAGAAAACCCGCGCAAAAACAA
>Ga0068863_100001013_pt1 | contig 28120 bp, 31 predicted proteins | sample KBSSwiS62_FD_66596 | JGI IMG/M metagenome (GOLD analysis project Ga0068863, IMG submission 66596) | Switchgrass rhizosphere microbial communities from Kellogg Biological Station, Michigan, USA - KBS Switchgrass S6-2 | ecosystem: Host-associated > Plants > Roots > Rhizosphere > Soil ... | reverse complement strand
CGGCCCAGCCCGGGAGAATCCGCCGTGTCCCTACTACACCAATTGTGGAGGCTGCCAGTATCAGCATCTCACCTATGCCGAGGAAAACCGCCTCAAGGAAAACCAGGTGAAGGAAGCCTTCGCTCGGGTGGGCAAGCTGCCGGAGGTGCCGGTCCTGCCGCTGATCCCGAGCCCGAATCCCTACGGCTATCGCAACCGGATTACGGTCCACGCGGAAGGGGGAAAGATCGGCTTTCGTGGCGTGAACGGCCGCGATCTGGTCGATATCCGCGAATGTCTTTTGGCGCGCCCGGGGGTCAATGCCGAGTTGGAACGCCTGCGGACGGGTCAGCAGGCGGAGGGGCACTATTCGTTGCGGGACTCGACCGTTCCGCGCAGTGGTTTTTTCCAGGCCAACCACGATTTGCATGAGGCCTTGCGGGGATTGATTGCAGCTGCACTGCCGGAAAAGGGTGTGACGTTGCTCGAAGGCTATTGCGGCGGCGGTTTCTTTACCGAGATCGTGGCGAACCGTTTCCAGCGGGTGATCGCCATCGACAACGATCCGCGCACCTTGCGTGATGCCCGCCGTCTCGAGCTGGCCAACGTCGAATGGCGGGAAGGGGACGTAGCCACGGCCTTGCCCGAGGAATTGCGTTCGCTGCTCGAAGGCGCCGGAAAAGAAACCAGCGTGTTGGTCGATCCTCCGCGCGAGGGCCTGCCATTGCGCCTGGCCGAGGCGCTTTGTCTCGATCCCGTGGCGCATCTCGTCTACGTCTCGTGCGACCCCGCCACGTTGGCCCGCGATGCTAAAATGCTCGCGAAGACCTACCGGCTCATATCCGTCCAGCCCATCGACCTGTTCCCCCGCACGGCGCAGATTGAATGCGTCAGTATCTGGCGGAAGGATTGAGCGACCAGAACGCAAAGACAAGGCTCTCAAGCTCTAAAGGGTATCCCGTAACTTCGCATCGCATTCTGGTGGGACTTCACTACTTTGGCGGGATCAATGACGAAGCAAGCCCTGCCCTTCGTGGCACCCTTTGCCCTGTTTTTCGCTTTTCTCATTGGGGAAGGCTGGTGTCCTGACCAACATTATCTGGTTTACGTAGCAAAGACGATTTGTGTCGGGGCGGTCATTCTCTGGGTCTGGCAATCGCTGCCGAGCCTGGCTCCGAAGGCGCCGGTGGTCAGTGTGCTGATAGGCATCGTGGGAGTTGTGCTGTGGGTCGGACTCGATCCCTGGTCGGACCGATTGGATGCCTTTTTGACCGGACTTTACAATCATGTGGTCACGGTCGTTGGACTCGTTTCATGGCAGTCGCCGGTGTCGGCGCCAGCAGTGGGGCGGAATCCGTTTGAACTTTATCCGACGTGGGAAGCTTGGGGCCTGTTTGGCTTCCGGATTTTTGGGATCGCCATCGTGGTGCCGATCACGGAGGAATTGTTTTGGCGCGGCTTTCTGATGCGCTGGCTGATCAAGGAGGAGTTTACCGAGGTTCCGCTTGGGACCTATGCGCCCCTTTCGTTTTGGGTGACGACAGCTTTCTTTGCCGCGGAGCACGGCGGGCAATGGATCTTGGGAGTCATTGTCGGGGTGATTTACGGCATCTGGTTCATCCGCACCAAGAGCCTCGGCAGCGTGATGCTCGCCCATGGCGTGACCAATCTGTTGCTGGCGCTCTATTGCCTGGAGACCAATGACTGGCATTTTCTTTCCACGGTTGCGCCCAGTCACTCGTGAACTGGATTTTTTCGCGCCAATTGCTCCAGTTGTCATGTACGCGGACAGGGAGTCGTGATAGAAGAGCTTCAGGCACTTAACACCCAAGCCTCCAACCCTATCTTCTTATGAGCGACAAATCCGACGGTACTCCGGCTTCCGCACTGGCTGACTTAAAAAAGGGCGCTTACAGCGACGGACATCCGCTGGACGATGTGCAGTACCTGGAGTGCAAGCTCATCCTCAAGGGCGACCGGTTTACCTCGGTCGATAGCTTCCACGAATTTTCCAAGTTCGTCAAAAAGGCGGCAGAAAGCTGTGAGGTCGATTTTTCCACGAAAGGTTTCAAGGACGCGGTGCCGCAGCTGCGCGAGGTGCTTTTTTTGGATACGGCGGACTATAAACTCTACAACAATGCCTTCATCCTCCGGCGGCGTACGCCCTATAAGTTGGGCTTCCTGAATGGCGACCCGGAAATCGTTTTCAAGTTCCGCCACCCGGACCTGCAGACCAGCGCCCAGATGGACGTCAGACCGAAGATGATCAACACCTACAAGATCAAGTTCAAGGCGGAGATGCTCCCGCTCAAGGACCAGATCGGCGGCCTGCGCATGCTTTACTCTCACAATGTCGAGTTTTCCCGCAGCCAGTTGCACGAGGGTGACGGCAACGCGATGGGCATGCTGGGTAAGATTTTTCCGCCGCTCGAAGCGCTGAAAATGACCGGAGCCGACAAGGTCGAACTGGTCAACCAGACGGCGGTTGCGGAAGTCCTGCTCGATCTCGGCGTACTCGATTTCGGCAAGGGCGTCACCGCCGGCGCGAACATCGCCGTCTGGCGGACGCGTGGCGACGAAAAGCAGCTCGTCGGTGAATTCGCCTACCAGATCAAGTTCCAGAAACGGGACGAACTTCACGCCGCCGCCATGAAACGTAACGAGCAATTCTTCGTCTCGCTCCAGTTGGCGGCACAGGAATGGCTGGCCCTTGGTATGACCAAGACCGGTGCGGTTTATCGGCTCAAGGGCAATCCGCCCCAGAGTCATGAGTAAATCCGGCGGCCCAGCGCAGACCGTATGCAGGATTCGCTGAATTGGACGAAGTGGTGGGACCGGGTCCTCAAGGACCATTTCCTTGGCTTCCATCTCGCAGCGAATATCTTCGTTGCCACCTCGCTCCTCTGGTTGTTGCTGGGGCACTTCGCCAACCTTGATCCGATCTGGGCAATCAGCTCGATGATCGCATCCATCGATCCGAACGTGAATCTCGCTTACCAGACTTTCCGGGGCCGTCTCATCAACTCAATGCTCGGTTGTACGATCGGCCTGATCTTTCTCACCTGCGGTGGTTCGAGTGACTGGAAGCTGCCCATCGCGTTGTCGGTGACTGTTCTGGTCTCCTCCTATGTGGTCCATGTCCCGCAGATGTGGCGGCAGGCGCCTATCACGGCCGCGCTGGTTGTTGCGGCCAGTCTGACTCATCACTCAAAAAGCACCGGCGCGGAGATCGGTCTCAGCCGTGTGGGCGAAGTGCTCCTGGGCTGTGTCATCGGACTGACCGTCACCTTCGTCATGTCCAAGGTCTGGCCTCCGCCGGTGGATGTGGCGAAAGCCGCCGCTAAGGCATAAGTCTGGGTGCGTCAAACTTCGTGCAAGAGTGTCTCCCAACATTTCTCCGCCTCTTCGAGTAACTTTTCCCGTTTTCGGTCCAGCACACGGATGACCGTGGCCAGTTTGGCACTATCGAGATTGGACGCACGCAGGCGCAGGTGATCCCCGGTGACGATGGCATCCTGGTGTTGTCCGAGCAACTCTTGAAGTTGATCAACTGTTTCGAGGTAGTCATGGTTTCTTATGCGAGGCACGCGATGAATGAGCTGGAGAACGTAAAGAAGTCGTTTCGTTTTTTTTCTCCAAGCATGGACAAACAAAGCCTCCTTGTCCTTTAAGGCCTTTTTTTTGGCCTTACGGGTCGCAGCGAAGGCTTTCGCCAGGCGTTCTTTCGGTTCCGGCCATTTTTTACGGCTTTGTTCCAGGGCCTTCCGGCTCTTTGCGTTGATATGTGTAAAAGTCCTGGCTGATTTCTTGAGGAAACTGAGCGCGACTGTCGGGTTAAGGGATGAGTCTTTGGGGGTCACGACCAGCGCGACGTGGGTAAGCGCCGCCAATTCCCTTTTATGCGCCTCGGGCGAGGCAGCCCTTTTCAAGGTTCCCTGGATGACCTCTAGATCGCGCGCTTGCGAGAGTCGCCTCGCGGCCCTGCGCAAGCGATCGATGTGGCGTTCATAGCGACTTGGGCCAAGGACAGGACGAACGAACCAAAGATACGCCCGGAGGCGCTTGATTAGCGTTCGGAGATCATGCACCGCTTCCGGCAACTGGCTTTCCGGTAGCGAGGACAGTTCTTCAGCGTCATCACCCATCGCCTCCAGGATGCGTCTCAGTCCGGGGCCAAGGGTCTCGTCGGGTCGAAGCGCATAAGGGTGCGATTTTGCCATAAGGCGGCACTTTCTCAGGGCATTTACGGATATGCCGTGCTCAAATGATTCAAGTGTTCCTGGTCCTGCCGGAACGAAATCTCCGCATGACCGTTGTGCCGGGTGATCTTGAAGACGTAGATACGGTCGTAGTCGTCATCAGGCCACTTCGAGATCAATGTCCGGTCGCCGCCCAGCGTCGTCATCAGATTCTTGGCGAACTTGTCCAGGTTCAAGTGTTCCCACGAAACAAACACCATGCTCGACTGGTACTTGGGCCGGAGCAGCTCGTCCTGCAGGTCCTCGATCTCCTTGTAGCCGAACGGAAGTTGCACGGGCAGGCCGCACTTGATGGCGGTCGGTTCGACAGTAACCAGCGGGCGGACATAATAAAATTCACCGCCTTTGTCGTGGACCTTCTGGCTCGGGTTGGGCGCAAAGATGAACTGCGGCTTGCCATACTTGGAAAGGAGAACCTTGGGCAGCGCGAGCGACCGGTTCAATCCCTGGCAGGTCAATTGCCCCAATCCTTCCGGCGGTTTTTCCGCATGCCGGAAACAGACCAGAGTCTCGACCGTGGTCTCCTGGGTTGCACCCCGGATCGGACAAAAGAAAAGGCCGAGAGCGACGATTAAACAATAGGAAAGAGATGATTTCATGCTGTTTAAAGGGTTGTCCATCTTGGACGGGTCAGAGCAGGTTGGAAAGTCTGCCTTAAGGCATTTTCGCGACAAGAAATTGGAGTGCCCTTTCGCCGGACGGTGTATAATGATGTCGACGTATGCCTGCCGCGTTCAAAGACTATTACCAGATCCTGGGCGTGCCCCGCACCGCGACAAGCGACGAGATCAAGAAGGCCTTCCGCAAGCTCGCGCGTCTGCATCATCCCGATGTCGCCAAGGACAAGAAGGCGGGCGAGGCCAAGTTCAAGGAAATCAACGAGGCCTACGAAGTCCTCAGCGATCCTGTTAACCGAAAAAAGTACGACGACCTGGGCGAAAACTGGAATGCACAAGGCGCACCGCCGCCGCCGCGGGGAGGTGGATTTTCCCCCCAAGATTTCGATAACGGCCAGGCGCAGGAGTTTCATTTCGAAGGCACCGGTTTCAGCGATTTCTTCGAGCAGATGTTTGGCCGCGGTCGCGCCCAGGGTTTCGGTGGATTTCCCGGTGAAGGTGGCGACGGCCATGGCCGTCGCTCCAGTGGCAAGCGCCACGGTCAGGACATTGAGGGCGCCATCAGTGTCACGCTGGAGGAAGCAATGCACGGTTCTATTCGGCCCATCTCCTTTCAAGCCGTCGATCCCGCCACCGATGAGATTCGCACCGAATCCTTCAAGGTTCGCATCCCCAAGGGCGCGCTGGAAGGCCAGGTCATCCGCATCCCCGGCAAAGGCGAGGCCGGTGTCGGCGGCGGGGAGGCGGGACATCTTTTTCTCCGCGTCCGGCTCGCGCCTCATCCCGATTTTCGTCCGCTCGGTGCCGATCTCTATCACGACCTGCCGCTCGCACCGTGGGAAGCGGTGCTTGGCACGACTGTCCGGGTCCACGGTATCGATGGCGATCTTAATGTGAAAATCCCGCCCGGTACCGCGAACGGCCAGAAGCTTCGCCTCCGCGGACGCGGTCTGCCCCGGCCCAAGTCGGAGGAGCGGGGCGATTTTTACGTCGTCGCCGATATCCAGGTGCCCACGCACGCCACCGCCGATGAAAAGGAGCTTTGGGAACAACTCAGCCGCAAGTCCAACTTTAATCCGCGAGGTTGAACGACCTCACCACTCGCCATGAGCAAAACCAGGAAATCCGCCAAGAGTTCATCCGCCGCTACTTCGGGGTCGCCGGTGGTCTACACCATCGAAACGATTGCCAAGATCACCCACATTTCCCGGGATCGCATCGTTCTCTATTATCAACACGGCCTGGTTTCACCCGTTCAGGCCAAGGGAAAGCAAGTTTTCTTCGATGAGGCTGCCGTCCATCGCTTGCGCCGGATTGCCTTCGTCCTGTCGGAATACGGCATCAACCACCAGGGACTGCGCGAATTTATTTCCCTGGTGGACGAGGTGGAACAGTTGCGGGAGGAAGTGCGGTTCCTGAGGCAGGGACGTTGGGGAGTGTAGTATCGGGCGACGGCGTTTTCGGAGAATCAGTTGGAATTGACGGAACAGTCGAAAAAAATTCTTTGACCAAGGCAGCTGCGGACGGATGCTGCGGAGCAAGGGCAGTCAGGTCGGCACGCAAGTCCTGGATGAAGACCATTTGAGCATTGGCTTTTTGGACCGGGTCGGCCAGCCGTTTGATCTGGATATCGATCACCATGGCCCGGTGCCTCAGGAACGAAATCTGGTAAACCAGCAACGCCATGAGCGAGATAAAGACGATCACCAGCGGCCAGAACGGTGAGTAGAACCCTTCCAGGTCCTTGGGGGGTGCAAAAAATTTGGACTTCCGCGGACGGGGCCGGGAAGTCGTGTTGTATCCCGGCGCGTCCTGAGGCAGGGGAGCGGTCATGGTGTGGAAGGCGTTGCAGAGGTGGGGGCTGGGGGCGGTTGAGGAAGTCCCGTGGCAGGTGTCAGGGTGCCGCCGGTTGCACCCGGTGCGCGGGGAGCGAAACTGATGCCACGCTTGGTCAGTAGTTGCAGCAGGGCGGGGTCGCGTTGCGATTCGATCGCGATTTTCTGGATCAGCAGCCGCAACGCATCGCTGGCCTGCCGGGCCTGGTTGAGCTTGGCCTCGCTGTTGCTCAGCTTGGCGGAAAGTGAGTCAACCTGCATTTCACACGCGATCTCGAGGAAGATCAGCGTGGCGATCACCATCGCGAGGAACATCAAGAGCCAGAATTTTCCTACATTCATAGGTAAGCGGGAGGAAGCGTAAATATCCGGATTACTGATGTCGAGCGCGTTGGCTGCATAGCTTTGCTATCGAGTGTAAAAAACAGTAAGATTACCCGATGACCACGACCCCGGCCACTCAAGCCCTGGCCGGTCCGTCGGCAACGGATCCGGCGGTGCAGCCATGGACCAGTTGGGCTTGCCTGGTCTTCGTGGGGGTCGTCATCCTTTTTCCGCTCTCCTATGCCTGGAGCTATCAGGAGAACTATTCCTTTGGCTGGTGGGTGCCTCTGCTCGCCTTATTTGTGTTTTCTGAACGCTGGTCGAATCGCCCCGCGCCGGAACCGTCGGGACGCCATCCCCGGCTTTTGCGGCTCCTTCTTGCCTGGGCCGTTCTTTTTCTTTTCTTCCGGATGGCGCTGGAATCGTCGATGAGTTCGCGTCCGCTACTTTGGTGCTGCTCGCTGCTCTACGTGGGAGCCTTGCTCTACTGGATGTGGATCTATGGCGGGAAACCCTGGACCCGGCACTTTGCGTTCCCGATCTGTTTCCTGCTCATCAGCGTACCGTGGCCGGCGCAACTTGAGGACCCATTGGTGCAGGGGCTTCAGCAATTCAATGCCTGGCTGGTCGCCCATGTCCTGATCATTTGCGGCATCTATGCCCAGGCAATGGGCAACGTCATTGTCCTGGCCCACTGCACGCTGGGTGTCGAAGCGGCGTGCAGTGGCATCCGGTCGTTGCAGGCGGCGTTGATGGTCGCATTTCTGGTCGGGGAGTTTTACCACTTCGCCTGGTTGCGGCGGGGCAAGCTTGTTGTGCTCGCGTTGGGGCTGGCCATGCTGGGCAATTTTCTGCGAGCACTTTTCCTCTCTCTCATGGCATCGCTCTACGGCGTGGAGGAGATGAATCACTGGCATGATACGGCGGGCATGTCCATTTTGGTCTTCACTTCGGTCACCACCTGGCTGATTGCTGTCTGGCTGAGCAAGCGCGATCCGCAACCGGCGCCATCAGCCAGTACCACTTCCTCATCGGCTTGGCCGCCGGTGCAAGCGGGGTTGGCCCAGTGTTTCGCCTTCGGACTTCTTCTTGCCGCTGTCTTCGTGGCGGCGGTCACCGAAGGTTGGTATACATGGTGCGAGCGCGGCGGGGTACGTTATCCAACCTGGACGGCATCCCTGCCGACGACGGGCAAATTCAAGGAGGTGCCGATTGCCGAGGAAAGTGCCGATATCCTCAAATACGATGCGGGCCGCGAAGTTCAATGGATCGACGACCAGAATTGGTCATGGACCGCTTACTGGTTCCGCTACCACCCGAAGCCGACGGGAGAGACCGTTTTTCAGGCCCACAATCCCGATCGCTGCCTTCCTGCGACCGGCTTCATCAAGGTCGCGGACTTCGCTCCGTTTGTCGCCCAAGCTAACGGAATCCGGCTTCAAGTTTATCCCAAGCAATTTTCCTACAAGGGTTATCCGGTTTATGTCTTTTGGATCGTCTACGCCGACCGGGCCAGTTTCCCGATGGAGAAAGCGGTGACGCCGGTTGAGGCTGGCCCGTTGACGAAGGCCCGAATCTATCTGGCCAACATGTGGCACGGGCGGCGCGCCTCGACTTCCGAAATGGAGTCGCTCGAAACCATCATCACCGGACCGGCTGGCTATACCGCTGCCCAGGCCGCTTATCTCGCCGAACTGCAAAAGATTGTTGTCCCCGATGCCGGACAGGTGGCGGTGGCGAAATAGGTTTCGGTCGTCCTGAACTTACTGACGAGCACAGGTCCGAAGGAACGGCTTTCCTTGCTTTGGTCAACGGTGGCATAGTTGAAAAAGCCACCATGTCCCAGGATTCTTCTTTCGATTCGCCCATCGCCGCCCTGCGTCGCAACTACATGCTTTGCGGACTCGACGAGGCTGATCTCGATCCCGACCCATTCAAGCAATTCTCCATCTGGTTCGAGGAAACCGTCAACTCGAACGCCGTCATCGAACCCAATGCGATGGTCCTTTCCACCGTTTCGCCGGAGGGCCAGCCTCGCGGTCGCAATGTTTTGCTCAAGGGATTCGACCCGGAGGGCTTCGTCTTTTTCACCAATTACGAAAGCACCAAGGGACGCGCTCTGGAGGTCAACCCTCTCGCGGCGCTTACTTTCAGCTGGCTGGAGCTGGAACGGCAGGTTTGCATCGAGGGTACTGTTATCAAGACTTCGCGGGCAGCGGTGGAGGCCTATTTTCACACTCGTCCGCGCGGCAGCCGACTTGGTGCTTGGGCCTCCAAACAGAGCGAAGTTATTCCTGATCGTTCTGTCCTGGCGGTGCGCCTCGCCGAGGCCGAGGCCCGTTTTGTCGACGACGTCCCGCCGCCGCTCAACTGGGGCGGTTACCGTCTCAAGCCCAAACACATCGAATTCTGGCAGGGGCGCACTAACCGCCTGCACGACCGTCTTCGCTACCGGCGGGACGGGAAAAAGTGGATCGTCGAGCGGCTGGCTCCGTAGGCATCAGGGGATTTTTTCATGCCGCTTTTTACCGCCGATGATTTGCAGGTCATCGGCCTGACCCTTTGTACCGCCAGCTTCAGTACATTGATCATTTTTCCCTTTGGCGTCGGGCTGGCATGGTTGCTCGCGAGGAAAAATTGGCCCGGAAAAACATTGATCGAGACGGTGGTCGCTCTTCCGCTCGTCATGCCGCCGGTGGCCACGGGCCTCATTCTGCTGAACCTCCTTGGAAGGCATGGTCCCCTCGGCGCATTTTTACGCGATACTTTCGGTACGGAGATCGTTTTCACGTGGAAAGCGGTGGTTGCCGCGATGGCCGTGATGTCATTTCCATTTCTGGTCCGTACCGTGCGCCTGGCTTTTGAGGAAATCAATCCACGCTTGGAACAGGTGGCGCGAACCTTGGGGGCGACCCCTGTCCGTGTTTTCTTCACGATCACCCTACCCTTGGCGGCGAGGGGCATGATCGCGGGTGCGGTCTGGGCCTTTGCCCGCGCACTTGGAGAATTTGGGGCGACCATTCTCGTTGCCGGAAATATTCCAGGTCGCACCACGACCATTTCGGTTGCCATCTATAGCGACATCCAGCTTGGACACGATGGGCATGCCTATCAACTGTTGCTCGTCTCTGCCGTACTCGCATTTGTCGCCATCCTGTTCAGTAATCAATTCTCGAAGTGGGGCGGGACGCGATGAAACTTTCATTAAAAAATCTCCAGCTTCGGCAGGGTTCGTTTCTTCTGGAAATGGACCTTGAGGTGACCGGGCAGGTCATCGGCATCTTCGGTAATTCCGGTGCCGGAAAAACTTCGTTGATTGAAGTTGTAGCCGGGCTGCGGAAGCCGGACTCAGGTCTTATCTCGATCGACGACATTGTTCTGATGGATTCCCCCAAAAAAATCTTTCTCGTGCCGGAGAAACGGGGTGTCGGTTATGTGCCGCAGGACTTGGCATTGTTTCCGCATCTCTCCGTCCGGAAAAATCTCGCTTACGGGAAAAAAATATCCGGCAGCGCGTCCGGGATCACCCTTGGCCATGTTGCCGGGGTTCTGGAGATTGGACCGCTGCTTGATCGTTCGATTTCCGATCTCTCCGGCGGCCAGAAACAGCGGGTGGCGTTTGCGCGGGCGCTGCTGGCCTCGCCGCGGCTGTTGTTGATGGACGAACCGCTGGCCAGTCTGGATTACGATTTGAAGAGGAAGATCGTTCCCTACCTGCAACGGATCCGCGACGAATTCAAGATTCCGATGCTGTATGTGTCGCATTCGCCGGACGAAGTTATTGCGCTCTGCGACCAGGTCGTAGTCATGCGGGATGGAAAATGTTTGCGCATCAGCCCGCCATCCGAAATTTTTGAACCCTCGGCTTCGATGGTCCTGAAACAGGGAATCTACGATTCTTCCAAGTGACGTAATGCCTCGCGGATGGCGGGAAGCAGCGGGGGCAGGCATTGGGCGATGGCCTTGGGATTGCCGGGTAAGTTGATCAGGAGCGAGCGACCCCGGACACCGGCGGTGGCGCGGGAAAGGATGGAGGTTGGCGCGACGGCGAAGGAGATGCTGCGCATGATTTCGCCGAAGCCGGGGAGTTCCTTCTCGATCACGGCAAGAGTCGCCTCGGGGGTAACGTCACGTTTGGCGAAGCCGGTGCCGCCCGTGGTGATGATGAGGGGACAGCCGACCTGATCGGACAATTCCTTGAGCGCAGCTTCGATTCCGGCGACGTCGTCGGGAATAATTTTGGCCACAAATTCCACCGGGTCGGGCCAGATACTGGAGAAGACCCGTTCGATCTCGGGGCCTCCGGCATCCTGGTAGACGCCTGCGGAGGCCCGGTCGCTGCAGGTGACACGGCCCACTTTCATTTTTTGATTTTCTCCACGACGCGGATGTCGGAGATTCGCATCTTTTTATCGACAGCTTTGCACATGTCGTAAAGGATCAGGGCCGCGACGCTGACGCCGGTGAGGGCCTCCATCTCGACGCCGGTCTTCGCTTCGGTTTCGACGCGGCACTTGATTTCTATGGCCTTCGTTGTGACTTTGAATTGAACATCGATCTTGTTGATCGGCAAGGGATGGCAGAGAGGGATGAGATCGGCGGTGCGTTTCACGGCCTGGATGGCGGCGATGCGGGCGACGCCGAGGACATCGCCTTTCGGCAGGGCCGCTTTCCTGAGCAGGCGAATGGTGGCGGGTGCGCACAGCAGTTTTCCCGCAGCGATGGCCCTGCGGAATTGGATGGCCTTGTGGCCGACGCCGACCATGGTGGCGGTGCCGGTCTGGTCGACGTGGCTAAGTTTTTTAGGAGTGGGCATTTCGGGTCAGAAGAAGATTCACCATCGTTCCGGCGGGGAGGCTTGAAGTCGAGACCGGAACGTGGATGAGGGCGTTGGCGGAGGGGAGACGGGTGATGTCACCGGAGCTTTTCCAGGCGATGGGACGGCATTCGAGTCGGCCTTCCTTGAGGGAGGTCAGCGCGGGCCACCAAGTTTCGCGGGCGTTCTGCGTGCCATTCATGGTGTCGGACAAAAATCCCTGAATGGGAGTGGATGGCGCCCGGGCCTGAAGATGTTCCAGAGCGCGTCGGACAAAAAGTTGGAAGCAGACGAAGTGGGAGAGAGCGTTGCCGGGAAGGCCGAAGATGATTTGCGAAGATGCAGTGCCGAAAATCAGCGGTTTACCGGGGCGGACGTTAATTTCTCGGAAATGGATCGTGGCGTTGAGATGCTGGAAAAGGTCTGTGCTGAAATCATAAGCGCCCTGGCCGGAGCCGCCGGAGATGAGGACGAGATCATAGGTCTCAGCCTTGACGTCGGAAAAAACTTTCAACATCGCGGGCAGATCATCGCCGGCATGGAAATGACGGACTGTGAGGATGCCTTGTTCGCGGCAAAGCCCGGCGATGAGAGAAGCGTTGCTATTACGGATCTGGCCGGATTCCGGTTTTTGTTCAGGCGGGACAATTTCGTCGCCGGTGGTCAGGTGGAGTATACGGGGCTGTCGGGAAACTTGGATGGAAGTTTTCCCCACGGAAGCCAGCAGGGCAGCGGCTGTCGCGTCGAGGCGGTGACCCGGTTGGAGCAAGACTTCGCCCGCGCGGGCATCTTCACCGCGTTTGCGTACGTTGGAGTTCTGATTTTGCTTGATAAGGCGGATGCGGTCCTCGTCTGCTTCGACATGTTCCTGCATGACGACCTTCAGGCCGTCGCCGGGCAAGCGCGCGCCCGTGAAGATGCGGATGGCCTGGCCGGGCTTAAGCTGACGGTCTTCGGTCTGCCCCGCGCGGATTTCGCCGACTACGGCAAACTCCTCTGTGACATTGTCGGCTCGTATCGCATAACCATCCATCGCCGAGCGGTCGAAAGCCGGAATATCTTCCGCTGCTGCCACCGGTTCCCGCAAAACGCGCCCATGGATCTCGTCCAGCGACACAGTTTCATTCGCCAGTGGTGCGCTATGCTGGTCGATGGTTTGTTGGGCTTGGATAACAGAGATCATGTTAATTTCCAAATGGGGACGTCTTTTTTGAATTCTTCCATGAATTCCTGGAGGAAGAGAAAGCCTTCGCGGCGGTGCTTGGATTGGAGGCCGACATAGATGGCGCTTTCGCCTTTGGGGATGAGGCCGAGGCGGTGGACGATGCGGATGGCCTGGCAGGGATATTTCATTTCGAGGAGGGCGATTTTTTCGCGTATCACTTTTTCGGCCATGGAGGCATAGGCTTCGTAGTGGAGGGCGGGGATTTTTTCGATGCCCTCGGTCTCGCGGACGATGCCGTAGAATTCGACGAGCGAACCGGTCTCCGGGCTGGAAGGCACGGACCAGGTCTGCGGGTGGGCAATCGGTTCATGGGTGAGGATGATTTCGATTTGCATGGTCAGCCTCCGGAGACGGGTGGGATGACGGCGATTTCGTCGCCGGGTTGGAGGAGTTCGTCGCCTAGGAGATAGTTTTCGTTGCGGGCGAGGCGGGCGGATTTTTGGTGGGCGGTGAGATTGGGAAAAGAATCGAGCAGGGAGGCCCAGAATTCGGCTTGGCTCAGGGGACGATCCGTCTTGAGAGTATAATCGACGCAGCCGGTGGCCTGACGGCTTTGGGCGAAGAAGAGGACTTTCATGGATGAGACCAGCTAATGTCCACCTTACCTCAACCAAAGCAAATGTTGAGCAATTTGCTCGTCGGACGGGCGTTCTTTTTGCAAAACTGATTTCCTGTCCCATGAACCGCATCATTTTCGAAGATCTCTTTGTGCTCGAAATGGCCAACAACCATTACGGGAAACTGGAACGTGGCCTCAAGATCATCCGTGAATATTCGCGGATCGTCCGCTTCAATAACGTCCGGGCTGCGATCAAGGTCCAGTTGCGGGACGTGGACAGCTTCATTCACAAGGATTTTCGCGAACGGACCGACATCCGATATATCAAGAAGACGATCGATACGCAGATGTCGCGGGCCGATTTCCACACCTTGATTGATGCGGTCAAGAAAGGTGGTTGTATCCCGATGGCGACGCCCTTCGACGAGGCATCGGTTGATCTTTGCGTGGACCTGGCGCTGCCGATCATCAAGCTGGCCAGTTCTGACGTGAACGACTGGGTGCTGATCGAGCGGATCGCCAAGACGCGCAAACCGGTGATCTGCTCGACGGGTGGGACATCGCTGAAGGACCTCGACGATCTCGTTGTCTTTTTCGAACACCGGAACATCCCGCTGGCGATCAATCATTGCGTCTCGATCTACCCATGCGAGGAGGGGGACCTTGAGCTCAACCAGATCGACTTTTTGCGCAAGCGGTACCCGAACCACGTCATCGGCCTTTCCACCCACGAATACAAGGACTGGGATTGTTCGATACAAATCGCCTACGCCAAGGGTGCACGCACCTTCGAGCGCCACATTGACATCGACGACGAGGGCATGCCGGTCTCGCCCTACTGCAGCCTGCCTGCGCAGATCGACACTTGGTTCCGGGCCTTCAACCGGGCCCGGATGATGTGTGGGGGCAGCGGAGAAACACGGCGGACAATTCCCGACGTGGAAAACAAATACCTGAACAATTTGGTGCGCGGGGTTTATGCGAAGCGCGATCTGCCGGCCGGGTACGTGATAAACCACGAGAGCATGGAGAAGGACGTCTATCTCGCCATCCCGCTGCAAAAGGGGCAGATTTCCTGCCGCGAGTTGATGCAGGGCGAGACGCTGCTAAATCCTGTGACGAAGGACAGGCCGGTGATGATCGATGCGATTGACAGCGCCTACGCCTACAACGACGAGCTGAAGAGCCTGATCTACGAGCGGGGGATTTAAAACAGCACCGCTCTTTCAGCGGTCATTTCGGGACGGTTATTTTTTGACGATAAAGCCGTTCTGCTCGAAAATTTTCACGGCAGCAGGGCTACTGATGTACTCGAGGAATTTTTTGGCGGCCACCGCGTTCTTGGTTTCGTGGATGAGCGCCACCGGATAGGCGATGGCGGGACCATCGGCGATGGGCACTTCATAGTCGACGACCACGGTCTTCGAGTGAAGGGCATCGGTCTTGTAGACGATTCCGGCTTCCACGTTGCCGGTTTCGACGGCAGCCAGGGCGGCGCGGACACTTTCGCAGGGAACGATGCGGGAGGAGATTTTGTCCCATATGCCGATTTTTTCCAGGTATTGCTTGGCATAAATACCGGCAGGAACGCTGTTAGGTTGGCCAAGGGCGATTTTCTTGAAACGGGCATCGGCCAGTTGCGTGGCGGAGGTCAGTTTCTGGTTGGTGTCGTAAGGGGGGACGACGATGACGAGGCTGTTGGAGAGGAGGTCCTTGCGGGTGTCTTTATCGATCAGATTCGCCTTGGCGAGGTCATCCATCTTGGCTTCATCGGCGGAGAAGAAAATGTCAGCGGGCGCGCCAGCCTTGATCTGGGTGACGAGGATGTTCGAGGCGGAGAAGTTGAAGGCGATTTTGTCGCCGCTGCTTTTTTCGTAGTCGATGGCAATTTTCTTGAGGGCATCGGTCAGGCTCGCGGCGGCGAAGACGGTGACGTCGGAGGCTCGGGCGACGGAGAGGGACGCGAGGAGAAAGAGGGCGAGGAAGGCTTTTTTGAAGGAGTTCATGGGGCGGGTTGTTGAGCAGGGAGCAGCATGACCAAATTACCAAATCTGAGAAATTACTAAATTAAGGCAAGGGAGGGATTCGCACAGAGTGGCAACGAATTGAAGAGGAGACAGGCAAAGGCGAGGGTGCGCGGAAAATTGAGTTTGGGAACGAAGAAGCAGGTCAGCCGCCGATGGCGGTCATGATGCGATGAGGTTGCCAGTTATTGCGGAATTCGTGCTCGGGTGGTTTTTCGGCGAGGGCTTGGTCGAGGAGGGCGCGAAGGGCAGGTTTATCGGGGAGTGGGCGCAGGGCGGACTTGAGGGGGATTTCGCCGTGGTGGCCGAGGCAGGGGCGGAGATGGCCGTCCGCGGTAAGGCGGACCTTGTTGCACGATTCGCAGAAGTGAAGATTGGTGAGCGCGCCGATGAAGCCGACGACGGCGCCTGTTTTTTGCAGGCGGTAATATTTGGCGGGACCGTGGCCCATTTTTTCCTCGAGGGGGATGAGGGTGTCCTTCGCTGAGAGCATGGCCATGACTTCGCCGGTGGGGAGGAAGTTTGCCTCGGTGAGCATTTCGGTGAGGCTGACGGGCATGAGTTCGATGAAACGGATGGGGACGTTCAACGAGGCGGCGAACTCGACGAGTGGCCAGATTTCGTTCTCGTTTTTATGACGGATGAGGACGGTGTTGAGCTTGATCGAGGGGAAGCTGATTTTTTTGGCGTGGCGGATGCCGGCGAGGACGGGGGCGACTTCGCCGTGGGTGATGGCGCGGTAACAGTCAGGATTGATGGCGTCGAGGCTGATGTTGAGGCGGCGCAACCCGGCGGCGAAAAGAGCTTCGCCGAGCTCGGGAAGGCGGGTGCCGTTGGTGGAGAGTTGAACGGATTCGACGCCCTTCGTACGGACGAGCTGGCCGATGAACCATTCGATATCGCGGCGAAGGAGGGGCTCGCCGCCGGTGACGCGGAAATGTTTGAAGCCGCGCGTGACGGCGACCTCCACGATGGTGAGGATTTCCTCATAGGTGAGGATTTCCTCGCGGGGCGTCCAGGCCTGGAACTGCTCGGGCATGCAATAGAGGCATCGCTCGTTGCAGCGGTCGGTGACGGAGATGCGGAGGTAATCAACCTGACGCGCCAGCGGCGTGGAGCCGGAGACGGCAGGGAGCGATTGGAGGGAGGGGGCGAGGAACATGCGTTCAGCAGCGATGGGAGACCTGCCTCAACGTAAACCTGCTCAGCACTCGTGACAAGACCGACCCGGCTGGCAGGAGCAGACGCTGACCGGAGCGTCGTCCTTGCCAAGGGCGGAGAGGGTCTTGTTGCACCAGTAGAAGGACTGGTCGTTGGTGTCCTGCTCGAGGTCGAGGGCGCCTTCGGCCAGCGCAGGGATGTACATGCGCTTGGTGCGCAGATGACGGCACGGAACGTTTTGCGGCGGACAGGACTGGTCGATGGTCTTGTTCATGCGTTGAGTGCCAGCAGGGTGCGGCGGATGAGGGTCTTGGCGAGCGGAACCTTGTAGCCATTGTGGGCGAGCGGCTTGGCATCCTTGAGGATGAAGTCTGCGGCCTTGGAGGCGGTCTCGTCGGTGAGGGACTTGCCTTCGAGGAATTGGTTGGCTTCCTCGACCATGTAAGGGACGGGCGCGACTGCGCCAAGGACGACGCGGGCATCGGTGATCTTGCCGTCGGTGATGTTGGCGGCGGCGGCGCAACTGACGAGGGCCCAGTCGAATTCCTTTTTTTCGCTGACCTGGCGGTAGGCGCTGCGGGTGCGTTTGAGAGGGACGGTAATACTGAGGAGGAAGTCTTGGGGCTTGAGAACGTTATGGGAGGTGGGATTTTTCCAGGCCTCTTCATAAAGTTCATGCATGGTCAGGGACTGTTCCTTGCCATCGCGCTTCACTTGGGCCTTTGCGTCAAGGGCAGTGAGGATCACGGAAAGATTGGAGACGATGGGACTGATGCAGGCGCAGCCAGAATAGAGCGCCAAATATTTGTTTTCACCTTCCGTGCCATAACAGGTGGTGCCGCCGCGTTTAAGGCAAACGATGTCGGGCTGGCGATAGTACCAACAGCGGGAATGTTGGAGGATATTACCGCCGAGCGTGGCCATGTCGCGTATTTGAGGAGAGCCCACTTCACTGGCGGCTTCGCAGATGCCGGGAAGGACTTTTTTCAAATCTTCGTGCAAGGCGATATCCGTGAGGATGGCGTTTGTGCCTAGGAGGCAACTACCCTCACCTTTCCGAATGACAGGTCCGTCTGCCGTTTGAACGAGAAAAATGGAGCCCTTATTCTTGTCTGACTGAACGTCTTTCACATTCACCAAAATATCCGGCGAAATAATATAGTCCTTCATCTCGCCAATAAGATCGATACCGCCGCCGAGATAACGCCCGTTCTTGCCGACACAGGAGATGGCCTCGTCGGGGGTGGTGGCGGAGACGTATTGGAAAGGGTTCATACGCTGGGCATGTTGGGGACTTTGCCGAGGGCGGCGAGGACCTTGGCGGGGGTGATGGGGAGGCTGTGGACGCGGACACCGATCGCGTTGGCGACGGCGTTGGCGATGGCCCCGGCGGGCGGGATGACGGCGGGCTCGCCGATGCCGATGACGCCGCGCTCGGGCATGTTGATGAGGACAACCTCGATCTCGGGGCAGTCGGCGATATTGGTGATCTTGTAGGAATCGAAATTGGTGTTGAGAAGGAGGCCGGTCTGGCGGTCCATGACCCGTTCCTCGTAGAGTGCGTAGCCGATGCCGCACATGATGCCGCCGTTGATCTGGCTGGTGGTGGCGAGGGGGTTGACGATGAGGCCACAGTCGTGGACGGCGACGATCTTCTTCACGCGGACGAAGCCGGTCTCGGTGTCGACCTCGACCTCGGCGAAGTTGACGCCGCCCGCGCCGGAACTGGAAAGGCCCTCCTGCCATTTGCCGCGAACGGCGAGTGGGTTGATGCCGAGTTTCTTGCAGGCATCAATCCAGTTCGCGCCGCGGGCGTCGGCGACGCCGGTCTGCGTTTGCAGGGCGGTGAGGGCGTTCTGGCAGGCGTCCCACACGGCGGGGGACATGGAGGCCGTAGTGCTGCTACCGCCGCTGCCACCGGAGAAGGGGAGCGCGGTGTCGCCGATTTTGACTTTGATCTGGTCGGGGCGGAGCCCGAAGGCCTCGGCGGCCACGATGGCCACGACGGTGCGCGATCCGGTGCCGAGGTCCTGCGTGCCGCAACGGACTTCGACGGTGCCGTCGGGATTGATCTGCGCCTCGGCTTCGCTGCCTTTGCCGCCACCGCCCCACGTCGCGCCCGCGCAACCGACGCCGGTCTTGATGGGGCCGGGATCGCTGCCGGGTTTCTTGTACTTGGCGGCCCAGCCGAATTTTTCCGCGCCTTCCTTGTACTCGCGCTGGCGGGTGCCGTCGCCGTCATTGAGGAGGCGGAACTGGAGCGGGTCCATGTTCAGCTTCACGGCAAGTTCATCGATCATCGACTCGGTGCCGAAGGAGGCGGGCGGATGGCCGGGCGCGCGGAAGGCGCTGGCGGGACCGGTGTTCATGGTGACACCGAATTGTTGCGAGCGGACATTGGGAAATTGGTAGATATAGGGAAGCGCGATGCCCGCGCCGCCACCGCCGCCCGCGCTCTTGCCGCCGCCGCTGATGCCGGGAGAGCCACGGTTTTCGATGTCGGCGGCGAGGAGCTTGCCATCCGCCGTGGCGGCGAACTTGAGCTTCTGGATCGAGGAGGGGCGGTTGCCGACGGCGAGGCCCTGGTCGAGGCGGGTGAGCATGACTTTCACCGGCGCACCGGCGGCCTTGGAGAGTTGCGCGGCGAGTCCGCCATGCGCGCCCGGGCCGAACTTCGCGCCGAAACCGCCGCCCATGTAGTCGCAGATGACCTGTACGTTGGTCTGGGGGATGCCGAGGTTACCGGCGAGTCCGTCGCGGACGCTGAAGACGCCCTGGGTCGAGGACCACGCAGTGACATGATCGCCCTGGACGGAGACGGTATTGCCGTGGGTCTCGAGCGGATGGTGAAGCTGCACGGGCGTGCGCAGCTCAGCTTCGCAGACGGCGGCGGCGGAAGCGAAGAGGGCATCGATGTTGGGATCACCTTTGCCGCCGATCTTGGGCTGGCTGAGATTGGGGCCGTCGGCGACGGGCGGGGAATCGGGTTTGATGGCGTCGTCTTCCTTCACGACGAAGGGGAGAGGCTCGGCGGTGATTTCGATGGCGCGGAGGGCGTCAAGCGCCTGCTGCTTGGTCGTCGCGGCGACGGCGGCGAGTTCCTGGCCGTAGAAGCTGACCTTGCGCTGCTCACCACCGGCGAGGATGACGGCCTTCACGCCGGGCATTGCTTGCGCCTTGATGATGTCGATCTTGGTGACGTTGGCGGCGGGCCACTTTGAGCGGAGAATCATCCCGTAGAGCAGGCCGTCGGGCTGGGCGTCGTAGGAATACTTGGCGGCACCGGTCACTTTGGCCACGCCGTCGACGCGAGGCGTGGGCTTGCCCAAGGTCTGGCTGGGATTGGGCCACTTGGCGACGGCAGGTTGCTTGGGCGGCGCGGGCGGCACCACGGGAGGAGGCACCGCAGGCGGCTTCGGAGCGGCGGGGGCTGGGCTGAGATCAGACGGCGCTGCCATGATGGATGACGGTGGTGGTTTCGGCGACGGCCTGTCCGCTCGCCTTGAGCGCGGCCTTGATGACGTGGGGATAGGTACCGCACCGGCAAAGATTGCCCGAGCAGGCGGTCCGGATCTGGGCCTCAGTAGGCTTGGGATTCGAATTGAGGAGCGCGGTCGTGGCCATAACGAGGCCGGGAGTGCAGAAGCCGCACATGAGGGCGTCGCAATCGATGAAAGCCTGCTGCACCGGTGTGAGCTTGCCGTCCTTGGCGAGGCCTTCCACGGTGGTGATCTCATGGCCCTGCGCATCGATGGCGAGCTTCATACACGCATAAATGAGTTTGCCGTCGAGCAGCACGGAGCAGGCGCCGCAGGTGGCGCGGTCGCAGACTTCCTTCGCGCCGGTGAGCGGGCCGAAATTGCGGAGGGCATCGAGAAGAGTGACACGGGGTTCGAGGTTGAATTCCTTTTTCTCGCCGTTGATGGAGAGGGTGAACTTGACCGGGCCGGGCCCTTGCGGTCCGGGACCGGCAGCCTTGTTGATCTCGTCGGCGACGGCGGTGGCCTGGGCCGCGGCGACGGCCACGGCGCTGGTGCCAATGCCCTTGAGGAAGGTGCGGCGGTCGAAACCGGGGGAGGAGGGCTTCATGGGAGTTATTGGGACAGACGGGAGGATCGGGTGTAGTCGTCGGGGGTGTCCATATCAAAGAGAACGCCGGAATCGTGGGTGGTCAAGTCTACGACAGGTATTTCTTGTTGACCCAGGAAATCGCGTAAAGTTGCGCAGGAAGTGGTGCTTAAGTCGGCAAAAAGACCGGCCGGGAGGGCGAGGGGATGGCCGGGTTTGCCTTCATGCACGACTCGGACGAGTTTTCCGGGGGAGTCGGTGCAGAGATGGAGGAAGGCGCGGAGGGTCTCAGGGCGGAGGTGGGGCTGATCACCAAGAGCGATGACCAGATGGCTGAGCGCAGGGTCCTGCTCGGCCCTGCACGCCGCGGTGACGACGGAGCCCATCATGCCGCGCTCAAAGGCGAGGGTGGGCGTGCGCTCGCCAGCCAGGACGCCAAGCCGGTCGAGTTCCCGGACAACGGGAGCATCCTGCTCCGGCGGATGGACCACGAGGATCTTCTCCGCCCCCGCTTCGCGCCATTGGGCAAGGAGATGACCAAGGACGGTGGTCTCTTTCCACGGCAGGCAGAGCTTGGGCGCACCCATCCGGCGGGATTCCCCGGCGGCGAGGATGGCGAGGAGGGAGGGCATGGGCGACGAGGGGAAGGCAGGGAAGCCTAACCCAATTGCCAAATTTTCCAAACTCCTGCGGAAGTCAGGCGATGGCGGCGTAAGCAGAGACTCAAGCGTATGCCCTGGATGAGCCCTGAATGGTGTCTTTGTTGAATGAAAATAAGGTGCTGACAACGCCATCAGGTGAGATTTTTCGCAAGGTGAGACTTCCGGAATCGGCTAGATAAAGATTGTCGGCGCGGTCCATCGCCATGCCATTGACTTCGCCGAAGCGGGCCTCGGTTCCGGGGCCATCAATAAAACCCTCTCCTTTGCGTGAGAACAGTACGCCATCGTTGAGGGCTCCGGCGAAGAGGCTGATGGAGCCGTCCGGCGTAATCTTATAGATGGCGTAAAACAGATAGAAGAAAAGGTTGTCGCGTGAGTCGATGGCAAGGCAAGAGGGATACTTGATCTCGAAGGGCTGATCTTGTTCATTTTGACCTTGCCACGTCAGGGTCCTCACGGGTCCTTTCCGGGGGATGATGCGGATGCGGTGGTTTCCCCAATCCGCGACATAAAGCTGGTTATGGCTGTCCAAGGCCATTCCCTGGGGGGAGTTGAAAACAGGGCATTCCGGCGATTCCTGTTTGAGGTCCCATAGCTTCGGTGTGCCGGCCAAAGTATGGATCGTGCCGTCGGGGCTGACTTGGCGGATCGCATTGCTGTTGGAAACATACAAATGATGGTCCCGATCCCAAACGAGGGCGTGAGGGCGGTCTAATTTTGCCGTCGCCCTGGGGCCATCTTCCATTCCCCTGCTATCCGGAATTCCCGCAATGGTGCTGACAACTCCTTCAGGAGTGATGAGTCGAATGACTTGGTTACCCCCGTCGGCGATATAAAGGTTGGCGTCTTCGTCGATAGTCAAACCGGAAGGATAGTTAAATCTCGCATAAGAACCGGGACCATCCCTGTTTCCCGTCCGGTTCGGTTGGCCCGCCAAATGGCTCGCACGACCATCCGGGGTTACTTTCCAGATCGTGTGGTTATTGAAAGTGGTATACATATTTCCAACCGTATCGAAGGCTAAACCGCAGAAACGTAGCGGAGTCTCTCCTCCTGCGAGCCGGGATGTATCCCTGCGCAGCAGTTCGGAGATGAAAGTCTTTAAATGCTCCTCCTTTTTTCCCCGGAACACGGGATTTTTTTTTCCTTTGGTCAGGAGATCGAACGAATAAACGACAGTGTCGGTCATCTGATCAGCTGGCGATTTCACGGATGGATGCGCTAACAGTGAATTGGCTAGGAGCGCAAACTCCTGAACCTCGGCGGGTGTTGCCTCTACAATCGTGACAATTTCCGCCCGTTTATAACCTGCGGCATCGGTATAGCGCAGACACTGATTCGGTCCCAAATTCTCGGCCTTGGGTAGCTTTTCCAATTTGGGGCCGGCGCGGCCCTGCACAGACAGGCACAGATGGCGGTCCGCATCAAAAGCGATCCAGGTAATCAGGCCATCGTTGATAAAGGCTCCCATAAAAAAAGAGATCGAGCCTGAGCGAATGCGGGATATTTCAATAGGAACGGTGAGATTGCTGTTGGGATCGGGAAATTTTTCGTGAGCCGGCAGGGCTTCGGCGGCAAGGGTGATTTTTTGCAGGTCGGTTTCAAAAAGTTCGGGCAACGGTGACGGAGCCATGGGAGCAGGCAAGGTGCTTTGCCGGCGAAGCTTCGCTTTGGCGTAGGATTCCGTTTTCTCGTAACAGGGCAGGCAGTAATAGACGGTGTCAGAGATGCCGTTGTGGATTTTCGTGGACGAAAAGATGCCCTCGGTCTGGAGACCGCAGGTGATGCACGTCGGCATGCAGGAATGGTAAGAAGCCGCTGTCGATAATCCATCCAATTGTGGAAAAGAAGACAGGCGCAATTAACGATATGGATGGGGTTGTAACCATGACCAAGCCTGGGAACAGTGCAATTGCGCGGACAAGGACGTTCTCAAATGAAGTTTGGGAACGAGGAAAGGCACTATCGCCCGGAAGATCGACGACTACCTTTTGGCTGAGGCTTACTTGGCCTCGCCAGTCTTTTCCATGAGGGCTTGGATGATGAGGCCGAGGCCGTTCGTGACAGGCTTCACAATGGGATCGTTTTCGAAGGTCTGGGGAGGGCCGGTCTTGATGTAAAAGCCCGAGGGGGTGAGGACGTAGATCGAGTTAATGTTGGATTTGGCCAGGGAGATGTGGGCGGTCTTCCATGGCCGGACGGTTTCGACGATTTTCCATGAGGCGAGGAGGATCGATTCAATGAGCGGATCGAGGGACGCATCGGGATGGCCCCAGACAATACCTTGGTCTTTGTCGGAATAGAGGCGCGCCTGACCGTCCTCGTAGACGGCGGTCAAGACGCCGGAGGGGCCGTTCTCGGCCACGACGCCGAGGATCTTGTAGGCTTCTTCCGGCGCGGGGCGCACTTCGTTTTGACGCAGGAAAAACCAGGCTTGCATGTAGTGGAGCGATTCAAGCGCGGGAGTTTCCAGTACGGCGCGCCAATGGGAGATCGCCAGTTCTTTTCGTCCCTCCTGAAGATGATGTCGTGCCGCGGCGAAATCCGACCAGGGAACCTCGGTTGCGGATCCGCCGGGAGGCGGCCATTGGTCGAGCGGTTGGTCGCCGTAGAGCAGGTCTTTGATCGGGTTCCGCTTGGGGGCCGGAGGGGGCGGAGTGGGTGCGGCTGGCTTGCGGACGGTTACGCGCGCTGGCGATGTTGCAGGCGCTGTGGGTGTTGTCGATGGATTGTCGGTTTGGCGATCGACCCCGGTAGGGCCCATGCCCAGGAGTTTTTGTATCCACGCTTTCATTTTTTTTGCCAGAGGGCACGCTGGTCAATGTACTGGGCGAGGATGCTGACGGCGATCTCGGGCACCGAGGTGGCGGCGATATTGATGCCGACGGGGCAGGCGAGGTTGGCCAGGGCGGTCTCGGTACCGATTTTCTCGGCGAAGAAATGCTCGCGGATGGTGCGGGCCTTGCGCTTGCTGCCGATCATGCCGAGAAAGGCAAAGCCACGGTCGATCCAGTGGCGCAGGACGAGGGCGTCGTGGCGGTGGCCGCGGGTGACGATGAGGCCGAAAGTGGCGGGCGCAGTCAACGGCGCGGTGAGGGTCTTTTCCCAGTCACCGACCCGGAGAGTGATCCCCGGAAAAATCTCCTTGTTGGCGAGGGCGGGACGGTCATCGAAGACGGTGATGGTGAAATCAAGGGCAAGGGCCATTGGCGCGACGGCCTGCGCGATATGGCCGGCCCCGGCGATCCAAAGGGCGCAAGGGGGAGAGACGGTCTCGCGATAGCGCAGTGGGAGTTTCGTGTCGTTGGTCCAGGTGATTTGAAAATCCTCGGTGAGGCCCCAAGAGAGGGAACGTTCGCGCCGGGCGAGTTCGGTCCAGATCGGCGCGGCGGATTGAATGCGTGGAAGAATGACGCCGCCGACACGTCCGCCGCAAATGAGGCCGTCGTCCCAACCGAAGTCGTGGTCGAGGACGAGGTCGAAAGTCTCCGGCTTGCCGGTGACGAGCGACTGGCGGGCGCGGTCCTGGATTTCGGCCTCGAGGCAGCCTCCGCCCATGGTCCCAGCGATGCGGCCGTCGGCGTAGAAGAGGGCCTTCGCGCCGACTTTTTGCGGACTGGAGCCTTTGACTTCGGTGATGATGCCGAGCGCGACGGGTTCGTCGGTCGCCGTGGCGGCGGCGAGGATCTCGTAAAACGTGGGCACCCGCCTAGTTTAACCGAGGGGCGGGGAAAAGAATAACGGAATTACGAAGGTGTCGACTTTACCATTGGGCCCAAGCAGCCTGGGGGGCACCCTGGACATCCGTCATGTCGTAGCCATGCGCGGTGGCCGTGGTGCGGGCGGCCTCGGCGAGCCGGGCGTTGCCGCAATTGAGATAGGTTGCCGTCATGGCCTTGCTGGCATGGTCTTTGAGGACCTGGAATAAATCGGGGAGAACTTCCTCCTGGCCCAGGGAGATCAGCGCGCAGGCGGCATTGTCAATCTTCCGGCGGTCGCTGGTCTGCAGGTCGGCCAGCAAGACCCGCTTGGTTTTTTCCCACTGCGTCTTGAGATTGGCGCTGTCAGTCGTGCAGATCCAAAAATAGACGCGTTCGTTGTCGGAGATGGGATCCCAACCGAGCGTCTTCAGGGCGGCGCCGAACTCAGTCCGGGCCTCCCAATCAGGCAGGATCCCGACAATGGGGCCGATGGCCCGTTTGTCGCCCAGCTTGGCCAGCGCTGCGGCGGCGGAACCGCGCACACCGGCATCGGAGCTCTGTAAGCGGCCCAGCAAAGGAGTTACAGCCCGCATGTCGGCCAGGGAGCCCAGGGAGCCCGCCACCGTGATTTGGACGCCAATATTCGAATCGTCCAAGGCGGTAAGCAGCGGAGCCACGGCGCGCGCATCGCCCAAAAGTCCCAGTGCCTCGGCGGCGGCGTTGCGCACACCAACGTCCTGGTCAGTCAGACAAGCGGTCAATGGAACTACTGCCCGCGTATTTGCCAGCCGACCGAGCGAGCGGGCCGCCGCTGTGCGCACGGCCGGATCGGAATCGGTCAAGCAGCCGATCAACGGCAACTCGGCTCGCCCGTCGCCCAAGGTGCCCAGGACTCCGGCGGCGGCGGCCCGAACGTTGGCATCGGGGCTTTTCAAGGAGGTGAGAAGAGGTTCGAAAGCAGGCAGGCCCAGAGTGCCCAAGGCTCCTGCGGCGGAGTTTCTTGCCCCGGCATCGGTGTCCTTCAAGTTGGAGACCAACGGATCGACGGCTTCGGCCTTGCCGATCTTGCCGAGTGCTTCCGCTGCGGCGCTCCGCACGACGACGCCATCGTTCAGGCAGGCGATGAGTGGTTTCTCGGCGCGGGCATCGTGGAGCGCGCCCAACGCCGTGGCCGCCGCATTGCGCACCGCGATGTTGGGATCCTTCAGGGCGGCAATCAGAGGCTCAACCGCCCGGGTGTTGCCCAGGCTGCCCAGCGAGACAGCGGCGGCGATACGCGCCTCGGGATTGGCGTCCGTGAGGCAGGCAATCAGGGCATCCGTGGCCCGGGGATCATTCAAGGCGCCCAGCACTCCGGCGGCGGCGGCGCGGGCCTCCGGGATGGGATCCTTCAGGCATTCGATCATCGGCTCGAAGGCCGGTTGCCCCGACTTGCCCAAGGCAGCGGCTGCAGCGATTCGCGCTTGGGCGTCCGTTTTCAGGCAGGAGACCAGCGCGGGAACAGCCCGGGCATCGTGCAGTTTGCCGAGAGCCTCGGCGACCGCGATGCGCACGTCGGGATCGGTATCTTTCAGGCAAGCGGTCAGCGGCAGGACCGCCCGTGGGTCGCCAAAGATGCCCAAGGCCGTGGCCGCGGCGGCGCGCAAAGCCGGCGAGGAAGCATTCAGGGAATCGATGAGGGGTAGGACAGCCCGGGGGTCGGCCGAATTGCCCAAGGCGGCGGCGGCCGAAACCTGCGAGCCTGACTTTGGATTTCTCAAGGCCTCAATTTGGTCCTGCACATCATCGGCCCAAAGGCAGTGGGCGGAGGCCAGCACGAGGCAGAGTCCCAGCCAGCGGCCGGGAGCCTTTTTCATCAGGGTGAACCGGTCCATAGAAATCAAGGGCAGCTTGGCCCAAGGGACTCTTACACCGCAATTAATTTTCTTGGGCTAGGGCCGTGTCAGGTCGCCGGTGACACGGCGCGTAAAACCGCTGCGGCCACTGCCGGTGCCTTTGGCCTCAAGGCTGCAGCTATTGGGTCCGGTACGGGTGAGCGTGGTGGTCGATTGGACCCCGGCCACGCTTTCATCCTTGGTCAGGGTATTGCCCTTGGCCATCCAGACTTTGCCGATGTCGGCCTGGGTGATGACGAGGGTGAATTCCGATTTGGCCGGTGTGGTGCTGTGGGAATCGAGCGTGGCGATGGTTCCTTTCCAAGTCCCCACCCAGGAGTCAGCGCCGGTTCCGCCGCCCTCCGGGGCGGCTTGGGCAGGAAGGAAACAAGTTCCGGTCCAGCTACTGGTGAAGACGAGGGCGAACAGGAGAAAGACGGCTCGGCGCATCGTGCGACCTTAGTTAATCCAAATGATTTTGTAACGGATTTGCTGCAAATTTTGCTGAGGTTGGCAGCGGAGTATCGTCGTGCCAAGTGGTGCGGGTCGGTGTAGTTTGCGGCATCTGATGAGCGCCAAGGTACCGATTAGTGTTTTAATCCCGATTCGCAACGAAGCGGGCAATTTGCCCCGCTGCCTGGAGTCGGTCCGGTGGGCGGACGAGATTTTTGTCGTCGATTCGCACAGCACCGACGATTCGGAGAAGATCGCGAAAGCGTACGATGCGCAGGTGGTGCAGTTCGATTTCAACGGTACCTGGCCGAAGAAGAAGAACTGGGCGCTGGAGAATTTGCCGTTCCGGCATCCGTGGGTCTTTATCCTGGATGCGGACGAGGAATTGACGCCGGATGCGGAGCGGGAGTTTGCGGAGGTTGTGGCCCGGAGCGAAACGGGGGCGACGGGCTACTGGATCAATCGGCGGTTTCATTTCATGGGGAAGTGGCTGCGGCATGCCTACTACCCGAACTGGAATTTGCGACTCTTTCGGCACCGGCTGGGCCGGTACGAGCAATTGA
>Ga0068863_100001012_pt1 | contig 28130 bp, 22 predicted proteins | sample KBSSwiS62_FD_66596 | JGI IMG/M metagenome (GOLD analysis project Ga0068863, IMG submission 66596) | Switchgrass rhizosphere microbial communities from Kellogg Biological Station, Michigan, USA - KBS Switchgrass S6-2 | ecosystem: Host-associated > Plants > Roots > Rhizosphere > Soil ... | reverse complement strand
CACCGCCTGGTCAGCGAACGTCTTCAGGAGATCCACCTGCGAGTCGGAAAAGAGTCCCGGCGAGGACCTCCCGACGAAAATGCATCCGATCACCTGTGTGCCGCGAACGATCGGAACGCCGAGCCCGCCGCGATAACGGGCCGCCCGTGCCAGATCCTTGAGCGCGTAGTTGTCGTCGGAGAGTACGTCCGCGCTGTGAACGATGGCGGCGCCGCGAATCACCCGCGCCGTAATGGACTCTGTATCGATGTGCATGGGGTAAAGCGTGCGAATGATGTCGACGCCTTCGGGGACGACACCTTGTATCGCAGCCAGCTGGATATCGCGGCCGTCGAATCTCGACACCACCGCGACGTCCGCGCGGCAAAGGCCGACGGCGCGCTCCGCGATGATGTCGAAAATGGGTTGCAGATTCGTGGGCGAGCTCGAGATCGCACGCAGGATTTCGCTCGTTGCGGTCTGCTGCTCGAGTGACTCGCTGAGTTCGCCGTTCCGATCGCCGAGCTCGGTGAAGAGCCGCACGTTCTCGATCGCGATCACCGCCTGGTCGGCAAAGGTGCGGGTCAGCTCCAGCTGCCGCTCGGAGAACGGATTGGCCTCCGTGCGAAACAGCACGAGTACGCCCGCCGTCGTGCCTTCCCGGAGCAGCGGCACGCAAAGGATCGTTCGATGCCCATATCGGCGCTGCAGATCGCGGCCGACGGGGTATTCGGCGTCGCTTTCCGCAGCGAGATCGTGCACATGGATGGCGCACCGATCGATCGCGGCGCGCCCTGACACCGATTCACGCGTCAGCGGCATCTCTACGCCCTCGATGCTGCCGGAGCGCGCGCGCAGTACCTCGCCGAACGGTCCGACCGCCGCCGCGCCGCGCAACACGTCGCCATCGACGCGCATCAGCAGCACGTTGGGAGCGCCGCAGAATCGCGCCGCCGCGTGGACCACGGTCTCGAGAACGGGCCGGATGTCCGTCGGCGATCCCGCGATGGCGCGTAGGATCTCGCTGGTCGCTTCCTGCTGTTCGAGCGCCTCGGACAGCTCGCGGTTGCGGGCCTTCACCTCGTTGAACAGGCGCACGTTCTCGATGGCGATCGCCGCCTGCCGTGCGAACGTCTGCACGAGCTCCACCTGGTCCGGCGCAAACAATCCCGGCTCGCGGCGCCACAGGAAGATCGCGCCGCGCACATCGTCCTCTCGCGCAAGGGGGACGGCGAGCACCGCGCGGGCGCCGATCAGCTCGATGTTTCCGCGCGCCTCGGGAAACTCGGTGTCGAGGAGAGGAACGAGGTCCGCGTAGTGGATGGTCTTGCGATCGAGCACCGCGCGGCCGGTGATCGACGTTCGTTTGAGCGCGATGGGCAGAATCGGAATGGGCGCTTCGCCGGCGACGGAGTGGTGACCGACCACCTGGAGTTCGCCGTTGCCGAGCAGCATCACGCGCGCGAATGGCGCTCGACACAGCCGGGTCGCCCATTTGGCGACGGCGTCGAGCACCGGTTGCACGTCACCCAGCGAACTCGCCATCAGTCGCAGGATGTCGTTGCTCGCGGCCTGCTGCTCGCGCGTTTCGGCGAGCCGCAGCGCGAGCGCGTGTGTCGCGTCGTTCGCCTGTATCGGTTTTGCGCGCGAAGCCATCGGCTTGTCCCTCCCCCGAAACGACGTTTTACGCCGCACACTAGGCGAAGTCGCCCGGCGCGGCAAGGGGAGCCGTCCTCAGTCGGACTTGACGATGGCAACGTCCACTTCGATCGGCTTCAGCACGCGAACGAGGTCTGCGGGCGACAGGCCCACGAGATAGCCGCGGCGGCCGCCGTTGACGTACACATAAGGAAGCGCGGCGATCGAGCGCTCCATGTACGTCGGCATCGTGCGGCGTGTGCCGAACGGGCTCGTCCCCCCTACCTGGTAGCCCGAATGGCGGTTCGCGACTTCGGGCGAGCAGTTGCTGACGGTCTTCACTCCGAGCGCACGGGCGAGGCTCTTCGTCGACACTTCGCGGTCGCCGTGCATCAGCACGACGAGCGGACGCCGGTCCTGATCCTCCATCACGAGCGTCTTGATGACGGCGTGCTCGTCCACGCCGAGCTCCCGCGCCGAGACGGCCGTGCCGCCGCGCTCTTCGTAAACGTAAGGATGATGCGTGAAGGCGACGCCGTGCTCGCGCAGCACGCGCATGGCCGGAGTGGTCGGATACGTTTCCTTTGCCATCGCCGTTCCGAAGCGCGGTACTTGTCGCCCGCTTTAGCCGCGCGGATGGTGCTCCGCGTGCAGGCGCTTCAGCCGCTCGCGCGCCACGTGCGTGTAGATCGTCGTCGTCGCGATGTCCGCGTGCCCCAGCAGAAGCTGCACGACACGCAGGTCCGCGCCGTGGTTCAGGAGATGTGTCGCGAACGCGTGGCGCAGCACGTGCGGCGACAGGCCGGCCGCTGGAATGCCGGCCCTCGCGCCGAGACGCTTGATGAGCGCCCAGAACGCCTGGCGCGTGAGCGGCCCGCCGCGGGCGGTGACGAACACCGCTGTCGATTTTGCGTGGCCGCCGAGCGCCGGCCGCACTTCGGCGAGATAGCGCTTGAGCCACGAGATCGCCTCCTCGCCGAGTGGAACGAGGCGTTCCTTGCTGCCCTTGCCGAGCACGCGCACGACGCCCATGTCGAGCGACACCTGCGGGAGCGTAAGACCGACGAGCTCCGAGACGCGCAGGCCCGTCGCATACAGCGTCTCCAGCATCGCGCGGTCGCGCAGCCCGAGCGTTGTCTTCGTGTCGGGTGCCGCGAGCAGCGCTTCGACTTTCGCTTCGCTCAGGTTTTTCGGCAGCCGCCGGGGCAGCTTCGGCGCCTTCACGCGCAGCGTCGGGTCTGCGCGGAGGATGCCCTGCTGCAACTGCAGCGCGTAGAACCGCCGCACCGACGAGAGCCGCCGCGCGATCGACGTCGCCTTCGCTTTCGCGCGGAACTGGTCGGCGAGAAACGCCTCGACGTCGATGCGCTGGGCCTGCAGCATACTGCGGCCGCGGCGTTCGAGCCACGCCGCCCATTGGCCGAGATCCCGCCGGTAGCTCGACAGCGACGATTGCGCGAGCCCGTCCTGCAACCAGACCTGGTCGCAGAAGGCGTCGATCAGTTCGGCAGGCGTCGGCATCAATCCCCGTCAGGACATCTTCATCTGGCGCGGAAGGAACGTGATGAGCTGCGGAAAGTACCAGATGAGCAACACGGCGACGATCATCAGCCAGAACATGGGCAGCGCCTGCCGCGCGATCCACGTGATCTGCCGCTTCGTCATGCCTTGCAGCACGAACAGATTGAAGCCGACCGGAGGCGTGATCTGCGCCATCTCGACGACGAGCACGACGAAGATTCCGAACCACAGGAGGTCGATACCCGCGGCCTCCACGCTCGGCAGGATGACGCCCATCGTCAGCACGACCATCGAGATGCCGTCCAGAAAGCAGCCGAGCACGATGTAGAAGATCATCAGCGCGACGATCAGCGCGAACGGAGTGAGGCCGAGGCCGCCGATCCATTCGGCGAGGTGTCGCGGCAGCCCGATGTAGCCCATCGCGAGCGTCAGGAACGACGCTCCCGCGAGGATGAGCCCGATCATGCAGTACAGCCTCGTCGCGCCCATGATGCTCGAGGCGAACGTCGTGCGCGACAGCGACCCTTGCGCCGCCGATATGGCCAGCGAGCCGACGACGCCGAATGCGGCAGCCTCCGTCGCGGTGGCGATGCCCGCGTAGATCGAGCCCAGCACGAGCGTGATCAGCAGCACGACGGGGATGAGGTGCCTCGACGCATGCAGCTTCTGCAGGACGGTCGTATGGGTCCGCGCCGCGGGAATCCGCTCCGGGTGCAGCAGCGCCCACACGACGACGTAACCGGAGAAGAGCGAGGCGAGAAGCACGCCCGGGATGACGCCCGCGATGAAAAGCTCCGCGATCGACACGTTGGCCATGACGCCGTAGACGATCATGATGATCGACGGCGGGATCAGCAGCCCGAGCGTGCCGGCGCCCGCCAGCGTGCCGACGGTCATCTCCTCCGGATAACCGCGTGCGTGAAGCTCCGGCAGCGTCATCTTGCCGATCGTCGCGCACGTCGCGGCCGACGAGCCGGAGACCGCGGCGAAGATCGTGCAGCCGATGATGTTGGTGTGCAGCAGCCGGCCGGGCACTCGCTCGAGCCACGGCGCGAGGCCGCGGAACATGTCTTCGGAGAGCCGGGTGCGGAACAGGATTTCCCCCATCCAGACGAAGAGCGGCAGCGCGGTGAGCGTCCACGACGAAGACGAGCCCCATATCGTAACCGCCATCGCGTCGCCGGCGGGTCGCGACGAGAAGAGCTCCATGCCGATCCACGCGACGCCGGCAAGTGCGAGGCCGATCCACACGCCGCTCCCCAGCAGGACGAAGAGCGAGACGATGAGAAGCGCGGTGATGAGGCCGTCCACGAGTCGCGTTGCCTTACTCGTGGTGGAGCGGGGCGTCCGCCTTGGGCGCCTGCCGCTGCCCGCTCCACTCGAGGGCGAGCTCGTCGGCGAACGCGATCGCGAGCACGAGCGTGCCGGCGGCCATCGTGATCTGCGGAATCCACAACGGTGTCGCGTCGTTGCCGGTGGAGACGTCGTTGAACTGCCACGACTGGAACGCAAGCCGCACGCTGTAGTACGCGAACAGCGCCGCGAGCAGGAGCGCCACGACGAGCGCGACGAGGCTCAGCACACGGTGCGCGCGAGGTCCGATGTGCTCCAAAATCAGCGTGACGCGGATGTGCTCGCCGCGTTTCAGCGTGTGCGCGAGCGCCAGGAATCCGCTCGCGGCCATGCAGTAGCCGGCGTACGAGTCGGTGCCCGGCACGTGGAAGCTCAGGAGACGACCCAGGATCCCGGTCAGGACCATCGCGAGCGTCCCCGCCAAAAACAACGCCGCCAGCACCCCGGCGGCGTCGTACAGGGCGTCGAGCGCGCGCCGCATCACATCGTGCGGTAAGCGTCGATCACCTTGCGTCCGTCGTCGCCCGCCTTGCGCAGCCACTCGACCAGCATGTAATTGCCGACCTTGCGGAGATCGGCGGTGAGCTCTTCCGAAGGCTTCACGATGCTCATCCCCTTGCTCTTGAGCTCGTTGTAGTACCACTGCGTTTTTTCCTCCGAAGCCTTCCAGCCGCGCGCTTCCGCGTCGGCGGCGGCCTTGAGCACCGCGGCCTGCGTCGGCTTGTCCAGCGCGTCGAACGCCTTCTGATTCACGATCAGCGCGTTCTTCGGGAGCCACGCCTGCGTATCGTAGAAGTTCTTGAGATGCTCGTACGTCTTCGTGTCGTAGCCCGTCGCGCCGGAGGACATGTACGAGTCCACGATGCCCGTGGCGAGCGCCTGCGACAGCTCGGCGGCCTGCACCGTGACGGGCTGGGCGCCAACGAGCTCGGCGATCTTCGACGTCGCGGGACTGTATGCCCGCCACTTGAGTCCCTTCATGTCGGCGGCACTCGCAAGCGTGCGCTTGGTGAAGATGCCCTGCGGCGGCCAGGGCACCGCGTACAGGACTTTCATGCCCTGCTTCGCGAGCTTTTCGTCAAGTGTCTTGCGCGACGCCTTGTAGAGCTTCAACGAGTCGGCGTACGACGTCGCGAGAAATGGAATGCCGTCCAGGCCGTAGAACGGATCCTCGTTCTCGTAATTGACGAGCAGGATCTCGCCGGCCTGCGCCTGTCCGCCCTGCACCGCGCGCTTGATCTCGGGCGCCTTGAAAAGCGAAGCGTTGGGATGAACGGTGATCTTGAGCGTGCCCTTCGTTGCCTTGTCGACGTCGCTCGCGAACTGCTGAATGTTCTCGGTGTGGAAATTGTTCGGCGGGTACGCGGTGGGCAGATCCCACTTGGTCTGCGCAGCCACGGGCAGCGAAAACGTAACCCCGAGGACGGCGCAGAACGCTGCGGCGGCGAAGGCAGGCAATCGCTTCATTGACGAAACTCCTCGGAGACGGAAGGCGGTTGCACCGCCAGGCGATGCCGCGGGCGGCGAGATCGCGCCTTTTTTACCACAATTCGCGCGCAGGCACTCGAACCGCGTCGTGTGCCGACGATTGGGAATCCGGGCTCCGGCCAAGACGAATTCGGTATCATCGGGCCGAAGCTCACTGCGCACTGCAATCCATGACCGGCAAATCAACAATCGCAACGTCCGCCGGGTGGGAATTCTGGATCGATCGCGGCGGCACGTTCACCGACGTCGTCGCCCGTCGGCCCGACGGCGCGCTCCTCACGCACAAGCTGCTGTCCGAAAACCCCGAGCGCTATGCCGATGCGGCGGTCCACGGCATACGCGAGCTCCTGGGACTCGCTGCCGATGCGCTGATTCCGGCGGACGTCGTCGATGCGGTCAAGATGGGGACTACCGTCGCGACCAACGCGCTTCTCGAGCGCAAGGGCGACCGCACGGCGCTCGTCATCACGCGCGGATTCGCCGACGCGCTGCGCATCGCTTACCAGAACCGGCCGAAGCTCTTCGTGCGGCGCATCGAGCTGCCCTCGCTGCTGTACGAGCGGGTGATCGAGGCGGACGAGCGAATCGGCGCTCACGGCGAGGTCGTGCGCGCGCTCGACCTCCAATCGGTGCGACGCCTGCTCCAAGCGGCCCGCGACGATGGCATCGCGAGCGTCGCCATCGTGCTGATGCACGGCTACCGCTTCCCGCAGCATGAGCAAGCGCTCGCGCGCCTCGCGCGCGAGCTTGGCTTCCGGCAGGTCTCCGTCTCCCACGAGGTGTGTCCGCTGATGAAGCTCGTCTCTCGCGGCGACACGACCGTGGTCGACGCGTATCTGTCGCCGATCCTGCGCCGCTACGTCGAGCAAGTGGAGCGGGACCTTCATGGCGGCGCAACCGCCGTCGAGATCGCGCGGCATCGGCCGCGGTTGCAGTTCATGCAGTCGAACGGTGGCCTCACCGATGCCCATCTGTTCCAGGGCAAGGACGCAATCCTGTCCGGTCCCGCCGGCGGCATCGTCGGGGCCGTGGAGGTGTCGCGCCTCGCGGGCTTCGAACGGATCATCGGCTTCGACATGGGGGGCACCTCGACCGACGTGACGCACTACGCGGGCGAGTACGAGCGCGCGTTCATCACCGAAGTGGCCGGCGTGCGGCTCGCAGCGCCGATGATGCGCATTCACACGGTTGCCGCGGGGGGCGGCTCGATCTGCCGGTTCGACGGCGCGCGCTTCCGCGTCGGTCCCGAATCCGCCGGCGCGAATCCCGGGCCGGCTTCTTACCGGCGCGGCGGGCCGCTTACGGTCACCGATTGCAATGTGATGGTCGGCAAGCTCGACCCGGCACTTTTTCCGCGCGTGTTCGGCCCTTCCGGCGCCGAACCGTTGGACGACGCGATCGTGGCCGCGAAATTCACCGCCCTCTCGGCGGAAATCGGACAGGCGACGGGCATCGCGCGAACGCCCGAGGAGATTGCCGACGGATTCCTGAAGATCGCCGTCGCAAACATGGCGAATGCCATCAAGCACATCTCCGTCGAGCGCGGCTACGACGTCACCGAGTACACGCTGTGCTGCTTCGGCGGCGCGGGCGGCCAGCACGCGTGCCTGGTCGCCGACGCGCTCGGCATGACGCGTGTGCTGCTGCATCCAATGGCAGGCGTGCTGTCGGCATACGGGATGGGGCTTGCCGATGTACGCTCGCTGCGCCAGCAGGCACAGGAAGTGGTGCTGTCGGACGCGGCGCTCGCGCAGGCGGCCGACACGCTCGGCACGCTCGAAGCGTCCGCGCGCGCCGACGTCTCCGCGCAGGGAATCGCCGCTGAGCGCATCCATACCCGGCGCACGCTGCACGTCAAGTACGAAGGAACGGACACCACGCTCGAAACAGCCGTGGACGACGTCGCAGCGGTCGTCGCGGAGTTCGAGCGCAAGTATCGGCAGCAGTACGGCTTTCTCATGCCCGGCCGCAAGCTCGTCGTCGAGGCAGTCGGTGTCGAGGCGATCGGGAAGACGCACGATCCGAACGAGTCGATGCCCGCGTACACACGGCGCGCCGCGCCGCTCCGGCCGATCAGGACGAACCGGATCTATACCGAAGGCGGATTCCGGGGGGCGGCCGTCTACGATCGCCTCGACCTGCGCCCAGGCGATGCGATCGCCGGGCCGGCCGTCATTCGCGAGGACAACGCGACGACGGTCGTCGAGCCGGGCTGGCGCGCGCTCTTCACCAGGCGCGGCGATCTCGTCCTCGAACGGGTGGAGGCAGCGCGGCGGGCGCATGCGGTCGGCACGACCGCCGATCCCATCCTGCTCGAGGTGTTCAACAACCTGTTCATGGCGATCGCCGAGCAGATGGGCGTGACGCTCGCCAACACCGCGTACTCCGTGAACATCAAGGAGCGGCTCGATTTCTCGTGCGCGCTCTTCGACTCGGAAGGCAATCTCGTCGCCAACGCGCCGCACATGCCGGTGCATTTGGGCTCGATGGGCGAGAGCGTGCGGACGATCATCGAGCGGCGCACCGGCACCATGGCCGACGGCGACGTCTTCGTGCTCAACGCGCCATACAACGGCGGTACGCATCTTCCCGACGTGACCGTGATCGCGCCGGTGTTTCTCGACGCTGGACCGGCTGGAACGGCGAGCGACGCGGAGCGGTCTCGCGCGCCGGAATTCTACGTGGCGTCCCGGGGACATCACGCCGACATCGGCGGCATCACGCCTGGATCGATGCCCCCCGACTCGACGCACGTCGACGAGGAAGGCGTCCTGCTCGACAACGTGCAGCTGGTCGCGCGCGGGCGCTTTCTCGAGGCGGAGATGCGCGCGCTGCTCGCGTCCGGCCGGCACCCGGCGCGGAATGTCGAGCAGAACCTGGCCGACCTCCGCGCCCAGGTCGCCGCCTGCGCGAAGGGCGCGCTCGAGCTTTCGAGGATGGTCGAGCACTTCAGCCTTCCCGTCGTCCGCGCTTACATGCGCCACGTGCAGGACAACGCGGAGGAATCGGTGCGCCGGGTGCTCGACGTTCTCAAGGACGGCCACTTCGAATACGAGATGGACAGCGGCGCGAAGATCGTCGTGACGATCTCGATCGACCGGCAAGCGCGGCGCGCTAAGGTCGATTTCACGGGCACGAGCCCGCAGCAGGCGACGAACTTCAACGCGCCCTCCGCGGTGTGCAAGGCTGCGGTGCTGTACGTGTTTCGCACGCTCGTCGACGACGAGATCCCGATGAACGCGGGGTGCCTCAAACCGCTCGACATCGTCATTCCGGAAGGCTCGATGCTCGCGCCTCGGTATCCGGCCGCGGTCGTCGCCGGCAACGTCGAGACGTCGCAGGCGATCACCGACACGCTGTACGGCGCACTGGGCGTGCTCGCCGCATCGCAGGGCACGATGAACAACTTCACGTTCGGCAATGCCCGGTACCAGTACTACGAGACGATCTCCGGCGGCTCGGGTGCCGGACCCGATTTCGACGGCGCGAGCGTCGTGCAGACGCACATGACCAACTCGCGGCTCACCGATCCCGAAGTGCTCGAATGGCGATTTCCCGTGCGGCTCGAGTCGTACGCGATCCGCCGCGGCAGCGGAGGAGCGGGCCGCCATCGCGGGGGCGACGGCGGCGTGCGGCGCGTCCGCTTTCTCGAACCCATGACGGCGGTGATGCTCGCGAATCACCGCCGCATCGCGCCATTCGGCGTCGCCGGCGGACTGCCGGGCGCGGTCGGTCGCAATTGGGTGGAGCGCGCCGCCCAAGGCGACGGCGCCGCCCGCGAGGAATACGGCGCGACGTTTGCCGTCGCGATGGAGGCGGGCGACGTCTTCGTCGTCGAGACACCGGGCGGAGGTGGCTTCGGGCCGCCGACGTAGGGGAGACGGGACAGGTCCGAAACTGGGCGAATGGGGCCAGGTCCGACTCTGCGTACAAGGCCGGCCACGGCCCGCGGTGACGCGGGCATAATCGGAACATCTTTTCAAAAAGGAGGCTCTCATGGCGAGCGTCTACGATTTCACCGTCAAGAACATCCGGGGCAAGGAAGTCAAGCTCGACAGCTACAAGGGCAAGGCGCTCCTGATCGTCAACACGGCAAGCGAATGCGGATTCACGCCGCAGTACAAAGGGCTGGAGGCGCTGTACGAGAAGCTGCACGGCAAGGGGCTCGAAATACTGGGGTTCCCGTGCAACCAGTTCGGTGCGCAGGAGCCCGGCAGCGAGAAGGAGATCCAGAGCTTCTGCGAGGTGAACTACGGCGTCACCTTTCCGATGTTCGCCAAGGTCGACGTCAACGGCGACAACGCGGCGCCGCTCTATCGGTTCCTCAAGAAGCAGAAGCCCGGACTGCTGGGCTCCGAGGCGATCAAGTGGAACTTCACCAAGTTCCTCGTCGATCGCGATGGCAGGGTCGTCGAGCGCTACGCACCGAACGCCGAGCCCGCCAGCATCGAGCCCGACATCGAAAAGCTGCTCTGATCGAGGCGCCGGGATGAAGCGCGTTCGTGGCGTCGCACTCGGCGTCATAACGGTGCTCGGCTTCGCCGGCGCAACCGCGCTGGCGCAGCCTGATCCCAACAAGGTGCTGCGGGCCGCATTTCCGGCGGCGGAGACGGGCTTCGACCCGCAGGCCGCGGGCGACGAATACTCGAACAGCGTCAACCGGGCAATCTTCGACACCCTTTACAAGTACGACTATCTGGCGCGCCCCTACAAGATGGTGCCCAACACCGCGGCCGCGATGCCGGAGATTTCGGCCGACGGCAAGACGTGGAAGATCCGCATCCGGCCCGGCATCCATTTTTCCGACGATCCCGTGTTCAAGGGCCAGCGGCGCGAGTTGACCGCCGCCGATTACGTCTACGGCATGAAGCGCGTGCTCGACCCGCAGTTGCGTTCGAACTCGCTGCAGGCGCTCGACGGGCGGTTCGTCGGCGCGGAGGCCGTCGTCGCGAAGGCGAAGGAAACGGGCAAGTTCGATTACGACGCGCCGATCGAAGGCTTGCAGGCGCTCGACCGATATACGCTGCAAATCAAGCTCAATTTTCCCGACGCCGAACTCCTGTCAAACCTCACGACGGTCGCGACATCGGGTGTGGCGCGCGAGGTCATTGAAACGTACGCGGACGGCGCGGGCTGGGTGATGTCGAATCCGGTGGGAACGGGACCGTATCGCCTCAAGGAGTGGCGGCGCGGCCAGAGGATCGTGCTGGAGGCGAACCCCAACTTCCGCGACGAGTACTACCCGGAAAGCAACAGCGCGGAGGATCGTGCATTCGCAAAGTACAAAGGGAAGAAGGTTCCGCTCGCGGGCCGCGTCGAGATCAGCATCATCGAGGAATCCAATCCGCGGCTGCTCGCGTTCGAGCAGGGGGATCTCGACTACACCGCCGTTCCTCCGGATCTCGTCTCCACTGTGCTCGACCCCGGCAACAAGCTGAAGCCGCGGCTCGCGAAGGAAGGTATCACCCTCGCGCGCGGCATGCAGCCGGCGATCACGTATTCGTACTTCAACATGGAGGACGGAATCGTCGGCGGCTATACGCCGGAGAAAGTCGCGCTGCGGCGAGCGATCGGAATGGCGTACAACGTCGACGAGGAAGTCCGCGTGCTGCGCTCTGGCCAGGCGGAGCCCGCGACGCAACCTCTGCCGCCCATCGTGACCGGCTACAACCCCAAGTTCAGCGGACACGCCAAATACGACCCTGCGGCGGCGAGAGCGCTGCTCGACAAGTTCGGCTACGTCGATCGCGACAAGGACGGCTGGCGCGACCTGCCGGACGGCAAGCCGCTCGTGCTCAAGATTGCCAACGGTCCCAACGCAATCGACCGTCAATATGCGGAGCTGTGGCAGAAGAGCATGAACGCCGTCGGCCTGCGCGTGGAGTTCAACACGCAGAAGTTCGCGGACAACCTCAAGGCGGCGCGGCTCGGCCAGCTGCAGATGTGGTTCCTCGGCAACATCGCGACGACGCCGGAAGGCTTCGGGTTCATGGGGCTGCTCTATGGCGGCAACGCCGGCTTCTCGAACCTCGCGCGCTTCAAGCTTCCTCAGTTCGACAAGCTGTACGAAGAGGCGAGGTCGATGCCCGACGGAGCAGAGCGAAACAAAATGCTGCAGCGGATGTCGGAGCTCGTCACCGCCTATTCGCCCTGGAATCTCCATGCATACCGCTACGAGAACGTGCTCGTGCAGCCGTGGCTCGAGGGGTACAAGTACAATGCCTTCAACCGGCATCCCTGGGCCTACTATGACGTCGACAGCAAGCGGCGCAAGTCGACGAGCCCATAGCGTGTTTCGCGCAGCGCGTGTCGTCGGCGTAGCTGCGATCGCCGTGGCGGCATTCGTGTCCGTGCCTTCGTTACAGGCACAGCCCGGATGGGGCGATCCGGCGAAGACGCTGCGCGTGACCTTTCCCGTCGCGGAAACCGGTTTCGATCCGCAAGCGACGTCCGACTATTATTCGAGCCACGTCGAGCGCGCGATCTTCGATCCGCTCTACGAGTTCGACTACCTCGCGCGGCCGTACAAGATCATTCCCAACACGGCTGTTGCAATGCCCGACATCTCGGCCGACGGCCGGGTGTGGAAGATCCGCGTGCGGCCCGGCATCTACTTCAACGACGATCCGGCGTTCAAGGGCAAGAAGCGCGAGCTCGTCGCCGAGGATTACGTCTACTCGATGAAGCGGCTGCTCGACCCGAAAGTCCGGGCGCCGATGCTGTGGTTCATCGACGGCAAGATCGACGGCAGCGACGGCGTGATCGCCAGGGCGAAGGAGACCGGTCGGCTCGATTACGACGCTGCGATCTCGGGCCTGAAGGCGCTCGACCGGTACACGCTGCAGATCACGCTGAAGGAGCCCGACTACATCCTCCAGGCGTACCTCACTCAAATGCCGATGGCCGCCGTTGCGCGCGAAGTCATCGAAACGTACGGCGATGCGTCGGGATGGGCGATGGCGAATCCGGTCGGCACTGGCGCCTTCCGCCTCCGGGAGTGGCGACGCGGACAGAAGATCGTCCTCGAAGCGAATCCCCATTATCGCGAGGAGTACTACCCGGATAGCGCCGACCCCGAAGATCGCGAGCGGGTCGCCAAGATGAAAGGCAAGCGGCTGCCGCAGGTCGGCCGGGTCGAGGTCTCGATAATAGAAGAGTCGAATCCGCAGCTCCTCGCTTTCGCCAACGGCGAGCTCGACTACGTCAACGTTCCGGCCGATCTCGTCGGCAAGGTGATGGGTCCGGACAACACGCTGAAGCCGGAATTCGCCGCGAACGGCACGACGCTGCACCGCGTGACCCAGCCCGCGCTCTCGTACACGTACTTCAACATGGAAGACCCGGTGCTCGGCGGCTACACGCCGGACAGGATCGCGCTGCGGCGGGCGATGATCATGGGATTCAACACCGACGAGATGATCAAGGTGTGGTGGCAGGGTCAGGCGATCGTGGCGACGCAACCGATTCCACCTGGCGTCTCGGGACACACCAAGGGTTTCGTCGCGCGCGCGCCGTACGATCCCGAGGCGGCGAAGAAGCTCTTGGACAAGTTCGGCTACATCGATCGCGACAAGGACGGATGGCGCGAATTGCCGGACGGCAAGCCGCTGACCATCGTGATGGCGTCCACGCCGTCGGGACGCGACCGCGAGCGCGACGAGTTGTGGAAGAAGAACATGACGGCGCTCGGCATCCGCATCGACTTCCTGAAGCAGAAGTGGCCCGATCTCCTCAAGATGGGGCGCGCCGGCAAGCTGCAGATGTGGCCGCTCGGCTGGATCAACACGTACGGCGAGGGCGACGCATTCATGCAGCTTTTGTACAGCAGGAACATCGGACAGTCGAACTATTCGCGGTTTGCGCTTCCCGAGTACGACGAGCTGTATCGCAAGTCGAAGCGCTTACCGGACGGGCCGGAACGCAACGCGCTCTACCGCAAGATGGCAGAGCTCGTTGCCGCGTACAACCCGTGGGACCTGGGTGTGTACAGGATCGAGAGCACGCTCGTCCGACCGTGGGTGATCGGATACAAGAAGCACATCAACCGTGAGCACGCGTGGCAGTACCTCGATATCGATGTCGACCGGCAGAAGACGGGGAAGTGACGCCGGGCATCGTCACCTTTTCGCAAGCGCCGATATGAACCGGTCGACCATGCCGTTGACCTGTTCCGGCACTTCCAGCGTGGGGAAGTGACCCGAGCCGACCGTCCTGCCTGTGACGAGTTGCGGACAAAGTGCGGCGAAGAGCGCGAGATCGCTGTAGGTGCCGCCACTGTCTTCGATGTACAGGATGGGCAGCTTGCAGGCCGCAACCCGCTCGCGCGCGACGTCGTCCCAGGCAAACATCGCTTCGAAATGCGCAATCCATTGCGCTTGCGGAACCGCAAGAAACGATTCCTCGACGTACGATTTGAATCGATCGGAGGGCAGGCAGATCTGATCGATCAGTGATTGAATGGCGGCACGATAGCCGGCGCTTCGGATGCTGCGAAGCACCCTCTGCTCGTCGTCGCGAGCCGCTTTTGTGAACAGCACTCCCGAGCTGATCAGCACGATGGCGGCAGGCAACGCAGGGTGCCTCGCTGCAAGCTCCACCGCCACCATGCCTCCCATGCTGTGACCGACGACAATCGGCGATTCCGCTTGCAGTTGCCGGCAAAGATCGGCGACGTCGTCTGCATATTGCGTGATCGTGCCGAAGTTCGCCGGCTTGTCGCTCTTTCCATACCCCCGCAGATCCAGGTTTATGGCGGTACCGCGGCGCGCGAAGAACTGGAATTGAGGCGCCAGATGCGAATTGTCGGCTCCTCCGCCATGTACGAAGATGGTCGTCGGGCGGCCGAGACCGGCTTTGTCGAAATGAAGTCGGATGCCGTCAGACAGGGTAATGTCCATGCTGGTCCTTCGTCGCGTTTTCCCGGCGTTGCGCTCGCGCGACAACTGTTCGTGCGTTCACCGCCCGTTCGTCGCTCCGCAATTGCCGAGCCCCGCACAGGAGCGTAGCATTCCAACGAACAGCACCTCTTTTATTCGAGCACCCATGTCCAACACGCGCAACCAACTTCCGCTCCTGTCCGCGATCGCGGGCGGCACGGTCCTGCGCACCGATGGCGGCTTCCCTTCGTGGGGCCGATCGGACATGGCAACGCACTTGCCAAGACTGACCGTTCTGCTCCCGATCTACCGCGGGCACACGCGGTAATCGCCTGGCCGGATTTCCGCCAGGCAGCAGGCGGGAACCGGTTTCGAAGCAGTCGTTTCACCACCCGCTTGCCTTTCGATCAACGCCGTCTCTTGCGGCGCACTCCGGCATTCTTGCCGGCTGAAGGCAGGTACATCATGCGTGCATTACAGAGAATGTTGGGACGCTCGTTTCAGGGCCTCTGGCGCAACCCGGAGTTCATGAAGCTGTGGACGTCGCTGACGATCACGTCGTTCGGCGCCCAGGTCACGAACCTCGCACTGCCGCTCACGGCCGCGGTGATGCTGCAGGCGACGCCGTGGCAGATGGGTGTGCTGGTCGCGCTCGAGACGCTCCCGTTCGCCCTCGTGAGCCTGCATGCCGGCGTCTTGATCGACCGCGTGCGGAAGCTTCCGATCGTGATCGCGGCGGCCATCGGCCGCGGCGTCGCGCTGATGCTGATCCCGATCGCGGCGTGGTTCAACGCGCTGTCCGTCGAGCTGCTGTTCGTCGTCGGGTTCCTTTGTGGCATACAGAACGTCGTCGGCGGCGCGGCGTATCAGGTGCTGATCGCGAAGATGGCCGGCAGGAGCCGCCTGGTCGAGGCGAACGCCAAGATTGCGCTGGGTGAAACGTCGGCGGCGCTCGTCGGCCCCGGGCTCGCGGGCGGGCTGATTCAGCTCGTCACGGCGCCGTTTGCCATCCTGCTCGATGCGGTCACGTTCGTGGCATCGGGCCTGATGCTGCGTCGAATCCGCGTTCCCAACGACGTGCCGGAGCCCGGTCCTCGGCGCTCGATCGGCTCCGAGATACACGAAGGGCTGGCGCTCGTCTGGCGCAATCGCACGTTGCTCGGGTTGGCCTGGGTGGCCGGCGTTTGGCAGATCCTCCACCACATGCAGATCGCCGTGCTGATCCTGTTCGCGACGCGCGAGGTGGGATTGTCGGCCGGCGCGATCGGAATCACGTACGCATTCGGCGGGCTTGGCTGCGTGCTCGCATCGGCGTTCGCGGAGCGGCTGTCGGCGCGCTTCGGCGTGGGCCCCATCATCGTGCACGGACTCACGCTGACGGCGCTCGCGTGGCAGGCGTTCGGGCTGATCTCCGGACCGGTGTGGCTCGCGACGCTGCTGCTCGGCTGCACGATGCTGCTGTTCGACTTCGGCGCCGTGCTGTTCGGCATCAACTACCTCGCATTGAGGCAGGCGATCACTCCCGACCGGCTGCTCGGAAGGATGACCGCCACGATGCGGTTCCTGACGGTCGCCGCCGCGCCGTTGGGATCGCTCGTCGGCGGCGCGCTCGCCACCGCAATTGGATTGCGGCCGACGCTGCTGACGGTCGGCGTGCTGGCACTGCTCCTGGTCGCGGCGGCGGTGCTGTGGTCGCCGGTGCGCGGGCATCGCAAGATGCCGGTCGTCGCGGGCGACTGAGGCTCCCGCAGCCGAATCAGTCGCGCTGGAACGAGTAGATGGACGGAAGCCTCAGGATGGACGTCAGCTCGTCCAGCGCGCGGCGCGATTCGTCCAGCAGCGCCGGATCGCCAAGATCGTCCGGCGCGAGCCGGTCGCGGTAGCAGCGGCGGATCCATCCGTCGAGTTCGCCCGCAAGCTTGTCGTCGAGGAATACGCGCGCCTCGACGGCGTCGCGCTCCGCTGCCGTCAGGTCTACGGCAAGCCGCAAGCACGCCGGTCCGCCACCGTTGTGCATGCTCTGCCGCAAGTCGAACGCGATCAATTCGATGATCGGCCCGCCACTGCCCAGCATCTCGTCGACCCAAGCGGCGACGCGCGCATTCTCGCGGCATTCGGTCGGAGCGACGAGGATCAGTTTGTGGTCGGTACGCGGCAGCAGCTGGCTGTTGAACAGATAACTGCTTACCGCATCGCCGACGCTGACGGCCGCCGACGGAACGACCATCGGCGCAAATTCATCGCCGATCTTCGTGCGCAATTGTTGAAGCACCGACGCTTGATCGAGCCACGCCTCCTCGTGGCACAGGAGCGTTGTCCCGTATCCGACCGCGATCACGTCGTTGTGAAACACGCCGGCGTCGATCGCATCAGGGTTCTGCTGAACGTGCAGGGTGCTCGAGCGGTCGAGTGCGTGGCGGCGCGCGATGGCCACCGACGCTTCGCGCGTCTGCCTGGCGGGCCACTTGCGTGGGGCCGGAGCGTCCGCGTGGTAGGCGGCGCGGCCGTGCACGAAAAGCTCGACGCCGGGCTTCCCCGGCTCGGGCATGAAGCGAATGTGGTTGGCGGCGCCTTCGTCGCCGAATTGCGCGGCTGCCGGCAATGGATCGTGCACGACGAAGCGCTTCGCATCGGCGAAGATCGCGCGCAGCACGCGCGTCGTGGTCGCGGCTTCGATCGAGCGATGGAAGTGGCTGGTGAGATTCGCCGGTGTGAAATGGACGCGGCCGTCGGCGGTGTCGACCGATGGACTGACGGTCGCGGCGTTCGCCGCCCACATCGCGGCAGCCGAAGAGCACGCGGCGAGAAGCTGTGGCGCTTCCTTCAATGCGCGCGCGACAATCTCGCCCTCGGTGCCCGCGAATCCCAGCGCGCGCAGCGCCGGTACGCTGGGGCGCTCGTGCGGCGGAAGCACCGCCTGTCCGTAGCCACGAGCCGCGAGCGCCCGCGCTTTCGCGAGCCCCTGCAGCGCCGCCTCCCGCGGATTCGACAGCCTGCGCGCGTTTCGCTCCGCCGCGAGATTGCCGCGCGCGAGGCCCGCGTAGTTGTGCGTCGGGCCGGGGATGCCGTCGAAGTTGACGAGCGCCATCAAGCGCCCCGTCGGCGCGTGGACGGCCGCCGAGACACAACTGGGGCGCACCGTGCGTCCCTCGTTGCGCAGCGAACGGAGTGAGCGCAGGGGTCGTTCATCTGTCTTTCTGCGACAGCGGCACCGCCCGCACCGTATCGCCATCGGTCACGCCCAATTCCGACGCGGCGTAAGGCAAGAGCGGAAGGCGATCGATCCGCGCCGGCGCGTGCACGAGGATCACTCGAAAGTCTTCGAACCGGCGGTTGGAGACGAGCCAGCGTACTTCGTCGGTCAGGCTGTCGGGCACCGGGTCCTCCTCGCCCAGGCTCACCGGCACCACCACGCTCCGTCGCAATGCACGAATGTCGTCACGGAAACATTCGAGTGTCGGACCTGCGTCGAAGATGTCGACGTAGCCCTCGTAGCGGAAACCTTCCTGCTCGAGCATCGACCGCGCGGCGCGCGTGTCGTCGTGCACTTCGCCGATGACGGCGCGGGCCGACAGGGGCAGCAGATTCGCATAGACGGGGTAGCGCGGCATCAACTCCGCAACGAACGCTTTCTGCCCGATGCCGGTCAGGTAATCGGCGGTCGAATACTCCATCGCGAAAAAATGCCGGCCGAGTCCTTCCCAGAACGGGCTCCTGCCGTCGGCGTCGAGCTTGCCGCGCATTTCCGCGATCACTTTCGTCGCGAACCGATCGGCGAATTCGGCGATGAACAAGAGGCGGCTTTTCGCAAGCAGCGGTCCGTTCTTGTTGTGCCGGTGCGCCTGGTCGAGAAAAAGCGAGCAAAGCTCGGTGTGCCCGGTGTGGTCGTTGGCGAGGAACAGCGTTGGCGCCACCGTGTAGACGTCGAGCGCGCGCGATGCGTGGACGATCGTGCCGACACGGTAGTTGTACCAGGGTTCCTTGAGGCCGACCGCCGCTTCGATCGCCGCGATGCCGACGACCTTGCTGCTCGACGATTCGACAAGCACGAACACGTAGCAGGCGTCGGCGCGTGACGCGGCGCCGTCGAACGAGGCGAGCGACCGCTCGATGCGCTCGGAAAGCCGGTCGCGGTTGGCCGGAAGCGTCGTGAGGCCAGTGCCGGTGCGCTCGGACAGCGCGAGCACGGCCGGCAGGTCGTCGCGCGCGATCGGCCGGACGTAGAACAAAGCCGTACTGGCGCCGGCGGCGCCTTAACCGAGCGCGCGGTTGAGCGCGAGCTCGAGACGAGACAGGCCTTCGAGAATCTCGTCCAGGCTGATGACGAGCGAGGGCGCGATGCGGATGACGTCCGGCCCGGCGACGAGCACCAGGAGGCCGGAGGCGCCGGCAGCCTTGACGACGTCCATCCCTTTTCCCTTCCACGGCCCGTCGAGCTCTGCGCCGATCCACACGCCTTCCCCGCGAATGTCGGAAAACACGCGCCGGCGGACGTTGATCGCTTTCAGCCCTTCCATGAAAAGGGCGTGGCGCGCTTTGACGCCGTCGAGCACTTCGGTCGTGTTGATCACGTCGAACACCGCGCCCGCCACGGCGCACGCCAGCGGATTGCCGCCATAGGTCGTGCCGTGCACCCCAACCGAAAACACGCTCGCGATCTCGTGCGTGGTCAGCATGGCGCCGACGGGAAAGCCGCCGCCGAGGCCCTTTGCGCTCGCGAGGATGTCCGGGACGATGCCCTTCTGCATGTACGAGAAGAGCGCCCCGGTGCGGCCCATGCCGCTCTGGATCTCGTCCAGGATCAGGAGCGCGCCGTGCGCCGTGCAAAGGCGGCGGGCGGCCTGGAGATATTCGGGCGTGCCCGGCGTCATGCCGCCTTCGCCCTGCATCGGCTCGAGCAGCACGGCGCAAATTTCGTCGCCATGCTCGGCGAACTCGCGCTCCAGCGCAGCAACGTCGTTGTAGGGAAGGTGCGTGATGCCCGCGGGATTGGGACCGAATCCCTTCGAGTATTTTTCCTGGCCGCCGGCCGTGACCGTGAACAGCGTGCGTCCGTGGAATGCGTTCTGCGCCGCAACGACGCGGATCTTGTGCGCGCCGTGCCTGTCGTGCGCATAGCGGCGCGCGAGCTTGAGCGCGGCCTCGTTCGCTTCGGCGCCCGAGTTGCAGAAGAACACGCGCTCCGCGAACGTGGCGTCGATCAGGCGCTTGGCAAGCCGAAGCGCGGGCTCGTTCGTGAGCCAGTTCGAGACGTGCCAGATCCTGTGCGCCTGCTCGTTCAGCGCCTTGACGAGCACCGGATGGCAGTGACCGAGCGAGGTCACGGCGACGCCGCTCGCGAAGTCGATGTACATCCGGCCGTCCTGGTCCCAAACGCGCGACCCTTCGCCGCGAACCGGGATGAACGTCGCGGGCGCGTAGCAGGGGACCATCCACTGGTCGAACATCTCGCGCGTGACGGGCATCGTCGCCGCGACGCTCGTCGGCGACGCGACGTCGTGCCGCGAGGAGGCGGCGACGACGGCCTTGGCGGCGGAGGTGAGCGGCGGCATGGCGAGGTCCGTCAGCGGCGCACCGGACAGGCCGCGACGACCTGGATCTCGACGCGGTATTCGGGTGACGCGAGCTTCGCTTCGACGGTCGCGCGCGCAGGCGTCTGTCCCGGGACGACCCACTCTTCCCACACGGCGTTCATTGCCGCGAAGTCGCCGATGTCGGGCAGGAAGATCGTCGCGGACAGGATTTTCGTCTTGTCGGAGCCCGCTTCGGCGAGCAGCGAATCGATGAGCTTCAGCACCTGGCGGGTCTGCCCGGAGACGTCCGCCGTCGGATCGTCGGCGACTTGCCCCGCGAGATACGCGGTGCCCGATGCGGGATGGATCACGAGTCCCGAGAGGCGTTTGCCGACGTGCCGGCGTTCGATGGTCATGGGCCAAATCCCTGGTGGGCGCGCCATGGACAGGCGCTCTCGAGCCTATTGTAAACCGGTCCCCACAGGTTGCGTCCGTCCACCGCGGCCGTTGGCGAGCAACGGTACCGCGCCGTGGCTTCTCTATACTCGTCGGTCCGCGTTCGAGAGGCGAATGCGTCTCACGTGACGAAAACCCAAAGGCACCCGAGAGAACGATGAACTGGAAGCTCAAAGACGACTCGCTGTTCGCGATCCTGCTCCGGTCGCCGTGGTGGGTGAGCATCGCCGTTGGAGGCGCGCTCGGCGCGATTGCCGTCGCGTTCCTTCCGCTCGAGTACCGCGTGGTGGGAGCGATCACGGGGGTGCCATTTTTCGTCATCGGCGGGATCGCTCTGTGGCGGCACTGGCAGGCGCCGTCCGCGTCGCGCATCGCCGATACGCTCGTCGCAGTTCGCGCGATGTCGTGGCCCGAATTCTCGCGGGCGATCGAGGATGCGTATCGTCGCCAGGGTTACCGGGTCGACGAGGTCGCGGAGGGCGCAGCCAATTTCGAGATCAGCAAGGACGGGCGCACGGCTCTCGTGCACTGCAAACGCTGGAAGGTGGCGCGCACCGGCGTCGAGCCGCTCTCGGAGCTGCACGCGTCCAAGGAAGCGCGCAACGCGCACGAGTGCATCTACGTGGCGGCGGGCGAGATCAGCGCCAACGCGCGGACCTTTGCAGCGAAGCACGCGATCACGCTGGTCGAGGCGGCGGAGCTCGCGAAGCTGCTTCCGTTGGCGGGCCGGTCGCGAAAGAGTTGACCGAGAGCGGCTTTCGCGACCGCATGCGCATCGTCTCCGAAGCCCATTGACGTTTGAATCGCCCACCGGGATCCAAATGGCCCCACGAGTGAGTCATCTTGACGGCCGCGGCATTGGGGCTCGAGGTCACGAACCTGCCCGACTACCGCAATGCGTATCCCACGGTGCCGCTTGTGATCATGTCGGCCAGGAGTGGGGCGCGCGAGCCGCTGGGCTGCGGAATCAGCCGATCGAACGGACCTAAAGGCCGAGCGCCTCGGCGACGAGCTTTCGCAATTCGCGCCGAAGCTTGTCTCTTAACGGCGCATGCGCGCGGCTGCGATTCAGGTTCTTGAGCTCGTATGGATCGCGGTCGAGATCGTAGAGCTCGTCGAGCTCATCGTTGCTGCCGCGGTTCACCCAGTGGATGTACTTGTGGCGGTCCGTGCGGACGGCTTTATACGTCATGCCGACGAGCCATGGCATCGCCTGCTCGGCCCAGTACTCGACGAGGAACGATTTGCGCCACGGAGTGGGCCGCCCGCCCGCGAACAGCGGCATGAGCGACCGGCCCTGAATCTGCGCGCCTGGCTTGCCGCCGGCAAGCTCGATCAGCGTCGGCGCGATGTCCTGGCAGATGACGAGCTCACTGCGCCGCGAGCTCGCCTTGACCTTGCGCGGGTAGCGAACGAGGAACGGCGACCGAATGCCTTCCTCGTACGCGAAACGGCGCTCCGGCCCGAGGCCATGCTCGCCGAAGAAGTACCCGTTGTCGCCGAGGAACACGATGAACGTGTCGTCGAGCTTGCACTGCCGCTCCAGGACGTCGAGGATCTCCCCGATGCCTTCGTCCACCGACGCCATCATTCGGGCGCGCTGCCGGATTTCCTCCTGCTCTCCCGCGTGAAGGTTTTCGAGGATGTTCCGCGCGAGCTTCGATTCCTTGAGGCCGAACGGCTCGGCCCATGCAGGCTTCTGCCGAACCACTTCGGCGGGCGGCAGCATGTTCGGCTTCTTCGGGAAGATCGCGTCGCGATAGAGATCGCGATGCCGCGGGGCGGCAATGTAACCGCCTTCGATCGAGATGCCGAACGTGCCGTCCGCCGCCTGATGCGCATCCGGATGCACCGCCTTGTGCGCGAAGAACAGCGAGAACGGCTTCGAACGCTTGCGCTCGAGAAACTCGACCGCCAGCCGGTTCATGATGTCCGTGATGTAGCCGTCGTGCTGGACGTACTTCCCGTCGTGGTTGAGCTTCGGGTTTTCGATCTTGCCGTGACCGTCGTAGCTCACCCACGTGTCGTAGCCGGGGCGTGGCATTCCGTCGTTGCCCATGTGCCACTTGCCGATGTGCGCGGTCTCGTATCCGCGCTTCTGGAGCTCGAGATGGTAGTTCGGCAACCGATGGCTCATCGCGTCGCGCGCGACGTTGTCGATGATGCCGTGCCGGCTCGCGTACTGGCCCGTCATGATCGACGCGCGATTAGGCGAGCAAATCGGCGTCGTGTGGAACGCGCGCTCGAAGAGCGCGCCTTCGTGCGCGAGGCGATCGACGTTCGGCGTTTTCATGTACGGATGACCGCCGGCGCCGAACTCGTCGTAGCGCAGGTCGTCGATCAGGATGACGAGGAAATTGGGCTTCATGTCAGGCGAAGCGGGGTGTGGTCGAATGCCGGCGGCGAATGTGGCCGGGTCCTGAGTTCAACGTATGGGCGTCGGGGTCAGGTTATCACTCGGCGACCGCGGCGGCGCGGGATCAGCGGGTCTGTGTATCGCCGTGGGCATTGCCGCTGCGTTACGATGCGCGGCATGAGCGCACGTATCGCAATCTGCAGCGCTGCGGTTTTTCTCTTCGCCGCGGTGGCGCTCGGCGCCTTCGGCGCGCATGCGCTGAAAGCGAAGCTTTCGCCCGAGCTGATGGTCACCTACCAGACCGCGGTCCAGTATCACTTCTGGCATGCGCTCGGCTTGCTCGCCGTCGGCATGCTGCTGCTTCATCGGCCCGACAGCGGGGCGCTCGCTGCGGCAGCGTGGCTTCTCGCGGCGGGGCTCATCCTCTTTTGCGGCAGCCTTTACGCCCTCGCGCTGAGCGGTGTTCGCGGATGGGGCGCGGTTGCGCCGGTCGGCGGTGTCGCGTTCCTCGCGGCGTGGGCGGCGCTGGCATGGTGCGCGTGGCGTTGGTAAATAGGGTCAGAGACGACTTCCGCCATAAATAGGGTCAGAGACGACTTTCCGCGACTGCATTAAATAGGCACACAGGACTTTCGCGTGGTACATGCGAAAGCATGGAATTTGTCTCTGCCCCTATTTTCAAGGCCGGGCAGGAAACTCGTCTCTGACCCCACTTAAGCGGAAAGTCGTCTCTGACCCCACTTTCAGTCGACTTTCGCGCCCGATTCCTTCACCACTTTCGCCCACTTGGCGGTCTCCGCCTGGATGTGCCGCGCGAAGTCATCGGGCGTGCCGCCGGCGATGTTCGCGCCGACGCTCGCCATCTTTTCCTTCGCCTCGGGCGAAATCAGCCACTTCGCGATTTCGGCGTTGAGCTTCGTCACGATGGCGGGCGGCGTGCCGGAGGGCGCGAGCACACCGAACCACGACGACGCCTCGAAACCGGGCAGACCGGCCTCGGCCACCGTCGGGACGTCGGGCAGCGCCGGCGCGCGCGTGGCGGACGTGACGGCGAGCGCGCGCAGCTTTCCCGCCTTGATCTGCGGAAGCGACGGCGGCAGGTTGTCGAACATCAGCTGCACCTGGCCGCCAATCAGATCCGCCAGCGCCGGTGCGCTACCCTTGTACGGAACGTGCGTCATCTGCACACCGGCCATCACCTTGAAGAGTTCGCCGGAAAGATGGATCGACGTACCGGCACCGGATGACGCGAAGTTGAGCTTGTTGGGATTCGCCTTGGCGTAGGCGATCAGCTCCTGGACCGAATTGACGGGCAGCGCGGGATTGACTTCGAGCACGTTCGGAACGCCCGCGACCAGGATCACGGGGACGAAGTCCTTGATGTGGTCGTACGGCATCTTCGAATACAGGCTCGCATTGATCGCGTGCGTGCCGACCGTTCCCATTTCCAGCGTGTAGCCGTCCGGCGCCGCCTTCGCGACGAGCTCCGAGCCGATGTTGCCGCCGGCGCCAGGACGGTTGTCGACTACGACGCTCTGGCCCCACGCATCGGTCAAGTGCTTCGCGACTTCGCGCGCGAGGATGTCCGTCGCGCCTCCCGGAGGGAACGGCACGACCAGCCGGATGGGCTTCGTCGGGTACGCCGCAGGCGCCTGCGCGAGCGCGAATGCCGCAAGGGCGACGAGCGAAGCTCCGAGCAGGCACTGCAACCAAGGGCGAGACGTCGATCTCATTCCGATTCCTCCGTTGGCTAGTGGCAACGATCGCGCGTTGCGCCCGCCATGCGACAGGCCGCTAATCCACCTTAGCGCCCGAGGCCTTCACGATCCGCGCGTACTTCGGAATCTCGCTCTGGATGAAGGCGGCGAACTGCTCGGGCGTCGTCGGCGCGGCCTCCGCCCCCTGCGCCGCCAAACGCTCCCGCGTGTCGGGCGAATTCAGGATTTTGACGACCTCGGCGTTCCACTTCGCGATCACGTCCCTCGGTGTTCCGGCAGGCGCGAGCAAGCCGAACCACGTGGAGATGTCGAAGCCTGCAAGCCCGGCTTCCGCCATCGTCGGCAGCTCCGGCGCGAGCTTCGAGCGCTCGGCGGTCGTGACGGCGAGTGCTTTGAGCTTGCCCGCCTTGACCTGCGGCATCGCATTGGCGAGGTTATCGAACATGAACTGGGTGTCGCCCGCGAGCAGCCCCTGCGTCGCCGGCGCGCCCCCTTTGTACGGGACGTGGACGATGTCCGTTCCCGTATCGACCTTGAACAGCTCTCCGGCGAGATGGCCGGCGCTGCCGTTGCTCCCCGATCCGAACGAGAGCTTGCCGGCGTTGGCCTTGGCATAAGCCACGAACTCCTTGGCGGAGTTCACCGGAAGCGAGGCGTTCACCACGAGCACATTGGGCGTGATCGCGACGAGCGAGATCGGCGCGAAGTCCTTCACCGCGTCGTACGGCATCTTGGCGTACAGGCTAGGGTTCACCGCATGCGTGGACAGCGCGCCCATCAGGATCGTGTAGCCGTCCGGCGGTGACTTCGCGACCAGGTCGGCCCCGATATTGCCACCGGCGCCGGGGCGATTGTCGACGACAACACTCTGGCCCCAATCCTCGCTCGCCTTCTGCGCAATGAGGCGACCGATGATGTCGAGGGGTCCTCCCGGGGGAAACGGGACGACGAGCTTTACCGGTCGGTTTGGGTACGTTGTCGCGGACTGAGCGCCCGCGTGACCTGTCGGCAGGCACGCGACGACGCCGGCGGCGGCGATGACGATAAGGCGTCGGATTCGGTCGATTGTCGTCTGCAAGGGAGGATCTTTCGAAGATCGGCGCGGCGGTTCGTGGCGGCTCGAGCCAAGGTTCTGGCGGCCGCGGGATTCTAGCAGCTTGAAACCGAATGGCCGTCCGGGAGTCTCACCGTTCGCGGCACTCGCGCCCATGGCAGCAACAAGCAAAACGGGCCGTTTGCCGGCTCGCGCCGGGGGGGCGCATAATCATCCCTTTTATGTATCCTGGCCGGAAATCCGGTCATCTTTGGTTAAAAAATGAAAAGATCGATCGGTGGAGTGATCGCGGTGCTCGGCATTGCGATCGCGGCGGGGGGAGGCTACTGGTTCGGCCAGCAGCGCACGGGCGGAGGGCTCGGCACGGCCAACGCGACGGCGGCCTCGGCGGGCTCGGGCGGCGCGAGCGGCGCCACGACGGCGGATAAAGGCAAGGGCGGCGCAGGGCCAACCGTGCTCGTCGAAGCGATCACCGCTTCCACCGCACCGATGCCGCAGTCGATCACGGCCGTCGGCAGCTTGCGATCCGACGAGTCGGTCACGCTGCGGCCCGAGGTTGCCGGTCGCGTGAGCGCGATCGGGTTCCAGGAAGGACAACGCGTTGCGAAGGGCACGGTGCTCATCAAGCTCGACCCCGCGATCAACGAGGCCGAGGTCATGCAGGCCAAGGCCAACCTGACGCTCGCGAAGGCGAAATACGATCGTGCCGTCGACCTGCAGAAGCAGGGCTTCATCTCCGGACAGGCGCGCGACGAGGCGGAGAACAGCCTCAAGGTGATGGAAGCGTCGCTGTCGCTCGCGACGGCCAAGCTCAACAAGATGGAGATTCGCGCCCCGTTTTCGGGTCTGATCGGCTTGCGCTCCGTTTCGGTAGGCGATTACGTGAAGGAAGGCCAGGACATGGTCAACCTCGAGTCGATCGATCCATTGAAGGTCGACTTCCGCGTGCCCGAGATCTATCTCAAGCAGGTTCAAGTAGGTCAGAAGCTCGAAGTGAGCCTCGATGCCCTGCCGGGGCGGAAATACGAAGGGACCGTCTCGGCGATCAACCCCCTCGTCGACGCAGCAGGGCGCGCGATCGTGATCCGTGCGCAGGTACGAAACGCCGACACCTCACTCCGTCCCGGGATGTTCGCCCGCGTCAAGCTGTTGACGAAGGATGAGCGCGACGCGCTGGTGCTGCCCGAGCAGGCGCTGGTGCCGCAGGGCGAGGATCAGTACGTGTTCCGGGTCATCGACGGCAAGGCAACGCGGACGAAGGTCGAGGTCGGCCAGCGCCGCGACGGCAAGGTCGAGGTCGTGAAGGGGATCGCACCGGGCGAGACGATCGTCACGGCCGGCCAGTTGAAACTGCGCGACGGCACGCCCGTGACGCTCGCGACCGTGGCGAAGGCCGCCGTAGCGCCCAAAACCGACAACGGTTCGCCGCCGGCAAAGGCCGACAACAGCGCAGGGCGCGCGCCGAAGTCGTAGCGCCGACGCAACAGCAAGGCAGGGGGAACGGCATGCAACTACCCGAGATATGCATCAAGCGTCCGGTGTTCGCGACGGTGATGTCGCTGATCATCCTGCTCGTCGGGCTGATCTCGTACACGCGCCTGTCGGTGCGCGAATACCCGCGGATCGACGAGCCCGTCGTCAGCGTGTCGGTCACGTATCGCGGCGCGTCCGCGGAAGTGGTCGAGTCGCAGGTCACGAAGCCGCTCGAGGATTCGCTGTCGGGGATCGAAGGCGTCGAGGTAATGACGTCGCAGAGCCGATCGGAGACGAGCCGCATCAACGTGCGCTTCACGCTCAAGCGCGACCCCGACTCCGCGGCGGCCGACGTTCGCGACAAGGTCGCGCGTGCGCGCGGCAAGCTGCCGGATACGATCGACGAGCCGATCATCGCGAAGGTGGAAGCCGATTCGCAGCCGATCATCTACATCGCCGTGCAGGCCGGATCGCTGTCGACGCTCGACGCTTCCGATTACGTGAAGCGCTACGTGCAGCCCCGTCTGTCCGTGTTGCCCGGGGCCGCCGACGTGCGGATCTTCGGCGAGCGGCAGGTGTCGATGCGGATCAACCTCGACCGCACGCGGCTCGCCGCCTACAAGCTCACCGTGCAGGACGTCGAGGACGCGATCCGCCGGCAGAACGCCGAGATCCCGGCGGGGCGCATCGAGTCGTCGACGCGCG
>Ga0068863_100001009_pt1 | contig 28144 bp, 27 predicted proteins | sample KBSSwiS62_FD_66596 | JGI IMG/M metagenome (GOLD analysis project Ga0068863, IMG submission 66596) | Switchgrass rhizosphere microbial communities from Kellogg Biological Station, Michigan, USA - KBS Switchgrass S6-2 | ecosystem: Host-associated > Plants > Roots > Rhizosphere > Soil ... | reverse complement strand
GGTAAATCCAGCTTCAGCAGTGCTTCGAGGGAAGCCAGGCGAAGGTTGGTGTGCATGCCGCCTTGGACGATGCCGAAGAGGCCGCCAGGGGGGCCGTCGGAATTTCGGCTGAAACCAGCACCGCTGTCATCGCTGGCCTCGGGCCGGGCGTCGGTGCTGTGGGCGTGGCTGACGTCCCTATAATAATGAGCGTGACTTCGGGCTGCCCAACGCATGGACCGCTCCATCGAGTCACGCGCCTGCTTCTCCGTCGCCGGATACGGGGTGCAGTCATCGAGCGCCATTGCGATGTCGGATCGCAGCTTCAGCTGCATCTCCATCGAATCCTCGGGGTTCAGACGTGCCTCGCTGCCATCAATCGGCGAGCGGAATTTCACGCCCTCTTCCGTGATCTTGCGCAGGCTCTTCAAGCTGAAGACTTGGAATCCACCCGAGTCGGTAAGGATCGGGCGCTTCCAGTTCATGAAGCGATGCAGCCCCTTATGGGCGTCAATGATGTCCGGTCCCGGACGCAACATAAGATGGAGCGTGTTACCCAGGACAATGTGAGCCCCGAGCCCTTCGAGCTCCTCGGGCGTCATTGCCTTCACGGTGCCGTACGTACCCACGGGCATGAACGCTGGGGTTTCAACGACGCCATGGGCCAGGGTCAGTCGACCCAGACGGGCAGAGCCGTCTGTTGTCAGAAGTTCGAACTTGGGTCTCAACCCGTTTTCCTCGACAGGAACATGGCATCTCCGTAACTGAAAAAGCGGTATTTCTCGCGTACCGCATGCTCATACGCCTGCATCACAGGCGTCATGCCCGCGAACGCGCAGACGAGCATTAATAAGGTCGATTCCGGGAGGTGGAAGTTTGTCAGGAGCGCGTCGGCTACCTGGAAACGGAAGCCTGGGCGGATGAAAAGGCGGGTTTCTCCGGACCAGCCAGCGGCCGGCATGCGCCGTGAAACTGCCGCCGTGCCGGGCTCACGGTTCCCGGCCGCGTGGACGCCCACGTGCGGGACCTCCCGTGCGAAATTTGGCGCTAGCGCCGCCGATTCCAACGCGCGGATTACCGTCGTACCAACTGCAATCACGCGGCCGCCCTTCGCCCGCGTTTTCTCAATTGTCTCGCAGGTCTCCGCGCTAACCGTCACACGTTCGGCGTGCATGACGTGCGCGTCCAAGTCGTCGACCCGCATAGGCTGAAAAGTCCCGGCTCCCACGTGGAGCGTGACAAAGGTGCGGCTCACACCCATTTCCTCAATGCGCCGACTGAGCTCGGAATCGAAGTGAAGACTCGCCGTCGGCGCAGCCACGGCACCCCGCTCGCGGGCGAAAATACTCTGGTAACGCTCGCGATCATTCGCGTCAGGGGTCCGCTGGATATAAGGCGGAAGCGGTACATCGCCCCATTTCTCGAAGAATTCAAGCGCGGAACTCGGGAAGCCGACACGCCACAGGTCATCCTGACGGCCGAGGATCCGCACGATTCCACCGACGGTCGTTACTTCCAGCCCCTCCCGGATGGGCTTGCTGGCGCGGAGCTGCACCAAAGCTTCGTTTTCCGCTTCGGCGACGACTCTCTCCAGGAATACCTCTACCCGACCTCCCGAGGGCTTCGTCCCCGCGAGCCGCGCTGCGACAACCTTGGTGTCATTGAAGACCAGGAGATCCCCGGGGCGCAGGAGGCTGGGGAAGTCGCGCATTGTGCAGTGGCGCAAGTTCACCGTCGGCGCGCCATCGGTTGATGCGGTTGGCGCGTTCGGTGCGTTCGGCTCGGGCGTAAGGTCGCTACCGCTCACTACGTCAGCGGCGTCGTCGGTGGGCTCGACGACCAGCAGCCGGCTTGCCGATCGCTCGGCGAGCGGAGTCTGGGCAATCAGTTCGGGCGGTAGGTCGTAGGCGAAGTCATGGCGTTGCACGCCGCGAATGGTATTGGAATCGCCCGGGCGCTGCTGACCGAGCGCATTGACGACGCTCGGCACCGGACTGCCGACAGCTCTAGGTCAGGCCGGCGACGAGCAAGTTTCCGGCACTGCCTCTCGGTTGCGCCATGAAGTCGACGGTGCACCCGCCTGCGCTACCGCGCGCCTCCGCGGTTCGTGCCTCCGCGGGTCGCGCTTCCGTGGTTCGCCGCTCGCGCGTAGATTTTCGTTTGTGCCACCGAGCCGTCAATCCTGCACGGCACGAACACGCCGTTAGGCGTCCCCGAACGCCCGTGCTAACCGCTCAGGTCGCCGCTTCCCTACCGGCTACCCGGCGCTGCAGCCGCACTTTGCCCTCCGGTCCCTCATGCTCTTCACGGCTCTCGCGGCCCGGTCGTCCAAAACGGCCTCGTTCCGGCAACGTCGTCTCCACATTCACCGTCTTCTGCTGCCGCATCACCTTGATAGCGATCTTCTCGCCCGGCTGATACGACCCAAGAATGCGCGTTGCATGCGATCCGCTCGTCGGCTCCCGCCCATCGATCGCCAGGATCACATCGCCATCCTCCAGCTTGAAGTCCTTCGGCGCCCGCACCACCAGCACACCCTTTTCAGTCCCGAAGTACTTTCCCAACTGCGGGGTGAGCGAAACCAACTCCATCTCCCCCAGCGGCCCATGAATGAATATCGGCCCGAATCGCTCTCCTGCATCGTGGCCCGGCACATCCAGTGGCATTGCCGGCATTGGTGGAATCGGCGGGATCGGTGGCATCGACGGCATCGGATGCATCCTGAAAGCCATCCCAGGCCGCGCAGTCACCACGAAATCCTGACTCTTCCCCGCCCGCAACACTTTCAACTTCACCTTGCTATCCGGCCCAACATCCCGCATCGCGTGCATAACCTGACGAGCCGTGTGATCACCCTTTACATCCGCTCCGTTGATGGAGGTGATAACATCACCAGCCTTCAACCCCGCCTCCGCGGCAGGACCACCCGGGCTCACCTCCTGGACGCGTGCCCCGTCCTTCCCGCTGCGCTCATCGAGCTGCACACCTAACACGGCGTGCGGCGGCCCGTCCTGATAGATCGACATCATGTGATCCACCAACGGCCCGCTCATCTGGCTGGACAGCTCCGCCACCTCGTGCGCGGCTTCCTCGAGACGCGCCCGCGCATCGGCCAGCTCCGCATCCAGATCCTTCGTCTTCGCATCGAGCTCCGCGGCATCACCGTTGGTCACGACATACATGACATCCGGCCCATTATCAGGAGCCGCCAACACCGACACAGGCGCGAGAATCCCGGCGGCGACAGTCAATCCAGCAAGTTTGATTTTCACAGTAGCCTCGAAGTTTGAAATCTAGGGTGACGCGGAAGCAACCACTTCCGCATAACGCACCTGCGCCAGCGAACCCACCAGCCGCAACCGCTCACGCTGCAAATCTGCCAATCGATCGCCGCTCGTGCCTTCGATACGCATTGACGTCATGAGGTCATCAACCTGCGCGATCCGATCCTCCAGACCGGCCACAGCGGCGCGCGTACCAACACGTACAACAGCCGGCTCGCGCGGAAGCGCCGCCAACCATGACTCAATTGCGCGTGATCTCCTGTTGGCTACCGCGGATTCGCCAGATGTTTGTCCCGCGACCGTAGCTGCAGTGGGTCCCACGGCTTCGCCCTGCGCGAGATCCCGGTCACTCGGGAGTGCTGCGGCCCCATTTGCTGGTGTCCGCCACGAACGATCCGTCGCCGACCCGTTAGCTTGCGCCTGCCACCCGGGGACTGACGCCACTCGGTTTGCTTGCCTCTGCGGCGTAAGATCCGCGGCTACGCTGTCCGTTTGCGACAGCGACCAACCATCGGCGCTCGCCGTGGAATCTGAGCCTCGTCCCCATGCAGCCGCGCCGTCCTCAATCGCACCGGACGCGACAACGACGTGTCGACCGCCACCACCGAATCGCCCCCAAACCGCAATCGCGCAAACGAATAGCAGCAAAGCCGCGGCAGCCGCGAGCGGGCGCCAATCCGTCGCAACCCGCGCAGGCGCGGTACGCCGTCGAGCTCGTCGCTGAAACTCCTGCCAGTTGTACGGTGGGAGCGTCTCGGCAGGCAGCGTCCTAAGACGCTGGATGCAGTCTGTCGGCTCTATAGAGTTGTGCATGTCTGGCTATCCACAGGGGGCTCGAACCACTGGCGCAGCTTCGCGTGCGCCCGGGCCAATTGGGATTTGGAGAAACTCACGGAGCGTCCGAAGGACTGGGCAATCTCCTCGTGGGAGTACCCCTCGACCTCAAAGAGCCACACCACCGCCCGCGCAGTCGGCGCCAGGCTCGCAAGCGCCCTCTCCAGATCGACGCTCTCCGCCCGCGGCCCCGGCGTCGCCGGCAGCAACGACTCCACCCACTCCGCTTCCGATTCACTCCCGGAAGCCAGCCGCAACCGGGCGCGATGCCATGGAGATCGCAAGTACATCAAGCACTTGGAAACGGCAATCTGCCGTACCCACGCCCCCAGGGGCGCCTCGCCTCGAAACGATTCGAGGCTTTGGAACACCGCCATCATCGTTTCCTGAAACAGGTCCTCCGCCAGCGCCCGGCTCCCCGCCAGGCGCCGCACCAGCCCGTACGTGGCTGGCGCCACAGCGGCATAAATCGCCGCTTGCGCGCATTCGCCGCCGCTTCGCGCGCTGGCGAGTACGTCCGGGGGTACGTCAATTTCGGTGAGTCGGACCACGACTGCTTAGATGCAGCAGACTCCTGAAAGGTCGCAACGGGTTCGGCTATACTTCGCGCCCCCCTCGGCGCCCGAGTGGCGGAACTGGTAGACGCAGCGGACTCAAAATCCGCCGCCCTTAAAAGCGTGTCGGTTCGACTCCGACCTCGGGCACCAATTCAATCAGCGGCTTACAGGTGCCGAGCCGGTTACCGACGCCGCTTCCCAGACGCAGCGGACTTTCCCTTGCGCAACATACTGATTTCGCAAGCGCCGAGACTCACACATTTCTAACACAAAATGCGCCGCCTTTGCGGATCGCACTAAAAGGACGGAGTTGAAAGCGCCCTAAAGGCGCGACAGAGAATTTCCCTTCGGAAATTCTTCGAGGGGAGCGCCACCGGCGCTCCGCCCGTCAATCGGATAAAGACGGGCCTTTATTCCCTGCCGAATTCCAGTGCACGTTCGTTTCGAGTTCATCTAAGTATTCCATTCGTAGTCCTCGAAAGTTGCAAAGCGGGAGATTTTCTTAAACTTACGGGACACGAAACTTTGAGCCGCCCGGAGACTGACATAACACGCAAGATGTTTTTTAAAAAGGCGGTATCCAAGAAGCGCGGCAGCAATACCGAATTTCCATAGGAAGCCATCGCCAATCAGCGCGGCGAGGAACTCGGCAATGTCTTTGAATTGGTCGAAACTCACGTAGAGAGTCAGACGCGCCGCAGCGGAATTTCCGCTATCCACGAGCACCGATTTGTCCCAAGTCATCGCCCAGTTGCATTTTTTAGGTTCTACCCCAAAGTTGCCTGCGGATTTCAGTAACCGCGCTCTAATTCGAGACAGGTCAGGGGCCGTTCAGTTAGATATATCGGAGCATGGAGGGGAAATTGCATAACTACACTCACAAGAAGCTCGCCGAAGCCATTGCGGCGCTCGATCGCGTCCCCGCAAGTAACGCGGAATTCTCCGAATGGATCAAAGCTTGCTTGCACGTTGAACTGCTCCGCGACAACGCAGTCTCGGACGAGATCATCGTTCACGCGATTTCGGACTATACGTTCGTCGATGCAATCATCGTCCCGGAAGAAGTGCTCGCCAAACTGACGCGGGAAGATTTGGCGGGATGGCAATTCAGCTCCCACGACTCCATTGCCAGCTACGTGTACGGAGGCCGGGAGAAGCAAATGTGGATCGAGCGCGGCGTAAGACGCGGATACGATGGCCACCAAAACGGAATCCAACTGGTCTTCCGGCGCACCTTTGACGGCTGGAAGGAGGCCGGACGAAATTATATAGAGATCAACCAGGAGTACACGCACCTCGCCGGAATCCACTGGCGCCCCGAAAAGCGCGCTTATTGCCGCTTCAATGAGCGCGGCGATCTCGATCCAATCGTCTCGGTCACTACGAATGAAGACAAGGGCAGCACCATGAGCCTTGTCACATTCAAGTGGGAAACGTTGGAGGAATATCTGTCAGTCGCCAAGGCAGCGTTGGTCCGCCGGTTTGATTTTACGCTGCTCAAAAGAGATGAGTTCGGCGGATGGTCGCAAGGACCCGCCAAGCAAATTCAGGAGTCGGACGATTTCTTTTATCACCAGCACGTTATGCCGGGATACGCCGCCTATACAAACGGAATCCAGATAATACGCCCGCGTCGATCTGGAAGCGCGATTCACGAAGATATTCAAGACGGGTGGAGCGGACGGAAGAACAAGAAGTACGCGGAATTCATTGCGTATGACTGGCGTAACCAACGCACGGCTTCAATTTCAACCGATCCGAATGCGACAACCAACTACTTCGATAAAAAGGAAGGCCTGCCGTTCGAGCTGTCTCCGGCGTTCTTCAGGCCGGAGGTGCTCTCAAAGTACAAAACTGATCGAGATAAATACACATTGGGCGAGCGCGACGTGGCATGCCGGGCGGCCTGGAACCTGAAGGCTATTGATGTGAATGAGGCCGGGCAAGTCCATGCATATATTTGCTATCTGCGCACCTTGCCCTATGAAGAGCAGTTGCACTGGCTCTCAAACAATGAAGCGCCGAAAGCATCGATTTCGAGACGCGCTTACGTCAACGATTTCAAAGGCGAGTTCGTCGATTTCTCCGAGCCGCCAGGGGAGCTCCTCGCAGAAGTCCGGAAATGGCATGCAAAGAAGGTCGGATGGTGGACCCTGCGCGATGACAAATTGCTTGATCGTGTAAACACCCCGTTGACGTCAAGCCGCGATGAATGGGCAGAATCTTTTATGGACTTGGCAAAGCTCGTTGTGGAAGGACTTGAGACGAGCGCAATCCGGAAGAAACTGGATGCCGCGAAAATCGAGTATGACAACAAGGACCAGACAATTGCGCTGCTCGAAAAGCTCCTGGACAGAAATCGAAAGCCGGAAGAAGCCGAAAAGCTCACAGGCCTTCGAACAGTCCAGCATTTACGCTCAAAGGCCAAGGGGCACGCGGGCGGCGCCGGTGCTGACGAGTTAGCTCGCGAAGCTGAGAGCGAGCATGGATCATTTGCGAATCATTTCAAGCATGTTTGCACTATGGTCTTGGGTGACATGAAAACAATTGAAGCGATGTTTGCCGCATGACTTCTTCTGACATAGAGCAAGTCAATGAAACCCTTCATTTGGTCCCCGGCCACCTATTTCAAGGGCCTTGTCTACCGTTCGAATTCAATAGCGTCCTTGATGTCGCGATCATTGATGCCATGGCAAGCCTTGGCGTATTCGATAAAGAGTTTTAGCGCCTGATCCGGTGTGGGTCTTGTGAAGGATCGCACGTCTGAGCCGTAACTTTCGGGAACCTCAAGTAGTTCATGCTCATAGACAGGAAATGTCCCCCACTTGGAGATAACCCGGTTTTCAACGGCGACAATGCCAATGTGCTGCCAGACATCATCCGCGAAATACAGAACCAGACAACCGGGTGAGCGGCGGCAGGGCTCTCCCAGAAGCTTCTTATCCAGCAGCCATTCGACAAATGATTTTCCGGCGAAAATCTCACCCTGAAAGTACCAACCTGAAATCGCCTGATAAGTTTTGTCCTGAAAAAGACCGAGCGCGTAGGCCACGCACGTGCCAACTTCGGGGCATTCCCGGTAGGTAACCGAGTGCGCGTTGGTATCCCGAACGGCTTCAATTCGTCCGCGATGATCGTAGACCATACAATTCTGGACGTCCAAAGCCGCCCGTAACTCTGAGCTGACTGTCATTTTCTTTACCGACGCAAATCGTTTCCCTCAATTCAGTGGATTAATGGCATGCCCAGCGGGCCAAACATGGCTACCGGTAAGGGCCTCGAACTCCGGGTCGGAATACTCAATAATTTTCAGCACGCCCGAGGACGGCAGATCATGCTTGGTATAGAGATCGAACCCGGCAGGCGGTTCGGGATACTCCGCGTCCTTGGAAATGAATTGAGACAGGAACCGCTCCGTGAAGTTTATATGGAACTGGCGGGCCAGTGAAAACTGAATCGCGCATTTAATAATGCATGGCGTACCGATGCGGCAAAGCGTTGCGGTGATATTCGGATCGTCCTCATGACCGCCATAGACCGCTTCCCCGCCCCAATGCCGGAATAACCTGTAGACGCCTGAACTTTCTTGCAGGGTTGAGCGGTTCGGGCAGAACCAGATCATGCCGGTTCTGGTTCCGCACTTGTTATTCAAGCTGCTCCGAATGTTTTCACTGCATGAAAGATATTCAAACTCCTTCCGGCTTAAATGCCCGTCATCGCGGCATTGGCCGAGCCGCCTTTTCACGAGTTCTGAAGTGAATAGCCGCATTCCACCTGATTTGATTCCTGAGATCTCGCCCGGCGTCAGGCGTGTACAGTGATATCCAACAATGCGATGGCGCGTCAGAACGGTCTCCAGTGGTGCAATCAGTTTGCTGTATTCGTATTGGTGCCGGTTCTTAGGAGGATTGATTCGAACACTAACATCCTGATAGCCCATTCGGTCGATGCGCAAACGTTCCCGCTGATAGGCAAGAATTAACTCGCGGCTCTCCTGAACCGCACCAAGGAATTCCGGCGGCCAGCTTGTTTGATCCTCGATTTCGACCGCTAATGTGGCGGGATAGGCAGCGGCGGGCTCGTCTTTTTCTTTCATGGCATATCGATACCCCATTTGAGGGTGCTTTTTCAATTGTGACGCCTCGCGGCTTTGCCGCGACCGGGCTCTAGGGCTTCGCCCCGGAGCCGCTTGCCAGCGTCTCCGCCCATCCGGGTAACGATCCCTGGCGCAGGAAAGGAAGTGGCCGCTTCGGCTCATCCGTAAAGACAGGCCCTTCGGGCGGAAATCGCGGGCCGTGACTCGCCCGCCAAAAAGCGGGCTGCGTCCGCACCAAACCCGCGATTTCCGGTCTTGATTTCCCCGGCCTTGTTGTTTGCACCCGCCGGGATGCATGCGCACCCCGTCTTTTCATTTTTTCTGGAGGTGACGCGGCAAGAAAGGAAGGAAATCATGGTTGACCAACGCAAACGGCGCAGGGCTCTTAAGGCTATTGCCGAAATTATTTTATGGGACGAGCCGATCACGGACCCGCGCCGGAAGAAAACCATGACCGAACGCGGCGAGTATGACGTGGAGGAAGATCACTTCACGCCGACATTCGACACCGTGAACGTCTATCTGGAATTCGCTGTCAAACAGCGTGAAAGGCGTTGGAAACCGACTAACGCTCGAAACCCGGCTCGCGGCCCCGGTCGCGCTGCCGGGTTCGTTTCCGTTCCGGCTCGCGGCTGGCTGGCGGCTCGCTTCTTTCCGGCCTCTCGAAGCCCGCGATGTCGCGGTGGAGTTCGGCGACCTGCTCGGTGTGCTGCTGGCGCGTCTGTTTGATCCGCTGGTGAAGGAACTGGCGCTCGTCGCCTTGCCGAAAGGCCAGCTTGTCGCGTTCGGCGCTGTCCCGTTTCTTTCCTAACGCGGCCTCGCGTTCATTTTGTTGTCTGGTCCGTCCGTCGCACCTTGCTGCATGTGCGACGAAATAAAGTTAGGCCTGCTTGAAAATGTTCTTAATGGCCGGAGCCGAATCCGGAGGGAATGTTTCGTTACTGACTTACATTTAAAACTGTCAATATGGCATGGTGCTTTTCCTTGGAAGTTGCAATAGGGGACTGAATCTTGTCACGAAGAGCCAATGCATACTCAATATGTCTTTTATGCCTAGGATTGATGTCCGGTGCGCGCGGGAGTCCGGCGACAATTCCAGGTTCGTTGGTCCCTGACTCTGACCCTGTGTCAGCTCACCTGATAGGCGACTCAAAGGATGCGCGCTTCGAGTTCGAAGCTCCGGTGACAGGAATCTTTCATGTGGTGGTCACCAGTAATCTCGGCCGTCTAGCCATCTGGGCGACAGACAAAGATAATCAGTTGGTTGGCGTGGCCAGCAAACGAAATGATTTTCTTGCAACGAGTGATTATGACGATCCCGTATCCAGGATAAATAGAGCGGCGCGATATACCTTGGAACTAAAGGTCCGCCAGAAGCAAACCTACAACATATCCGTCCAATATATTGGCGATTCATCCTCGCCAGTGGACTTAAAATTATGGCTGTTTGGCGACAGTTTTGCGCACCTACCACTTAGTACAGATCTTAAATTGCCAAATGTTCAAATGGACAAGAAGGTTCTCATTGGACCAGCAGGTGCGCAGACTACCTTGAGGGGATACCCTGCACATTTCTTTCGCGTTCGTCTTTCTGATAAGGAAAAACAATGGGTACGAGTCAGCGTAACCGCGCCGTGGATTGCACCGTCTATATACCTGTTTGATCTAGAAGATCACTCAATCATTGCACAATCTTCGTTCCGTGAGGGTAGCGCGCAACAGAATATCGTGTCGAAAGAGGTCAAGGGAGACGAAGTAGGTATCGCTATTCAGGACAGATTGGACGCCCCTAACTCATCAAACACCCCATTCGAAATGACCGTTGGAAATTACTCAGGGGACCCGGAAGCGCCACCTCTTACCCGAATCCGGAGCCTTGTTTCCGACCCGCTCGTAGGTCTCCTCTCAGGTATTGCGATAGGCGGCGCCCTGTCATATTTGTTTTACCGACGATCTATTGCTCGGAAGAACTTGTCGTATCAGGTTGAGTCAGACAAAGTTGTAATGAGATCCGAAGATGCGCAGAGCTCGGATCTTCAAGTACTGTGGGGCGGGCGCCAAATCACCAGCAATGTGTGCCTGTGCGCCCTTACGATGCGACTGAGATCGCACAGAGATGTTTCGAGAGACGATATCAAAGAACCGATCCGAATCGCTTTTCAGTCGGCAACTTCGCTACTTCGTGTGTCCGCCGAAGCATCTCCGGGATGGGAGGGAATCTCGATTCCACCAGAACAGCCAAAGGCCGTAGAGCTACATGTCAATCACCTACGACCGAAAGACTGGATTAGACTGGATGTTTTTTACACTCAGAATTCGGTCCAACCGATATCAGTCCTCCCTCAAGGACGTATTCTGGACGGAACAATTAGCAAAGACCGTGGCACTTTACCACCATACCTTCTGTCAGTGCTCTTGGTAGCGATTTTCGCAATGTTTGGATTGGTGACTATAAAGTTCTGGACGCTCCAGCACGAGATGGTGCTTACTACCGAAGCGCGATTTGAGTTCGTTCGCTTGGCGTCAGTTCCTCTCCTCATCATAGCTATATGGTTTCTTTTTACTACGAGCGACTCTTCGGAAATCAGGACAGTGCTTAGAAGACTGTTGAGACGCTGGCGTGTAACTCCTGACGATGTCCGGCAGTTCCAGACCGAGCCAAGCGAAGCCGGTTCGGGCGAGTCTAAAACTAACGTGCCAGACTCACCAAGAAACGCATAATACGCTGACGTCCTCATCGGCTTACCGGGCTGTAGAGAATATTAGGTGAAGGAGTAGCGCCTCACAGGCCAGTCCGACTTGGTTCGTCAACCAGCGATCGACACGGCACAAAGCCCGTAGTTGATCTGCGGCAACGCAGATATTCATGACATTTGCCGCTTGTGCGGAGAAATGAAGCTCCTAACGTTGGAGCATGGGAGCATGTGCCACCCCAAGGTTGGATGGGGATGCGCCGGCGCTCCACGCCGGTTTAGCGGCGGGGTGTATGGAGGCCGACCGTGTCCACTCCGGAAACCACGTCTTTTAATACGAATGCGGTTGCGCGCGGCTGTGCCAAGACGAGGTGGGGATCAGAGAGGGGCGGACCGTCGTGCGGCCTCCAGCGTGAGCACGCGCTGGAGGCTACATTGACTCCCGTTAACGGTTTGTGTCCGGGGCGGCCGGCCAGTGTTCACGGTGGCGGGCCAATTTAAACACCGTACTTGCGGCCACTGCCATCCCAATCCGATTGATACCAATTATCTGTCGGTTCGAAGACCTTGAAACCTGAATGGGCCAGAGCGGTTGCAATGCCTTCAAGGGACTCGGCGATGCATTCGAGTTCGGAGCATGGAAACGCGACTACGGTTTGTACCCACGCGGCGAACAGATCAGAGAGTGGTACAAACAGATTCTCGATGTCGCAAAGGAGGTGGGTACGTCGAAGCTCGCCGTCACGTCCACCGTGCGCCGTAGTGTTGCATCGCATGTTGTTCAAATGTTGCGTGTAGAGATGTTTGACGAGACTGTCGCTCTTGCGGATGTGTTTCACACGGACGGCGGCTGGCCGAATGGCTGGATTGGCGTTCGCAGGACAATGCGGCGATACAAAGACAAGATGGCCGCGCCTTTGCTGGCAAGACTCACCAAACTTGAGGAGCGCATGCGCCCCAACGATCTTGCCGGACTGATCCGCTCCTATGCTTTGTCGCCGGAATGGGGCGCGCTGGACATTGCCGAACTGGAGGAAGACGAGGAAGACAAACCCCTTCAGGCCAGAGAAAAGGTTATGGAGGTCTGCAATGACCTTGGCCAGCAACTCGTCAAGGCCCCGGCACAGTTTGCGGCAATGTTGCCCGAGATTCTGACGTCTGAGTCTCAAAAAACATCCGCGTTAGGCAGAGGCTTCGCGGCGGGCTGCACGTCTCTCCAGGACTGCTGGAAGCAATTGAAGGACACCTTTCTCGTCCTGCCAAAAGAAAGGCGACAAGCGCAAACACTGGCCGGATTTATGATGTCGGCCAGAGCGATTGCGCCGGAGGAAACAGAGGAATTCTTCGACGCGGCCATTGCCGATCCCGAGTTACATCCCTATCTTATCTACTGGCTCATCTGGGCTGGCGGCAACCCCCGTGATTTTGAGCGACTGACGAAAGCCATAGAACTCGATACGGTTCCCGTGTGGACCTTCTCGCATCTGGCCGGCGGCCGTGCTCATGAAACATTGAACGACGAGCAGTTCGATAAATTCATACAGTCGCTTACGGCCAGACCGGATGGTTCCGTCATTGCCGCCGAAATACTCGGGATGCGGATATTCGGATTGCGATCTGACCAACAACCCGTCAGTGATCAGATCAAAGCCACCGCCCGCAACTTTCTCAGGCAATTACAGTTCGAGCACAAGTCATCGAGGCTCGGCCACATGCTCGGCGAAATTGTCGCGGTGTCATTCGGCAAGCCGGAACATGAGGCAGAAGTCCGTGAATTCTGCAATCGGATTTTGGAAGCCATCAAAGCTTACAAGATTCATGTCATGGATATCGGCGACGTGATCAGGGAGTTGACCAAGGCCCATCCCATTTCCGTATTCGATATCCTTGTCGAGCAGGCTGCCGAGGATGAAGACATCGGCCATACGCTGTTTGAGGATATGTGGTCAAATCAGGCCAGTCCGCTGGATTCTGTCCCACCGGACGTTTGGCTTGGCTGGGCGGCAGCGAAGCCGGAAACGCGCTTCATATACCTTGTTCAAGTCATCAGGTTTTCTCAGGGCAATGACGACGACGCATCAACGGGCTGGTCTCCGGCTGCGGAGCAGCTCATCAATACTGCGCCGGACCCGGCGAAAGTGTTGGATGTATTCATGAGCCGATTCGAGCCAACAAGCGGCTGGGCAGGGTCATTTGCCAACACCATGGCAAGCCGTGTTCCGATGATCGAGGCGCTCACGCAGCACCCCCGCGCGGAGGTTGCAGCCTGGGCCACCGAGAATATCGCGAAGTTCAGTGACCGCGTTGCGCGGATGCGCGAGTCGGAAGCTGCCCGCAACCGGTCAGAACATGAGGCGTTTGAATAGCATGCCGCGCCGACCATATCTGCCATCGCTCAAGGACATATGGTATTTACTAGGCGTTGAGGGCCTGGAACATAAGCCAGAATTTGCTCAGTTAATCGGTCACTGTATCGCGGTTTGGTCATGGGTCGACAATTAAATGGCCCGGTTGTTATCCATTTTCTTGGGCACTCCATTTAGGGCTGTAGTCGAGATGCTTTTATCGATCCGGCGCCTGTTACCCTCTTCCCGATCCAACAGTTGTTACGGCCCCCTTCGGCGCAATTGATATCGCCTGGAGCAATTCAGGCAACAAGGCCACCAAATCACTGACACGGTTGGATTTGGCCTTGAGTAAAATGACCGCGATATCGAATTTCGGCAAATGCTGTTGGAAAGATAGATTGCGATCGACGGTTACGAAGACATCAAACTCAACTTGAGCGAGAGCCAAGAGCTTGCCGTTAGTAATGCCCGCCCATCCCTTTCCGACGACGGTATGAACATCGACCGTGTGGATGTGGTTGGCGAACCGACTATCTACACATTCGTCGAGAAGAATCTTCAATCGGCTTCGTGGACTGCCAGCGTCGCGGCGCGCTCAAGAAACGCGACAACATGCTCGCGTGTTACCGAGGGAAACCCGATGAGGAAGTCATCGATAGTGTCGCCGGCCTCGATATAGTCGAGCAAGGTTTGCACAGGTACGCGCGTGCCGGGGAACACCGGAGTTCCACCCATAATGTCCGAAGATGTGCTGACAACGGCTGTGCTCATGTGGTCTAACCTAATTAGCTGGATACCCATCCTAAACGGCTCTAGGCGGCATTTTACCCTGTCTCGGGATGCAGAGATGGGGATAAATCGTCGGGTTTTGGCAGATTTGCGAGCAAATCCGGGCGGTTATGAAGCGTCCGCCACCACCTCGTGACGCATCCGACGGGCCATATTCGAGCAACTCGACGAGCCTGATCTGATCCGCGACGGACTTCTTGCGGGACCGCTCAAAGACCCATGACGTCATTCTGCCGGGCGGGACAGGGTCCGTTTCTGAGCATCGATATTCACCGCTCTGGAGACGCGAACCCGGAATGCCGACGGTCACTGTGACCAACCTCCGTGTTGCATTCCGTGCGGTCCGACCAAGGCGGCACACTCTGCGAACCTCGATTGGAAGGCGTACTTTTGTGCGCCCGCGGCGATGTGCAAAAAGCCCCAAAGCCAACATTCTTTTACACATTTTTTTACACATAAGCTGTGGAGAGAGATAAAATACATGTCGAACCAAACACTTAGGGTACCCCCATGCGGACTCAAAATCCGCCGCCCTTAAAAGCGTGTCGGTTCGACTCCGACCTCGGGCACCAATCGCATGTTTCCCACCGTCGCAGCCGGCCGCACCATACCTGGCCGGCGGCCAGCTAGCCTGACTTTGGGCGATAACGCGCGCCGTCGATCCACCACTCGTCCATCGCTTGGCGCGCTTCCGCCTGCCAAACTGACGCCGAGGAGCAAGCCAGAATTTCAAGCAGTTCGCGCACCACAGTTTCCTGTAGTGGATCCAGTGATGCAAGTCGTGGAGGATCACGATCTGGCGGTCGTAGAGATGCAATCAGCGCACCGATAACAAGACTGTTGCTGTCCAAATGGCGTACTGCAAACTCCCCAAGGGTCGGCAGATAGTGCCGCCACGACGAGGCATCGAGATAAGCAACGCCACAGTGGTACTGAGTCAGGTAATCGTCGGAAACAGCATCTCGCTCGGAATCAAAAGGAATCGCCGCGCCGTATGAATCGATTGAGTCACCTGACCGAAGAGTCGTTTGCGGCGTTTCTTCAGCGTCCGCCGCGAACGCGCTTCGCATTCGAGAGAGAAGTCCACCGGACATTCTGTTACCCACTCCGCGGCTCGGTGAGGCTGAAATCGCGCGCCGAGAGATTAGAACCGACAGCTCCTATCATGAGAGGTGTCGGTCAGCCGGACGTCGCTGAGCGTACTGTTGGTATTCCACTCGACTGCTAAAGCGTTACAATGTGTCGCGGATGGCGGACCAGATCTGTCGTTGCCAGCTCCTAAAGCATCGCGGATCCGGACCGCGTCAGCGGCGCGCGGACACCCAAATGCGCCTCTCCAGGCGACGAGAAGAATTTCCATTCGGAAATTCTTGAAAAAAGGATCCCCACCGGCACTCCGGTCTTCAGAACGGCCACACAATCCGGATTGGACGGAACTCTATCGCCTGCGTGGTCGAGTGTTGAGCGATCCGCTCCACATCGGGTCAGTGCGGAAGATTGATCGAAAGGACTCCGCAATGTTGGTTCCGACAGAAGAGTCCAGGGAGAAGGCCGGCTTCGGTTTATAGCGATCTTAGGACATCTTATCGAAATCTTATAAACCATCCTGAGATTCTCATCCGTTAGGACCACGGCCCACCAGGTCTCCAAACTCCCTTGCTTTGCCGTTCGAGTTGAAGATCGCTCAGGATTGGATTGAGAAACGATGTTAGCAGGTTGAGGAGTTTTTCCTCGGACACCTCAGGTAATTGCAACCCTAGCCGGCGTGCAAACGCGCGCACTTGTGCTGGGCCGAGATGGATTTTTCCAATAGGCTGGAGTTAGTGCGATGGGCTCACTCGGCGGTATCGGCGTTTGCCGGCGGCACGTATTCGGACGCGGGGCCTTACGTGACTACACACCCTGCAGATTTGAGGACAATGGCGAGCTGGCTACGTCGCTGGCCGTGGTACACGCCGAGTTCATCCTGATCCATCCGTTTCGCGTAGGGAATGGGCGAAGTGGCCGCTCACTCGCGATCCTCATGCGACTACAAGCCGGCCTACCGGCGCTAGACTCATCGGTTCGGGCTGCGTGAGCTGTACGGACACGTTCCAATTCCTGGATTCAAGGAGCCGGCGCACTCGCCACGGGATGACCCGACTCGTAAACCACCTCCCCGTTGATATACGTGAACAGCACCTTGGTGTCATGCACCGTCGTGATCGGCACCTCGAATATGTTGCGATCGATGACGACCAGGTCCGCGAGCTTGCCCCGCTCGAGAGAGCCGAGGTGGTCGGCCTGATACATCTGACGCGCCGAGTTGATCGTGAACAGATCAATCGCCTGTTTGAGACTGATTTGTTCCGCGGCCCCTAAGGGCGCACCGATACCGCCAGGCACCTGTCGGGTCACCAGCGTTTCAATTGCGATCCACGGATTCACTGTCGGGACCACAGCCCAATCGGAACCCGGTACCACCAAAGCGCCTGCATCGAGCGCGTCCTTGACCGGAATCCAACGCTTCATCCGCTCATTCCCCACCGCCTTGCGAATGTCCGCAATGATCGGCGATTCAAACCAGATGTAAGGCGAGAATTCAAAAACCGCCCCAATCGAGCGCGCGCGCCGAATGTCGCTCATGTTGACGAAGCTGTTATGAGCGACATCGTGTAGCAGCCCGGAAAAGCCATGCGCCTCCCGAGCGGCCGTGATCGCGTCCAACCCTTCCCTCACCGCCGCATCGCCCGCAGCATGAAACTTAACCGTCATACCCATGCTGTCGAACCGGATCAGGAGCGACTTGAGATCCTCCGGCGGCACCATCAACAGCCCCTTCTCGCGTCCCTGGTCATTGCGACCCGCCATGGGCACATATTCATCGAGCATCGCGGCGGTGTGGCTGTCGGTGGGTACCCCATCCAGTACCACCTTGATACACGAAGGCGAGAAGCGATCCCGTGCATACAGACTGCGGCGCGCGATCAGTCCTTCTTCACGATAGTTCAAACACCCCCTGACACGCTGATGCAGATCACCTCGGTCGGCAAGGTCAGCGTAGGCCTGCGCCGTCGGCTCAAACACAAACGCATCGTCGAATGCGGTAATCCCTTGAGCCAACATCGTATCGAGCGCCCATTTGAGTGCCTTGGCGCTCTTCTCACGCGAGGCGGGTGGGACCAGGGCCCCGACCAGGCGGGAAGCCGACTCACGCAACAATCCCGTAGCCTCCCCGCTGTTATCGCGCTCAATGATCCCGTTCGGCGGATTGGGCGTATCCTTGGCGATCCCCGCGAGCTTCAACGCCATGGAATTGGCCCAGGTACTGTGACCACTGATGTCGGTGTACAGGACAGGATTGTCCGGCGCCACACCGTCCAACATCGACTTGTTGGGAGGAGTCGTCCCGAATGAAGCAGCCTCGTACGCGCGTCCCGTGATCCACTCGCCCTTCTTGTGCACCTTCACGCATCCGGCCGTAATCTGCAGAATCTGCTTGGGCGATGAGCCGTGTGGAAGCTGACATTCCATCGCCGACAGTCCTGCGCCGGTCGGATGCACGTGCATGTCATGCAGCCCGGGAAGCACGGTGTGTCCATTTAATGGGATGACCTGCGTCCGCGGACCCCGATGAGGTTGAACAGCCGCTGCATCACCAACGGCGAGAATCACGCCCTTTCCGATTGCGAGGGACGTTGCCCAACCTGTCGGCGTGTAAATCTTCCCGCCCTCGAGAATGACGTCAGCGGCCACCGGCGGCGGAGGCGGTGGTGCATTGAACATCTGCGCGCTGGCGATCCCTCCAGCCATTCCAAACACCATCGCAATCCCCAATCTCCCTGAGAACCTGAACATATGCCGCGACCTCTCGCTTCCAACAGTGCTCGAGGCAGCTTATGTCGGGACGGGGAGACTGTTCTTGCTTGCCGTTGCCACAGCCTTGCCCCGGCGTGCCGCTCACCCGGCGTGGCGTTTATCGCACAAAAACGCCGCGTGGCAACCTGAGTCAACACTTCGGCCAGAGGGAGCAAGAAGCGCAGCGGAACCGCGCCCTAGATTGCGATCATCCGCAGTAAACGAGCATCGTCTCCTATGGGATATTTCATCCGATCTGGACTGCACCTGGGATTCGCCTTACTCGCCGCGTCGTTGGCCGCACGGGACGTAATGGCTCAGGACGGCGAGGCTCCCCCAGGAACTCCGACTGGCCCCGCCACACTCGAGGAGATTGTGGTGACGTCGCAACGGCGCGAGGAAAAACTCCAGGACGTGCCGATCAGCATCAGTGCCTTTACACAGGAAACCCTGGACGCGCAGGGCGTCCGCAGCATCGACGATATCGCCCGTCTCACGCCAGGCGTGACATTCACGCGAACCGACCAGCGCAACGGGCAAGCCTCCAATATCTCGATCCGCGGAGTCTCATCGTCGGCCGGAGCCTCGACGACGGGCATCTATATTGACGATACGCCGATTCAAACACGCAGCCTCGGGTACAGCTCTTTCAACTCGTATCCACAGGTATTCGACCTCGAACGCGTCGAAATTCTGCGAGGCCCCCAGGGCACGCTGTTCGGTGCCGGATCAGAAGGCGGTACCGTTCGTTTCATCACGCCCCAACCGAGTCTCACCAAATCGAGCGCATACATGAGGTCTCAGGTGGATTACACACAGGACGGCGCCCCGAGTTATGAGCTGGGAGCCGCCTTTGGAGCGCCCATCATCGACGGCAGCCTCGGATTCCGAGTCAGTGCCTGGTACCGCCGCGATTCAGGTTGGGTCGACCGGGTGGACTTCGACCGCGCGACGCTGCAACCCACTACGGTAACGCAATCCAATTCCAACTCGCAGAACACCGTTGTCGTGAGGGCTGCTGTCACCTACGTACCGTCCGACGGTCTTTCAATCACGCCTTCGATCTTCTATCAGGACTCGAAGCTTCACGACACGCCTTTTTTCTGGGCGAGCCTGTCGAACCCCGACGACGGCCGCTTCGATAATGGCAACGCCATAGCGACGCCCAGTTCCGATCGCTTCTACCTGCCCGCCTTGAAGGTCGAATGGAAGCTCGGCGCCGTGAGCCTCGTCTCCAACACCTCGTACTTCAATAGAAAGAACCAGCAGATCAACGACTATTCCGCCTTCGAGGCAGGGTTGTGGGCGGGTGACCCGTACTTTCCGCCCGGATTCTATGCACCGACAACTCAGATAAACCAGCAGAACAATCTCACCGAGGAACTGCGACTGCAGTCGGACACCCCGAACTCACGCATCAACTGGGTCCTGGGCGCGTTCTATTCGCACTCCCGGCAAACGGCCGAACAACTCGTACAGGACACCTTCCTGCCGGGTCTGTTTCAGTCCGTGACCGGAGTGCCATTCAATGTTGCGTTTGGGCAAGGACTCGTCAACGGCCTTTACACCTTCGTCGCCGATCCGATCACCTCGCGCGACGAGCAGATTGCTGTCTATGGTCAGACGGACATCAAGATCACCGACAATCTGACACTCACTGCAGGCCTGCGCGGCTCAAAGACCAAAGTCGAGGCGACGGCCCACTACGAGGGGCCGGTCGTCGGTCCGCCTGTGAATGATGCAGGGGCGCAGGACGAGAAGCCCGTGACTCCCAAGGCGGGACTATCGTACAAGTTCGATGCAGACAACATGGTGTATGCGACCGCTGCCAAGGGCTTTCGCATCGGTGGCTACAACCCCAAGGTGGGGTTGCCTTGCGGTGGCCAGCTCGCGGGCTTGGGCCTGTTCGATTCCAACGGCAATCCGGCCGCCCCGAAACTGTTCAACAACGATACCGTGTGGAGCTACGAAGTCGGGTCCAAGAACACGCTGTTCGAGCATCGCCTGCAATTGAGCTCCAGTGTCTACTACATTGATTGGAAGAACATCCAGCAGCTGATGGCCCTGAACAGCTGCGGTTTTCAGTTCGTCACCAACGTCGGGGCCGCCAACAGTCGCGGCTTCGATCTGCAGGCGCAGGCCGAGGTCGTCGACAACCTGTCACTCGGCGTCGCTCTCGGTTACACAGACGCGAAGTACGATCAGACGGTGAAGGCGGGACCGACTGCGACCAGAAATCTCGTGACATCCGGCGATCACATCACAGGTTCCCCATGGAATGCCGCACTGTCCGCCCAATACAACTTCAAGGTACTGGCCGACTACGCCGGCTATGCCAGAATCGATTATCAATACGCGAGTAGCCAGCACGACCTGGTCGCCGCCAACGATCCGGCCAACGGCACGTACAACCCAGTCAATATTTTTGCGCAGCCACAGACCAGCCAGCTGTCGGCCCGGGTTGGAGCGCGCTGGTCCGGTCTCGATCTGTCAGTGTTCGGTAGTAACCTGCTGAACTCCGATACCATCCTCGCGCAGGTCGCTTCCCTGGGCACGCCGACTCTGTACCAGCATTCGACCTTTCGGCCTCGCACATTCGGCGTCACTGCCATGTATCGATATTGAGGCCCTCAAATGATGCTGTTTCAAAGAACTGCTATTGTTGTGGCCTCGGCAGCACTGCTGTATCTGCCGACCACGCCGATCCTCGCGGTGCCCGCAGCTTCTGCTGCCGCGGGCACCACTGACCTGGTCCTTCATAATGCCGAGTTCTACACCCCAAATGGCTGGGCGCATGCAATGGCGATCCAGCATGGAGTGATAGTGGCCATTGGCGATGAAGGCGCCGTCAAACCCTATCTCACTGGCAAGGCACAGGTTGTTGACCTTCATGGAGCTGCGGTGCTTCCCGGACTACACGACATGCACGTGCATCCCCTGGGCGCGGGCCAGACTGCCCTGGGCTGCAACTTCCCGCAGGGCTCCAATCAAAAGCAGGTTCTGACAGCCATCCAAAAGTGCGTGGCTTCGCACAAGAAGGGTGAATGGATCCTGGGTGGACAGTGGGATGCCGCTTCCTACGGCTCAGAGCCCCCGGATCGCCGACAATTAGACCGGGTGTCACCCGACAATCCCGTCGCTCTCACGGATATCAGCCTGCACAGCTTGTGGGTCAATTCAAAGGCGCTCGAGCTCGCGGAGATCTCCACGAAGACCCCCAACCCGCCGGGTGGAATCATCGAGCGCAGCGCCGCCGGGGACGTAACCGGAATCCTGCGCGAATCCGCGGGCGGTCTCGTACGAAAGATCATTCCGCCCTTCACGCCCGAACAGAACACCAAGGCTCTGCAGTGGTCCCTCAACCTGATGCTGTCTCATGGCATCACCTCATTCACCGATGCGGCAGTGGATGAGAGTGGCATGCGCGCGTACGCAACCCTGTCGGACCAGGGCGTGCTCAAACAGCGTGTTCTGGGTTGCCTGCTGTGGGGACGCTCAGTGATCAGCGGATCCGAGAATCAACTCGACTTCATTCAGCGACGCAATCTCTACGCACGCGAACGCTTCTCCCCTGCCTGTATCAAGATGTTCCTGGATGGCGTACCAACCGACAGTCATACAGCGGCAATGGTTGAGCCCTACGAACACGTAACCGATACGCACGGTCCTCGCGCCAAAGGCCTTCTCATGGTGCCGCCGGAGCAGCTCAAAGCCGACGTCATTCGCTTCGATGCTCAGGGCTTCACCGTCAAGTTCCACGCGGCCGGTGACGCCGCGGTACGCTCCGCACTCGATGCAATCGAGGCTGCCCGCAAAGCGAACGGCTTCGGCCCTCAACTCCACAACGTCGCTCACAATAGTTTCGTCCAGATGAGCGATATCCGCCGTGCCCGGGCGATCGAAGCCACTTTCGAGTTCTCACCCTACATCTGGTTTCCGAATCCGATTATTCCCGACATCGTCGAGGCCGTGGGCGAAGAGCGGATGAAGCGCTGGATTCCCGTAAAGGATGCCATCGACGCTGGCACCCTCGTAGTGCCCGGATCGGACTGGAGTGTCGTACCCTCGGTGAATCCATGGTTGGCCATCGAAACTCTCGTCACCCGGAAGGCTCCGGGCGGCGCAGGGCCTGAATTGGGCAGCGCCGAGATAATCTCTCTCGCTCGAGCGGTGGACCTGTTCACCGTCAATTCGAGCCGCCAAATGGGGAATCGCAACCGGCTGGGTACCCTGGAGCTGGGCATGCTGGCGGATCTGGTTGTGTTGGACCGCAATCCATTCAAGATCGATATTACCCAGGTGCACTCCGTGCGGGTAAAAATGACTCTGATCAACGGCGAGATCGTCTACCGAGCACCCGAGTGAAACCATGATCACTGAATCTGAACTACTGGCTCTCTCGCATCCTGGCGCGCCCAAAATGGTGACGACCAGTGTCCCCGGTCCCGTGGCGAGGCAGTCGCTGGCTCGCTCGCTGGAATTCGAGTCGATGGCTCGAGGCGGAGGTGATTTTCCGCTCGTGTTCGAGCAGGGCTTCGGCGTTACGGTGGCTGATCCCGACGGTAACCTTTACATCGATGTCTCCGCGGGGGTCGGTGTCAACAGTGTGGGCCGGTGTCATCCGGCGGTCGTTGAGGCAATCCGTGCGCAATCGCAGCGTTTGATGCACGCCTCCGATATCAGCAACTCCAGGCGGGTTGAGCTGGCGGGAGCCCTATCGGAAATCATGCCCCTCGGGTTGCGAGGCAACTGCATCAGTTACTTCACTCAAAGCGGCAGTGATGCACTCGAGGCGGCCATTAAGTTCGCCAAACGAGTGACCGGACGCCAACAGATCCTCGCATTCCACGGCGCCTACCACGGCGTATGGAATGCTTCCAATGCCCTCACCACAGGCAACCAGTACCGTTCGGGGTACGGGCCCTTCATGGGCGGAGTCATTCACGCGCCCTACCCGTACGCCTATCGATTTCCATTCGATACAACTGGCAAGAGCGCAGAACAGATCGCCGGGGAGTATGTCGACTACTTGCTCAACACCCGCTACACAGGAGCAGAGGATGTTGCCGCGGTCGTTGTCGAGCCGGTACAAGGAGAGGGTGGATATGTAGCCCCGGCCGCTGAGTTCCTACAGCTGCTGCGCAAGGCTTGCAACGAGTCCGGTGCTTTGCTCGTCGTAGACGAGGTCCAGGCGGGTGCAGGCCGTACCGGGAAGATGTGGTCCGTGGAGCACTCCGGGGTCGAGCCCGACATGTTGACCTTCGGCAAAGGAATGGGCGGTGACCTTCCCATGGCGGGAGTGGCCCTGCGATCAGACTTGGCCCGACAGATTCCTCCCGGATCGGTGCCCGGAACCTTCGCCGCGAATGCACTCTCGGCGGCGGTTTGCCTGACCAACATCGGGCTGCTGCGGGATCCGAAGCTCGCTCTCATCGATCGTGCTCGAGAGCTCGGTCAGGAGACCCTGGAGTATCTGCGTTCGCGGGATCATCGCTTGATTGGCGAATCCCGGGGCCGCGGCCTCATGATCGGCATCGAACTCGTGGAGGATCGAGCTTCCAAGGCACCGCTCGCGGCGCAGAAAATGGGGCACATCGTCGTAGAAAGTCTGAAGCGCGGAATCATCATGGTTCCCTGCGGCCGTAACGGCAACGTATTGCGGCTGATGCCCTCACTCACGATCCCGCGTGTCTATATGACCCGAGCACTCGAGATCATTCTCGAAGTCCTGGATACGGTGTAAGTGCTCAGGCCCGGACGTGCCAACCCCACCTCCCGAATCGCGTCAGACTGAGCGAGGCGTCCTCGGCTTCCCGACCGCGCTGGCAACAGCCGTCGGCCTCATCATGGCCAGCCCCGTCATCCTGACCGTGACGAGCGGGTTTGGAATGGGCGGCGGTGCCTTTGTGATCGCCATGATTATTGCGTTCGTTGTGATGCAGGCACAGGCAACTTCGTTTGCCGAGGCCGCCGCGATTCTGCCGACTACGGGATCCGTGTACGACTATATTTCGTGCGGCTTGGGACGATTCTGCGCCATCACAGGAACGATCTCGGCCTATCTGCTCGTGCACGTCTTCGCAGGAACCGCGGAGACGATCCTGAGTGGCGTCATGGCTCTTGTGAACTTCGAGTCATTGAACACCCTGCTCGAGCGAAGCGGGACCTCGTGGCTGGTCGGTGTGGGCCTTGTCATGTTGTTCGCCGTTACCAACGCCCTCGGTATCCGTGTCTACGGGAAAATCGAGATCGTCCTCACCCTGGGAATGTGGACCACGCTGACGATCTTCGGAATCGCCGGCCTCCTGCATGTCCCGGTCGTGCCTGCGAGCGGGCTTTTCGGCTCCTCCGAAGTTGGATACTCAGTGCCGGCGATTCTCTCGCTGGTGGGAATGGCCATGTTCATGTTTGTCGGATTCGAGTTTGTCACTCCGCTGGCGAGCGAGTTTCGCAAGCCGGCCACGCAGATTCCACGCGCCATGAAACTCGGCCTATGGGCAGTCGCGGTGTGCATGCTGATCTACGGTGCCGCGATGCGCCGGCAGGTGCCCAACATCCCGGTGGATCCCTCCGGCAGCCTGCACCTGCTCGACACCCCCATGGCCATTCCCCAGTTCGCCCAAACCGTCCTGGGGCCGGCAGGCCGCATCTGGCTCGGCATCGGCCTGCTGTTTGCAGGCGCTGCGACCATCAACACGCTGATGGCCGGCCTGCCTCGCATCCTGTACGGCATGGCTCTCGATGGCGCCCTACCGAGGGCCTTCGCGTACCTGCACCCTAAATTTAAAACTCCAGTGGTTGGAATCGCTTTCTCTGCAGCGATTCCGTGCGTACACGCCTGGATCATTCACGGTGATGTCGACCGACTGGCCAATCTGGTGCTCGCCGCCGTGTGCGCTTGGGGTGTGGCGTACATCCTGGTAACACTGTCAGTTATCGCATTGCGAGTGCGGCGGCCCGACCTGCCGCGCCCCTACAGAGCGCCCTGGTTCCCGGTGCCGCAACTGCTCTCCATTGGCGGAATTCTCATCGCGCTGGTGTACATCGCGCCCGCGGGCACGAACGCGAAATCGGTCTACATTCCCTTCGGCGTGATGCTGGCTGGAACCGCCGCCTATGCATTCGTGTGGACGAGATTCGTGCGACGCTTGCCATTGTTCGAGCCGATCGCCGTCGAGCGCGTTCTCGAGCAACAGGCGATCACTCAAACCACGGGAGCTGATCCCGCACCGCTGCGCGCCAGCTTGGGCGGATGACCGTAGGCCTTGCGATAGGCGCGCGAGAAATGCGCACCGTCTTTAAATCCGCAGCTCAGTGCGACTTCTAGGATAGGCACCCGCGCGTTGCTGTTTCCCAACATCTTGCGCGCCTGTTCCAGGCGCCGTTGCCAAATCAATGCCGCCGGTGAAGATCCCGCCGCGGCCACCAGCCGGTAAAGTCCTCTCAGCGAGGTGTTGAAATAACTCGCGATGCAGGCCGGCGTCAGATCCGGGTCGTGCACGCGCGCGTCTATATAGTGAATCATTTCACTCAATCCCGGCGCGCCATGCAGCTCAACACCGAGTACAGAGCCTTCATCTTCACCTATCGCCGCTGACAAAGCGTGCAATGTCATGCCGGTGAGATTGACGCCTTCCAAGGCAGTGGCATTACGCACGAAGGAGCTGAGGAGATCCGATAACACGGCACTCATGCCGCATCTGCCGCTTATGACCCTCGCCAGCGGCAACGGGCGCCGACCGAATCTTTCGTGAATCAACTCGGCGCTGAAGTGGAACGAGTATTGATGGAAGTCAGGTCCCACATCGAACACTGACGGAAATCGGGAGTCGATAATCGTACAGTCGCCGGCTTCGAGCACCGCCTCATTGCCCCGCTGCCGCATTCGCGCCGAACCGCTCGTCTGGAAGATGAGGAAATAGTGGTCACCCAGATACCGGGCATCGCAACGATCCCGGATCACTGCGCCGTCCGAGAACTTCACGTCCGCGAAATCCAGCGAACCCACCTTCCCGGTTCCGACATGACCGCGAAACTCCCACCAGCGCTCCGATGTGAGCCGATAGGCCCCGCAGATGCGGCTCAGCGCATCGTTAGATGCTTCATAGTCGCCGACGCTTCGCCCTGAACTGCGCATCAGCCCACCACTTCGAGTAGTTTTGAACCCCCGGCCCCGGGGCCTAATCTCGATCTTATTCTTGACTCCAGTCGAGTATACTCAAATCATCCCACCCCGCAAGCGTGCGGGGAGACACCAAAGAATGGTTGAGCATGCTCGAGACTAGACGTGGCTCACCGCACGCGCGCGGCATAGAAAGGCGCAAGCGGCTCCTGGATGCGGCTCGCGCACTGCTCTCGGAGCGCGAGCTCGACGACATCAGCCTGGGCGATGTCGCTGGACGGGCCGGCGTACCCAAGGGATCCGCGTATCACTTCTACGAAGACATCGGTGACCTGTACGCGAGCCTCCTGGTGAACCTGCAAACAGAGCTGATCGACGATCAGAAGCGGCCGATTCGCTCGCGGATCCGCCGTTGGCAGGACGTCATCACGGTTCTGACCCGACGCGCCATGGAGCATTACAACGCCAACCCCGCCTCACTCCAGCTACAGATCGGCCCCAAAACACCGCCCGAGCTCAAACTCCGCGACCGCCAGAGCGATGAGACCATCGGCCATCTCGTCGAGCAGCACATCGCGACGCGGTTCGCACTGCCCGCGATTCCCAACCGCGTTGACGTTTTCTTCCGGGCGGTCGAGCTCGCCGATGTCATGTTCACCTTGTCAGTCCTGGACAGCGGCTCGGTTACGAACGAGATGTGTGCCGAAGCGGCACGCGCCATGACGGCCTACCTGGAAACCTACTTGCCGTCCGATCTGCCCCGTTTGACTAGCAGCTAGTCGAAAGTCAGGTTCGTCAACCTGGACGCGACGCCAAAACAAATCGATCCATTCACTGTGCTCCGAGCACGGCAACGACCTTCGAGGACTCTTCACTCCCAGCTCCCTCGCTCATGTCGAATTCCAGCGCGGCTACCCTCCACATCACGCTCAGCTCGCCCGTGATGTTACGCTGTTCACTCGGCCCCATCCGCCAGTTCCACTCCCGACCAGGGCGCAACTGGAAGCATGTTATGGCGGGACGCTACGAGCCTGAAGGTCCAGAAGCAGAATTCGAACCAGGTTCGCTTGGCCGAGTGCTGCGAAATCGGCTCGGTATCAAGTCGGGGCGAGAAATTGAGCGGATGGAGTCCGAAGCATTGTTGTCTGCGACGGAACAGATGAACGATGAAACACACATTGATCAATGCTTCACTCTCAACTACCTCCGGCGCATGCATCGCGTTTGGTTTGGGGAGATTTACCCCCTTGGCATTCCGCGATCGGGAGGCGTATTCTTGTGCGACTGTCGCAATCATACCAAAGCCACCAAACCAACATTCCTTTACACAGTTTTTTTCACATAGACTGCGGGGTGGGCTAAAATAGCAGCTGAACCAAACACTTAGGCTACCGCCATGCGGACTCAAAATCCGCCGCCCTTAAAAGCGTGTCGGTTCGACTCCGACCTCGGGCACCACTGAAATCATTGGCTTATCTGCGCTCGCCGTTGTTGCGCGTCAACGGAGTAGACGCATCGGACTTTCAATGCGTAATTTTGCAGATTCCCGCGGCCGATGCACTTACACAGTCCTTACACATAAAGTCCGCTGCGGATGTGCCAGCA
>Ga0068863_100001002_pt1 | contig 28313 bp, 18 predicted proteins | sample KBSSwiS62_FD_66596 | JGI IMG/M metagenome (GOLD analysis project Ga0068863, IMG submission 66596) | Switchgrass rhizosphere microbial communities from Kellogg Biological Station, Michigan, USA - KBS Switchgrass S6-2 | ecosystem: Host-associated > Plants > Roots > Rhizosphere > Soil ... | reverse complement strand
GGGTACGTGCTCGAGCCCATCGGTTATTGGTTCTCGGCGCCCGTGCTCGCGACGTATCGCGATCAGCTCGCGTTCGTGCTCGAGGCGCGCTCGGACACCGCGCGCCGGGCTCTGCCCGATCGGCCGCTCGCGCCGTCGGATCTCGGCCGTGTGCGCGGCGCCGACGTGCTGCTGATCTTCCTCGAGTCGTACGGTGCCGTGACCTACGATTCGCCGCCGATCGCCGAGATCGTCGCGAACGGACGTCGCGAGCTAGCCGCAGCGGCGGCGGCGACCGGCCGCGAGGTGTCGTCGGCGTTCGTCGAGTCGACGACCTTCGGCGGCTCGTCGTGGCTCGCGCACTCGTCGCTGCTCACGGGCCTCGACGTCCGCGAGCCCGGGACCTATGACCTGCTGCTCACGCAGGAGCGCCCGACGTTGCCGAAGCGATTCGCGAGCGCGGGTTACAGGACGCTCGCCGTGATGCCGGGCCTCAAGAACGACTGGCCCGAAGGTGGGTTCTACGGCTTCGACGCGATCTTGGGCGAGCACGAGCTCGACTATCGCGGTCCCGAGTTCGGCTGGTGGCGGATTCCCGATCAGTACTCGCTCGCGAAGCTCGACAGTCTCGCGCTCACGAGCGGCGCGCGCGCGCGGGTGTTCCTGTTCTTTCCGACGATCAACACGCACATCCCGTTCCGGCCGACGCCGCCATATCAAGCCGATTGGAACCGCGTGCTCGGCGCGCACCCGTTCGACGACGCCGCCGCCGCCGCGAGCATCGCGCAATCACCCGATTGGGCGAGCCTCGAGGTGCCGTACGCGGAGTCGTTCGTCTACACGCTCAAATATCTCGGTGGCTACCTGCGTGCGCGGCCGGACGCGGACTTCGTACTGGTGCTGCTCGGCGATCATCAACCTGCATCGATCGTCACCGGAGTCGGCGCACGCTGGGACGTTCCGGTGCACGTGATCACGACGCGCGGGGCGGTCACGCGCGCTCTGCGCGACGCCGGCTTCGTAGCGGGATTCGACTTGACGCCAACATCAATGAGCATCGGCGGGATGGCCGAGCTCACGACGATCCTGCTGCGCGCGTTCGACTCGCACGGAGCCGAGTCGGCCAGCGACGACTCGCAGGCGCGGCCGGACTGACCGTCTACGCCGCGCGCGCGAGCGGTCGGCGCGGATTGACGAGGGACGCGTAGAGGTCGCCCGACGACGCGTCCGGCGGCAACGCCGCGATGAGCTCGCGCGCAGCGTCCGCGTCGACCCAGCTCGCGAGTTCCAGCCGGTGCGTTTCGCCCTTCGAATAGTTGTAGCGATAGACGCCGAGCTGCTCGAGCCTGTCGATGCACGCGATCGCGGTCGTGCGCGCCGCCGGTAAGTACTCGAACGACAGAAACGGAACCGCGACCTCGAGCCCGGCGAGCACCTCGGCCTCGAACCCTTCCACGTCGATTTTCACGAACCGCGGCAAGCCGTGGCGCTCGATCAGCATTTGCAGCGTGAGAATCTCGACGGGCCGATCGGGCGCCCAACGCACGTCCGCAAATCGCGGGTCGGTGCGCACCTCGTCGATCCACTCGGGCGATAGGGTCGTGACGGTCGGCGTGCGCTCGCTCACGAGCAGCGTGCCGCGGCCGCGCGCGCGGCCAAGGGCGGCAGCTACGATCTCGACGTTCTTGTTGCGTCCGTAGAGAAAGCGCAACAGGCGCACGAAGTCCGGCTGCGGCTCGACCGCAACGACTCGAGCGTTGAGCTGGAGCCAACAGCGCACGCGGTTGCCGGCGTGCGCGCCGACGTCGAAGCAGAGGGAGCCCGAGGTTACGAACTGCGAGTAGAAGCGCCGCAGCCGACGCGCGCGCAGCGGTATGCCGTAGTAGGTCACGACCGATCGGACGATACCGAATGTTCTATCGAGGCGGCTCACGGCGGACATTCTATATAGAGCGGTGGGTCATGCTGTCGCAGTCGAGAACTGTGAGCCATGTCCGATCTCACAGCCCCTTTCTAAGGTTCGCTTAGCGTGTGTCGATTATGTGACGAACGGCTCCGCGCAAGGCCGCGCGAACACGCGCGCGGGCAGTGCGAGCCGACCGCCGAAGGGGGCGGGAGAGAGTATGGCGCAGGAGGCAGGCGAGCTGCCGGGCTACCAACGCGGCGAGCCTATTCAGGACAGCAGCGCGTCGTCGGTTTATCGGGCCCGCCGGCTCAGCGACGGCGCCTGCGTGGTCGTCAAGCGTTCGCGCGGCAAGGAGGTCTCCGCAGGCCAGCTCACTCGTTATCGCAACGAGTTCGAGCTATTGCGGGCGATCGCGTCGGACGGCGTCGTCAAGGCGTACGAGCTCGTGCGCCACGACGGCCAAATTGCGCTCGTGCTCGAGGATTTGCCCGGCGTCTCGCTGCGCCGCTGGCTCGAGTCGCAGATCGGCGTGACGCTCGAGCAGCGGCTGCGGATCGCCGCACGGCTCGCGAAGGTCCTCGCCGAAGTGCACGCGGCGAACGTCATCCACAAGGACATCAGCAGCCACAACGTCGTTTACGACGCCGAGTCGGGACGCTGCACGCTGATCGACTTCGGCATCGCGACGCGGCTGCGCAGCGAAGAGAACAAATTCCAAGCTCCGGCGGCGCTCGAGGGCACGCTCGCCTACATCGCGCCCGAGCAAACCGGGCGGATGAACCGCAGCCTCGACTATCGCGCCGATCTCTACTCGCTCGGGGTCACTCTCTACGAGCTGTTCACGGGCGTGCTACCGCACGAAAGCGCCGACCCGCTCGAGATGGTGCACTTCCACATCGCGGGCAAGCCGATGCCGCCGCGCGAGCGCACCGCCAGCGTGCCGGCCGCCGTGTCCGACATCGTGATGAAGCTGCTCCAGAAGGAGCCCGAGAACCGTTACCAGAGCGCGAACGGGCTTGCGGCCGACTTGAGCGCATGCGTTGCAGTCGTCGCGGCGGGCCGCCCTCTCGAGCCGTTCCCGCTGGGGCTTCAAGACGTCGTCGACCGCTTCGAGCCGCCGCAGAAGCTCTACGGGCGCAGCGCCGAGACGCAGGTTCTGCTGCAGAGCTTCGAGCGTGTCGCGCGCGGCAGCGTCGAAGCCGTGATGGTCGCGGGCCAGGCCGGCATCGGTAAGACGACGCTCGTGCAGGAGATCTACCAGCCGATCACGCTGCGCCGGGGCTATTTCATCGCGGGCAAGTTCGATCAGCTCCAACAGAACGTACCGTTCAGCGCCCTCGTCACGGCGCTGCACGATCTCGTGCAGCAGCTGCTCACCGAAAGCGAGGAGCAGATTGCCGCGTGGCGGCGCGCGATCGTCGAGGCCGTGCATCCGAACGGTCAGTTGATGGTCGACGTGGTGCCCGCGCTCGAGCTGATCATCGGCAAGCAGCCGCGGGTCGCGGAGCTCGAGGCGTTCGAGGCGCAGAACCGGTTCAACCTCGTGTTCCAGAGCTTCTTGCAGGTGTTCTGCAAGCCTTCCCACCCGCTCGTGCTGTTCCTCGACGACATGCAGTGGGCCGACGCCGCGAGCCTGAACCTCGTGACGCTGATCGTCTCGGCGCGCGCGACGGAATCGCTGCTGCTCGTGATGACCTATCGCGACAACGAAGTATCGGGGAACCATCCGCTCACGCTCGCGGCGATCGAGCAGGCGAAGCAGGGCGTGCAGATCCATTCGATCAACCTGCGGCCGTTGAACGCGCCCGACGTCGTCGAGCTCGTCGCCGACTCGCTGCGCCAAGACGTCGCCGAGGCGCTGCCGCTCGCGGAAGTCGTGCACCAGAAGACCGGCGGCAACCCGTTTTTCATGCGCCAGTTCCTCGAGGCCCTGCACGACTCGAAGCTGATCCAATTCGACGCTCGCGAAGGTGCGTTCCGCTACGACTTGGCCGCCGTGAAGAACGCGGCGATCACGGAGAACGTCGCCGAGTTCCTCGCCGCCAAGCTCGAGAAGCTGCCGCGCGCGACGCGCGACGTGCTGCGTGTCGCCGCCGCGATCGGCAACCGTTTCGAGCTACGCGTTCTCGCGCGCGTCGAGGACCGCTCGGCGGCAGAAACGGCCGCGAACCTCGCGCCCGCGATTTCGGAGGGATTCATTGCGCCGTTGTCCGGCCTCGAGGCTGCCGACCCGGACGCGCTCGACGCTCCGCTCGTCTACGGCCGCTTCGCGTTCCTGCACGACCGCGTGCAGCAGGCCGCGTACGCGATGTTGACGGCACAGGACAAGCCGGCGCTGCACCTCGCGATCGGCCGTGCGCTGCTCGCGGGCACGTCGTCGTCGCAGCTCGACACGCGGCTGTTCGACATCGTCAATCACCTGAATCAAGGTAGCGAGCTGATCGTCGATCGAGCCGAGCGCTGGCAGCTCGCCGATCTCAACGTGCGCGCGGGCGCGAAGGCGCGCGACGCGACCGCATACGAGCTCGCGGTCCGCTGTTTCAAGAACGCGGCGACGCTGCTCGGCAACGAAGGCTGGGCCGAGCGCTACGACGCGCAATGCGACGTGCACCAGCGGCTCGCGGAGAGCCTCGGCCTCGTCGCCGACTACCACGGCGCGTTCGCGGCGCTCGACGCGGCGCTCGAGCACGCCCGCTCGCTGATCGACCGCACGAAGCTGTACACGATCAAGACGAGCGTGCTGCTGATCATGGGCCGGATCCCGGCCGCGCTCGCGTGCGGCCGCGAGGCCGCGCGGCTCTATGGGATCGACCTTCCCGAGGAGCGCGAGCAAGTGCGCGCGCGCTTGCAGCAAGAGATTCAGACGATTCTCGCGCGCACCGCCGAGATCGGTATCGAGCGGCTGCTCGACCTGCCGGTGATGACCGATCCGGCGCAAAGTGCGCTGCGCGCGTTGATCGCTCACTGCCTGCCGGCGGCGTATCAGTACGATCAAGACTCGTACGCGCTCCTGACCTGCACGATGGTTCGCGTGTCGCTCGAGCACGGCAACTCGCCGCTCTCGGCGCGCGCATACGGCTCGTTCGCCGCGTTGATCGTAAGCGCGCTCAAGCTGTACGACGAGGGTTACCGCTTCGCGAAGCTCGGTGTGGACCTCGCGCACAAGCTCAACGACCCGTCGGTGTTGTCCGGCGTCTATTTCTTATGGGCGATGTTCGCGTCGCATTGGAAGCAGCCGATCGACGAGAGCGTCGATCTCTACCGGCAGAGCATCCAATACGGCCTCCAGAGCGGCGATCATTTGCACGCGGGTTACAGCGCGGCTCGCCGCTTCTCGCATCTGCAGTTCCGCGGCATGCCGCTCGACGAGCTTCGCGACGAAGGCAAGGCCGCGGTCGAGCTGCTGCAGCGGATCGGCGACGCGACCAACACGGAGTTCGTCGCGCCGCGGATGCGGTTGATCGATTGGCTCCGCGGGGAGCGCCGGCATGGCGATACGCTCGGCGCCGACGACCACGACGAGACGGCCTGCACCGCGATCATCCAGGCGCGCGGCAATCGCTCGTTCGAATACGACTGGTTCCTCCAGCTCGCGATCCTGCGCTACCACTCGGGCGATTTCGCCGGGTCGCTGCACTTCGCGAAGATTGCCGAGGAGCTCGTGCCGTTCTCGGCCGGCTTCGTAACCCGCGGCAAGCAGGCGACGTTCCTTGCGCTTGCGGTTGCGGCGCTCTACGCGCAGGCGAACGCCGCGGAACGCGTCGGCTACGACGCCGAGCTCGCGCGCAACCGCGACCTCTTGCGCCAATGGGCGGAAGGCTGCCCTGCGAACTACGGTCACCTGCATCTGCTCGTCGAGGCGGAGTGCGCGCGCATCGCGGGTAAACGGATCGAGTCCGCCGACCTGTACGACCGGTCGATCGCGCTCGCGCGCGAGCACGGCTTCGTGAACATCGAGGCGCTCGCTTCGGAAGTCGCAGCGCGCTTCTGGTTCGCCGACGGTAAGCCGGACTTCGGCAGGGTCTATCTCGAGAAGGCCCTGCACGCGTACGACATCTGGGGCGCCGCCGGCAAAGCCGAGGACCTGCGTGCCGAATTCGGCGTCGGCGCGCCGGGCCACGCAGCGGAGTCCGTGACCGCCGGCTCGACGACGGCCGGCACCGCGGAGCGCAGCGACGCGCTCGATCTCGCGACCGTGCTCAAGGCGAGCCAAGCGATCTCGGGCGAGATCGTCCTCGACCGGCTGCTCGGGACGCTGCTCGACATCATCGTCGAGAACGCCGGCGCCGAATCGGCGGTGCTGGCGCTCGAGAACGACAACGAGCACCTGATCCAAGGCGTGAAGTCCGCGGGCGAGAAGGCGCGCGTGATGATGGCCGAGCCGCTGCGGCACTCGGTTGCGGTGTCGAAGGGCATCGTGAACTTCGTGATCCGCACGTCCGAGCACGTCGTGCTCGCCGATCCCGCGCTGCGCGGCAAGTTTCGCAACGATCCGTACGTGCGCAATCGGCACCCGAAATCGGTGCTCTGCGCGCCCGTGTCGCACAAGGGCAAGCCAATCGGGATCATCTACCTCGAGAACAATCAGGTGTCCGGCGCGTTCACGCCGAATCGCCTCGAGGCGCTCAACATCCTGCTCGCGCAGATCGCGGTCTCGATCGACAACGCGACTCTCTACGCGAAGCAAGAGCAGCAGACGCGTGCGATCGAAGCCGCGAACGTCACGCTCACGAAGGAAGTCGCCGATCGCAAGCGCGCCGAGCACGAGCTCAGCCTCTATCGGGACCACCTCGAGGAGCTCGTCAAGGAACGCACGAAGGAGCTCGAGAACGCGCAGGGCCGGCTCGTCGACATGTCGCGGCGCGCGGGCATGGCCGAGGTGGCGTCCGGCGTGCTGCACAACGTCGGCAACGTGATGAACAGCGTGAACGTCGGCGCGAGCGTCACGCGCGACGCCGTGAAAGCGCTGCCGGTCGAGGGCGTCACGCGCGCCTCCGACCTGCTCGATCAGAATACGGCGCATCTCGCGGACTACCTGCGCAACGACGCGACCGGCCGCAAGCTGCCCGAGTACCTACGCAAGCTCGGCGGCACGCTGACCAAGGAGAAGCAGGGCATCCTCGATCAGATCGACCAGCTCGCCAAGCACCTCGAGCACATGAAGACCATCATCGCAGCGCAACAGTCGTATGCGAAGGTCAACGGCATGCGCGAGGTCTGCACACTCGAGGAGATCGCCGAGGGCGCACTGCAGCTCAGCGAGGGCGTGCTGCGCAACAGCGCGATCACGGTCGTGCGCCGCTATGCGAAGTTGCCGCCGGTGTCGGTCGACCGACACCAGATCATGCAGATCCTCGTGAACCTCGTCTCGAACGCGAAGCACGCGCTCGAGGCGGCGCAGCAGGAGAAGCGCGAGCTCGTCGTCGCGATCGACGAGGTCGACGGCGGCGTGCGGATCGAGGTGCGCGACAACGGGGTCGGCATCACGCGCGAGAACCTCGCGAAGGTCTTCAATCACGGCTTCACGACGAAGAAGAAGGGCCACGGCTTCGGCCTACACAATTGCGCGAACGCGGCGCAGCAGATGGACGGCAGCCTCACCGCGTACAGCGACGGACCCGGCACCGGCGCGAGCTTCGTGCTGCGGATGCCGGTCGAATACGCGAACGAGCTGCCGCAGCGCGTCGGCTTCGCCGAGGCAGGAGGCGTGGCATGAGCGAGGTACGGCGTCTGATCGAGCCGAATCGACGAATCCTGATCGTCGACGACAACCGCTCGATCCACGAAGACTTCGAGAAGATTCTCGGCAACGCCGCCGCCAACGATCGCGGCGATCTCGGTGCGCTCGAGGCGGAGCTGTTCGGCGCGGACGCCGAAGAGGCCGGCGAAGAGCGGTTCGAGCTCGATTCGGCGTACCAGGGCGAGGAGGCGCTGCACAAGGTGAAGCTCGCGCGCGAGCGTCAGCAGCCGTATGCGCTCCTGTTCGTCGACGTGCGAATGCCGCCCGGCCTCGACGGTATTCAGACGACCGCGCGCTTGCTCGAGCAAGACCCAGAGGTCGGAATCGTGATCTGCTCCGCGTACTCGGATCACAGCTGGGAGGAGATGACCTCCGCGTTCGGGACCACCGACCGCGTGCTGATCTTGAAAAAACCGTTCGACACCGTCGAGGTGCGTCAGCTCGCGCACGCATTGCAGCGGCGCTGGGAGCTCGCGCGGCTCGCGGCGCTGCGGGTCGAGGACCTCACGGCGATCATCGACGCGCAAACCCGCGAGCTCAAGGCCGCGAACGAGGCGCTCAAGCGCGAGGCCGCGCTGCGCGAAGACGCGCTGCGCCGGCTCGGGGAATCGCACGAGCAGATCCGCGCGCTCGCGTATCAGGACGGGCTCACCGGCCTGCCGAACCGGCGGCTCTTGAACGAGCACCTCGAGAAGGTGCTCGCGCGCGCGCGCCGCAAAGGCACCGAGTTCGCGCTGCTGTTCATCGACGTCGACAATTTCAAGCTGATCAACGACACCATCGGCCATCAAGCCGCCGATCAAGTGCTGCGCAAGCTCGCTTCGTCACTCGGCGAGCTGATTCGCTCGGACGACGTGGTCGGGCTCTACGTCGAAGGTGAAGTGGACTTGGCCGCGACGATCACCGTCGAGCCGATCGGCGAGTCGGTGCTGTCGCGGCTCGGCGGCGACGAGTTCATCGTGCTTCTGCCCGATACGCGCGACCGCTTCGCGGCGGGCAACGTCGCGCGCCGGATATTGCAGCATCTCGAGCATCCGATCAGCGCCGATGGCCACGAGGTGTTCGTCACCGCGAGCATCGGCATCGCGACCTTCCCCGGCGACGGCGTCACGACCGAGATCCTTATTCGCAACGCCGACACCGCGATGTATCACGCGAAGCAGCAAGGCAAGGCCGCGTTCCAGTACTACTCGGCGGCGATGAACGCGGCGTCCGTCGAGCGGCTCACGCTAGAGAGCGGTCTGCGCCGCGCGCTCGAGAACGAAGGCCTCGAGCTGCACTATCAACCTCAGGTCTGCGTGAAGACCGGCCAGATCGTCGGCGCCGAGGCGCTGCTCCGTTGGAAGCACGCCGAGCGCGGCTACATCTCGCCGACCACTTTCATTCCGATCGCGGAAGACTCGGGGCTGATCCTGCCGCTCGGCCAGTGGGTGATCGAGCACGCGTGCTGGCAAGCCATGGAATGGCGGCGCGCGGGCCTGCCGCCGCTGCCGATCGCCGTCAACGTCTCGGGCGTGCAGGTGCGGCGCCAGGAGCTCGCGGAGCTCGTGCGCCGCGCGCTCGCCGTCACCGGCCTCGAGCCGCAGTACCTGCGCATCGAGATCACGGAGACCTCGATCGTCTCGATCCGCGACCGCGCGATCGAGCTTCTCGGTCAGCTGCGCGAGCTCGGCGTGGGCCTCGCGCTCGACGATTTCGGCACGGGCTATTCGTCGTTGAGCTACCTGAAGAGCTTCCCGATCGACATGTTGAAGATCGACCGCTCGTTCGTCGCCGAGATGCTGACCGACCACACGACCGCGTCGATCGTCGAGGCGATCGTGTCGATGACCCGGATTCTCGGGCTCAAGGTGCTCGCGGAGGGCGTCGAGGATCAAGCGCAGCTCGCGTTCTTGAAGAAGCTCGGTTGCGACATCGTGCAGGGCTTCTACGTGAGCGCGGCAATCGCACCGGACGCGTTCGCGCAGCTGCTCGCGACGTTCGACTGCTCGAAGGTCGGTGCGCTGCGCGCGTGACGCGATGTGCCGCTTCGTCCTCTATCTCGGTCCCCGCACGCGCCTCTCATCGCTGATCGTCGATCCCGGCCACTCGCTGATCCGTCAGAGCGTGCACAGCCGCGAGCGCGAGGAGCCGCTGAACGGCGACGGCTTCGGCGTCGGCTGGTATGCAAATGACCTGTCCGTCGAGCCCGCGGTGTTCCGCTCGATCACGCCTGCCTGGAACAACCGCAACCTGCAAAACCTCGCGCGGGTCGTCGCGAGCGACTGCGTGCTCGCGCACGTTCGCGCAGCCACGCAGTCGAGCGGCGTGAATGAGGCCAATTGCCATCCGTTCCGCTGGCGCCGCTACCTATGCATGCACAACGGCGACATCGGCGACTTCCGGCTCGTTCGCCGCAAGCTGCTCGCGAGCGTTTGCGACGAAGCGTTCTCGAATGTCTACGGCAGCACGGACTCCGAGCACTTCTTCGCGCTGTACATCGACTCGTGGCTCGCGATCGACGACGACGATCCCGCGCGCCGCATGGCGCGCGCGCTGAAGCTCGCGATCGAGCGCGCGCTCACCCTCGTCCGCGAGGCCGGTTCCGGCGGCTACAACTACCTCAACGTCGCGATCGCCGACGGCGATCACGCGGTCGTCTCGCGGTTCACCGACGACCCGGAGGCTGCGCCCGAGTCGCTCTACTGGTTCAACGGCTCGCTCTATCCCGAGCTGCCGGGCCCTAACGGCCACGGGATGGGCCATGCGGTGACAGTGAGCTCGGAGCGACTGACGGCCGATCCGGGGTGGGCCGAGGTGCCGCCGGGGCAGATCATCGTGCTGCGCAGAGATCTTGCGCCGGAGTTCATGCCCGTGCTCGCGCCCGCGAGCTCGCGGCGCATCGATCGAACCGCTTAGCGAACGTCTTGCGCGATCGATTCGAGCCGCTGGGCGGCGGCGCTTGTCATGCGCTTGCCTAGAGCGACGCGGCGGCAGAAGCGAGCGCAGCTTCGAGCGCGTCGCCTCCCAATGCTCTGAGCCGCTCGATGTCGTCGTTCGACCAGCGCTCCGCGATGACGCCGTCGAGTAGCAGCGCGGCTGCGTCGGCATGGTGCTCGACGATATCGAGAGAGTGCGTCGCCAACAGAATCCCGCAGCGTTTGGCCGAAAGCCGCTCATGAAGGGCCCGCTTGAGCACGAGCGCGCTCCGCGGATCCAGGCCGTTGAAAGCTTCGTCGAGAACGACGAGCTCGGGCTCGCCGAGCAGCGCGAGCAGCACGCACAGCTTCTGGCGTGTTCCGAGCGAGTAAGTGTCGACGAATCCATCGAGGAAAGGCGTGAAGCGCAGCGCGTCGGCAAGCTCGAGCACCTCGGTGTCGATCGCGTCGAGCCCCTTCGCGAGCGCATAGACCTCGAGGCACTGCCGGCCCGTGAGCAGCCCCGGCAAGAAGTCAGGCGCGCCGGCATAGCCGAGGTTGGACTTCGCCGCGGCCGCGGCTGTAGCGAGCGATTCGCCCGATATCCTAACGGCACCGCTCGCCGCCTCGAGCCGACCCGCGACGCAGTGCAGCAGCGTGCTCTTGCCGACCCCGTTGGGTCCGAGCAGGCAGAACCATTCGCCGCGATCGACGCGCAGCGTCACGCCTTTGAGGACCTCGTGATGGCCGTAGCGGGCGTGTAGGTTCTCGATCTCAAGCACGTGCATGTCGTCGACCTCCACGCAGATACAGTGCCGTCAGCAGCACTGCGAGGGCGATTCCCCAACCGTGCTCACGTTGCTCGGCGAATAGGACGGCGACCAGCGATAGTGTGATCTTTGCGAGCGGCGAACGTGCGCGGTAGCAATCGGCCAAGCTGATCGCCGTTACCAGCGCGACGAGCGCGAGCCAAACCGCTCCGACATAGGTTGCAGTCAGTGGCTCTGCGCCGGCCATGACCATGACGCCGACGCCGACGAAGGTGCCGCCAAGCTGGTGCAGCAATTGTCGCCGCGCGAACGGCCAGGCGAACGCCGAGAAAGAAATCGGCGTCGAGCGCAGCCAATCCGTCGCTGCCCGCGCGACCAGTGGGGCGGCCACGAGCAAGGCCCCGAGATAGGAAACGATGGCCCAGCTCGCGAGCATGCCCACCGCCGCGATCGGGCCGATGCCGGCTGGCACCGTGAGAATCGCAACGAGCAACAGCAGCCGCGAGTTCTCGGGCCGCGCCCAGGCAAGCGCCTGAGCGATGGGCCAGCGCGACAGTGCCGCGGCGGAAGGCCGCATCGACGAGACCGATTTGAAGCGACGCGTATACCGCGAGCTCTCGCGCCGTGTCTTGTTGCTGCGGAGCGCGAGCCACCCGCCGATAGCCGCGCCAGCCACGCCGCCTGCCGCGAGAAGTGCAGTCAATGTGAGCGACTGCTCGAGCGTCACTCCCGCGTTGCTACTTGCGAGCAGCGCTACGACGGTCGCGGCAAGCCAACGCAAGACGACGCTCCTGAGAACCATCAAGAGCACCGGGAGACCTCGTGCGCTTCGCGCGCGCGGTGTGGCGACGAGCCACGAGCGGGCAGCAGCTGCTGCCGCGGCGCGGCGGCGCTTCGGGATCAATGCGGCCGAGTACAGCGCTGCTGCGACAACGACGAGTGCGGGGTGACCGAGCGCCTGCTCGATTGCGTGCGCGGTGGTCGCGCTCGTGAGGATCACCCAGCCGACCGTTACACCGAGAGCGAGCGCGACCGCGACGAGCAGCCGACGTCGCGGCGTCGCCGCGAGTCGGCGCAGCCGATTGCGCGTGGCGATCGTCGAAGCGAGCGCTGCGGGATGGTGCTGGAGCCACCGCGCGAGTCGTGCCGGGATGGATCGCGGATACGGAGCCACGTCAGCCGGACGTCTGCGTCGCGAACTGCCGCTCGTAGAGCTGCGCATAGAGACCCGCGGCCGCGACGAGCTCGGCGTGCGTGCCGCGCTCGACGATCCGGCCGTCCTGTATCACGAGGATCAGATCGGCTCGCAGCACGGTGGACAGCCGGTGCGCGATCACGATCGCCGTCCGGCGCGCGAGCGCGCGCTCGAGCGCGGCTTGCACCGCTGCTTCGGAATTAGAGTCGAGGTGCGCAGTGGCTTCGTCGAGCACGACGAGGTCCGGCGCTTTCAAGAGCAGCCGCGCAATCGCGAGCCGCTGCTTCTCGCCGCCGGAGAAGCGGTAGCCGCGCTCGCCGACCATGGTGTCGAGGCCGTTCGGAAGCGCGTCGACTGCATCCAGGATCTGCGCGGCGCGCAATGCGTCTCGAATTTCCGCGTCCGTGGCTTCCGGACGCGCATAGAGCAAATTCGCACGGAGAGTGTCGTGGAAGAGATGCGCCTCCTGTGTGACCACCCCGACGCGCTGCTGCACGGACTCGAGCGTCGCGTCGCGAACGTCCACGCCGTTCAAGCGTACAGCTCCGGCCTGAACGTCGTAGAGCCGCGGGATCAGCATCGTCAGCGTCGACTTGCCGGCGCCCGATGGACCCACGAGCGCGACGAGCTGGCCCGGCTCCGCCGTGAACTCGATGTCCTGCAGCACGGTGCGCGGCGGCGTCTTGCGCTCCGGCACCGCGATCGATTCCAGCGACGCCAACGACACCTCGGCCGCCGTCGGATAGCGAAACGACACATGCTCGAATCGCACGCTCAGCGGGCCGGGAGGCACGGGCGCGGCGCCCGACTTCTCCGTGATCATCGGCTTGAGATCCAGCACCTCGAAGATGCGCTCGAAGGAGACCAGCGTCGTCATCACGCTGACCTGCACGTTGCTGAGTCCCATCAGCGGAAAGTACATGCGGCCGAGCAACGCCACGAACGCGACTATGGTGCCGAGATCGAGCATGTGACGCGCGGCGAGCACGCCGCCCCACCCGTAGCAGACCGCGGTCGCGACCGTGGCCATCAGCAGCAACATCGTGCCGAACATGCGGCCATACAGCGCGCCCTTGATGCCAACCTTCGATAGCTGCTCCGAACGCTCCTCGAACGCGCGCGCGTCCTCTTGCGGGCGTCCGAACAGCCGACTCAGTAAAGCCCCGGCCACGTTGAACCGCTCGACCATCACGCTGCTCATCGCGGCCCCGGCTTCGTAGCCTTCGCGCGTGATGGCTTGGATTCGCCGTCCCCAGAGCCGCGCCGGCAACATGAACAGCGGGAGCAGCAGCAACGCGACCAGCGTGATGCGCCACGACAGCGCGAACATCGCGACGATGATCATGATCACCGTGATCGAATTGCCGACGACGTTGGACAGCACGTCGGTGAAGGCGCTGCGCGCGCCGGTCGCATCGGTGACGAGTCGGTTCACGAGCGCGCCCGTCTGGACGCGACCGAAGAAAGCGATCGGCATTTGCTGAATGTGCACGAACAGCTTGCGGCGCAGCGACATCACGACTTCCGCGCCGATGCGCGCGGCGAGATACGTTTGCGCGAGCCCGAGCGCCGCATCGACCAAGCCGACGGCCGCTACGAGCAGCGCGAGCTGCACGACCAGCGTGGTGTTGCCGGACAAAATGCCGACGTTGACGATTTCTCTATAAATCAGAGGGTTGGCAACCGCGATGCTCGCGTTGGCGATCACCACGACGAGAAACAGCAGCAGCGTGCTGGCGTAGGGCCGGGCGTAACCCATCGCGCGGCGCGCCGTGCCGGGTTTGACCGGACGCTGCAGCACGGCCGGATCCATCGCCATCCTGCCCATTGCTCGCGCCGAACGTGCCATCGTGTCTCCTCGACGCCAGCGATCAGACCGCGGTGCCGACGAAGTGGCCGACGGCTGCGGTGATCGCCATCGCGAGCGCGCCCCAGAACGTCACGCGCAACGCGCCCGTCGCGATGCGTGCGCCGCCGGCGCGCGCGGCAACGCCGCCGAGCACGGCGAGCGACACGAGCGAGACGCCGGCGATGAGCGCGATGCCGTGCGCTTCGCCGACAAGAGCCGCGACCGCGAGCGGCAAAGCGGCGCCGGCCGCAAAGCTCGCGGCCGATGCGAGCGCAGCCTGGATCGGCCGCGCGCGCTGCGCCGGAGTGATGCCGAGCTCGTCGCGCGCATGCGCGCCGAGCGCGTCGTGCTTCATGAGCTGGTCCGCGACCTGACGCGCGAGGTGCGCGTCGAGCCCGCGGCCGATGTAGATCGCGGTGAGCTCGTTGTGCTCGGACTCGTTGTCGGTCTCGAGCTCGCGGCGCTCTTTCTCGAGATCCGCGGCCTCGGTGTCGGCCTGCGAATGCACCGACACGTACTCGCCGGCCGCCATCGACATCGCGCCCGCGACGAGGCCTGCGAGCCCGGCGATCAGCACGCTGCCTTGGCTCGCATCGGCCGCCTCGACGCCGAGGAGCAGGCTCGCGGTCGAGACGATGCCGTCGTTCGCGCCGAGCACGGCGGCGCGGAGCCATCCCATGCGCAGCGTGCGATGCCGCTCCCAATGTCGAGTCTTCGCCATCAATGGGCTCCGTGCTTGAGCGTGCGCTCTATGCGCCGATCAGGAATCAGCCAGAGCAATGCGACGAGCACATAGAGTGCCTGTGCGACCCATTGCCACCAGAGTGTCGATACGATCGCGGCGACGTAGAAGACCGGCGATAGTTTTCCCTTCCAGTCCTTGCCGACGGCCAGACGTAACACGGAGCTCGGGCCGTCGGCCGCGATGATCGCGCGCTCGAGCAGCAAATACGCGATCCCGGCCATCAGCAGCACGAAGCCGTAGACGGCTGACGGCATCGGCGTGAACTCGTTCTCGCCCATCCAAGCCGTCGTTACGGGGAACAGCGACAGCCAAAAGAGCAGATGCAGGTTCGCCCATAGGATCGCGCCGCTGACGCCGTGCTCGAGCGCGTGCAGGAGATGATGGTGATTGTTCCAGTAGATGCCCACGTACACGAAGCTCAGCACGTAGCTCAGGAACGCCGGCAGCAGCGGCGCAAGCGTCTCGAGATCAGCGCCGTGCGGCGCCCGTAGCTCGAGCACCATGATCGTGATGATGATGGCCATGACGCCGTCGCTGAATGCTTCGAGCCGGGACTTACCCAAGCGGCGGGGCCTCTGCCAGGGAGAGCTTGCGCATCGGCGCCTAGTCTAACGTCGCCGCGCGCGGCGCGCTCCCGCTACACGCGCAAGCCCGCGAACAGAGCAATCGCGGACGCCGCGACGATCACGATCATCGCGATGCGCACGAATCCGGCGCCGCGCCGCATCGTGAGGTGCACCGCGAGCCAAGCGCCCGCGCCTTGAAAGACCGCGACGATCAAGCCGATCGTCCACTGCACCTGGTGGTGGACGATGAACACGACCAGCGCGGCCGCCGTGAACGCGAGCACGAGCACGTTCTTCAACGCATTCGCGGCGACGAGGTCGTAGCCCGAGCAGAGCACGAGCGCGGCGGAGAGAAAGATCCCGACACCGATTTGGATGAAGCCGCCGTAAATGCCGATCGCGAAGAATACGGGCAGCTCGAGCCACAAGCGCGTGCGCCGCCGTGCGCCGGGCGCCGCGAGCCAGCGCTCCGGCTGCACGAGCATCACGACGAGCAAGCCGATCATCAATGCGCCGATCACCTTTCGTAGCAGAGCCTCGTCGAGGTCGACCGCGAGCTGCGCACCGACGATTCCGCCGACCACGGAAGGGCCGAGCAGCCGCCACACTCCCGTTCGGTCGATCGCACCGTGGCGCATGAACGTGGCGACCGCGACCACGTTCTGGAACGTCACGCCGACGCGGTTCGTGCCGTTCGCGACGTTCGCGGGCAAGCCGAGCAGGATCAGCATCGGCACCGTGAGCAGCGAGCCGCTGCCCGCGATCGTGTTCACGAATCCCGCCGCGAAGCCTAGAACCGGCACGCTCGCGAGCAGAAGGAAGCTCGAATCGAACACCGCGCTCAGTGGGCTACCTCACGGCACCAAGACGATCCGCGAGACGGCCGGACCCGCGAGGAACGGCGCCGGGGCGCCCGCGAGCCAGTCGCTCTGTTGATCGGCGAAGTTGGGCGATAGGAAGTGCCCACTCTGGCCCGCGCTCATCTCGAGGATCCCGTCCTCGGGATGCGCCGGCGACACGTCCATCCGGATCAGCGCGCCGTAATTCTGCATCGCCACGCGCAGCGTGAGATTCGAGCCCGGCAGCGGCTCGCGCGGCAGCGAGAGCCACGGCCGCAGCGCGGGTCCGATCAGCGGCAGCGCCGCGAACGGGTGCGCGACGGCGAGCAAGTTCACGTCGCTCCAGCGCGCGTCGACGCCGGGCAGCGATTTGTCCTCGTCGATCGCGTGCAGCGTGTCGGCGAGCACGGCGCGCAGGAACTCGGGCCAGGTCGCGTACTCGCGCGTGAGCAAGTGCGGCGGTCGCTCGTCGAGCAGTCGGCGCATCGGCTCGTCGACGAGCGGCCAGCGATAGACGAAGGCGGGATCGGCGTCGACCGCGGGCGCAAGCAGGGGCGAGAGCGTGTGTTCGAGCAGCGCGAAGTAGTACGCGTACAAGAGGCGAAATCCGGGCTGATCCAGATCGGCGTTGCCGTTCCAGCTGCGCACGTGCTCACGCGCGCGCGCGAGCAGCGGGTCGTGCTCGTCCGCCGACACGACCTCGAGCACGATGTCGCGAAGCTGATCGTAGCCGCGCGCGCGAGTGTCGAGCTGCATCGCGAGCGAGTCGCGCTCCGAGAGCGCCGAGTGCTGCGCGAGCAGCTCCGCGATTCGCGACGCTCGCAGCGGCGTCATCCACATCCTGCTCACCTCGGCGGCCGGCCCCGCGGGCAGAGTGCGATTGTTCGCCGTGAACACGGCGCCGCTTGCCGGGCTCACTACGCTCGGGTGTGGCAGCTCTCCGTCCCACGCGCGGCTACCGTCGGCCCATGACTCTGGGCGCGCGCCGTCGAACCCGACACGCCGCGGCAGCGGGCCGTTCACGATCCAGGCGACGTCGCCGCTCGAGTCCGCGAGCGCCCAGTTCAGCGACGGGCCGGCCCAGCGCTCGAGCACCGCGACACCGTCGGCGACATTCGCCGCGAAGCTCAAGTCGATCACGCCGAGGTTCAGGCCGTCGGCGTCGAGCCAAGTCGCGTGCAGCGCGAGCGGCTTGCCTCGACCGTCGCGGGCGACGACGGGACCCCACCGTGTGGTCTCGACTTCGAGCTGCTCCGGTCGTCCCCCCGCGACTTCGATGGCGAACGTCTCGCTGCGGAACGGCTCGCTGCCTTCGGGCGTGACGTAACGGCTCGAATCGCGCGCGTCGACGTCGATCACGACCCAGTCGGCTTGGTCGGCGTTGCTCACCGTCGCACCCCACGCGAGCGTCGAGGTCGCACCGAGCAGCACACCGGGGACGCCCGGAATGCTCACGCCGCGCACGGCACCGTCCGGCCATTCGAGCTCGGTGCGGTAGAACAGGTTTGGAAGGCGAAGCTCGAGGTGCGGGTCGTTCGCGAGCAGCGCACCGCCGCGCGCGCCACGTTGCGCGGCGAGCGCCCACTGGTTCGACGCGGGCGAGAGCAGCGGCGGCGAGACACGACGCGCGGGCCCGCGGCTCTGCGCCGAGCGCGTGCGCAAGTCGACGATCTCGGGCCCCGGGATCGGCACCGGCGCGTAGCCCGCTGTCGGATCGGCCTCCGTGCCGACGAGCGGCCGATCGAAGCGCGAAGTCGACGGCGTCAAGAACTCGTAGAGTGCTTCGGGCAGCGCCGCGTGCAGCACGCCCTGCGGCCGCTCGTAGACGTCGTTGTTCGACAAGCGCGTGTAGAAGCCGAGCACGACGAGCAGCGTGTCCTCGGCCCGCCAAGCGTCGGGCCGCGAGCCGAGCAGCCAATACTCGGGCGGCCGCGAGCGAAGGTCCGCGAGCCCCGCGTTCACGCCATCGGTATAGGCCGCGAGCCAAACCTGCTCGCGCGCCGGCAGCCGCGCGAGCAGCTCGTGCGCGCGTCGGCGGTAATCGAACGGCCGCTGCGCCCGGTCGAGCGGCAGCACGCGCGCCCCGATCAACGCCGCGAGCTCCCCCGCGGTCGAGCGGCGCAACAGGTCCATCTGAAAGAACCGCTCTTGCGCGTGCATGTAGCCTTCGCCGCGCAGCACGTCCTCGAAGCTCGCGCCGTGAATTCGCGGCACCGCCCGCGCGTCGAGATCGATTGCCAGCGGCGCGCTCAGCCGCGGCACGACGGCCTCGCCCTCACGGCGCGGTAGCGACGCGCGCGCGACGAGCACAGCGGTCGCGGCGGCCAGCAGCAATGCGAGAATCACGAGCGCGAACCACTTGAGCCAATCGATTCGCATGTTCCCTCGGCGTATCGTTCGACTCGACCGGGCCTGGAGTTGCGGGCATTGAACCCGCGCGCGCGGCGCAGAGTCAAACGGCATCGACGGTGTGCTCGCGACGCGCGCGCCCAAAGACGGCGGCGGCGCTTCGCGAACGGAGACGGGGATGGTGAGGACGGTGTTGCTGATCGGCGCGGGCCTCGCGGCGGGGCTCGCCGCGGTGTACTGGCTTGCGGGACCCTCGTCCACGGCGGAGCCGAGTCGACTCGCCGAATCGCCGCCGGCGCCGAGCGAGCTGCCTGGGCGCATCGTCGAGCTCGAGCGGCAACTCGGCGCAGAGATCGAGAAGCGCACGGCGCTCGAGCAGCGCGTCGGCGAGCTCGGACGGGAGCTCGAGGAGCTGCATTCGGGCGCTCCGGTCGCGCGCGGTGCCGACGCGGAGTCGCGCGATTCGACGCGGGGTGCGTCTGCCGACGGCACGCCGCAGGCGCAAGCTCAGGCGGAGGCGCAGCGCTCGGCGCGCAATTTCCGGCCGCAAACGCCCGAGCAGCGCGTCTCGGTGCTCGAGGAGGGCGGCTTCTCGCCGGATCGCGCGGCCTGGATCGAGCAGCGTCGCTCGGAGCTCCAGTTACAAGCGATGCAGGCGCAGTACGCGCAACGGCGCGGCGAGAACGTCGACGCCGGGCAGTTGCGTCCCGAGCAAACTCTGCGCAGCGAGCTCGGTGACAGGGACTACGAGAAGTATCTGCAGGCGCAAGGACGACCCACGACGGTCGGCGTGTTCAACGTTCTGCCGAGCTCGCCGGCCGCGAAAGCCGGGATGCAGCCCGGCGATCAAATCACGAGCTACGCGGGGCAGCGGGTGTTCAACATGGCCGATCTCACCGACCTCACGCTGCAGGGCACGCCGGGTCAATCCGTCACGCTCGAGGTGCAGCGCAACCAGCAGACCGTGCAGCTCGTGATTCCGCGCGGCCCGATCGGCATCGGCGGTGGCCCTGGCGGAGGTCCCGGCGGTCAATTCGGCCGCAGACCCTGAAAAAATTGGCCGCCTCTCGGCGGCCAATGACGGACGAGGTGGCTATCGGATCAGCCGCTAGATTCGGCCCGCCGCGTTTAACCTCCGTGTCGATAGGATGACGCTTTGGCGACTCTAATCTTTACGTTTCGTAACGAATCCCCCCGGCACGCGGGGTAGAATGGCCCGCTTTAGGTCTAAGACAAGTCCATGTCGCTGCAAGAAAAGTTCCTCGAGCTCGAATCGCATCTGAAACGTCTCGTCGTAGGTCAAGAACGCTTGCTCAACAGGATGCTCGTCGTGCTGCTGTGCGACGGTCATTTGCTCGTCGAGGGTGCGCCCGGTCTCGCGAAGACGCGCGCGATCAAGGTGTTGAGCCACAGCATCGAAGGCGACTTCCATCGCTTGCAGTTCACGCCCGATCTTTTGCCGGCCGATCTCACGGGCACCGAGATCTACCGGCCGCAGGACGGCTCGTTCGTGTTTCGCGAGGGGCCGCTCTTTCACAACTTGGTGCTCGCCGACGAGGTGAACCGGGCGCCGGCGAAAGTGCAATCCGCGCTGCTCGAGGCGATGGGCGAGCGTCAGATCACCGTCGGCTCGGTGACGTATCCGCTGCCCGCGCTGTTCATGGTGATGGCGACGCAGAACCCGATCGAGCAGGAAGGCACCTATCCGCTGCCGGAGGCGCAGCTCGACCGGTTTTTGTTGCACGTTCTAATCGGTTATCCCGACGCGGCCGGCGAGCGCGCGATCCTCGCGCTCAATCGCGCCGAGCAGAAGCGTGCCGCGACGGACGAGACGCTGTTCACCGCGCCCGACGTGCTCACGCAGCGCGAGGTGCTCGCGGCGCGGCTCGAGGTGCTCGACCTGCATCTGTCGGATCCGCTGCAGGAATACATCGTGCAGATCGTGCTCGCGACGCGTCAGCCCGAGCGCTATGGCGACGACATGAAAGGCGTGCTGCGCTACGGCGCGAGCCCGCGCGCGACGATCGCGCTCGATCGCTGCTCGCGCGCGCACGCGTGGCTCGCGGGCCGCGATTTCGTGACGCCGGAAGACGTGCAGGAGATCGCCCACGACGTGCTCCGCCATCGGATCCTCCTCGGCTTCGAGGCCGAGGCGTCGGGCCGCACTCCCGACGAGCTGGTCGACACGCTGCTCAAGCGGATCGGAGTCCCCTGACCGCATGGCGGCGCCAGCGCAAGCGGTGCAGTCGCCGGTGCGGGTCGCGCTCGCGGATCTCTTGCGCTTACGCGCGGCCGGGGAGGCCGTGCGGCTCACGGCGCCGCGCGTGCGTGTCGCGGCGTCGGGCGGCCATCTCTCGCCGTACAAGGGGCGCGGCGTCGAGTTCGACGAATCGCGTCTCTATCAGCCCGGCGACGATCTGCGCACGATCGATTGGCGCGTCACGGCGCGCACCGGCAAGCCGCACACGAAAGTGTTCCGCGAGGAGCGGAATCGCCCGGTGTTCGTGTGGCTCGACCTGCGGCGGCCGATGCTGTTCGCGACGCGCGGCGCCTACAAAGGAGTGCGCGCCGCCGAGATCGCGGCGTTGATCGCGTGGAGCGCCATAGCGAACGGCGACCGGCTCGGTGGTCTCGTATTCACCGAGACGGAGCATCACGAGCTGCGCCCGGCTCTCGGGATGCGCGCGGCGCTGCGGCTGTTCCAGAAGATCTCGGCCGACTCGCTCTGGGACGCGGCGGCGCGTTCGAAAGCGCCGGATACCGACGCCGATCACGCGCTGCTCAGGCTCACGCGCGTCGCGCGGCCCGGCAGCCTGATCTTCTTGATCAGCGACTTCCGGCGCCTCGGCGCCGACGCCGAGCGGCATCTGCGCGAGCTCTCGGGTCACTGCGATCTCGTGCTCGTGCACGTGTTCGACAAGATCGAGGCGGAGCTGCCGCCGCCGGGCCGCTACCGCGTCGTGAGCGCGGGTCGCACGCTGTCGATCGAGACTTCGAACGACGCGTTGCGGCGCAAGTACCGCGAGCGCTTCGCGGCGCGCGCCGACGCGCTGCGCTCGCTCGCAAGTCGTCCCGGCGTCCATTTGCTCGAATGCGCAACGCACGCTGACGCGCGCGCGCTGCTCGCGCAGAAGTTTCGGCAGCGATGAACCCGAACGACGCCGCGCAGCTCGCACTTCGCGACATCCACTTGCCGGGTCTGATCGCATGGTGGCCGCCCGCGCCGGGTTGGTGGCTGCTCGCCGCGCTCGCTCTCGCCGGGCTCGCCGCCTTCGCGCTTTACTACCGAAGCGGCCGTCATCGGCGCGCTGCGCTGCGCGTTACGGCCAAGGTTCGTGCCGCGCTCGAGCAGGGCGCAGAGCCCGTGGAGTGCTTGCAGCGCGTATCGACGACGCTGCGGCGCTTCGCGATGACGACGGCCGATCAACAGAGCGTCGCGTCGTTGCGCGCCGTCGGCGGCATAACCGAGCGGCCGGACTCCGACGAGGTCGCCGGGCTGATCGGCCAACGCTGGCTCCGTTATCTCGACAGCCGCTGGCAGCGCGACGAATTCAGCGGCGGCGCCGGCCGCCTGTTGCTCGCGGCGCCGTATGCGCGGCCCGACACGATCGAGCGCCGGCAGGCGCTCGATCTGACCGCGCTCTGCGCCGACTGGCTCAAGGCGCAACGGCCGCGGCGGCGCGCCGCGCACCGCGGTGAGCGCGCGGCGGCGAAGCGATTCGGGCGCGCGTCCGCGGCGGGCGGAGCCTAAAGCCATGTGGACGCTCGCGTGGCCGTGGGTGCTGATCGCGTTACCGCTGCCGTGGCTGATCCGCAAGCTCGTGCCGGGCGACGCGCTCGAGCGCGAGTCCGCGCTCAAGGTGCCTTCGGCGGCGGAGTTCGCGGACCTCGCGGGCTTGCGCGGCATCGCGCTGCGCAAGGAATGGCGGCTCGCGGTGCTCGGCGCGGTTTGGATTCTCGCGGTGCTCGCTGCGGCCCGCCCCCAGTACGTCGGCGAAGCGATGGCGCTGCCGATGACCGGCCGCGACCTTCTGGTCGCGATCGATCTCTCAGGAAGCATGGAAGAGCAGGACATGCAGCTGCGTGGGTCTTGGGTCGACCGGCTCACCGCGATCAAGTCGGTGGGCCGCGAGTTCATCGAGCGGCGCGTCGGCGATCGGATCGGGCTCATCCTGTTCGGCCGCGAGGCTTACTTGCAAGCGCCGCTGACCTTCGACCGCAAGACCGTCGAGACGCTGCTCGACGAATCGGCGATCGGTCTCGCCGGTAAGGAAACTGCGATCGGCGACGCGATCGGCCTCGCGATTCGGACGCTCGACGACGCGAAGGTCGACGCCGGACGCCGAGTGCTGATCTTGCTCACGGACGGCGCGAACACCGCAGGCTCGGTCGAGCCGCTCAAGGCCGCCGATCTCGCGGCGCAGCGCAAGATGGTGATCTACCCGATCGGCATCGGCGCAGACTCGATCACGGTGCGCTCGCTGTTCGGCTTGCGTCAGATCAATCCATCTTCCGACCTCGACGAGACGACGTTGACGGCGATCGCGAACAAAACCGGCGGGCGCTACTTCCGCGCTCGCGATGCCGACGAGCTTGGAAAGATCTATGGCGTGCTCGATCAACTCGAGCCCGCGGCCTCCGACGAGCGAGGGTTCCGGCCCGTCGCCGAGCTTTTCTACTGGCCGCTCGGCGCTGCGCTCGTGCTCGCGCTCGCGGCGGCGTTCGGCTCGATCGCCGCGGGCTGGTGGCACGCACGCGCGCCGGCCGTTGCGTTACGGAGCAAGGTCAGCCATGGATGAGTTCCACTTTTTGCGGCCTTGGTGGCTCGCGTTGCTGCCCGTCGCGCTCTGGCTGATCTGGCGAGTCGTGGGCGGCCGCGCCGAAGGGGGCGGCTGGCGAACGCTCGTCGATCCGGGGCTCCGAGCGCACGTGCTCGCCGAGCCCGAGGTGCTGCGCGAGAGTCGCTGGCCGCTGATTGCGCTTGCGGGGTGCGCCGTTCTCGCGCTCGTCGCGCTTGCGGGCCCGACCTGGGAGCGGTTGCCCGTTCCCGCGTTCCGGTCGGAGGAAGCGCTCGTCGTCGCGCTCGATCTGTCGCGCTCGATGGACGCCGGTGACGTCGAGCCGTCGCGGATCGCGCGCGCGCGTCTCAAGGTTCTCGATCTGCTCGAGCGGCGCACCGCCGGGCAGACTGCGCTCGTCGTGTTCTCGACGCACGCGTTCACGGTGACGCCGCTCACGACCGACACGCGGACCATCAGCTCGCTCGTAGGCGCAGTCAGCACGTCGATCATGCCGACGCAGGGCAGCTCGCTCGCGTCGGGGCTCAGCAAATCCGCGTCTCTGTTGCGGCAGACGGGCTTGCGCGCCGGTGACATCCTCGCGATCACCGATGCGGACGTCGTCCCCGCCGACGTCGATCTCGCGGGCAAGCTGCGCGGCGAAGGGTTCAATGTCAGCGTGCTCGCGGTCGGCACCGAGCAGGGCGCTCCGATTCCGCGCGCCGAGGGCGGGTTCGTGACCGACAGCCAGGGCGCGGTCGTGGTGCCGCAGCTCGACGTCGCGGGCCTCCAGCGCGTCGCGTCGGCGGGCGGCGGGCGCTTCGCGCGCCTCGCGCCCGACGATCGCGATCTCGGGGCGCTGTTTCCGCCCGCGGCGCTGCCCGGCGCGGCATCGCTCGCGTCCGAGAGCGAGCAACAGAAGGCCGACATCTGGCGCGACCGCGGCGGCTGGCTCGTGCTCGCGGTGTTGCCGCTGCTCGCGCTTTCGTTCCGGCGCGGCTGGATCGCGGGGTGGGCGGTGCTCCTGCTGCTCCCGACGCCGCGCGCGCACGCGTTCGATTGGGCGAGCCTCTGGCATCGACCCGATCAGCGCGGCTACGAGGCGTTGCAGCAGCAGCAGAACGAGCGCGCCGCGCAGCTGTTCGAGGATCCGCAGTGGCGCAGCGCCGCGCAGTACCGTGCTCAGAAGTTTCCGGAGAGCGCGACGTCGCTCACCGGCATCGACACGCCCGACGGCAACTACAACCGCGGCAACGCGCTCGTGAAGGCCGGCCAGCTCGAGGACGCAATCGCGGCTTACGATCGCGCGCTCGAGCTCGATCCGCAGCACGCGGACGCCGCGTACAACCGCGATCTCGTAAAGGATTATCTCGAGAAGCATCCGCCGCCGCAGAAGCAGGATCAGCCGCAAGGCGGCCAGCAGAAGCAAAACCAGAATCAGGATCAGCAAGGCCAGTCGAGCGGCTCGAAAGGCGACGACCAGCAGTCCAACGATCAGGCGCAAAGCCGCGGCGATCAGGAGCGAGAGCAGTCGAGCGGCGACTCGAAGGAAGGCAACGGCCAAGATTCGCCGAATCAGCGGCAGCCCGGCGACGAGGAGCAGAACGGGCAGCAGCAGCAAGCCGCGAACGATCAGTCACAGCAGCAGGAGCAGGGCCGCGCGGCGGACTCGAAGGACGCGGAGCATTGGGCCGACGAGCAGGCCGCGGAGCAGTGGCTGCGGCGGATTCCGCAAGATCCCGGCGGGCTGTTGCGGCGCAAGTTTCTTTATCAGTATCAAAGGCTTGGAGTCGATCAAGACGGCAAGCCGGTTGCCAACGACTCGCAGGCTAAGCCGTGGTGAGTCGCCGGCTCGCGGTGCTGTTTTTGGTCGCGCTCGGCGCGTTCGTCGCGCACGCGCAGCAACCGTCGATCGTCGCGAGCGTCGATCGGCCGGTGATCCACGACAACGAGTCGTTCACGTACACGATTCGCGCGGAGGGCTCGGTGCGCGGCGATCCCGAGCTCGGCGCGATAAAGCAGCAGTTCGACGTGCTCGCGAGCTCGAGCGAGAAGCGCGTCGGCATCGTGAACGGCCGCGCGTCCGAGATGACGACCTGGACCTTCGAGCTGATGCCGAAGAAGGCCGGCGAGTACACACTGCCGCAAGTGCGGGTCGGCGCGCTCCAGACGAACACGGTTGCGCTGCGCGTCACGCCGCCGCCAACCGCGAGCGCTGCGCCGGCCGACATCTTCATCGAGCTCGAGGCGCAGCCATCGACGGTGTACGCGCAGTCCCAAGTCGTGGTTACGCTGCGCCTGTTCATCGGCGTGAGCACGGGCCGAGCGACGCTGACGCAGCCCGAGATCACGGGCGGCGAGGCGATCATCGAGAAGCTCGGCGAGGATAGTCAGTACTCTGTGGACCGCGGCGGGCGTGCGTTCGTCGTGCGCGAGCGCCGTTACGCGATTTTTCCGCAACAGGCCGGCAGGTTGACCGTCGGGCCCGCGACGTTCGAGGCGATGGTGATTCCCGATCGCGGCTTCTCGCGCGTGTCGCGATTCCGCTCGAGCACGCTCGAGCTCGCGGTGCAGCCCGCCGTGCCGCCGCCAGCGTCGCTGCCGAACGCGGTATGGCTGCCGGCGCAGCGCATCGCGCTCAGCGAGAAATGGAGCGACGACTCGGCCGACCTCACCGTCGGAATTCCGCGCTCGCGCCAGGTCACCATCGAAGCGGACGGCTTGCTCGAGACGCAACTGCCGGAGCTCGTGCTGCCGCAGCCAGCCGGCATTCGCCAATACGCAGATCAGCCCGAGCTGTCGCACGACGTCACGCCCGAAGGCTTCAAGTCGAAGCGCACGGTAAACATGGCGGTGATCGCGCAGACGCCCGGCTCGATCACGCTGCCGAAGCTCGAGCTGCCTTGGTTCAACGTGAAGTCGCAGGCCTGGGAAATCGCGTCTCTGCCGGAACGCAACTTCGCGGTAGCGCCGAGCGCGGAGAGCGCCGCGCCTGCGCAGTCGTCCGAAGGCGCGCCGGCGGTCGCACAAGCGACTGCGCCGCGCAGCGCCTTCTGGCCGGCCACGAGTGCGGTGCTCGCGCTCGGCTGGCTCGCGACGGCGCTCGCATGGTGGCGCTCGGTCGCGGCGCGCCGCGTTCAGGCTCCCGACAAGCACGCTGCGGCGCGCACGGGCGCAAACCGGCCGCAGAGTGAGCGCAAGCGACTCGCCGACGTCTTCGCGGCCTGCACTGCGGGGGACGCGGACGCTGCGCGGCGCGCACTGCTCGCCTGGGCGGAGGCGCGCTTCGCCGCGCCGCCGCGTAGCCTCGGCGCGCTCGCGTCGGAGCTGCCCGAGCCCGCGGCGCACGAGATCCTGGCTCTCGAGGCGCACATCTATGGCGCGGCGCCCGGCCGCTGGGACGGCCGCGCCCTCGCGGCCGCGCTCAAGGAGCTCGACGCGGCACACGCGCGGCAGACGACCGGCAAAGAAGAGCCCTTGCTGCCGCTCTACCGCTGAGGGCCGCGCCGAACAAGGCGCGGGCTCGACGCTCGCACTGTGAATTACGTTAGGGAAATCCCCTCGTGTAGAGTGCATCCTTCCACCCCCGGTAGCACCTACTTCGTTTTATGGAATCCCCCAAGCTCGATCCGGGGAGCCACGGCTCGCCGTTCGCCGACCAGCTGCATCGCGGCTTCGCGAGGTTGCGCTTTTCCGGTGCGTTGCTGGAGAAGGAGTTTCGCGACTTTTACATCGCGCAGAATCTGCCGCGCGCGCGGCTATCGGGGCTCATTGCGCTGATTCTCGTGCTCGCGGTCACGAGCATCGATCTGATCCTCGGCTCGCAGACTACCGAGCTCAACACGTTGCGGCTCGGCGTGCTGTGCCCGATCGTGGCGGTAATCGGCATCGCGATCTCGTTGCCCGGCGCGCGCCGTTACTACACGGAGGTTGCGGCGGTCGGCGTCACGCTCGTCGGATTCGTCGTCACGTATATCGCGGATCTCGCCGCGCTGCACGGACAGTCCTACGTGCTCGCTGGGCTCGTGCTCGTGATTCTGTACGCATGCCTATTTCTCGGTCTCTTGTTCGACATCGCGATCACGATCGCCGCAATGCTCGTGCTCACGCATTTCGTCATGGGCGTCTTTCTCGGACTGCCGCTGAGCGAGCTGTACTACATGACGGCGATGCTCGGCGCCGCGGCCGTGATCGGTGGCATCGCCACCTACAACCTCGAGCACGCGCTGCGCACCAATTTCCTCGAGACGCGTCTCTTGAACGAGCTCGCGGAGCGCGACGGCCTCACAGGGCTGTACAACCGTCGAATCTTCGACGACTACATCGGGCGCGTTTGGCGGCAGTCGCGGCGCGAGGACGTCGCGCTCGAGATCATCTTCGTCGACATCGACTACTTCAAAATCTACAACGACCTCTACGGTCATCAGGCCGGCGACGACTGCTTGAAGAAAGTGGCATCGAGCATTTCGCGCTGCGCGAAGCGGCCGTTCGACTTCCTAGCGCGTTATGGCGGCGAGGAGTTCGTGCTCGTGCTCTACGGACCCCCCGACGACTATGCGCGCGCGCTACCGGAGCAGATTCGCGCCGACGTGCTCGACCTGCTGATTTCCCACGCGGGCTCGATCGCCGCGAAGCACGTGACCGTGAGCGTCGGCGTGGCGCTCGCGAGAGCGGGCTCGACGCGCAGCTTGAACGGTGCG
>Ga0068863_100000999_pt1 | contig 28338 bp, 26 predicted proteins | sample KBSSwiS62_FD_66596 | JGI IMG/M metagenome (GOLD analysis project Ga0068863, IMG submission 66596) | Switchgrass rhizosphere microbial communities from Kellogg Biological Station, Michigan, USA - KBS Switchgrass S6-2 | ecosystem: Host-associated > Plants > Roots > Rhizosphere > Soil ... | reverse complement strand
GCAAGGCAGAGCTGTTGCACCGTATGAATTCCGCACGCCTTTAGCCGCGCCTCTCGCGATGCCCCGATCCCGCAAAAGTCCCGCAATTCCAACCTGAACAAACATCCCGGCAAATCATCCTCCTCGATCACCACCAACCCGTCCGGCTTCTGCATGTCCGAGGCCGTCTTCGCCAGGAATGGATTCGGCGCGATCCCGATTGAGCTCTTCATGAACGGCATCGTCGCCGCGATCCGCGCCTTGATCTCCCGCGCCAGTCCCACCGCCGTCTCGCGCTCCCGCCACTTTCCCCGCAGCGCGCAACACATCTCGTCAATCGACCGCACGTCCGTCACCGGAAGGCACGAATCGACCATCGCGATGAGCTTGTGATGGTAGTCCACGTATAGCGCAGGCCGTGCTTCCACCACTACCAGCCCCGGGCACCGGTTGCGTGCCTCGCCCACATTCGTCCCCGTCTTGATCCCGAATTTCTTCGCCTCATAACTCGCCGCAATACAGCAGGTACTGTCGGTCATCACCGGCGCCACTGCCACCGGCCGCCCCCGCAAATGCGGCAACTCCTGCTGCTCCACCGAGGAGAAGTAGGAATTGAAATCCACAAAAAGAGCCCGCAACGCCATCTCCTACTTTCCCGCAGCTCAAAATCCTCCGCAAGTAAATTATACAAGTGTATTATTTCTGCTCTGCCTTCGGAATCCCCAGCGCTTTTTGCATTGCCTCATACGTCGACTGTTGATCCGTGGTCCACGGCCCCGTCTCATCGACAAACCAATGCTTGGCCACCACCTTCACGCCGATCGCCGTCTTGCCGCACCGCTTCTCGATCACATCGTAACAACGGTTGGCCGTCGCTTCCTTGGAGTCCTTCACCCAAGTCCCCGCGGTGTTCAACAGGTCCGCGAGTTCCTCTGTGTTGTCCTCCATCAACACCGCCGCCTTCAGCGCCAGCACCGCTGCAATCACCCGGTAATGGTAACGCACATCCGGGCTCGGCTTGTTCTTTTCCATCAATTTCAATTCGCCCGCCGGGAGCGTCACGGCATTGGCGACCATGACGTTTTTATCCTGGCCGTCGACCGTTTTGTTTTCCTTATGCTTTCCCGAGATAAATTCCTCCGCCATGTCTGTATTCGGAAAATCGCCTCCAGAAACAAACCCATCCGGCGCCACTTCGGTTCCCATCAGTTCCATGCCGTCGAAACGCGCCAGCCACGCGGCAGTCGACCAGGCTGTGGCGCGTTGCTTTTTCGGCAACTTTTCATTGGCCCCGTCCTTCAGCGCCTGGGCATATTTTTGCACGATCTTCTCATAAGGTGAGAGGAGATAGGTCGCCGCCTCCGCATAACGGTCCTCCCGCACCAGACGGCGTCCTAGCAGGTACCTCAATTGGGCCGGTTCATTGTTGGCCGCATCGGTATCTCCATCATCGTCCTCGGCAGCCGCCGTCGCCGGAGCACCCTCCTTCGCGGGCTTGGTCTCTTTTCGGGGAGGCATCTTGTCCACATACGCCTTCAATTCATCCGCCGTCAGGATGCGTTCTGCCACAAAAGCGGCGTCCTCCCAGAGTTCCCCCTTGAGCAAAATATCCAGCGCCTGGATCGCATCTCCCCGTTCCAGGTTGAATCCGCCCAAGTCGCCACTGGCCGATTCCGACATCGACCAGCTCTCTCCATAGGGCGAATAGACATACTCCGAGTTGCCCGCCTCTTCACCCGGACGCGCTTTCCATCCCGTGTAAAGCGACGGATCCCGCAACGTCTCAATCGCCTTGCCCAGGCTCTGGACGGCATCCTGGATTTTCCCTGCACGCAACTGCAATTTCGCCCGCAGCCATTCCGCCGCCGGCGACCCGGCCTTGGCCAGTCCCAGCCAACGCGAGGCTTCCTTATAGTCGCCGTTGATGTAGGCAAGCCACCCGAGATATTCGGCGTCCTCCAGAGTCCCGGGCTTGGTTGCGCTCACGACCTTCAACCAGCGCTCGCTGCGCTGATTGCTATCGTCGGGCCGGCTCCATTCCTGGCCGCTGCTTCCCGTGGCGAGAATATGCGCGGTCACCAACCGTCTCAGCAGAGGATCGGTCGCTGCTGCTTCCAACCCCTCCGCTGCGGTCTTTTCCGTCGCTTGCTTCGTGGCCGTGTCTTGTTTTTCCAAGTCCTCCAACTCGGGGCCGTAGTTCAACATTCCATCCACCGGCGACCGGTCCGGCACCAGCGCCTTCAGCGAAACGATCGCGCTTTCATCGCCTAACGCCAGCTGGTTGAGGTAAAGCGGTGCTGCTTTTTCGGGATGATTCTGCTTCCACTCACAGCGCCCTTCCCAACCGTAACTGTCCGCCGCCATGCCCAGCGAATCCGCAAAACCCTTCTTCGCGTCGTCGCGCGTTTTCTCGAACCACTTCACCGCTCCGGCGTAATCACCGCTCTTCATCGCCAGCTTGCCCAGCATGAAGTCGGCCCACACCGTCCGGTAATGCCGCTCGCCCGCGGGACGTTTCAGCAATCCTTCCCACGCCTTCTTCGCCTCGTCCCAATGCTCCTTGTCCTGGCGATAGGCGTAAGCGCCCTGGTGGTAATCGGCGAATTCCGAGTCAACCTCCGCAGGTAACGGCCCGGTCGTCGTGGTGTCCGCCGCCGCGATGAATTTCCGCGCATCGTCCTGTTGTTGCGTCGCTTTCGCCGTATCGGCTGGCTTGATCGCTCCCGTCTTTAACGCCTCGGCAAAATCCTGGTCATCGGCATCAGCCGTCGCCTTCATCATCGGAGCTTGGGCGGCCACTCCAGTTTCGTTCGGGTCCCGCGCCACGACCATCGGTTTTTCTGTAGGATGATAATTCCGCGCCAACCGCTTCGTCTCCAGCTCCCAATAAAACTCGGGGGATGCTGTAAGGTTCTTCCCGCCCGACGCGAGATATTCCCGGGGGCCGTAGAAACCGGTGGCGAAAGCCTGTCCCACGCAGCCGGCCGCAACGGCCAGCAACGCCAAGTTAGTGGGGAATTTTTTCATGTGCGATGATCTCCGTCCGTAACGCTGTCGCCTTGTCAAACCGGAGCCATCCTAGGCTAAGTTTCTCCCCAGGGGAAAGACTTGTCCTGTACCGTGGCGTGGGAGTGAAAGTGGCCATTTCTTTTTCCGGCGAAACCGTCCATCCGGGTAAGGCATCGGACGCCACCAGATGCGATCCAGTCCACCTGACGATCACGTTAAAATCCGGCTGCTCCTCCGCTTCGCCTGTATTGATGATCGCAAGGTCCACTGGATTTGTTTCATCGATCACCACTTCCATCCGGTGCACCGGTTTTCGTCCCTCCATTACCGCCGCCAGCGTCGGCCAGCGCCAGTTCCGCGCATCCGTGCCTACGGGCAACCGGTACCAAAGCAACTCCCGCAGGCCCGCTGGTCGCGCCGTTCGCCATTCCTGCACCAGCCCGGCCACCTCATCGGCATTCGTCGCGAAATCCAGGACATGTGTCCCGGGTGGCCACGACGGATCCACGCTGTCCATCGCCACGCCCAACAGTTTTCCCGAGGGACCATACCCAGCCAGGCACCGGTAAGTCGGCAGTGCCACGGAAAACGGCATGCCCAGTCGCGATGCCGCGTCCGCCCATTTTCGCGCCAGCATCGGATCGCACAACGACGCCTGTCCGCTCTCTTTCTGAGTCGGCACCGAATGCACCTGCAGCACGTAACCGTCCGCCTCGCGCACCAACGGGGGAAATTCCGTCTCGTCCAGCCACGACGGCAGAGTCGTGATCACCAGCCGCGTCGGATGGACTACCGGTGCCAGCATGCGCAACCACGCGCGATATCCCGCCAGCTTCTTTTCCGCGCAGTCGAAATCGATCTGGAATTCGCTCAGCGCAATCTTGTGTGCCCGAGCCTCCTCCAGCAGCGACTTGACCGTTTCAGAAATCGCCCGCGCCGGTGTGTCGTCCGGCACAAACGGCCCCGGATAAGGCGCGATCCGCAACGCCAGCGCGCACGGCTTTTGCGCCTTCGCCAGCGCCTCCCACGCGATCGTCGCCCGGATCACCCGCGCGGTTTTCCCTTCCCAGACAATCTCCGCCCCCAGCACCACCGTCCCGTCTGTATGCTTGTCCGCCTCCAGAAACGCCTGCGTTACCGCCGGCGTCCAGTCCCGCTGCCAAAGATAACCCCGTTGTGGCAAGGGTCCCGTCTCTGTCGGTGCCTCACGATGACAGCCCGCCAGAGCGAACACTGCCAGCGCGTAGACTGTGGGAACACCAAGTCGGATAGGGGCCATTGCCGCCAGCCTATCCCGCTTCCTGCCCCAAGAAATCCAATAATGGCTCCCGGTTCCTAATTCCCATAAGCTTTCTGTAACCTTCCCTTTCCGCCGGCGTCTACAGCATATATGGCAACCTCTCTTTTCCCACACTTGCGGATAGTTTTGCCTCTCCTCCTGCTCGTTTCAACCCTCGGCCTTACTTGGGGATCGGAATCACCCGAAACCCCCGCCGACCGCGCCCAAGTCGTCCACGTCCTCAATCGCATCACTTTCGGTCCCCGCCCTGGCGATGTCGACATGGTCCAGAAAATGGGCCTCCATAATTATATCGAGCAGCAGCTCCATCCCGAGACCATCGACGATTCCGCCGTTGAGCAAATCGTCGCCCAGTTCGAGATCCTCCAGATGACCCCCGAGCAGTTGGCTAATCTTTATGCCGACGATCTCAAGAAAATCCTCAAGAGGGCGCAGAAAAATGCCACTAAACAACTCGCCGCCAATCCTGCCGGTGCTCCGCCTCCTGCCGCTGCCGCCGACATGGCGATGCAGGCTACTCCGCCCGCAACCTCCGCGCCGCCAGCCACCGCCGCCCCTCCCGTCGACAAGGACAAGTCCATGATGGCCGAAGGCCAGGAAAAAGTGGAAAATCCCGCGCCCGAACTCGCCAAGCTCACCCCCGCCCAGCGCCTTGCCGAGGCCAGCCAGTTCCGTTCTGTTGCGGCCATCGGCCAGTTGGAGCAGGCCAAGCTCGTTCGCGCCATCAATTCCCAGCGCCAACTCCAGGAAGTCCTCGCCGATTTCTGGAACAACCACTTCAACGTCGACGTCAAAAAGAAAGCCTGCCGTGTCCTCAAGGTCGCCGACGACCGCGATGTCATCCGCCCCCACCTCTGGGGCAAGTTCCGCGATCTCCTCGAGGCTGACGCCAAGAGCCCGGCCATGCTCGTCTACCTCGACAACAACACCAATTCCCTCGCCCGTGACGTCGGCCCCATGGAGCAGATGGCCATGCAGCAAATGCAGGATGCAGTCGCCAAGAAAATGCTCGGTGACGCCGCCCCGCCTTCCGAGCCGGTCGATCCCGCGAAGGCCAAGACCAAGAAGATGGGAGGCATCAACGAAAACTACGCCCGCGAAATCATGGAGCTCCATACCCTCGGCGTCGACGGCGGCTACACCCAGCAGGATGTCCAGGAAGTCGCCCGCTGCTTCACCGGCTGGAGCGTTGATCGTCAGACCGGCGAGTTCACTTTCCGCAAACGCCAGCATGACGACGGCGCCAAGGTTGTCCTCGGCCACAACATCCCCGCGGGCGGCGGCATGAAGGACGGCGAAATGGTCCTCGATATCCTCGCCTCCAGTCCCGCCACCGCGCACCACATCGCCTACCAGCTCAGCCAGCGCTTCGTCGCCGACAATCCTCCCGCCGCCCTCGTCGATCGCGTCGCTGGCGTCTTCACCGCCACCGGCGGCGATCTCCGCGCTGTCACCGAGGCCATCCTCACCAGCCCGGAGTTCGTTTCCGCTTCCAGCTACGGAAACAAAATCAAGTCCCCGCTCGAGTTCACCGTCTCCGCCGTGCGCGCTTCCGGTGCGACCATCGTGGCACAAGGACCGCCGCCTTTCGACAAGGCGCAGCCCGCCATTGAAGGCGGCGCCATCCTCGGCAAGGGGGCCGATAGAATGTCCCAGCGCCCGCGCCAATCGCTTAACTTCCACCTCTACGAACTCGGCGAGCCGCTTTTTGCCTGTTCGCCGCCCACCGGCTACAAGGAAGATTCCAGTGTCTGGGTCAGCCCCGGCGCGCTGATCGAGCGCCTCAACTTCGCCATGGCCCTCACCGGTCAGAAAGTCAGCGACATCCGCTTCGATTCCTCGAAGGTTCTTGGCAATGTCGATGTCGACAAACCCGATGCCGTCCTCGACCAGTGCATTTCGGTCCTGCTTCCCAATAACGTCTCCGACTCCACCCGTAAGGTCCTCCAAGAGACCGCACTTCCCGCCGCCGGAGACGGCCAGACCGTCAACCCCAACAAGCTCATCGCTCTCATTATCGGCTCACCCGAATTCCAAAGGAAATAAATCCATGAACGTCAATCGCCGCATCTTCCTCAAGCAAGGCGCACTCGCTTTCGCCGCCTTGGGTGCCGGTCCCTCCTGGGGGCCCAGCTTCCTTCGCAACACCGCCTTCGCCGCCGACCTTGGCAGTGCTAAGAGCAATAAGATCCTCATCTGCATCTTCCAGCGCGGTGCTGTTGATGGCCTCTCCATGGTTGTTCCTTACGGCGATCCCTTCTATTACCAGAGCCGCACCGACATCAGTCTCGCCGCCCCGACCCAGGCCGCGGGCGAAAGCACCGTGCTCGATCTCGACGGCTATTTCGGCTTCAATCCCGCGCTCGCCCCGCTCCTCCCTCTCTTCAAGCAGGGTCATCTCGCCGCCATTCAGGCCTGCGGCTCGCCCAACGCCACCCGCTCCCATTTCGAGTCCCAGGACCTCATGGAAGCCGGCACCGACACCGATCGCAGCGTCGCCGACGGCTGGCTCAACCGCCTTATCGGCTGCTGTCCCGAGGACGCCGCCCACAAGACCGCTTTCCGCGCGGTCTCGATGACCTCCGGCATCCCCCGCAGCCTGCAGGGGGAGCAGGACTCCCTTGCCATCCGCGACCTCGATACCTTCGGCCTCGCCGGTGACACCGCCGTTCCTCTCGCCGGTCCCAGTGGTACCTCTCACGGTTTTGAAAGCATGTACGGCTCCGCCGTCGACACCGTCCTTCACGGTACCGCCAAGGAGTCGTTCGACGCCCTCGACATGCTCAAGTCGGTCCGCAACGGCGCCTACCAGCCCGGTAACGGCGCGGTTTATCCCCAGGGCAATTTCGGTCGCAACCTCAAGCAGATCGCTCAGTTGATCAAGGCCAACGTCGGCCTTCAGGTCGCCTTCGCCGAAATCGGCGGGTGGGACACCCACTCCAACCAGGGCAACGGCAAGGGCCAGCTCGCCAACAATCTCGGCGGCTTCTCCAAGGCGCTCGCCGCGCTGTACCAGGACCTCGGCGACCGCATGGCCGATGTTGTCGTCGTCACCATGAGCGAATTCGGCCGCACCGTCCACCAGAACGGCAACCGCGGCACCGACCACGGCCACGGCACCTGCTTCTTCACCATGGGAGGTTCGATCAAGGGCGGCAAAGTCTACGGCGACTGGCCCACCCTCGCGCCCGACAAACTTTTCCAGAACCGCGACCTCGCCATCACCACCGACTTCCGCGACGTCTTCGCCGAAATCAGCGCCAAACACTTCAACGTCCCCATGGCCGACATGGCCAAAATGTTCCCCCGCTACACCATCGACTCGAAGCGTTTCCGTAATATCTACACCGCTTAGAAAAGGCCGTCATTCTGAGCGAAATGGTGCGGAGTCGAAGAATTGTCGAAGGATCAGACACGCGTTCGCAAAACCAGAACGCACCCGGAGTGTGGGAAATCGACGAACACTTCCGTTTTAGCCATCTCCCTGTAGCGGCGGTCTATGACCGCCGTGTCTATGCAGCCACAAGCTGCGGAACACCAGCCCGCTGCGGCAGCAGCGTCGGATCCACCGAATAACCAAATCGGACATACCCCGCATACTCCAGGAGCATCGTCTCTTTTTTCAACTTCGGGTCCCACTCCGGTTTCGGGATATGGGCTGGCGTTTCATTGACCGGCGGGATCGCCCGGACCTTCTCCGTATCGACCTTCACTCCCATCAGCGTAACGGCCCGGATCAAATCTTCCACCAGGTTTTCCTGTTTCCCCACAAACTTGACCGTGGGCCGGACGTACCAGCCAAACATCTCGGTGACAAATCCTGGTCGCTGCTTGTTCACATTCGCCACGAAGGTATTGAAATCGGGACTCTTCGCCCCCTTGAGCAACGCATCCGGATGCCAGCGGTACGGATCCATCGGGTCTCCGATCTCCGGCCACTCCACCGACTGCATGAACCGCCAGTACGACTCGTACCACTTCAACGGTTCGCGCACGAAGCAGAACACAAACGTGTCCGGTTTCATCCGCTGAATGCCCCGGTTGATACCGACCGACCGCCGCAGCAGGCTCCGCAGGACTTTGCCGTCCCGGAAAAAGCGATCATGCCAGAACGCCCGGTGAATATCCGCATGTTCGTGGCCCAGGCGCGCCTTCGTCAGGTCGAGCGCGTCCAAGGCTGCCGAAATCCAGCATCCGCCCGTCTTCGGGACGTGCAGGAACGCGGCGTTGTTTTTAAGCAGGACCGTCATAGTAGAATCACAATTATTACAATCCTGTAACGCATTTGCACCAAATTTCTGCCGAAAAACATATTCCACCTCTTAAGTCATCTGCAGTTCCTATTCCTGCCGTCCTAAGGCTGTCGCTGCCTCAAACCATCCTTGCCTGCCAATTCTGCGGGAGTTATTTTCCCTTATGGCCCGCCGTATTCTCATTGCTGGCGGGTTTCCCCACCATCTTCCCGAGGCGGTCATAGCAGCTTTCGCGGGCGCCGGCTGGCATGCCGAGTTCTTCGACCTCTCCCCCGAGTCCCCTTGGCACCGTCCGCTGGTCAAACCCGTCCGTAAGCTCATCCACAACCTCCGCATCCAACGCCACCCCGAGACTTTCGACAAGACGATCATCTCCAATCTCGGCTGGCGCAGCCATCAATGGTGGAAGCGGATGCAGGAACTCAAGCCCGACGCCGCCCTGCTCCTGCGCGGCAACCGCATTGCCCTGCCGCAATTAAAGAGCGCCGCCGCCGCCGGTTATCCACTTTTCTGCTGGATGCTTGAGCCCGCGTCCCGCCTCTCCAGTTTCCTGCTCGAGGCCCAAGCCCGGGTCTACCGCGAAATCTTCGTTTATGCCCACAGCTATCTCGACGAATTGCGCAAGGTCGGCGTTGAGGGCATCTATTATCCGCATCGCGCAATGGAATTGCCTCCCGAAACCTCCGTCCTCAACCGCGACCGCCGCTACCACTGGTCTTTTCTCGGCAGCCACTCCCCCTGGCGCGAAAAAATCCTGCGCGCCGTGCTGGCCGAGTTTCCCCACGGCTACCTCCAGGGCTCCCGCTGGCTCCGGTTCAAGGACGATTCCCTTTTCAAGGACGCCGTGAAATACGGTTACTTCGGCCAGAAGGAATGCGTCGCCCTCTATCTCGACAGCCGTGTTGGCCTCGACATCCCCTCCGAACCCGATCCCGGTTCCAGCGGTATCGCCATGCGCGTCCCGGAACTGCTCGCCTGCGGCTGCAAGGTCCTGCTCCGGCCTTCCCCCGAACTCAAGGCCCTTCCATGGGACGCCGGCAACCGTCTGGGTCTCTACGACACCGCCGAGGAACTCCTCGACCTCCTCCACGCCGAGCAGACCGCGAAGCTCGACCAACACGCCACCAACGAAATCCTCGCCGTGGCCAGAAGCGTCGTCGGTCATCGCGACATGGTCGCCCACATCACCCGCGCCCTCGAATCGGTCTGATTTGATGAAATACTTTTTCCTCCTCTTCCTCGCTCTTTTCTTCGGTTGCTTCCTCGTCTATCCGCTGCTCGGGCTTTTTGACGGCGCGTTCCTCATCACCGACGCCCACGGGCACAAGACCTTTACCCTCGATTTCTTCCGGCTCCTTGTGGAGAACCGCCTTTACCGCACCTCCTTCATCAACAGCTTTGAGATCGCCATCGCCTCCACGGTCTGCACCGCACTCGTCGCCATTCCGCTGGCGGTGCTTTTCACCCGTTGCCGCTTTCCGGGCCGCGACCTCATCCAACCCGCGCTGCTCGCCCCGCTCATCCTCCCGCCCTTCGTTGGCGCGCTCGGTATCAAGCATATCTTTGCCCGGTTCGGTTCGCTCAACCTCCTCCTCGCCAAATTCGGAATTATTTCTCTGGCCCACCCCATCGACTGGCTCGGCGCGAGCGGCTTCACCGGCATCATTATTTTGGAAGTCCTTCATCTCTTCCCCATTTTTTTCCTCAGCATCAGCGCCTCGCTGGCCAACATTGATCCCTCGCTCATCAACGCCGCCGCCAATCTTGGTGCCTCCGCCTGGCGGCGCTTCCACACCATCACCCTGCCGCTTGCCCGGCCCGGAATTTTTTCCGGCGCGTGTCTCGTCTTCATCAGCGCTTTCACCGATCTCGGTACCCCGCTCGTCCTCAATTTCAACGCCACCGTCCCCACGCAAATTTTCAACGCCTCCTCCGACGCCAACACCGAGCAGGTCGGCTACGCCCTCGTCGTCGCCACTCTCTTTTTGGTCCTCGTCTTTTTTCTCCTCGTCCGCCGGTTCGGCGAAAGCGCCTCCAGCCTGATGCCCGCCCGCGCCACCCAGGTGGCCGAGGAAGCCACGCTTCCGCCCCTGGCCGGTTGGTGTGCCACCGCCGCGGTCTGCCTCCTCCTCTTCATCGCTATCCTGCCCCATCTCGGCGTCGTCATCAGTTCCTTCGCCGAGCGCTGGTTCTTCACCATCCTGCCCACCGAGGTCACCACGCAATTTTACGCCCAGGTCTTCACTGACAAGCTCACCTCCACCAGCGTCACCAACTCGCTCCTTTATTCCGGCCTCAGCACCTTCCTCGATCTCATCCTCGGCCTCGTCATCGCTCATCTGCTCGCGCGGGAAATTTTTCCGGGCAAAGGATTGCTCGACGCCCTTGCCATGCTCCCGCTCGCCCTGCCCGGTCTTGTCCTCGCCTTTGGACTTCTCGTCAGTTTCCGCTTCACGGGTTGGTTCGACTGGATGAATCCCCGCGTCAACCCGACCTTCCTGCTCGTCATTAGCTACGCCCTCCGTCGTCTCCCCTACATCGTCCGCGCCGCCTATGCCGGTTATCAGCAGACCAGCGTTGCGCTGGAGGAAGCCTCCTACAATCTCGGCGCGGGACGCTGGCAGACCTTCCGCCGCGTCACATTGCCGCTCATCGCCCCCAATCTCATCGCCGGGTCGATCCTGACCTTTTGCTTTGCCATGCTCGAGGTCAGCGATAGCCTGATCCTCGCCATGGAGTCCCGCTTCGCCCCGATCACGAGGGGCATTTATGAGATCATGGGACGCCCCAGTCCCGATTCGTCGAGCCTCGCCTGTGCGATGGGCGTGCTCGCCATGGCTCTGCTCGGCGGCGGCCTTTTCTTCGGCTCCCGCCTGATGGGCACCAAACTTGGAGGATTTTTCCGCGCATGAAACTGACCACAACGCTGTTATTCACCCTGGCCTTTGTGCCACTAGCCTCCGCCCAGACCAACAAAGCCCCCGCTTTGGAGCCCGTCGTCACCAATACGGCTCCCACGAAAAAGCCGGTCGCCGCGCAAACCGACCCCTTCAGCGACCCCCTCATCAAGCAGGTGCAGGCCCGCCACCAAAAAGCCGTCGACGGGGACACCAAGGAAACCAAGGCGCTCACCGCCGACCTCGAAAAGTGGACCAAGGAACAACCGGACAACCACCTGCTCCAGGCCTATCTCGGCAGCGTCTACACCCTCGACAGCCGCGACGCGTGGCCGGGTCCCGGCAAATTGACCTACCTTCGCAACGGTGGCAAGGAACTCGACGCCGCCGTCGGCGCGGCGCCTGACAACCCCGCCGTCCGCTTCGTCCGCGCCATCGACTACTATTCGCTCCCGACCTTTTTCGGCAAACGCCAGACCGCCCGCGACGACTTCCAGATCCTCGTCAAACAGGTCGAAGGCGTCATCCAGACCCCCTACGTCCTCAACTCCGAGACCCAGCAGGCGATCTATTACTACGCCGGGCTCTGCTACAAGCAGCTCTCCCAGCCCGCCGACGCCAAGGACGCCTGGACCCGCGGCCTCAAACTCAACCCCACCTCCGCTCTCGGCGTGAAGATCGCCGCTGAGTTGAAGAAGTTGAAATAATTTTCGAACAAAATTCCGTCATCCTGAGCTTGTCGAAGGATCAGACTCGTCTCGGATGAACGGAAAATATGACAGACTCAGAAGAAGTATCAGTCAGCTTCCGTCCCAGTCTTTGGCTGCGACGGAATGAGTCTGATCCTTCGACAAGCTCAGGATGACTTAAGATGAACTACCAAGGCAAACGCTGGCGCACGATCTGGCGCAACAATAACGACACGAAGGGCTCCATTGGCGTCATCGACCAGCGCCTTCTCCCGCACCAATTTGAAACGCTCACCCTCCGCACGATGGAAGCATGTGCCGAGGCGATCAGCAACATGACCGTCCGTGGCGCGCCGCTCATCGGTGCCACCGCTGCTTATGGCATCTGCCTCGCCCTTCGCGACGATCCGAGCGATGCCAACCTGGCTGCCGCCTACAAGACGCTCCACAAGACGCGCCCTACCGCCATCAACCTCAAGTGGGCGCTCGACCAGATGACCGCCACCGTCTCGCAACTTCCCCCGGCCAAGCGCCTCGAAGCCGCCTACACCCGCGCCGCCGAGCTCTGCGATGAAGACGTCGCCGTCTGCGAATCTATCGGCCGTCACGGTCTCGAAATCTTCCGCGAAATCCTCGCGAAGAAGCCCGCCAGCTCCAAACTGAACGTCCTCACCCATTGCAACGCGGGTTGGCTCGCCTGCGTCGATTGGGGCACCGCCCTTGCGCCCATTTTCATGGCCCACGATGCGGGCCTGCCCGTCCACGTCTGGGTCGACGAGACACGCCCCCGCAACCAGGGCGCCTCGCTTACCGCGTGGGAACTCAACCAGCACGGCGTTCCCCACACTGTCATCGTCGACAACGCCGGAGGCCATCTCATGCAGCACGGCATGGTCGACCTCTGCATCGTCGGCACCGACCGCACCACCGCCCACGGGGACGTCTGCAACAAGATCGGCACCTATCTCAAGGCACTCGCCGCCCGCGACAACAACGTCCCCTTTTACGTCGCGCTCCCCAGTTCCACCATCGACTGGGCCATCAACGACGGCCTCAAGGAAATCCCCATCGAGGAACGGAGCGGCGCCGAAGTCACCCATCTCCGGGGCAAAACTGCGCAAGGCGCCTGCATCGAAATCCAGGTTACGCCTGACGGTTCCCCTGCTGGCAACTATGGCTTCGACGTCACCCCCGCCCGTCTCGTCACCGCCCTCGTCACCGAAAAGGGAATCTGCCCCGCCACCGAAACAGGCCTCAAAAAACTCTTTGGTAGATAGCCTCATGGCCTCCCGTCTGTCCTACCTGGCCATCCTCGCCGTCTGGATCGCTGCCTTGTGGTTTGGACTCGATTACATGGGCCAGCCCAGGCAAGCGCCCGTCGCCATTCCTACCACGCAGGTCGAGTGGCCCCAGTTTTTCGTCGCCAACATTTTGCCCAGCCTTCCCATCGCCGATGAATTCGATACCCCCCTCCGTCCCCCCGACGGAGCGGGCGTGGTCGACTCGCTTCCCTACCTTGACGGCGGCCAGCACCTTGGCGAGGACTGGACCACCGCGCAGGGCGATGCCGCCCTCGGCGAGCCAGTCTACAGCATCGCCGACGGCTGGGTTGCCGTTGCCTACGATTTCGCCAACGCCTGGGGTAAGGTCATCTTCATCGACTACCGTTTGCCGGAGGGTCGCTATCCCCCATTCATCGAAGTGATGTATGCGCAATTGCAGACCATGGATGTGACCAGCGGCCAGTTCGTGAAGCGCGGCCAGAAAATCGGTACCGTCGGCAACGCCAACGGTATCTACACCGCGCATCTCCATTGGGAAATCCGCACCGCTGCCGGCCTGGGACTCGGCCTCGGCTTCGACATGCGCCACGACAATCGCCTCAGCCCCAGCGAATTTCTCGCCGCCCATCGTGGTGACCGTTTCAAGCAGCCGCTCCAGATGCGAACCCTCACTCCCGAGGAAGCCGCCAAGCCCAAACGGGACGGCTGGGGCAACGACAATTAATTTTGCCTAGGGCGCCGGTGGCACGGCCAGTGGATTCGCCTCAGAGTACTCCCGATACCATCGGTTATCGGCCAGGTTCTTTCGATACATGTCCCGCTGGGCGAGGATGACCTCGACATACTTGCGCGTGCCGGGATAAGTGATGCGCTGCATGAAGGCCCGGTGGTCCTGCGGATTGGCCGGGTCCTGCCACTTGAGCGCGTTGCTTCGCCCGGCATTGTATTCGGCCAGCGCAAAGTAGACAGGATCGTCCACATTGACCTGGGCCCACTTCTTGATCGAGCGATTGAGATACCACGTTCCCGCGCGGATGTTTGTTTCCGGATCGTAGAGATCGTCCGGCTTGAAATTTGTCACCTTGTTCGCTTTGGCCCAGATTTGTCCCGCGTCCGGCGTCATCTGCATGAGACCGCGCTCATCCGCCAGGCCGTGGGTCGTCGGGTCAAACCGGCTTTCGCGCCAGATCAACGCCCGGATCAGAAAGGGATCGACCCCGTTGTCCTTGGCGATGCGGGTGATCATCGGGTCCAGCGGATTTTCCCGCGGCTGGTGTTCCTGCCAATAAAAATATCCCACCTCGGCCACCAGGCCGAAGAGCAGGACGAGAAAGACAAAAATTTTGAACCAGCGCCAAAGCACGACGTAAGTTCTTATTTGGCGGGCGAAAGAGCAAGGTATTTGCCCAAAAATTTCCCGGTCCCATGTTGGGACAGGCTAGTGCCCCGGATTCACCAATTGCTCAGGCACCATCGGGGCGTTCCACAAATTCCAGACGTGGCCCACATGGTCCCAGTAATCGAACATGAATTCCCGGCCCCCGAAGAGCCAGAGAATCGCCGCCAGCCCGAGGAACGGGCCATAGGGAATCCGCGTTCCCCACGCGCCCCGTTGCCAGAAAATCAGGGCCAGCCCGAGGATCGAACCGATCAACGAGGAGAGGGGAAGGATCCAGGTGATCGAGGTGCCGCCGAGGAACGCGCACATGGCGGCGAGGAACTTCACGTCTCCCATGCCCATGGCCTCTTTCTTGAAGAGCAAGGTCCCGACCCACGCCACGGCCAGGAGAGTCAGGGCGCCCAGCATCGCACCGGCCAGGCTCCACGAAAATCCCTGCAGCGCCGTTTGCCGGTCCATCAGCGCCGGGTCGATTGCGCAGGCAATGAATCCCGCCACGCAACCGCCGAGCGTGAAGCGATCAGGAATGATGTAGTGGTCCAGGTCGATCAGGCAGGCGACGGTCAGTCCACTGACCATGATCGCGTAAATGAAAGCCTCCAGTGGGGCATACTTCATCCACAGCGCCATGTAGAGACAGCCCATGCCGACTTCCACCATGCAGTAACGGGCATCGATGCGTGTCCCGCAACAGGCTGCCCTGCCCTTGAGGGCGATCCAGCTGATGATGGGAAGATTGTTGTACCATGGGATCGGCGCGCCACAGGCCGAGCAATGCGAGGGCGGGCTGACAATCGACCGGTTGAGCGGAATCCGGTAGACGCAGACGTTCAAAAACGAGCCAATGCAGGCCCCGACGATAAACGCGAAGACATCAAACAGAACGGGATGCGCAGAAAAATCCATGGGCTGAAACAAAAACAATGCCTGTAACTTTCACGCACGCGAAGCGGAAAATGCGCCCAAGAGCGCTTCCCGCATCGTTTCCAGAGGTGCATCCTTTCCGGTCCACAGCGAAAAAGCCTCCGCGCCCTGGTGCAAAAGCATGCCCAGGCCGTCGCTCCAGCGGGCCCCGGCGGTCTCTGTTTCCTGGCGCAGCCTGGCGCAACCGTCGCCATATATTGTATCAAAGACCAGAAGCTTGGACGGAATCATCGGGGCCGAAAGGATCGGCGGTGCCTTGGCATCGAGTCCGGCCGAGGTTGCATTGACGACCAGGTCGACTGACTGCAGTGTCGCCATCAGTTCCTCGTCGGTCCAGCGGATGGTCCGCAAATCCTCCGGCGTGCGGGCGAGGGGCCCCACGCAAAACTGCGCTTGCAGGTAGTGGAGCAACTCCAGGGCCCGCACCGGGTTACGGTTGGCGATGATCAGTTCGGGGCATTTTTCCAAAAGCGCCTGGGTCGCAATCGCCCGGCCTGCGCCGCCGGTTCCCAGCAGGAGAATGCGCAACTCTCCCGGGGGACGTCCAAAGGCCTCCTGCAGCGCCCGGCTCCAGCCGACACCGTCGGTGTTGTGTCCCGTGAGGACACCTTTTTCATGGACCACCGTATTGACCGCGCGGAAGAGCTTGGCCGAGTCTGCATGCTGGTCGCATAAATCATACATCTTCACCTTGTTGGGAATGGTGCAGTTCCATCCGCCAAAAGGCACTTGCCGCATCCGCTCAACGGCCCGGGGCAGACCTTCTTCGTCCACCTCAATCCGGTAATAGCGGCCTTCAATCCCCAGCTTGTCGAAAGCCACCTGCTGCATCACCGGTGAGAGCGAGTGATTGATGGGGCGCCCCAACACAGCATAAGGCACCGGATGGGGAAGCAGGGTGGGAATGACGTCGGGTTTCATCGGGCAAACACTAAATGTTAATGTGGACAAATTACTCTGTAGCAGCGCTCGTCATCCGTCGCGATAGAAATTCGAACATGACCGGAAGATGTCAAAAAAATGACAGATTAGCGCGAAACCCTTTTCCTTCGCCGTGGATGGTGTATAAGTAACATGGCAATGAATGAACCATCCGCGGCGGGCGCCGTCTTTCAACACCGTCCCAAGGATGAGTGTGGGGTATTTGCAGTCTATGGCCATCCCCAGGCGGCGGAGATCACTTTTTTCGGCCTCTACGCCCTGCAGCATCGCGGGCAGGAAAGCGCCGGCATCGTCGTCAGCGGCGACAAGGATCGCAAATTCAAGAGCTGCCACGGCATGGGCCTCGTCCCGCAGATTTTCAATGAGCAAAAGCTGGCTGCCTTGCCGGGCACCCGCGCCATCGGTCACGTCCGCTATTCGACCACGGGTTCCAGCACGATTGAGAACGCGCAGCCCATCGTCGCCGATTGTTCCCGCGGCCAGATTGCCGTTGGCCACAACGGAAACCTGATCAACGCCAACATCCTCCGCGATGAACTTGAGGCCGAGGGCGCGATTTTCAAGACCACCGTCGACAGTGAGGTCATCCTCCACCTCATGGCGCAGCCGTCGAATAACCTCGGCGACAGCATCCTCGTCCAGACCCTCTGCAAGGTGAAGGGAGCCTTCTCCCTCGTTCTCCTCAATGAACGCGAAATCATCGGCGTCCGCGACTCTCTCGGTTTCCGCCCGCTCTGTATCGGCAAGGTCGACGGGGCATGGCTTCTTTCGAGCGAAAGCTGTGCCTTCGACATCATCCCCGGAGCCAGGTTTGTCCGCGACGTCGAGCCCGGCGAAATCGTCGTCATCGACGAGAACGGTCTTCGGTCGATCAAGCCCTTCGTCAACAAGCCGCGCCTCGGTTTCTGCATCTTCGAATACGTCTACTTCGCCCGGCCCGACAGCACCCTCGAGGGCGTCAATGTCAGCGCTGTCCGCACCAACATGGGGCGTGAGCTCGCCCGCCTCCATCCCGTCGATGCCGATCTCGTCATTCCGGTGCCCGATTCCGGTAACTACGCCGCCCTTGGTTTCAGCGAGGAGTCCGGCATCCCCTACGATCACGCCTTCGTCCGCAACCACTACGTTGGACGTACCTTCCTCAATCCCTCCCAGCTCGCGCGCGATTTCGGCGTGAAGGTGAAGTTGAACATCATCAAGGAGCGCGTCGCAGGCAAGCGCGTCGTCGTCGTCGACGACTCCATCGTCCGCGGCACCACTGCCCGCTCCCGCGTCATGAACCTCCGCAACGCCGGTGCGAAGGAAGTCCATATCCGGATCAGTTGTCCGCCCCACCGTTTCCCCTGCCACTACGGCATCGATTTCCCCGATCCCAAGGACCTCATCGCCAACCAGCTTTCCCACCAGGAAATCACCAAGTACCTCCAGGCCGATTCCCTAGGCTACCTCGACGAGGCCGGCATGGTCCGCGCGACAGGCCGGGGTGAGGACCGGTTCTGCATGGCCTGCTTCAACCAGAAGTACCCCATCGCGGTCAACCCCGACATCGACAAGCTCATCTTCGAGCGCCGCAAGTCCCGCGCCGAGTCGCTCGTCTTCGCCGAGGAGACTGCCCCGCGGTTGTTTAACGGGAAAATATAAGGTTGGAGTTATGATAGCGGATCAACTCCATCGAGCTGTTCCGCTGACTGATAGTCCGGATTCTAAAAGCATTATTAGTATTTGTGACTTTCTGATTTCGCAGACCCTTAGATTTGAGCGGGCTCTTTTGCATGCCCATTCAGAAGCTCCGCCGGGGAGAAATAACCCTTGGCATATATCCGATAGATCTGTCTCACTTTCGGCGGCACAGGATTATTTGATTTATACGTCGGACACTCTTGGTGCTATGCCTTTTCGTTCCCTTCTTGCTCGTTTCGGTGCTTCTTACATGCCGGAAGGCTGTCTGTATGGTGGTTTTGCTCGAGGCACGTTTTTTCACGATCAGAAAACCTTTGGATATAATCTTTTCATGTCGAATGACGGCCGATCAGATTTTTGGATTCGTCTCTACACTTGGAAACTTAGCCAAGCCGTCGAAGATCAATCCTCGGCCTAGCTTTAGGCCGTAGCGGTCTCCGCCAACGCTTTCCCGGTCGGACATGTCCGGCACCCATGCGGCTGCTCCACGATTCCATCGAGAAACTGGATGGTCAGCTCCCGGCCACGGGCGGAAAAATCCTCCCACGTGTGGCCCAACGCCCGGAGACAGCGGCCATGGTCCAGCCACGCCGCCCGTAAGGCCGTCAACACCAGCACCTGGAATTGAAACGACCACATGGACCGCTCCAAGGGCAGAAAGGTGCGCCACCGGATACGCAGCCGGTCTACGTGAAACGCCACGTGACCCGACTCATCATCAAGCATCAATTGGAGTGCGGCATTCAACGGAGCATCGTCCGTCGAGGCATTCACCAGTTCGTAGTAAGCCGTTCCAACAATCTCCGCCGTCAGCAACATTTGGATCTCAAAGCGGAATCCTCCGGCGCGCCGGGCCAGCTTGAACAGCCGATGCGTCCAATGCCGTTTCACCAATTTCCCGCCCAGCCGCTGGACCAGGCAGGCCAGCAAACGGGCATGCTCCTGTTCCTCTTTCACATATAGGGCCAACGCCGCAAGGTCGGCAGAGTCCGCCTCCTTCGAGGCCTCGCGTAACAGGAAACTTCCCCCACCCGTCTCCCCTAGTTGAAAGTGCGACAACGAAATCGCCAGCTCGCGACGCAAGGCTTCCGGCAGCGAACACGGCGCATTCCATTCAGGTTCGACACGGTCCAACCGATTGAGTTCATAATGTTTGAGCCAGGACGAGGTATTCATGCTTTGTATTAAAAAGTTAAGGTTCAGGTTGAGGGTTTAAGAGGCGACATCATCTAATCGCAGTAGTAGCCATCAATATTACTTTGTCAAACAAAGTTAATGGCATCTTGGAGCTCGTTTGATGCAAATTGCCTCATGTCCTCCGGCAACGGCGCCATAAAAATCCGCTCCTCCTCCTTCCACGCAAAACGTAATTCATGCGCATGCAACGCATGACGCGGCAACCCCAGTAACTGCTGATGCTCCTCCGTCCATCCCTCATCGATGAATTTGAGATAGAGGAGGGGATTCGGTCCGTAAATCTTGTCCCCAATCACCGAATGCCCGATGTGCGCCAGATGCACCCGTAACTGGTGTAATCGTCCCGTATGTGCCTGCAGCCTGAGCAGCGACATCTTCTCTCCCGACGCGAGCCGCCAATATTCCGTCTTCGCCGCATCCGCTTTCCGTCCTTGTGGGTCGTCCGGCAAGATGACGCCTCTTCGCAACCAGATTGGATTCTCCGGCGATATCCCCAAACGCCCGATCGGCACTTCAATCACTCCGTGGTCCGCTTCCACCCGCCCTGAGACTAACGCCAGGTAATATTTGTGAATCTCCCGGCTCATCGTCAATGTCCCCAGCTTCGATGCGGCTTCCGACGAGCGCGCCACCAGCACCGTGCCGCTCGTTTCACGGTCCAGCCGGTTTACCAGCGCAACAAATTCCCCGGGAAACTTCTCCTGCAACCAGCCGAGCAGAGACCGCTCACCATCGGGCCGTGTGGGATGTGAAAGCAAATGCGGCGGCTTCGCCACGACAAGGAAGTCGGGTTCCTGGGCAAGAAGGACCGGTTCAGCTGGCGTCAGGCGGGGGGAGGGCATTTGGATTTGCGTTGCTTGGATAACATATTAGCTTAACGACGTGAACCGACACCTTGGCTCCATCGCCGTCGCGATGTTTTGTGCGTTCCTTTGCGCCACCTCCGCTTTGGCGGACGATCCCTACGTCCACACCTTCACCGGTTTCACCTTTCCGCCCAAGGTCGGGCCCTTCACCCAGGTCAAGGTCACGCCGTTCAACGAAGCGCACAGCGATATTGAGGTCGATTACAACAACGATCCGTACACCGTCCACCTCTCCGTCTACGTCTACCCCGCGCACGATCCGCTCCAGAAGCATTACGAGCAATGCAAGGCCGACGTCATGCAGGTCCATCCCGACGCCAAGCTCCTTGAGGAAAAACCGATCACCCTCGAAAAGGGCGGGACGAAGTTCGACGGCTTCAGCGCCCTTTACTCTTTCCGAGGCAAATTCGTCGCCAACAAGGAGCAGGACCTCCTCTCCAAGCTCATCGTCTTTCGCCGCGGCGACTACTATGTGCTCTACCGCATCAGCTACGCCGCTGATGACAAGGCCGCCGCTGAAAAGCAAATCGACGATTTCATCCAGCAACTTGCCTGGCCCGAGGGAGACGGCACAACTCCGCCTGCCAAGTGAACCTTTTCCCGGCCATGAGCGACTTCCAACCCCTCAACGAGCCCATCGCCGCCGTCATCGTAGGGTTGCTGCTTAGTCTCTCGGCCGGCGTGCGAACGATGCTTCCGTTGCTCGCCGTCAACCTGCTCGCCTTCTATCATGTCATCGCCTTACCCAAGGACATGGACTGGCTTGGCGGCGAGCCGACCCTGATCATCCTCATCGCCGCCACCATCACCGAGACCGTCGTCCACTTCATTCCTGCCGCCGGAACAGCGTTGAAAGCCTGCGCCACCCCGCTCGCCTTTGTGGCCGGGACCCTGCTCATGGCCGTTCCCCTGAGCGGCCACAACCCGCTATACCAATGGATTCTTGCCGCCGTGATCGGTGGCGGCGCGGCCACGCTCATGCATCTCGGCGTCACCGGCGCACGGGCCATGACCGAGCCCGCCAACCTCGCCTCCCTTGGAGTTTTCGGCATCGTTTGGAATATCGGCGAGTTCCTCTTCTCCATCGTTCTCGCCCTGCTCAGTGCCCTTTGTGTCGTGGCGGGATGGGCCGTGGGCGTGATCTGCCTTCTCGGCATGCTTACCCTGGTGTCGATCGTGGCGGTGAAAGGCATCGCCCGCCTGACCAGGCCGCGACCCGCGATGTCCTAAGCTGGATTGGGCGCGCCTTACTGGCCCGCGGCTCCGCCAATATTCTGCGAATAGACCGGCTTATACATGCCGCCAATGATGGCCAGCATGGTGTTGCGGACTTTCTTGTATTCCGGCAGCGAAAACATCTGGAAATAGGCGTCTACCCGGCTGATCTGGCCATCCGCGATTACGTCCTCGACCAAAATGTATTGCGCGGCGTTGGTCAACTTCGGGTCCTTCTCCTCGATCGCCTTGCCCGCCTTCGGATCATAAAAAAGATTCAACTGCCGTTTCACGGTCCCGGTCGGGCTCAGCTCCTGCGCCTGCCAAATATAGTTCGGCTCCTTCGTATAATCGAAGTATTGCGTGATAACGATCGTGTCGCCGTTATCGAGATGAATCTGTTCGCGTACAAATTTGGGCGACTGCGCAAAACCCGAAACCGGGGTGGTGGCATGCAATGTCTGGAACTGCTTGATCAGCATCGCGACTTTGATGTCCCGCTTCAGCGCCTGGTTGGTCTGAATGAGCAGTTCGATGGCCTCGGGAAAATCGGGCACCAGCGCGTGGAGCTTACTCAGGTAATCGTCCGCCTTGGCCAGGTCCCCGCCCGTCGGCGAGATCGTCCCCAGCTTGAGGCTGATCCGGCCCGCTTCCAGGAGCGAGCGCTTCGCATCCGGCTGTTCAGCCAGGATGCCATCATAAACGGCACGTGCCTCGGTCAGCTTGCCCGCTTGTTGCAGGGTGTAGCCCTCCTCAAACCGTTTTTGATACGTGGCGATCTGCGCCGCATTGAGCGGTGGGCCCGACGGGGCGACGGGGGCTGGAATCTCCCCCGCCTGTGTGGGTTGCGGCACATCCACAATGTGCGGCTTCGGGGCTGCGTTCGTCGTGGCTGGTGTCTGTGCCGACACGGAAGTCATTCCGCCGACCAGGGCCGTCAGTGACAGGAGGGACACGAAAAACGTTGTTCTCATGTCCTCCCTCATGCCATTGCTTTTCGAACTAGTACGACGCCTGGGCGCCGCCAATGTTCTTCTTGCCGATCCAAGGCATCAATCCGCGCAAACGTGCGCCCGTCTTTTCGATCGGGTGCTTCGCGCCGTCATTGAGCAGCTTGTGATATTTCTTCTTCTTGCCGACGGTCGCTTCGCGGATCCAGCCCTTGGCGAATTTGCCGTTCTGGATTTCGGTGAGGACCTTCTTCATCTCGGCGCGCACCGCCTTGTTGATGACGCGCGGCCCAGTGACCACATCGCCATACTTGGCCGTGTCGGAGATCGAGAAGCGCATGCCGGAAATACCCGCCTCGTACATCAGGTCGACGATGAGCTTTAGTTCATGCAGGCACTCGAAGTAGGCCATCTCGGGTTGATAGCCCGCGGCCACCAACGTGTCGTAACCCGCCGTGACCAATGCGCTCGCGCCGCCGCAAAGCACCGCCTGCTCGCCGAACAAATCGGTTTCGGTCTCTTCCTTGAAACTCGTTTCGATGACGCCCGCACGCGTGCCGCCGATGCCCTTGGCCCAGGCCAGTGCATGCTTCTTGGCTTTGCCGCTCGCATTTTGGTAGACCGCGATCAATGCCGGGACGCCGCGGCCTTCCTGATACTGGCGGCGGACGAGATGACCCGGGCCCTTCGGGGCGACCATGATCACGTCGATGTCCTTCGGCGGCTTCACCGTCTTGAAATGGATCGCAAACCCATGCGAGAACAGCAGCGTCTTGCCCTTGCTCAGGCTCGGCTTGATGTCCTTCTCATAGACCGACGCGATGGAAATATCGGGAACGGCGACGAAAATGATGTCGGCCTTCTTGACGGCCTCGGCCGTGTTCATCACCGCGAAGCCATGCTTCTTCGCCGCGGCGATCGACTTGCTGCCGGGATAAAGTCCAATGATGACCTTGACGCCACTCTCCTTGAGATTGAGGGCATGGGCATGGCCCTGGGAACCGAAGCCAATCACGGCCACGGTTTTGCCTTTGAGTACGTTCAGATCACCATCTTTGTCGGAATAGATTTTTGCGGGCATAGAGGGTCGAGTATTAGCGAAGTGCCCCGCCTTTGAACAGTCAAAACTCCTGCGGAGGACAGTAAGGATGTTGAAGTCGTTTTTCTGATTCTTTTTGTGTTCTCTGCATTTTTTAGCGGTCAATATTTCTGTGCTCCCTCGACAAATCCTGCCGGACAGGCTTTATTGAAAGGCCCATGAATTCCATCGTGCGACACGTCGGCGGCCACCGCTGGGATGGCGTCCCCGTCCTCAACTACAAGGAGGAGGGCACCCACTTCAAGGCCATCTCGCGGCAGATTCTTTTCGAGGGCGGCCCCAAGCTCGGCGCCGAGTTGCGCTATTTTGAGATCGAGCCCGGCGGGCACTCCACGCTGGAACGACATGACCACATCCATTCCGTCATGGTCATTCGCGGGAAGGGGAAGTGCCTCGTCGGCGACGCGATTTACGATATCACCGGCAACGACCTCGTCTACGTCCCCACCATGACCTGGCACCAGTTTCGCGCCGATTCCAGCGAGCCGCTCGGTTTTCTTTGTCTGGTCAATATCGATCGCGACCGCCCCGAGCGTCCCGACGAAGCCAGCGCGGCGATGCTCAAGGCCCTCCCCCAAGTCGGCGATTTTATCCGGCTTTAAGCCCCTACTGGCACCGCAGCATCAACGTGACCGAGAGCTTGACCAGGTAGACGCCGGTGATCGGCAGCAAAATCAGGCAGGCGACATTGGTATAGAGCAACCAGCCCACTTCCGCCGGCCCGGGGGTCGAATTGATCGCCATCAACTGCCAGAAAAGAAAAACCGCGCTGAAAGCTCCCAGCATACAAAGCGTATAGCCGAGTTTCTTGGCGATGGAGGACAGTTTCATGGAAATCAGAATCAGGGAATGTTCGTTCGGTTGGCCCGGAATTTTTCCACCAGCGCCTTTGCCGTCGGAAACAGGGCGGGGCAACACCCGATCGTCGTACAGAAGGCCTTGCTGAAATGGCTCAGCGATGAGTAGCCGACTTCCATTGCCGTTTCGGTTACATTGTGGCGCCCCTCCAGGAGCAGGTCTGCCGCCCGTTCCATGCGGATTTTGCGGATGTACTGCGGAATCGTCATCCCCGTCTCCTTTGAGAAAAGCCGGCTCAAATAGAAAGGACTGCATCCCACCTGCGCGCCAAGCGCTTCGATGTCCGGCGGCTCGGCCAGGTGACTCCGCAAAATCGCCGTCGTCCGTTCCACCCGCTCGCGCGCGACCCGCTTCTGCCTTTGGCAGAAAAATTCTGCCTGCGGCGTGGCCTGGAAAAGGATCTGGGAAAGCAACTCGAGCGTCTTCGCCTGGTACCAGAGCTTTTGGGCCGCCATCGGCACCGGCGGCTGGCGCAGTGACTGGAAGGTGATTTCCTGCCCCGGCGACATCGCGCCGACGGCCGCCGCCGATCCGCCCTTGTTGATCAACCAGCGTCGCAACGCCGGATGCAGGTCGTCCTCCATCGAGTGAACCTGAGTTTCCACGTATTCGCGGGAAAGCTCCACCGTGATAAACGAGTGGGTCTCCCCGGCGGCGCGCTTCGCTTCCAGGTCAGACTTCGCATTGCAATAAAAACCTACCGTGTGGGGCGAATACCGGGCTTCGGTCTTTTTGTCGCGTACCGTGCCGTTGCCGCGCAGGTTCAAGCAAAGTTCCACGCTATTATGGTGGAAGCTGCGTCCCCAGTTCACCGGCTCCACGGCCTTAAACTCATGGTTCTCGACGCTGACGCCCTCGCGGGAAAAGGAGCCGTAAAGCTGTCGCCAGCCCTCCTTCACCTGCGCCCAAGCGTTATTTTCGTAAACGATAGCCATAAGCCATTCCCCGCCAAGCTATGGCAAAAGCCCGGAAAGTCAACGAAGCACGATTGTCACATTTCGTTCACTTATGCCTCAGGCCGCACCCTAGGCGGCGGTGCAGCTAGCAGCTACTGCTTCCACCAAACGTAGCTGATATATCCCAGCGTCAGCACTGACACTACGATCAAGGGTGCGAGCAAGCCTCCAAAGAAATTATGCCAATAGGCACCGACCACGATTCCCAAAGCCAGCATTCCCCACTTAAATAGGGTTCCCTCCCACCACTTTAACGTAAACGTTTTAAAGATAGTCATAACAGTCTCTCTTTTCTCTATCCCAATATACTCCATCTCCTGAGTCCCGTCAGGGACGCTTGAAAATAGCCCGGCAATTCATTGCCGGGGAAGAGGATGCAGATGGCACGCGTTTCGTTCACGCCATGTAAGCCCTGCAGGAGATGCCGCCTGCACAGCAAGCTCAGGTCGAAGCTGCCAACTGCTTCAAATCCGCTCGCTTCTCTTCGTAACTCGTCCCGTAAGCGAGGACCTGCGGGTCCGGCTCAATCCCTTTGATCTGGCAATAGGCTCGGTAAAGATCAGGCCACCAATTGCGATGTTGCGTCAGGCCGTTTTCCTTCCACGACTTCCAGTCGGCCATCACTTTGCTCCAGCATTCGTCACCATAATGGACGGCTTCGCTCGCGCTCGGCATGTCGGCCACGTACCAGTCCCGGCCCACGCGCGCGTGCAGCACCTCGTCGGCCCAGTCGAAATCCTGGAACGTCGTCGCCAGAGGCTGCTCCGCCTTCTTGCTTACTTCCCACTCGTGCCGCTTGCCCGTCTTCGGCATCAGCCCCTGCTCGATAAAATAGAGCACCGCGTGCCGTTCCTTCGGCGTCAATTGTAGGTTCAGCGACCGCGACCAGGTCGAGTTCACCATCACCAGGCTCGGCCAATCGAGTCCCAGGCTGACAAACCCTACCTCGCCCATCATCGCGTGTCGCGCCTCGTCCCAGAGTTGCCGCGTCATGTCGCGATAATAGCCCCACGGCTTGCCCTTCGTCTCCGTGATGATGCTCGACATCATTTCCGGCACATCAATCTCGCGGAGGCGCTTGTAAAACATCATCAGCACCTTCAACTCCGGCGGCTGCGCCTCGTCGTAAAGAAACACCTCCGCATTCACGCCCATGTTGTAGGGATCGGGGAACCGCTCGTCGCGCCGCGGCTCGCCGCTGAAGACAAACGGCTTCGAGGAATAGTACCGGGTCGGCTCCTGCGCCGAGTCGGAAAAGTCGGCCTTGCCACTCGCATCGATCCCGCCCGCCGTCGCGAGGCAGACTTCCAGCAGCGACAGCCAGTGCGCCGAGGTCTTGCGCTGCTCCGCTGTTACCAGCGATTTCACCGCCTGCTCGCCGTAGCGGCACATGTCCTCCACATCGACCAGCGCAAAGCGGCACAGCCGGACCGACGGCGCATCGGCAAGGGGATGCGTCTCCTTGATGTACCGCTGCAGGGCGGCCCGTAATGCCGGGAGCGCAATCTCGTACAAGCCGAGTACCCGCTCTTCCGACGACGGCGTGCCCAGGATCTCATCAAAGAAAACGCTCAGCGCCGGGTGCGGAATTTTCTCCAGCCCCAGCGGAGGCTCGCGCATCTCCCCGATCCGGTTCCGGTAATTCGTGTCATTCTCCGCAGCCAGGTGCGCATGCAGGCTGAACGCCATCTTCAACTCGTAAATCGGTTCCTCGGCAATGTGCCCCATGAAAATCTGGTGCATCCGCCAGAAAATATAATGGAACCGCTTCAGCCGCTTCACGCAGTCCTCCACCGAAAGTCCCGGCTGCGCCGCGTGGGAAAAGTCAGCTAATCCGGCCAGCGCCGGCAGGTTTTTGTAAGGCTTGTAGGGTTGAGATGAGGGCATAGTGGTCTCCTACTTGGGTAATCTATATCCATCCACTGTCGGTAAAAGCAGTTTTTCGGGTAATTAATGTCTTGCCGTGTCCTTCAGATAGCGGTTGCCCTTCGTCCATGGGAGCCAAAACCAAGTGGGTCTTGCTCAAAAAATCATAAGAACTTGAATTGCAGTGAGAAACCTCATTTCACCAAGCTCTAGCCATTACCCATCAGTTCCGCTAATCTGAGGAGATGTTGGCTGAACTATGGATCAAGGCCCCCGGGGAGGCGGCCATTATTCTTTTGCTCGTCGCGGCGAATGCCTTTTTCGTCGCGACCGAGTTCGCTTTTGTCAAAATCCGGGGTTCGCAGCTCAAGTCGATGCTGGTCAAGGGCAAGAAGGACATGCGCCTTGGCCTCGCCATTCGCGTCACCAAGCACCTCGATCGTTACCTTTCCGCCACCCAGCTCGGCATCACGCTCACCAGTCTCGGCTTGGGCTGGGTCGGTGAACCCGTCGTCGCTGTGTGGGTCGAAGGCCCCCTTGCCCGTTGGGGCATTGTCAGTCACGGTGCGGTCGTCTCGATCAGTTACGCCATCGCCTTCGCGGCCATCACCTTCTTCCACATCGTCCTCGGCGAACTCGTCCCCAAGTACTTCGCCATCCAGCGCCCGCGCACCGTCGTCTTGTGGTTCGCCGCGCCCCTCGTCCTTTTCTACCACGTCTGCTATCCGTTCATCTGGATCCTCAACCGCACCGCCAACCGCCTCCTTACCTGGATGGGCATCCCTCCGACCAAGGAATTCGACCACGGCTTCAACCAGGAAGAACTCCAGTACGTGCTGATGAACTCGCGCCACGTCCATCCCTCGGACCAGTTGGTGAACAAGATCATGCTCAAGGCGATCCGCCTCAAGGACACCACGGCCGAGCAGATCATGCTCCCCCGCGACCAGGTCGTCGTGCTCTGGCGTGACCAATC